>Ga0210393_10000089_pt1 | contig 102299 bp, 88 predicted proteins | sample IncBWC27OmetaG_FD_160068 | JGI IMG/M metagenome (GOLD analysis project Ga0210393, IMG submission 160068) | Forest soil microbial communities from Barre Woods Harvard Forest LTER site, Petersham, Massachusetts, United States - Inc-BW-C-27-O ... | reverse complement strand
TTGCCGATCGTCGTTGCTAGGCGATCCTGGAGCGAAATTTCTGATGGAAACTGGTGATCCTAATCGAACGGTGAAAAACTCACTAAATTATGTGAGCACCTGTCTCAGGGTCGTTGACACGCGCCGCCACGCGCCAATGACGAACTATTAATATGCCGACAGTTCTACTCATGGTCAAGTCGAAAGTTAGTAAGCGTCTGCTGCAGGACGTCTTGGCGGTCTGTAGTTGTTTATGCCCGGAAACTCGCGGAGCGAAACTTTGGATGTCGCATTGCGTATTACCGGATGAAGAGCTTGTCTTATGAACGCGGCATTGACCTACGGCCGGGGATCAGGACCGGAGTTCGATCCAGATCATCCACTAGACTACTTCTTGAGAAAGCTGGGTTTTGACAGCGGCATTCACTTTCTTAAGTGTTTGTTGTTGGCGATCCTGGAGTCGATCTAGGCGGCGCGAGATGAGTTTTCCGCACTTTCCGCTGCGACGTTCCATGGCAGCAGCTCCTCGATGCGGTTGATGGGATGTTCTGCGATCCTCGACAGGACGTTCCGCAGGTAAGCCTCCGGATCGATCCCGTTCAGCTTGGCTGTGCCGATTAAGCTGTAAAGCACCGCGGCGCTTTCTCCTCCGCGATCCGATCCCGCGAATAGGTAGTTCTTTCTGCCGAGGGCTACGGCACGCAACCATCGTTCTGCGGCGTAAATGCCGCGTACCGGATTATGCCGCATCCGAGCGGGAAATGGGTCTGTTTTGAGGCGGATCCCTAGCTGTTCTGGCTCGGGATATCGGCATAACTAGAGGCTCTCCAGGAATGCAAGCAACGGATCGGTAGGGCGAAAGCGTTTCGGCGCAAGGCCGGACGGAGTCGCGTGGGCGAGGGCGCGTTCCTTAAGCTGCATGTCCGCATGCAAGTAGATTTGAGTCGTTTCTGTCGACTCGTGTGTCCCAGCCAGAGAGCGATAACGCTGAGATCCACGCCGCGATGGAGCAACGCCATCGCCGCTGCGTGTCGCAGCGTGTGGGGAGTAGCCTTCTTGGTCGTGAGTGACGGACAACTTCTTCGTGCGGTCGTGACGTGTCTCAACACCAGCCTCTGCATTGCGTCAGGGCTTAGCCGCCCATGGCGCGAACTGGGGAAAACCGGATCCATGTCCACCGGGCCGGCGATCCGCACTGTCCCTCTCCGGACCTTGATCTCCATGCTCCCCGAAGGCATCGCCGGGTCCGGTCTCGCTGGCTTCACGGCCGAAACAGAGGAACCGCTGACCTTCACTGGCAGCAGCTGTGCTGTGGGGTTCCCGCCAAGCCGCCCCTCGCGATACAACTTGCGCCAGTAAAAAACCTGGTTGGCATTCACATCATGACGCCGAGCGACTCGCGACACCGACGCGCCGGCCAGCAGCGTCTCTTCTACGATTTCACGCCGTTCCTTGACGCTGCGCCGGCGGTTCTTCGCCTTGGAACCCAGTGCGGTTGTCTGAGGTAGTGTGTCCACAGTTCTCCCGTGGACACACAAAATTGTGCCCACACTCCTATCCTTGTGGACTAGGCAAGTCTTGTACACACGGCGGGAACCGTACGCTTACGGGAAACAGAGGTCTCGTAGAGGAACAGGGAAGTGGATTCTACCGCCCCGTTCTAAGATTTGAAAGAGGGCTTCTGTGACGGCTGTGACGGGCCGCTGACGCTACTTGTCGGGTTTCGGCTGTTTATCAAGTATTCGGGGCCGCCTCCGTTAGAGGGCTTCCCCGATGGGTTTTTGGGGTCCCTACCTGATAGAAGAGGACACCCCTTACAGTGAGTATGGAACAGTCTGCCCACACCTCCCGAAGCGTGTCGAGGTGACCATGCTCCAGAAGATGACTGAACGTCCAGAGGAACCCATGAACTGGATAGAACGTCGCACCGTAAAGCGTCTGATCATGCGCGTGCCCATGCGAGTACGGGTCATTTCGGAAGTGCCCCAATACGAACGAGCCGTCGAATCCTTGAACATTTCCATTCGAGGGACATATTTTCCAAGCGGGGAGAAATTCCGGGTTGGAGAGGAAGTCGAGATCCGGCTGAGGATGCCGGAAGTGGTCGTCTCCGGACAAAAGACGGAATGGCGCTTTACCGGTCGCGTGACGCACGTCGATAAACTGGGCCCGTATGGGAAAAGTGGCGTAGGCGTTTATTTTCTCTATTACATCGCTGGAAATGGGTTGGGCGAAAATCCGTCTGTGGAGTAGATGAAGTCCACTCGTCCTTATGTCATTCCGACAATTGGAATGCGCGTTGCTTTGTACTGCTTAGGCATGCTTGCATTAAGTCAGGCCTCTGCTAAGAACGGTCCGCCAACAATCGGTTCTGGCACGAGAGGAAGCATTTTGCGACCTCGTTGTTGGCAGTTTCAGGCGCTAACCCAACTTGCAGCAACATCTTCTTGTAACACTCCGGGCATTCGATCTGCATCAGAATCGTAGTTTGACATATCGCCTCCGAATGGGCGGGGCCTTCTCTGCAGATGCTTAATTTACTGGCAACAACGCATTTTCATGTCAATAGAAAATCCCCAAGAGTTGGCTGTAGTGGAATCCCCTGCCTCTCGGCGGTAAACGCGCTGGTTGCGATGCGAAGTTCTGTCGCTGATCAAAAACATATTTGTGCTTGCTCAGAGTACTTACATCAATCAGGGTATGGACCCGCCCAACGCCGACGCGCACGTTTCAAGAGGGGCCAGGTAAATGGCTAGATGGGTTTTCACATGCAAAAACTGTTCCAGGGTTGTCCCGCATGCCGAAATCGGGAACACGCTGGTGGACTACTTTTTTCCCAAGAAACCTGAGGTTTCTACCGAAGGGCTAGAGAGGGAATGTCCTGAATGCAAGACTAAATACGTTTATCAACAAAATGAACTCTGGTACGAGCGGAATTGATGTTTCAGAGCCTACAGTTCGTCTCTACACGCATGCTGCATCAATCGGCTTTGGCGTTGATTGTAGCGATGACGGTGTTGGAAGGAATGTGCATCAGCCGAAATTCGTTCGGACTGTCTTTCGCGACTTGTTCCAACTTCTTGACGGCGTCTTCGCGGCCTGTGACTGTGCCTTTCCAGATCAGCGAGCCGTCCGGCAACACTTCAAAAGCATCGTAGACGCGATTCATCTTCCTTCCATGACGCGTGAGCGCCGAGTTCTAACTCCAGTGAATAGAAGGCACGCTGTTTACCAAACTGGCAAAAGTATAAATCCTTTAGATTTCTGGCGTTCTCATGAATCGCGCGTCTCAAACAGAGACAACCCGGTAAAAAATACAAGGCTGGCGCCGCTTGGGCATCAAGTAAATACCTAATACTTGAGGATGCAGGTGTGTCGGAGGAAGTGTGGGAAAATCCGTGGAATGGAATCTTGGCGTCTTCAAACACCGTCGATAGCGCGCGCTGATAATTACCTACAACAGACTTAGGTTTCGACCCTCCCGACAAAAAATAGTCAAGCATCCTGACCGTGTCGTGGCTCAACGTGCGTTATACTGAAAGTTCCTCGCCTTCGGTCCCCGGATCGAGGTTCCATGAGTGACAAATCGTTCGAGTGGAAAACTCAACTAGAAGACGTAATTCTCAGCCTGCACGATTCAGATTCCGCGAGTAAAGTCGCAGAATTACGAGACGCATTAACATCTCGGCTTCGCATAATGGGGCCGACAGATCACGAGGAGCGCGCGGCAATTGAGGAGGCTCTGGCGAAGTTAGAGGCCGTAGCACCGAAACGCTAAAATCCGGGCTCAGGGGCGCCTCGGTCTTGGTTTAAGAAAAACGGCCTAGCGTTCGGACCCGGTAAACTCAAAAAGAAGTAGGCGATTGGAAGGCAAGCAAGGGAGGGCGGAGTCGTTTTGAAGGCGGGCCTACTCAACCCTAGGTCAGTCTCACACCCAAGTGGGACGCAGACTCCTCCTCAAGCGAATTCAGGCAGCTCTGCACTCTCAGAAGCATGCTTTCACGCGCCGGTTCACTGAGAAGCTTTGCAACTTGGAGCATCTTGTGACTAGCTTTAATTTTCATGCGAATGTCGATCACGAGGTCAAGGGCATGAGTTTTGCCCGAGAATGATTGTTGTTCGAGAGTTGCATGCACGTTATTCAAAAGCTTATCCAAGTTCTCGACGCGATTCTCTAGCTCATTTTCTAGTTCAGATTCATCTGTTGTCTGTAGGGATTTATGTTGGTCTGTCAGTTCGGTCTGCGGATTCGCAGCAACATCATGTCTTAAACCCATAAAGGTCCTCCTCGGCCAGCATTCCTGGCCGGATTCCCACCTCTGAGGCCCGTTATGGAAGCAATATCCTGGCCAAGCGTCACACTTTCTCGAAGACCATAAGAAGAAGTGACTTATTGATGGACTGTGGCCGGCCTTTGCGGTGAGGGAAGTACTGGGACCGGACAATTGTTCACTATCGCAGGCCAGAATGATGTCTTTACCTTAGTGCGTGCCAGGTTAAGAGCAGGCACAATCTAGTGGTGAGCACAGAATTCCTTGACCGTTTAGCCAGCCAGTTGAAAATTGGCAAAGGGCCTGCGTCCCGGCGCTCCATTGAGAGGATTCTGGATATCACAAAGAAGGGATATCTGAACGGCCAGTATGAAAGCCCGGTGGAAGCGGAAAGAGACCTCAGACGACTTGTTGGCCTTAGTGAAGACGACAAGTAAAGAGGTTAGTTATTTAGCTGCTTCTCGGCGCTGCCGGGATAGTTCCAAAGAAAATTCTGCTAAGCTCGCGGAGTCATTTCCACTCGGACAAAGTCATAGCTTTTCTCTCTGGCAAATGAACTGGCAGGGAAATCGGGGCCAATCCTAAAATTCGTTACCCGCAACGCAAACGAGGTGGGTGGCACGGACGCAAAATTGCGGAACGAACCTGGGCGGCTCACACGCCGACATCCAATCAGCCGCGGTCGGTGATGAACGGATGACCAAAACAAAATCATCTGACAAAAAGCCTGACAATTCTCCTGACGGCGACGCTCGAGGCGGCAAGGCGCGAGTTTCGCCGTGGAAGATCTTGGCGGTTTTGGGACCGGGCGTCATCACCGGAGCGGCGGACGATGATCCATCCGGAATCTCGACCTACTCGGTGGCTGGTGCGGCGTACGGATACGCCACGCTGTGGATCGCACTGCTCACATTCCCGCTCATGTCCGCAGTGCAGCTCATGTGCGCGCGGCTGGGGATGGTTACGGGCCGGGGTCTGGCAGCAGCGGTGCGCGACAACTACCCGCGATGGGTGTTGTGGGGAGCGTGCTCGATCCTTGTCGTGGCAAACGTCATTAACATTGGAGCCGATCTTGGTGGCATGGCAGAGGCGACGCAGCTCGTCACCGGTATTCGGCCGCAGGTCTGGATTCCATTATATGCATTGCTGATTCTTGGGATGCTGATATGGACGTCGTACAAGGTGATCGCGCAGATTTTCAAGTGGATGACGCTAGTGCTGTTCGCCTATGTGCTGACGTCATTTTTCGCGCATGTGGATTGGAAGCAGGCGCTGGTGGTGACGCTGGTGCCGCATCTGGAATGGTCACGAGGATTCCTGGCGGTGCTTGTAGGAATTCTGGGGACGACGATTTCCCCTTATCTCTTTTTCTGGCAAGCGGCGGAAGAAGTGGAAGAAGATGAGGCGAAGGGCAAAACGACGGTGGCGCAGCGCAAGGGCGCGACCGCGAAGGAATTAAGAGATGCGCGCACAGACACGGTCATCGGAATGTTTTTCTCGAACTTCATCATGTACTTCATCATTTTGACGACTGGCGCGACATTGCACGCGCACGGACAAACCAGCATTACAACGGCGAAGGAGGCGGCCGAAGCGCTGCGTCCACTGGCGGGAGATGGCGCGTATCTGCTCTTCACGCTCGGTCTGATCGGCACGGGAATGCTGGGAGTGCCGGTGCTCGTGGGGTCGAGCGCGTACGCGGTGGCGGAAGGCGCTAACTGGCGAGGCTCGATGTCCGACCGGCCCAAAAAAGCGCGCGCGTTTTACGGGGTCATGGCCGTAGCAATGGTGTTAGGCCTGGCGCTGAACTATTTGGGATTGAACGCGGTGAAAATGTTGTTTTGGTCGGCGGTCATTAATGGATTGTTGGCGCCGCCGTTGATTCTCCTGGTGATTCTCTTGACGAGCAGCCACAAGGTGATGGGCGAGCATGTGAATTCGCCGGTGCTCGTAACTTTGGGCTGGGCGACGTTTGTGGTGATGACCGCGGCAGCGGCGGGAATGCTCATCACCTCGTGAAGCATGCGAGAATAGGCGCGGACTTCTAAATAGAATGCTCGCTCTCACTAGCCTGCTGATCGCTGCCGCCAAACCGACCCTGGAACACAGCGTGAGGCGCTGGTTGATCCATCTCGGCGCTTTAGGCTTCATCCCTCTTGGACTGCTCGACAGCTCCATCGTTCCGCTGCCCGGCAGCATGGATGTTCTGACGATTATTTTAGCTGCGCGGGACCCGGAACTGTGGTTTTACTATGCGGTTGTGGCCACGATCGGATCGGTGCTCGGAGGGTTCGTTACCTACCGGCTGGCGCGCAAAGGAGGTGAAAAATCGCTGGAAAAGCGGCTGTCGGTAAAAGCGATGAAGAGAGTTGTAAAGCTTTTTGAGCGCTGGGGATTTGCGGCCATCGCGATTCCGGCGTTGCTGCCGCCGCCGATGCCGCTGGTGCCATTTCTTCTGGCGGCCGGGGCGCTGCAATATTCGGTAAAGAAATTTTTGTTGGCGATGACGCTGGGGCGCATCGGGCGGTACACGATTCTGGCGTATCTGGCGGCGCGGTATGGGCGTAAGATGCTGCCATTTCTTTTGCAACATGGACATCCAGCGCTGGCCGTTTTTGCGGGAGTGATTGTGACCGTTGCGCTCGTTTACTTCGTGTTTCGCGGAATCAAAAGTAAAAAACGCGAGAAGAATTAGCCAGTGCGGCCCAGCAAGCGGCACAATTCGAAGTGATCTGCTACCACGATCAGTGATTGAGTAGAACAGTCTTGACACGGGCAGGGTGTGGACCTACGCTCGACAGCTTTCCAGGGTTAGAAGAGAGTCACCTGAAGAGGCGAAGCGATGCGAATGAATTTGAGATGTAGTTTCGGGCTGGGGAGACCTTCGGGCGCGGTTCTGGCTGCGTGCGCGGCAGCGATATTCGCGTTGATGGCAGCAGGAGTGGCGCGGCCGGCGGAAAATTATGAAGTGATTGTGGAGCGGAACGTGGCGGCGAAGATGCGCGATGGTGTGACCTTGCGCGCGGACATTTACAGGCCGAAGGCCGATGGGAAATTTCCGGTGCTGCTGGTTCGGACGCCTTATGACAAGACGAGTGAGACGAATTTTGGGTTGAAGGGGGTGGCGCGCGGGTATGTGGTGATCGCTCAGGATGTACGGGGGAGATTTGCCTCGGACGGGCAATTTTACACGTTCAAGAATGAATCGCTGGACGGTTACGACACCGTCGAGTGGGCAGCGGCGCTGCCTTATTCGAATGGGAAGGTGGGAATGTATGGCGGGTCGTACGTAGGGGCGACGCAATTGTTGGCGGCGATTGCGAAGCCGCCGCATTTGGCGGGGATTTGCCCAACGGTGACGGCGTCGAATTATCACGATGGGTGGACGTATCAGGGCGGGGCGTTCGAGCAGTGGTTCAACGAGTCGTGGTCGACGGGCCTGGCCGAGAACACCATGCGGCGGCGCGTGGAAGAGAGCAGCGCGCTGGCGGGGACGAAAACATTGCCGCTGGCGGATTTCGTTGTGCTTGAACCGCCTTCGGCGGTTGGAATCGCGCCTTATTTTAAGGATTGGCTGGCTCATCCGAGTTTTGATGCGTATTGGAAGCAGTGGTCGATTGAGGATCACTACTCGGACATTCAGGTGCCGGTTCTGAGTTTCGCGGCTTGGTACGACATTTTTCTGGGTGGATCGCTGAAGAATTATCAGCGGTTGAAGACGGAAGGCGGGACGGACGCGGCGAAGCATGGGCAGCGGCTGGTTGTGTATGTAGGCGGACACGCGGGTGACCCGTCAAACAGATGGGTGGGCGGAGTGGATTTTGGTGAGAAGCTGCCGATCGATCAGGATGAAATCACTTTGCGGTGGTACGACTCGATTTTGAGGGGCGTTGCAAATGGCGTCGAGAAAGAAAAGCCAGTGAAGATTTTTGTAATGGGGAAAAACGAGTGGCGCGATGAAGACGACTGGCCTCTGGCGCGGGCGAAGAACACGCGCTACTACTTGCATTCGGCGGGAGGCGCGAATGGTTTGGCGGGCAGCGGAACGCTGAGCACTGCGTCGCCGGGGGAAGAAAAACCGGAGCAGTATGTTTACGACCCAAGCGACGCGGCGCCGACGATTGGCGGGCCGCTTTGCTGCGGAGCTTTGCCGACGGGGGTTGGACCGGAGGATCAGCGGCCGGCCGAGGGGCGCGCGGATGTGCTGGTGTTCACGACGCCGGCGTTTGTGAAGGATTTCGAGGTGACTGGTCCGGTGAAGCTGGATTTGTACGTAAGTAGTTCGGCGGTGGATACCGACTTTACGGGAATGCTCGTGGACGTTTGGCCGAACGGATTTGCGCAGAATCTGACGAGCGGCATTTTACGGATGCGCTACCGCAATTCACAGGAGAAGCCAGAGCTGGCGAATCCTGGCGAGATGTACAACGTGACGTTGGACTTATGGGCGACGAGCAACGTTTTTCTGGCGGGACACAAACTGCGGCTGGAAGTTTCCAGCAGCAATTTCCCCCGGTTCGACCGGAACTTGAATACAGGCGAAGAACAAGCGCGTGGGACGCGCATGATCAAAGCGACGAACGTGATTTACCACGACAAGGCTCGCCCTTCGGCGCTGATTCTACCCGTGATGCCGTAAACGGGATATGGGTGGAGTTGTAACTGACCCCAAAAGACTAGGTTCTCGCCGTGGAGCGCCAGTTAGTTATAGGACTATAGGCATCCGCGGTTCGAGCCACGTCGGCAACCCCGGTGACGGCGCGCGTCATCGTATTCCTGAATCAGCAGAATGAATTCGGCGATACTTTCGCCGTCAAGCAGACATTTGCTGCTGGAGGTGGCCCCGATGCGTCAGTTCCTGGGTGTGCTGCTCGGTTTGGTGGCCTGCGGCGGAGCTTTCGCGCAGACGGGCAGGCCGGTTCGCGTGGAGGTATCGCTCGCGGAGGGTAAGACGGTATACCGGGCCGGTGAACCGATTCAGATTAATCTCACATTTACGGCAAGCGAAGCTGGCTTTTCCTTGAACGGGACCACCACGGAGCCAGCATCGCCCATCGATACCCTCTTTTTGTCCCCGACAACGGGGGTGTTTCCGTGGTTGGACGATCAGGCTCGCGGACGCCGGTACAGTCCTGACTATGCTTCGATAGTCTCTCTCGAAATAAACAAACCAGTGACGGTCCGTCTTATTTTAAATGCGGTGTACCGCTTCGACGCGCCGTGCCACTACAAAGTTCATGTTGTGACCAATCGCGTATCAAGCGGAGAAAGGCACAACGCGCAGCCGCTGGGTCCGCTGACGAGCAATGAAGTTGAGTTTGATGTGGAAGCAATGAGTGATGCTGATGAGGCCGCCCGAGCAGCAGCGATCGAGAGGGAAATCCGCGAAGCAAACAACATACAGCAGGCGGAGCCACTTGCCGAGGAACTCGATTGGCTGACGGGAGATGCTTCGACGCGAGTAAAGCTTTCACTCTTTCTGCGTCCAAAGGCTTTCCACCCGTTTAGCGTAGACGTTACCCGCGGCCTTTGGACGGCACGCAACCGGGCACTCGTGGTGGCGGAACTAGAGCGCGCGCTGGGTGATCCTCGGCAGTCCCTGTCAGCAGGCTTTTCGCTGTTGGAAACTACAGTCGCGCTCAAGGCGCGCCTGGCAGTTCCGTTTGATCCCGCTCTGCCGGACAAGGCTTTGCAGACTGCTCAGATTGAAGGCGAATACCTCAACCAGATCGCTGCGACGCTGCCCGAGCGCACTCGGGAGTCTCTGGTGACTGCGGCCGAGACCCTGTTCGTTCGTCTTGCGCAACGAAAAGAGACCACCGGAAACGATTTCGCCGCCGCGCGAGAGGTCTTGATCACTCACTTTGCCGAGGTGAATGAGTACAGTGTGGACTGGCTGCTGAATAGCTATGGGACGTACTTAGAAGATCCACGAATGGTGCCCGCGCTCGAGACCATCTTGCAGACGCAACAGGATCCTGTCCTGTCTGGCGAGCGCGCGGCCGTTTTGGCCCAGATGATCAAACTTGCGCCCCAGAACGTAAGATCGTTTGTCGTGGAGGAGGTGTGCGCAAATCGCCGGACAATTCAAAAGGCGATCCAAAATGCGCCATTCGACGTGCTGCCGGAAACCGACGAATGCCTAAAAGAGCAGATCCACGCTGCTTCGGCAAACGTCAAGCATGGAGGCGTGGATTTGCAGCAAAAAACGGCGCTCGCAGCACGGTTTGCGACAAACGCAATTTATGAAGATCTTCTGGCCCTTTATGAAAAGTCTAGCGCCAATTGGGACGGTCAGGCCCGCGGCGGGATGCTGGCGTATCTCATGCGCTGGGATGCCAAGCGCGCGCTTCCGCTCCTCGAGGCAGCTCTGCCGCCGAGCGCCGAACAGTTGGATCCCAACATCAGTTTCGCTCTGTTTAGGTCGTATTACTCGAGCGGGCTCGACGCCTTTCTCCGCGAGCGCTTGGAGATTGGGTCGGCGGAGCAGGCGGGCATGGCGGCCTTCGAGATGTCGCAACACGGGCCCGCCGAAGACCAGGACATCCTTCGCGAGCGGCTGAATCGCTGGAGAACGCGGTGGTCAGGGAAGGAAATCCCCAAGGAAGAGGGTAAGCTTGAGGGCGAGCTCGTCGAGGCTGTGATACTTGGGAAAGAATGGCAGATGCCAGACACGCCGGCCGCCGCGCTCCGCGAAAGCTGCATCTCTTCCGCGTGCCGATCGCGCTTTCAAGCGCCAGTAGCCCGCTAACACATTCTGCCACCAATCAGAATGGGTAAGAAAAAACGCACGTTCATGAATGCGTGTGCCGGGAACCTGATGGCGCTTTCCCCCTGTGCCGTAGCTTGCGACGAATCGAGCAGTGCGAGCATCTAAGCACCGGTCAGTACACAGTACCTTGACACTCCGAAAGAGCAGGTCTACACTACGGAGTTTTTAGATGGCCCCGAAAGCAGACAGAGGGGCGGGACTTCCATGGACAAGAAAAGGCTCGATTACTACAAAAAGAAGTTGCAGGTGCGACGAGAGGAGTTGATGAAGACCATCGCGCGCACACAAGAAGAGGGACGCACCGCGGACGAAGATCCGACGGTGGACCTCGCAGACAAGGCGGCGAATTCCTATACGAAGGAATTCCTCTTTGGCATGACCAATACGGACCGCACGATCCTGAACATGATCGATGCGGCTCTGAAGCGCATCAACACGGATGAATTCGGTGTTTGCGCGAACTGCCAGGAAGAGATGCAGCAGAAGCGGCTCGAAGCAGTACCGTGGGCCAAGCACTGCATCACTTGCCAAGAGAAGATGGAACAAGGGTTGTTGTAACGCCCGCGGGGTAATCGTAGGGAGAGCGGCCGGCCTGAGAGGGCCGGCCCTGCGCGTTTAGGGCTTGGTCTCTTCTTATATTACCTTAGCGTGTATTCTCTCTTCCATTATAAAATCGAGCGGAATAGATTTCTCCCTGCGCTATGGGAGATAGCTCTATCCTGCCGTCGGCTCGGGCACGGAGCAGGGGCTCGTAGCCGCGGGGTTTAAGAGGGGCGCTCGGTGAAGGCGATCCTCCCGCTAAAGTGGGGGCGGATGGAGCGGCTTGGTGTATGGTTCGCGGACTGCTTGGCGGAGATGACTCTGCCAGGGGAGCGGCTTGTTTGCCGCCGGCGTGGTAGTCCCAGTTCCTTCGACCGGGACCCCGAACGGCAGCGCGGATGCAACCAGGCAGGCTAATTTCCATGCCTCCGGCGCCGAAGCTGGGCTTGCCTCATAAATCGGCCTTGCTGATGAGGACAAGGCTGCGGCTGGACAAACAGGTCCTCAGTTTGGAGGAGCGCGGGCCTCGATTCGTGGCGCTTTTGCCACACGTCCAGGCAGCCCGATTGACAGTAAACGCGTCTTACTGGTAGATGATGTATTGACCACTAGGGCGACGCTTGATGCCTGTGCACGGGCGTTCCTCGAGTCGGGTTCCAAGTCCGTTCTAGGACTGAGAGCAGCCCGAGCCGCGAGAAATTCCCTGCCAGCCCCGGATAGTGGTAACCTGTAACGTAGGGTCGTTAACTTAGGGTAGCGCGATGAGCGCAAACCGGCCAAAGTCGGGCGATTTCCGAGGGCGGTATGCCCCCGAAGCGGGCAGCGTCGCTGCGCCCGGGTCCGCGGACCCCGCGGACAGTAGATCCCACAACCCAATATTGCCGAGGCGCGCATCGCTGATGCAGGAGCCTGTGCTCGTTTTAAATGCCACCTACGAGCCAATCAACGTGACGGCGGTGCGGCGGGCCATGGTGCTGCTCCTGAAGGGCGTAGCGCAGGCGGAAGAGATGCATAGCGCGGAAGTCCACTCGGCAGCGCATGCGCACAGAGTGCCGTCGGTGATTCGGCTGCTGGCCTACAGGCATATTCCGCAGCAGAGCCGCGCGCTTTCGCGCAAAAATATTTTGTTACGAGACCGGAATACTTGCCAATTCTGCGGGAGGATTTTTCCCAGCTCGGAATTGACGCTGGACCATGTTGTGCCGAGATCGCGTGGCGGACGATCTTCCTGGGAAAATCTAGTGGCTTGCTGCTACCGTTGCAATAACAGCAAGGGCGACCGGACGCCGGAAGAAGCCGGGTTTAAACTGGCGCGGCGGCCACGGCCTTTCACGCTGCATACCTCGCGGCAATTGATGAGGCTCATCGGACACCGCGACGAGCGGTGGCGTAAGTACCTGTTTTATTAGGCGTTTTCGGCGGAAAAGAGAATCTGCAAGTTTTTGTTAAGAAGTGAAACCTTTTTTGCTGCCATGCATCTAAATTAATAACTAACCACTTCGAGGACACACCCCGGGAAGCAGCTAAGGCTCAACGCCTTAGCTGCTTCTCTCCTTTTGGGCCTGTTATTTTCGTCTAATATTTTTCTATTAGGTGGTTCCACCCGATTTGTCGGTTCGAGAAGCGGGGAAACTCTTCAGAGCGGCTTCCTCATCGGGGAATTCCGGGAAGACCTGATAGAGATGGGTAACTTTCAAAACTTCCTCGACGTTCCGGGATAATCCAACAACCTTCATTTCGCCACCGCCTTTGAGCACCATCACGTACATGCGCGCCAGTTCGCCGATCCCCGAGCTATCGAGGTATTGCAGCCCGCTCAAATTGAGGACGATGTTTTTATGTCCTTCGCCGAGGAGACGAGTGATGTTTTCGCGGAGTACGCCAACTTCGAAAAACGTGAGACGCCCGCGAAGGTCGATAAGAGAAGCTTGTGGCGTATGCCGGATTGTTGCGGAAAAATTCAATCTACGCTCCCGACCGCTGGTAAGAGTAATTCTACTGTGCGGGGGAAGTTCAGGACAGGATATTTCGCAAGGAAGAAAATTTCGTGAAAAGCCGCTCATCAAAAAGAGGGTTCCGGACCTAGCTTGATGGAAAGATTCATCGGGAAATTGTTCCGCGAGGAGACGGCCAAGACCATCGCAAAATGGGTCTCGCGAAAGGTCTCGCTGGGCCCGCTGAAACTCCAAACGAATAAACTCGAGGCGGTCGGGCTTCGACCGGCCAAATCGCTCGACAGCTAGCGCGAGCCGCTGGCCGGAATGGTCCGTGATGGCCAGCACGCGACGCGTCAGATTGTGATTTTCTGACCAGAGGTGCAGGAGCGGCTTCTCGGCGGCGCCGCGAACTTCCCACGAGAGACCGGAGAAAGGAGCGAGGCACCCGCCATCTCGCGGATCTCGATAGAGCTGTCCGCGGTAAATTGGCTCTGGAACTATTCTTTCTTAGAAGCAAATAGTAAGCCGGAGACGCGGACGACAGGCTGCTGAATGTTCCCGGAGGACGGGATGTGCTCGAAAGAGATTTCGAAATCACGGTGTTCTCCCGGAACAAATGGAGGCGCCGGTGAGGCAAACACAGCACGGGATTCGCGCAGGACGACCTGCCCAAGTTGATCGGAGAATTCCACCGTCAGCTCGACATTCGCGAGCGGAAGATCGCCCGCATTCGTGAGACTGCCTGCAAGCGTGGTGACTTCCTGATTCAGGAAATTTTCTGCGCGGCTGAGAGCCAGGTTTTCAATTTGAAGTTTCGGAGCGTAGGCTTGCTCGGCGGCGCCAAACGGGAGATGAGATTCGCGCGTTCTTGAAAGACTATGCTGCTCTCCGCCGGGCCACATCAAAACAGCGAGGGCGATCGCTATTGTTGCTGCGCCCATCCAGGCGATCCACGAGCGGCCCGCTTTTGGCTGCGGCTCGTCTGGCGTTTCGATTAGTAGAGTGTCAGGCATGGAAAGCTCTCAAAGAGTGATGCTGGCCTGAATACCGCGGGGCGTCAAGCGGGTGAGAGAAACGGCGGCGAGAAGAAAAGCTGGCATGCTGAACAGCCATGTTTGTCGTGCAACGCCTACCGGCCAACGATGAGGCGCTGAACCAGAGGTTCGGGAAGACTGGCGGCGCGCATGCGCCCCTGGACGGAGGAAATGTCGTAGGGAACGCGCCAGAATTCTACCGTTTGATGTTCCAGGTCGGCAATGGCGAAGCCGGCGCGCGGGTCCCCATCGCGCGGCTGGCCAATCGAGCCGGGATTAAGGAGATACCGCCGAGGCTCTTCGATGCGGAGCGCGGAGAAAGATTCCGAAGCTCGCGGGCGAATCTGCAGCACTTCGAGATTGGAATCCTGGTACGAGAAGCCGCCCTGGTGATGGGTATGTCCGAAAAAAGTGACCTCGGCGCTGGAGTCAAGAAGCCCATCGAGAGCTTGCGCGGGCGTGAACACGTACTCATCTTCATCTTGAAACGCGCCGTGTACCAAAACGATTCCATCGGTGGCCAGGGGTCCTTGCGGAAGCGCGGAAAGCCAGGCAAGGTCTTCGGTGTTCAACTGCGAGCGAGTCCAATCCACGGCCGCTTTCGCCACGGGATTGAAGTCGGTGGTGTCCATCAGGCCGGCTACAGCTTTGTCATGATTGCCGCGAATCGTTTGCGTGCCGAGTTTGCGGAGGCGAGCGACAACCTCGTGCGGATCGGGCCCATAGCCAACGACATCACCGAGACACACGGAAATGTCCCAGCGGCCGTCCGCGGAATCCAGAGCAGCGGCGAAGGCTGTGGCGTTTGCGTGAAGATCGCTTAGAACAAGAATGCGCATTCAGGCCATCCGCAAAATGCCCTTGAGTATAGATGAAGCGGGGACACGATGCACGTTGACCGGGGAGGATTCCGCAAGAAGAAAAAGAGCGACGAATCAGAGAGGAAAAGGTTTCGCGTTAATTCCGTATATTTATGGAACTTTTACAAAATCGAAAGGTGAAAAAGAGCGCGAAGAAAATTGGCAGTGCAAAATAAAACAAATAATTTGCAAGATTAAAACAGAAAATTCGATAGCCGACGAAACATTAGTGGAGCCCGGCTCGTCTATACAAGTGCAGCCGGATGAGCTGCGCAGGCAAGACAGAAGCTCCATAAAAAACCCCGCGGTGGCAGCCGCGGGGCGACGACACGCAGTCTTTCCGGCCGTTAGTCCAGGAAGAACGAGGTGTCTTGCGGGTGAGACTACTCGCCCCGCGGACGCGTGTCAACACTCTGTTCAGCTTGTGGCAGCAGCAATGCGGCTGACTCGATCCTGACGGAAAGGAAGTTGACACGCATGAAATTCAATTCGATTCTCCGCAGCCTGGCGCTGGCAGCCGCTTTGGTATCGACAGTGCCGCTACTCGCAAAACCGTTCAGCAAGACCATTAACATCGCCCAGTCGGCAAAGATCGGCAGGGTCGATCTGCAAGCAGGTGAGTATCGCCTGCAAATCGACGGAAACAAGGCGTCCGTAGAGAAGGGGCGGCAGGTCCTCGCCGAAAGCGAAGGACGCTGGGAAGACCGCGCTACGAAATCCTCGAGCGATTCCGTGCTCATCGGCGAAAACGGCCAGGTGAAGGAAGTCCGTTTTTCGGGACAAACGCGGGTGTTCGTATTCAACGAGTAAGCGAGGAGTTTCTGTGACTCCTTTCAACTGGACGAGAGGGAGGCTGCTCTCAACGGCAGCTTCCCTTCTCGTGATTTTCTCGGCACAAGTTTTGAAATGGCAGGAACGGGCTTCGGCTGGAGCCGAGACGATTCGCCGCTCGTAGCGGTTTCGCGCGGGCACTCCAAGAGCTTTTTCTTCCCTCGGAAACATTCTTTAACGGACTTCAGCCGATCAGCATACAGTCTCCGTAGCTATAGAAGCGGTAGCCTGCCTGAACAGCGTGCCTGTAAGCTGCGAGGACTCGTTCGCGCCCTGCGAATGCGCACACCAGCGCGAGCAGAGTTGAGCGCGGCAGGTGGAAATTCGTGAGCAGGGCGTCCACGACACGGAACGGAAATCCGGGATAGATGAACAGGCGAGCATCAGCTTTTCCTGCCAGCAGCAGCTCGGTGGCGTTTGATTCGGCGGCGCGAAGGGCGGCGGCTTCCAGGGCGCGCACCACGGTGGTTCCGATGGCGACAATCGGGCGCCGTGCGGCTCTCGCTCGCCGAATGCACTCGGCGGTTTGGTCGGGAATCTCGTAGGACTCGGAATGCATTACGTGGCTTTCCAGAGTTTCGGTGTGGACCGGTTGAAAAGTGCCGAGCCCAACGTCGAGAGTCAGCTCGCAGATTTCGACGCCCCGAGCCCGAATTTTCTCCAGAATTTCCTCGGTGAAGTGCAGGCCAGCGGTCGGAGCGGCAATGGCGCCGGGCTGTTTAGCGAAAACTGTTTGATATCGCTCGCGGTCGGTGTCCTCATCGCCGCGGCGAATGTAAGGCGGCAGAGGAACATGCCCGAGGCGCTCGAGGTGCTCCGGGACGCTCCGTGTGTCACGTGAAACAAAGCGCAGAGTGCGCAACCCCAGTTCGCCGCGGGAAATCACCTCGGCTTCCAGTTCTCCTTCTCCAAATAAGACGCGTTCTCCGGTCACTATCTTGCGGCCGGGGCGGACGAGCGCTTCCCACTTCTGAGGATCAATTTGGCGGGTGAGAAAAACCTCCACCTTGCCGGTTAAGTGTTCTCGGAGGGTCGCACGCGAAGGGGCTTGAGCATGCACGCCAGCTCGCCGGCCAAAGAGCCGTGCCGGAATAACGCGAGTATTGTTCAATACTAGAAGTTCGTCGCCTCGGAGCAGTTCTGGAAGGTCCTTGAATAGGTGGTCGCTTGGGGCACCCGCGGAACGGGGCAGCTCGAGAAGTCGGGAAGCGTCGCGGCGATCGAGAGGTTTCTGAGCGACCTGGCCCGGAGGCAGGTGGTAATCGATGTCATCGAGACGCATCAATGGGGAGTCTAGCAGCATCTCGAGCGACGAGATCAGAGGAAATAGAGTGGGCAGCTGGGGGCAGATTCGGCAAAGTTAACCACGCAATGGATCAGAGCGATATCCAAGATGTGCTCTATGTTGATGAAAATAATAAATTTATTATGATGCTGTGGAACTGAAAAAATATTTGACAATAATACACTCATATAATATTATGTGCGTGCAGTAAGTTAATCAGGAGATCGAAATATGAGAACTGTTTTGAACCGTTGGGAGCCTTTCCGCGGAGCTGCCACTCTCCAGGACCAGGTCAATCGTTTAATGGGCAATGTGCTGGAACGTTCGGCAGAGGAATCGAATCTTACAAGCTGGGCGCCGGCAGTCGATATCTTCGAGACCGAGCATGAGTTGGTCGTAAAGGCCGATCTTCCGGCGATCGATCCAGAGGATCTGGACATCCGGGTGGAAAACAATATTCTGACTATTCGTGGTGAGCGCAAGTTCGAGAAGAAAGTGAACGAAGAGAATTATCTGCGCGTAGAGCGCGCCTATGGTTCCTTCAGCCGGAGCTTCTCGCTGGCCAACACCGTGAATTCGGAAGCGATCAAGGCCGACTACCAGAATGGGGTGCTGACGCTGACCGTTCCGAAACGTGAGGAAGCGAAGCCGAAGCAGATCAAGGTGAATGTAGGAGTAAGCGCGGGGACGCCGGCGGTTGCGGCTGCGGCTGCCGGGGCAAAGTAAGCCAGCAACAAAGTTGTGTTAAAAGGGGGCTGGCAAGAGTGCCAGCCCCTTTTTGTCGAGAAGCGAGGTAAAAGAGGTTAAACATGCTGCGATTTGACAAGATGACGGTGAAAGCGCAAGAAGCGCTGCAACAAGCAAATGACGTGGCGGCGCGCCACGAAAATCAACAGATCGAGCCCGTACATTTGCTGGAGGCTCTGGTGTCCCAGGCGGATGGCGTGGTGCCGCCGCTGCTCGCACGGCTGGGAATTCGCACCGAGGCGCTGACCGAGGAAATTGAGCGAGAGATAGCCCGGCTGCCGAAAGTGCAAGGCTTTGCCCAGCAACATATGGGAAAGCCGCTGAACAACGTGCTGGAACGGGCCTTTGACGAGGCGGCAAGATTTAAGGACGAATACGTTTCGACGGAGCATCTTTTTCTGGCGCTCGCCGGAGAAGAGCGCGATCCGGCAGGCCAGTTGCTGAAGCGCCAGGGCGCTACCCATGAAGCAATTTTGCTGGCTCTGACCGGTGTGCGCGGAAATCAGCGCGTCACCTCCCAGAATCCGGAGGCCACGTACGCTTCGCTAGAGAAATACGCCCGCGATTTGACGGACCTGGCGCGGCGCGGAAAGCTCGATCCCGTCATTGGACGCGACGAAGAAATTCGCCGGGTGATGCAGATTCTCGCGCGCCGTACGAAAAACAACCCGGTACTCATCGGCGAACCCGGAGTCGGAAAGACTGCGATCGTCGAAGGGCTGGCGCAGCGCATAGTTTCCGGGGATGTGCCGGACGTGCTGAAGACCAAGCGCCTGGTGGCTCTGGATTTGGCGGCGCTTGTGGCTGGCGCGAAATTCCGCGGGGAATTTGAAGAGCGGTTGAAGGCCGTGCTGAAGGAAATTACGGAGGCGGAAGGGCAGATCATTCTTTTCATCGATGAACTGCATACGCTGGTGGGCGCCGGCGCTGCCGAAGGCTCGATGGACGCTTCCAACATACTGAAGCCGGCGCTCGCGCGTGGCGAGCTGCGTGCGATTGGCGCGACCACGCTGAACGAATACAAGAAGCATATTGAGAAGGATCCGGCGCTCGAGAGGCGATTTCAGCCTGTCCTGGTGAGTGAACCCACTGTCGAAGATACCATTGCGATTTTGCGTGGCTTGAAAGAGCGCTACGAAGTTCATCATGGCGTGCGCATCAAGGATGCGGCGATTCTGGCGGCGGCAACCCTCTCGCACCGTTACATTTCCGACCGTTTTCTGCCTGACAAGGCAATCGACCTGATCGACGAAGCGGCGGCCAGCCTGCGCATGCAGATTGATTCTCTGCCCGTCGAGATTGACGAGATCGAACGGCGCATCCTGCAACTGGAAATCGAGAGGCAGTCGCTGCTGAAAGAGAAGGATGCGCATTCCAAGGAACGGCGCAACCAAATCGAAAAAGAACTGGCCAAATTGAAAGAGGATTCCAGCGGGCGAAAGGCGCGCTGGCAGGCCGAGAAAGAAGCCATCGGCAAAATCCGCAAGCTGAAAGAGCAGATCGAACAGCTCAAAGCCGAAGAGCAGAAATTCGAGCGCGCGGGCGAGCTGGCCAAAGTTGCCGAAATACGCTACGGCAAGATCGCAGCCGCCGAGCAGGAATTAAAGAAAGCCGAGCAGCGGTTTGCTTCCGTGCAAAAAGATTCGCCGATGTTGAAGGAGGAGGTCGACGAAGAAGACATCGCCAAGCTGGTCAGCAAATGGACGGGCATTCCAGCGGGGCGATTGCTCGAAGGCGAGGCGCAAAAGCTCGTGCACATGGAAGAGCGACTTCGGCAGCGCGTTGTCGGGCAAGACGATGCGCTCGGGCGAGTTGCGAACGCCGTGCGGCGAAGCCGCGCCGGATTGTCCGATCCGAAGCGGCCAATCGGGTCCTTCATTTTTCTCGGCCCGACGGGCGTGGGGAAAACTGAATTGGCGCGGGCGCTGGCGGAATTTCTTTTTGACGACGAAAAACTGATGATCCGCATCGATATGAGCGAATACATGGAGAAGCACAGCGTGTCGCGGCTGATGGGTGCGCCTCCTGGCTATGTCGGCTACGAGGAAGGCGGGCAGCTCACCGAGCAGGTGCGCAGGCACCCCTACTCGGTGATTTTGTTCGACGAAATTGAAAAAGCGCACCCGGATGTGTTCAACATCCTGTTGCAGATTCTCGAGGATGGCCGGCTGACGGATGGCAAAGGCCGGACCGTGGACTTCCGCAACACGGTGATGGTGATGACCAGCAACGTGGGATCGACGGCGATCTTCGAACTCTCGAACAAAGACCCGGAACGCGCGCGAAAAGAAGCGATGGAAGCGTTGCGCGCGGCGTTTCGTCCGGAGTTCATCAACCGCATCGACGAGATTGTGATTTTCAATCCCCTGGGCAAGGAACAGCTCGGCCGCATCGTCGGGCTGTTGCTGAAGAACGTCGAAAAGCTTCTGGCGGAACGGCAAATCACGCTAGCGTTAACGGCGGCGGCGGAAGAGCTGCTGCTGCGGGAGGGTTACGACCCGGCGTACGGAGCGCGGCCGCTGCGTCGAACGATCCAGCGACTGATTCAGGATCCACTGGCGATGCAGATTCTCGAAGGCAAAGTGCTGCCGGGGGATCACATTCGTGTGGATCGCGACGGCCAAAAAGATACGATGCGGTTCGAGCGCTCGAAGGTGAAACAACCGGCGGCAGCGGCAGGAATCTAACCCAGTCAGAGAGGAAGTCCTCAAAAAAACTTTCCTCTCTGAGTTTTCTGACCCCGTCATATTTCGCGGCTTCTTTACGTATAGAGTAATGAGGGAACACTGTGAGAGTTCTTCGAACGACATTCCTGTTGGTGGTGCTCACGCTCTTCTTAATGATGCTGGGCTCCTACTTCGGCGGAAGCAACGGCATGACCATTGGGCTCGGAATTGCGATTTGTACCAATGCGTTTGCCTATTTCTTCTCCGATAAGATCGCGCTGGCCTCGAGCGGCGCCAAGCCGGTTACCAGGGAGCAGTTGCCGCGTCTGTATGTCGTGATGGAACGGCTGGCGGCCAAAGCGAATATTCCGGTGCCAAAGCTGTATGTCGTGCCCGAAGAGGCTCCCAATGCCTTTGCCACCGGTAGAAATCCGCGGCACGCTTCTGTGGCGGTGACCGAGGGTTTGCTCGAATTGATGAATGACGAAGAGCTGGAAGGCGTCATTGCGCACGAGCTTTCGCACGTGCGCAATTACGATATTTTGATAAGTTCGGTCGCGGCCACACTCGCCGGTGCCATTACCTGGATGGCCCACTGGGGTCCCTGGCTCGGCGGGGGTAGGGACGACGAGCGCAATCGTGGTGGCGGAATTGGCGCCATTCTGCTCATGATCCTGGGGCCGTTGGGAGCGATGATGTTGCAGCTGGGCCTTTCGCGCGAGCGAGAGTATGCGGCGGACGCAACAGGAGCCCGGATGGTCGGTAACCAATTCGGTCTGATGAGTGCCCTAGAAAAGCTGGGGGCTTACAATCAACGGATTCCGACGACGGCGATTTCGCCGTCCACGTCGTCCCTGTGTATCGTAAAGCCGATGTTTGGCGGAGGCGGCCTGTCCTCTCTCTTTAGCACTCACCCGCCCCTTCAAAAGCGCATCGAGGCTTTGCGAGAAATGACCTTTGTCCCGGAACGCTGAGGGAGCAACGGGCCGCGCGCCGCGCTCAAATGCTGTACTCGCTGAGTAATCTTTCCCCAAAGAGACCGGATCGTTTTTGGTCGTGTCTTTAGACAGCGCTTCAAACCACTGATATTTAAGCAATTAGCATTTCTGCGTTTCCAGAAGGATTTGGTGAGCGAAATGCACTACTACTATCGAACATCGGACATCGGCGCGGGGCCACGGGGGGACCGCAGTCATGAGCTGTCGGGATACTATCCATTTGATTTGCTGGTACTTAGAGGGCAGACTCTCGCCGCCAGTGGCGAACGAGATCAAGCGTCATTTGGACTCCTGCTCCGACTGTCACATGGTTCTGGACGCAGCAATTAGTACTTTGGATCGATATTTTACGCCCGTGAAAGGCTCTGACGAAGAGCCTGCCCCTCAAGCTGCCTGAATCAGCTTCCCTAAAACACTGCACTGCAATAGCTTAGCGTGAACCCGTTTATAGTCTCGCCTCTCAGCCTGTCTCTCTCTCGTTAGTGCGGCCCTCCTTGTTCCAACAGCAAAATTTACAGAAGAGCGAGCGACAACGTAATCTTTACTAGTACTAGTACGTATAAGACTTACTCTTGAATGGCCCGCTTCTGTCGACAACCCCATGCATCCACTTGAGTTACTCGCCGGCGCTCGAGAAACGGCCTTTGGCGAGAAGGATGCACCTCTTCTAGCCGCAGGGGGAAAACCCCAAAGGAGAAGAAGTTTATGAGCGAGTTTCAGGAACCCATCAGCCACACCACGACCGGAACCCCACGCTGGGTGGGATTAGCGGTTGCCGTGTTGGGCGGAGTTTCATTGCTCGGTCTTGGAGTCGGTTGGAGCGCGTTGAACCACGCGAACAGCATCGAGCAATCCACGCAAGCCTCGGTGAAACAGGCAAACGATGCGCTGGCCCAGCGGCTGGCGAAAGAAGATGATGTCAACCAGGCGCTGCAGAGCGACCTCAAAGTGGTCACGGACAAGCTGAATCTCACGCAAGGCGAACTGATCGCTGCGCGTAAGCAGAACAAGAATGCGACCGCTGCCGTCGACCAAAAAGTGGATGGATTAGCGACCTCGGTCAAAGCCGAGCTCGCCAACAAGGCGAACACGGGTGACGTAGACAAGCTCAACGGCGACGTCACTGGCGTGAAGAGCGACTTGGACGCACAGAAAAACAACCTTCAGATGGCCCGCAGCGAGATGGGCACGCTCATCGCGCGCAACCATGACGAAATCGATCAGCTTCGTCGCATGGGACAGCGGGACTACTTCGAGTTCACTGTCTCGCGCAAGGGTGGAAACCAGAAGGTCGGCACCATCCAGGTCGAACTGAAGGACACAAACACCAAAAAGAACCAATACACGATCAACGTTCTTGCGGACGATAAGAGCTTCGAGAAGAAGAACCGCTCTGTGAACGAGCCGATTTTCTTCTATACGGGCGGAACTCGCGCCGCGCTGGAACTCGTTGTTAACAAGGTCTCGAAGACGACGGCCTCTGGCTACCTTAGCGTCCCGAAAGCACCCGACACAACGGCAGCCAGCAGCTCAAGCTCGGGTCAATAAGCGCTTCGTAGCACAAACCTAGTTTCCGATCATGAGAGAGTAGAGCCGGGGGAGGGTTCGAGAGAACCTTCCCTCTTTTTTTGCCCGAGACACCAGGAAATGTTTGGCCGCCGTAGGACGGGCGGGATGCGGGTGGACGGGACACGCTCGTTGTGACAATCTATTGGCGACCCAGCCAAGCAAATGCAGAGGATTTTTCGAGGGGAGAAAGCGATGAAGATACGATTTGCAGCAGTCACGGCAGCAACGCTCTTCGCAGCAGCATTGACCATGGCCGCGGACGGGACCTGGACAGGCTATATATCCGACAGTAACTGCGGGGCGAAAGGCGCAAACAATGGCGCGCGTGAATGCACGATCAAGTGCGTGAAAGGCGGCGCGAAATATGTGTTCGTTAATGATGCGGACAAGAAAGTTTACCTTGTGGATGCGCAGGACAAAGTAGCGGAGCATGCCGGGCATCACGTCACGGTAAAAGGAACGGTAGACGGAGGCACCCTCAAGCTCGAAAGCATCGACATGGCGCCGCCAGATAGCAAGTAAACATTTCTAATAACGTATTTTCTATGCGGGCGGGGCTTCAGCTCCGCCCCTTTTTATTGATTTTTCTTAATTTGGCCTATTTTGATTTTTGAAAGATCGTTCGATTCCGCTACGATACAACCTGATCTATGTCGACAACTCTATTGCACGCCGGAAGGGTGCTGACTCCCGCCGCGGAAATCACTAACGCAGGCATTTTGATCCGCGAAGGTGTGATCGAAGAACTCGGACTGCGTGAGGGAATGCGCCTGCCTGCCGGCGCTCAAGAGATCTCCGCAACCGGCAAGACTGCGATTCCCGGCTTCGTGGACGTGCACATCCATGGCGCCGGCGGGCGCGACGTGATGGAAGGCAGCGCGGACGCGCTCGCGAGCGTAACAAAAACGGTCGCGCGTCACGGCACCACATCAATGGTGGCCACCACGGTGACAGCCAGTCCCGACGACACGATTCGCAGCGTCGAAGGAATCGCGCACTACATTTCGCAACAGCACGAAACGGACGACACCCGGGCGGAGGTACTGGGGATTCATTTCGAGGGGCCATTCCTCAGTCCAGCGAGGCGAGGTGTGCATCCACCCGAGTGGCTGAAACTGCCGTCCTCAGAAATGCTGGAGAAATTGTTGCAAGCAGCGGCGGGGAGCGCGCAAATCCTAACGATAGCGCCGGAACTGCTGGGAGCCATGCCGTGCATCGACGCGGCGCGAAATGCGGGGATGGTCGTGGCCATGGGCCACACCGATGCGACATACGAGCAGGCCCGCGCCGCGATTGCTCATGGAGTCCACCACGCGGTGCATGTCTATAACGCCATGCGGCCCTTTTCGCACCGCGACAGCGGCGTGATTGGAGCCGTGCTCACTTCACCTGAGGTCAGTGCGGAGCTGATCGCCGACGGCGTGCACGTGGAAGAAACTGCCATGAAAGTGCTTCTGCAGGCCAAAGGACCCGCGCACATGATCCTGATCAGCGACGGCATCTCGGCGACAGGAATGCCGGATGGAAAATATATTCTTGGAAAGTTGGAAGTGACCGTGAGCGGTGGTATTTGCCGCAACTCGGAAGGAAAACTGGCGGGCAGCACGCTCACATTGGACAGGGCCCTGAGAAATATTGTCGGGTTGGGGGTTCCTCTCGCTGACGCAGTGCGCATGCTGACTCTGAACCCCGCATCGCTGCTCGGCATTGAGTTCAAAAAAGGCACGCTGCGCGTCGGGGCGGATGCAGACGTCCTTTTGTTGGATGAAGGCCTGCAGCTGACGAATGTTTGGGTACGTGGCGTGGCGGTGGAATAGTACCCTAGAAACTCGGCGTCCCGGCTTCGGGCGGTGGCGCCTCGAAAAAAATCTCACATCAGGGATTTAGCGGGATCTTGAGGGCTTCCGCCAGCTTCTCGGCGTCGAAAGGGCTGCACGCAAAATAGTGTCCGCCAATCAACAAGGTGGGGATTTTGCGCTTTCCGTTGTTGGCTCGAACGACGATCTCTTCGGCGTCGGGATCCTGTTCGATGTCCACTTCGCGGAAATCGATCCCGCGCTCTTTCAAAAAGGATTTTGCCCGCCGGCAGTCCGGGCACCAAGCGCTGCTGTACATCGTGATTGGTTCCATAAACAGTCTCTAGCGATTAGATGTCGCGGAGAGGGTTCGGTCGCAACGCGAATGGGCCAGTAATGTCCAATGCGTCACGGAGCTTCGACGATTGCGGTGCGGCGTTTCGTTGCGAATTCGCCCACCTTGATGCGGATAAGCGCCCGCTGCAGCGCGGCACTGGCGCGATCCCAATCAATGCTCGGGTCACTTGCCGCGATGCGCGCCCGAGCGCGCTCCAGAGATTGCTTGGCGCGTTCAACGTCAATCTCTTCGGCAAGCTCCGCCGTTTCCGCCAGTACAGTCACCCGCTCCTGCAGAACTTCCGCGAACCCCCGAATAATCGCGAGATGCACTTCCTCTTTGCCGCCAGCGCCGCGATAGCGCAATTCTCCAATACCGAGCTCCGTAATCAGCGGCGCGTGCCCTGGCAAAATGCCGAGCTCGCCTTCGGCCCCGGGCAGCACCGCCTCGGCCACGCTTTCGCGCAACAATTGGCGCTCCGGTGTAACGATGACTAGCTCGATGGAGTCGGGAAGCATTTACGTGTCTAGGCGCTCGCCTTCATTTTTTCAGCCTTGGCAAGGGCTTCATCAATCGTGCCCACCATGTAGAAGGCCTGCTCCGGAATGTCGTCGTACTTGCCCTCGACGATTTCCTTGAAGCTGCGCACCGTGTCCGCAATCTTGACGTACTTGCCTTCGAGGCCGGTAAACTGCGCGGCCACGAACATGGGTTGCGAAAGGAATTTTTCAATCTTGCGTGCGCGCGCCACGGTGCGCTTGTCTTCGTCCGAAAGTTCTTCGATACCTAGAATGGCAATGATGTCTTGCAGATCCTTATAGCGCTGGAGAATAGACTTCACGCCCCGCGCGACCGCGTAGTGTTCCGCGCCGACAATGCGCGGATCGAGGATGCGCGAATAGCTGGCCAGCGGGTCAACGGCGGGATAAATGCCGCGCTCGACGATCTGGCGGCTCAGGTTTGTCGTGGCATCCAGGTGCGTAAATGTCGCAGCTGGAGCCGGGTCCGTGTAGTCGTCAGCCGGAACGTAAATGGCTTGCACAGAAGTAATGGACCCGGACTTTGTGGAAGTGATGCGCTCCTGCAATTCGCCAATTTCCGTGTTGAGGTTCGGCTGGTAACCGACGGCAGAAGGCATGCGGCCAAGAAGCGCCGAAACCTCCGAGCCCGCCTGAACGAAACGGAAAATGTTGTCGATGAAAAGAAGAACGTCGAGGTGCTCTTCGTCGCGGAAATATTCCGCAACGGTCAATCCCGTCAGTCCAACGCGCAAACGCGCGCCGGGCGGTTCGGTCATCTGGCCGTAAATCAAGGCCGCGCGGGACTTCTCGGAATTTCCCGGAACTACGACACCGGCTTCCTGAAACTCAAGCCAGAGGTCGTTTCCTTCGCGCGTGCGCTCGCCGACCCCCGCGAACACGGACACACCACCGTGCTGCATGGCGACGTTGTTGATCAATTCCTGAATCAAAACCGTCTTGCCGACGCCGGCGCCGCCGAATAATCCAATCTTTCCGCCCTTCAAGAACGGCTGAATCAAATCGATGACTTTGATTCCCGTCTCGAACATCTCGAGATTCGTCGACTGATCGACAAGCAGCGGCGCGGGCCGATGAATGGGATAGTTGGTCTTGCTGACGAGCGGCCCAAGTTGATCTACTGGCTTTCCGAGAACGTTCATCACGCGGCCGAGCGTTGGCCGCCCCACCGGAACCGTGATTCCCGATCCCGTGTCAAACACCTTCATGCCTCGGACGAGCCCTTCCGTCGGCTCCATGGCGACCGCGCGCACGCGCCCTTCGCCAAGATGCTGTTGGACTTCGGCGGTAACGTCGATGGGCTCGGGAACGTTGAAACCTTCGCTGGTGATGCGCACGGCGTTATAAATCGCCGGCAAATGCCCCGATTCAAATTGGACGTCGAGCACAGGTCCAATGACCTGCACGACGTGTCCGACGGCTGCGTATTTCTCTGCCATGCTTTCTCCTAAGCGCCGTAAGAAGCGCCGCTGACAATTTCAATAATCTCTTTCGTAATCGCTGCCTGCCGCACTTTGTTCATGTGCAGCGTGCGCGCTTCGATCACATCGCCGGCGTTCTTCGTCGCCGCTTCCATCGCCGTCATGCGCGCCGCATATTCGGCTGCCGACGATTCCAGCATCGCGCGCAAAACTTGCGTCTCGATATAGCGCGGCAGCAATTTTCCAAGCAACTGCTCTTCAGGCTGCTCGTAGATGTAATCGACTTGAGCCGACTCTTTTTCGGCGCTTTCCCTTACGGGTTCAACAGGAAGCAGTTTTTCTACCGCGAGATTCGCTACCATCACTGTCTTGAATTCGCTGAAAACTATATAGACCGCGTCGATCTCTTCTTTCGCATATAGCTCCGTGACCAACCCGGCTATCTCTCGCGCGGTCCCAAACTTTACGCGCGCCAGGGCGTTCACGTACTCGCCGGCAAACTGAAATCCGGCGCGCTTCAGACTGTCCCGGCTTTTTTTGCCAACGGGAATCACGGAAACTTTTTTGTCCTTGTTCGCGCGAAAGAACTCATTGGCCTTTCGCAGAATGTTGGCGTTGAAGGCGCCCGCGAGGCCGCGTTCCCCGGCGAGCACCAGCACAAGAATCTTCTGCTCTGGCCTGTGCGCTAGCAGCGGATGCTGCGGTTCATCGATGCGAGACATCGTCGAACGCAGAACGCGCGCCAATTCCTGTGCATATGGCCGCGCCGCCGTCGCCGCTTCCTGCGCCTTGCGAAGGTACGCCGCGGAGATGAACTTCATCGCGCGAGTAATTTGCTGGGTGTTCTTCACCGAGCGTATGCTGCGCCGGAAATCGAGAAGTGTAGGCATCGCTGTTCGCTAAAAGATCGCTCTCAGGTCTCCACTCTTACTTGGCCGTCGCGGCAACCGCAGCCGTGAAGCGTTCCTTGAAGCTGTCGACCGCTTTCTTGATTTCCGCCCTGATGCCGTCGTCGAGGGCTTTCTTCTCAGCGATATTTTTCAGGATCGATGGATTGCTGGTCTCCACATACTGGAGAAATTCCTTCTCGAAGCGGCTCACTTCCGGTACGGGAATGCTGTCGACCGAGCCGCTCGTAGCCACGTAAATACTGAGCACCTGTTTTTCCACCGAAAGCGGTGCGTATTGGTCCTGCTTCAGAATTTCCGTCAGCCTCTGTCCGCGCGCGAGCTGCCCCTGCGTCACTTTGTCCAGCTGATCAGCGCCAAACTGCGCGAACGCCGCGAGCTCGCGGTATTGCGCCATGTCCAAGCGCAGCGTTCCTGCCACCTGTCGCATCGCCTTGATCTGAGCGTTGCCGCCCACGCGGCTTACCGAGATGCCGACGTTAATCGCCGGACGAATGCCGGCGTTGAAAAGGTCAGCTTCCAGATAAATTTGTCCGTCCGTAATCGAAATCACGTTTGTCGGGATGTATGCCGATACGTCTCCTGCCTGCGTTTCGATCACCGGCAACGACGTTAGCGATCCCGCGCCAAGCTTGTCATTCAGTTTCGCGGCGCGTTCCAGCAAGCGCGAGTGCAAGTAAAACACGTCGCCAGGAAACGCTTCGCGTCCTGGCGGGCGGCGCAACAGCAAGGAAATCTCGCGGTAAGCCTGTGCATGCTTCGAAAGATCGTCGTAGAACGTAATCGCGTGCCGTTTCGAATCGCGGAAATATTCGCCCATTGCGCAGGCGGCGTATGGCGCGATGTACTGCAGCGAAGCCGGCTCGGCCGCTGAGGACGCCACGATGATCGTGTAATCCATCGCGCCCGCATCCGTCAGCGTTTTCACGACCTGCGCGATCGTCGAGCGCTTCTGCCCGATTCCGCAATAAATGCAAATAACGTCGCCGCCCTTTTGATTGATGATCGTATCCAGAATGACGGCCGTCTTACCCGTCTGGCGGTCCCCAATGATCAATTCGCGCTGGCCGCGGCCGATCGGAATCATCGCGTCGATCGCTTTAATGCCCGTTTGCAAGGGTTCACGCACCGGCTGGCGGTCCAACACGCCAGGAGCAATACGCTCCAGCGGATTCCGCTGTTTCGCCGTAATAGGTCCTTTGCCGTCGACAGGCTCGCCGAGCGGATTCACCACGCGCCCGATCAGGGCTTCCCCCACCGGCACGGACATAATCGTGTTCGTGCGCTTGACGACGTCGCCTTCTTTCAGCAATTGCGACTCGCCCAGAAGCACGACGCCGACTTCTTCCTCTTCCAGATTTAGCGCTATCCCGAAAACGTCATGTGGAAACGAAAGCATCTCGCCGGCCATGACTTTTTCCAGGCCGTGCACGCGCGCAATTCCGTCGCCGACGCTGATGATCGCGCCGACTTCGTCCACCGAAACGGTCTGCTCGTAATTCTCAATCTGCTCGCGCAGAATCTTGCTGATTTCGTCTGCCTTGATGTTCGCCATGCCTGCTCCTGAATTCTATTCCGCCACGAGACGTGCGCGCATTTCGTTCAAACTGTTGCGCACCGAACCGTCATAAACCGTATCTCCCACGCGCACAACCGCACCGCCGAGCAATGCGGGGTCCAGCGAATACTTTGTCTGAACTTTCTTTCCGGTAAGACGTTCGAGTGTTTGTGCGAATTTCTTTTTCTGCGCAGCGCTCAGCTCGACGGCGGAAGAAATCTCCGCCTCGGCGATGCCTTGTCGCTGCCGGACGACATCTTCAAACGTCGCGAGGATTTCCGGCAAAATGTGCGTACGGTGATGATCCGCGATCACAAACAGAAAATTGCGAATGATCCTGCCTGCGCCCACGCGGGCTGCAATCTTTTCGATTACGCCATGTTTCGCCTCGCGCGCCACGCCGGGGCTTGTCAAAAAATTACGCAACTCGCTCGACTCACCGAAAGCCGCCGCGAAATCTCGTAATTGCTTGAGCGTCGCATCAGCCGCGCCTTGAGCGAGCGCGACATCGGCGAGCGCATTTGCGTATTGCAGGCTGGCCGACTTCAATTCGGCCTCCCTTCAAGGCTTTTCACGAAATTGTCCATCAGAGATTCCTGCGCCGCTGGCGTGAGCTGCTTGGCAAGCAGGGATTCAGCGCCATCCACGGCGAGCGATGCAGCCAGGGCCTTCAATTCCATGCGGGCAGCGCGCTCCGCCGCTTCAATCTCCGCCTGGGCCGCGACGCCAACTTTTCTTGCATCGCTTTCGGCCAGTGCCCGGATACGTTCGCCTTCCGCGGCGGCTTCCTGCTTTGCAGTGACCCGCAGCGCCGCGATCTCCTGTTTCAGATTTGCCAGTTTCGTCTCCGCGTCGCGAACCTGCCGCTCCGCTTCTTCCTTCGCAGCGGTCGCTTTCTTGATAGCGGCACTGATGGTATCGGCGTTTCCGCGGAACCACGCAGGCCATTTCTTCGCAAAGAGCCAGACCAAAGCCGCCGCAACGATCGCGAAATTGATCCACTTGAAAAGTTCGCTCGCGTGTTCTGTCGCCGAATTCCCGCCCTCTTCGGCAGCGTGCGCGCTTAAAGCGACACAGAAAAAGAGAACCATCAAACTCGGAAAAACCAGCACCCGCCCGGATCGCCTGAATCGATTTTGTTTTTTCGAGACCTGCCTCATCGAACCTCTCTTGGGGAGCCGCCGGGGCGGAGCGGCGATTGCAAAATGCGCCGGGCAATTTCAGCGGAAAGCTGTCCAACGGTAGCATCAATCTCGCGGCGGGCCTCGGCCACCTCGCTCGTGACGCGCTCTTTGGCGGCGGCCACCTGCGCCATAGCCGCAGCGCGCGCCGTCTTGATCGATTCGGTTCGCTCATCAAGGAGCTTCTTCCGCTCCGCTTCCTGCTCGGCATAAACCTGCGCGCGCGCCTGCTTCAGTGCGTCCTGGTATTGCTTCGCCTTCTCCACTGCCGCAGCCTCGGCCACTTCGGCGGCCTTCTGCGCACCCACCGTGCGGGCATCGCGCTCCGCCATCACCAGAAGCAGCGGCTTAAAGAAAAGCGCCCGCAAGATGAAGTAAAAAAGGAGGATGATCAGGACTGTAGGCACAGCCTGAAGGAAGAGTTCTCCTAGTTGGCGAACAATTTCTTGCATTAAGTTGTGTAGCCTAAACTCGCTTTGGGGGCCTCGGACCGGCCACCGGATTGGCAGCCGCGCCGTGCCCCCCTACCCGGGAAGGGGCAATACGGTGGGCCTGTCGCTGCCTATATAAACAGTATTTTATAACATCCGTCGCCGCTTTGCGTCAACGTGGCGCGGGACGATCTGTTTCGCTAGGTTTGCCGTCGTTCTTCGAGATGCTCACGGTGTTTAGGGTCGTGAAGACCTCGTGCACCGCGGCCACAATCGCATCCGGTCGCTCAAAGGGAATCATGTGATCGCTATCGGGAACCATGATCCGCTCGCCTCGCGTCGAAAGATGGGCTTCTTTGACCTGCAGATCGTTGACCCAAATCTCATGGAAATCGTCGAATTCTTTCTTCGGGAATCCCGCCGGCAACTGTGACGCGTCCGTCGATTTGCCCGCCGTCAGCACTACAAGCGGTTTATCACCCAAATTACCGGCAGCGCGGACCTCATTGGCGCTCTCAGCAAATGAGCCCAGTTCCGAGGCGCTCGCAGCAATAAATTTCGGCTGAAGCTCCAAGTAAAGCATCTCCCGTCCAAATTCCTTCGACACACCCGGAGATTCTCCCTGCTTGCGCAGCGAGAATCGCAGAATGCCAAACCGAATCAGCAGCGGAGCAAGCATCTGCTGGCGCTTGAGTTCCGCGATCGATTTTTTCATGAAGGCCTGAAGCGCCGGGGGCATGCGGTCGTTTTGATCTTCGTGCGACGCATCCACCAGCACCATGCCGGCAACATCGCCGGGATATTGTCCGTTATAGACACGCACATTGTACCCGCCGAAGGAATGCCCCACCAAAATGTACGGCCCTTTTTCGCCAGCGGCCTCGAGCAATGCGTGCAGTTCTTTCACGATCTGTACGCTCGTGCGCGGCGCGGAAGTTGCGCCACTCCAGCCGTAACCCGCGCGATCGTAGGAGCAAACCCGCGCGAATTTCGCCACTTCCGTTTGCACGGCATTCCACCCGATCGCCGGAACGCCGAGCCCGCTGTCCAAAACAACAGTCGGACTTCCTTGTCCACGGCAATCGATGCTCAAAGTCAGGTTGTCAAACGCCGGCCCCAGCGAAACGGATTTGCCCTGCTGAGGAAATCTGCGTGCGTCCGCTCGGTTCCCGAGGGCCTGATAGCTCGCTCCCACTATCGCCGCCAGCACCACTAGAATGAGCAGGCCAAGCAATCCCCGGCCTAGCCAACGCTTCACTCGTCCAGAGCGGCGCGGCGTAGTTGTTGCCGTCCCGTTTTCCAAGGGGTTCTCCTCGTGTGAAACATTTGATGCAATATCGGTGGCCGGATATTAGACCGCGCCGTGCGGGACGTCAACGAAGGAAGAAGTCTGTCGCGGAAATAAGGACGAGCAGAATTTCTGATGGGTCCGCTGAACGCTGCGGCGGTTGGTGCCGCGCAGCCGGCTACTCACGGATTGGCAGGTGCCGCGCTCGCCGGCACCGGTTCGTAGACGTAGCGTATATCGACCGGTGTATTCGACCGGCCCACCGTCAAGCGAAGTGTTTCGTAAAGCTGCGCGCCGTCGTACGACAATTCAAACGTGCGGCTCATCTTCCCGCCGCGCGGGCCTTTCTCGTCGGTGACGAGCCGGGAGCCATCCCAGTGCGCCGCAATCTCCCCATAACTATCATCTTTCGGATCGGGCTTCTGCACTTTGCGGCCGTCGGTGAAAAGCGCGCGCTTGCGGTTCAGATCGTCGGTGAGATCGACTTCCGGATCCTTGGAATCTTTTTGCGCGAGCGCTAGGGAATTCGCGGGCGCAATCGCGATTTGCGTTCGCTGCTGCTCCTCTTCGCTCTCTCCCCCTCGATTCCCGCCATGGCCACCGATGGGAAAGCCGGCAATACTCACCCCGTTGCCGGTTCGCGGTCCGCTTCCTCGGCTTGTTCGCGCGTCTTCCAGTTTCTTCCGCGGATCGTCGCTCTCATCCAGGTTCAGCTTCCATCGGCCAAGGATCGATGTCCGCGTCTCCGCCCGCGCCGGCTGATTTTGCGGGCCCGCCGCCGGGGACGGCGAAGCTTGCGGCGGTGCCGCCGGCAAAGGTCCAGCCGGCGCTTGTGCGCGAATCGAAGCAGGAAACACGGCCGCGGCGATGCACAAAATCCGGGCACCCGGGAAAACGTTTGAGACGCGCAGCTTCATGATGGCCCCCTGCTTATAAGCATGATTCCGGCTTTTAGACGAGAAAGTTCCGATTTCAGAGTGCGAATCGGGCGAACGTTAGGAATTCTTCTGGATCCAATCACGCATCATCGCGGCCACCTCCGGATGCTTGGCTAATTCGGCGGCCTCGACGGCGTCTTGAACTCCCAGAAAACTTGTGCCTTTCTGACGCGGGTCCAGCCCCTTTTCCAAAAAGAAGCGGCAAAGTTCGAGATGCCCTGCTGAAGCCGCGGTATGCAAAACTGTCCGCCCGCGCATCTCTTCCTTGGGATCCGCGCCCGCGCTAATCAGATATTCCGCCACCTCAAGTTGCGGCTTTCCAAACGCGGTATAAAAAAGCAGCGGAAAACTGTGCGCCCCGCGCTCGTGAACGCGGCGAGGGTCTTCTGAAAGCATTCGCTTCACGTCGGCCGCAGAACCGAACACCGCCGCGGTACAGATGGAGTAGGATGCGCCCCTATCCAATAACAATCCGCCAATATCGGCGCGGCCCATGTGTGCCGCTGCTTCTACCGGAAGTTCATCCCACGAAGCCCGCGTATTCAAAAGATCCGAACAAAGCTCGATCAGTTTCTTCACACGGTCGAACCCAAAATGAGAAAAGACGATGAAGTTGTTTACAAAATCTCTGGGAAGTCCTTCGGTGTCATCTCGGCGCAAAGAGGCAAACTTCGGATCGTAGGAAAATCGGCGGGCGTAGTAGTCCTGAGGAATGGTGCCTGCATTGCGCACTAAGTCCACCGTGCCGGCATTTCCAGCTGCCGCGGCGATGTCCACGGCAGTCTCTCCAGCCGCGTTTTTTGCGCTAGTGCTCGCGCCCTTCTCGAGCAAAAGGCGAATCACGCGTGGATAGCCGGTTCGCGCGGCGCAGTGCAGAATTGTGTCGCCATCCGCGTTCGCGAGGTTCGGGTCCAGGCCGTTGCCAATCATCGCAAACGCTATCGCTTCCGCAGCGTCTTTCGGAGACGACTGCAAACCCAGATGCGCCGCCGTGGAACTCTTGCGCTTTGGATTGCGCACCGCGAAATCCGGTCCATAGGTGATGGCGTTCTCAATCATTTCCGAACGATGGCAAAGCGCCGCTACATGCAGTGGCGTATCTCCAGCCAGGTTCGGCATGTTCACCATCCCCGGTGCCGGACGCAACAACTGATGAAAACGTTCCAATTTGCCGGCGGCGGTGGCCTCGTAAACGTCCAGAGCCAGCCCCTTCGATTCAAAAAGGCTCATAAGAGCCGGCTGATCAGCATAAGCCGCCAGGAGATACACGGACTGGCCGTTGACATCGCGCGCATAAAGCAGCCCCGGATCGCGGGCAAGGAACTGTTCGACCGTCTTGACGTCGCCGTTGAGCACGGCGCGGCGATAAGGATCCGTTTCCGCCGCGAGCAATTCCTGTCTTAGCGAGTAGGCGCTATTCGCTCCCCTGGCTTCCGACGACATTTGCGCGTCCCAAATCGCGCAAGAGACACCGCGGGGCGGCCACAATACCGACGCCAGGCCCGCGCCGGAGGCGGCCCTCAAAAACTCTCTTCTTGGCAACTGGCCATTCATGGAATCGCCTCCCTCCACCCGTCAACTCATAGCACCCGCAGAGTCGAGAATCCATCCCGAATCGCTCCAGGGAAAGACTTCGGTGCAATCTCTCTTACATTCAGACGCCGCAACATGCGAATCGGTTTTGGCAGCAGAGACTTCTCTGATAGAGCGATTTGCTCATTAAGGAAGCCAATCGTTCAGGTCAACGATGCGAGGCAGAAGCGCGAGCGCTCCCAACTCTCGAAATTGGGCAGCGCGTTTGCGATACTCATAGGTGCCGCGCGGCAAAATGGCCATGAAGGGAACGCGCGCGTCCCGAGCGGCAAGGGCATCATCAACGTTATCGCCGACGTAGAGCGCCGTAGCGGGATCGCGTCGCCCAAGAATTTTCAGCAAACCGTCAGGATAAGGCTTCTTCCTTTTTACGTCGTCCATGGTGACGACTGTTCGGAAGTAACGCGCCGCTGCCCACCGGTCAAACGTATGCGAAAACTCCTGCCGCGTGCGCCCCGTAAAAAGATTCAGTTCGAAACGCCGCGCCCACCGCTTGATTTGGCTAGGCGTGACAACGAACTTCTCCTTGCGCACATTGCCCGGCTTGCCATTTTTGCCCCAATAGAATTGCTGAAACGCCTCGCGCGCCTCTTCATAAGTCGTCGGCCGCCCGAGCGCGCTAGCCCAATTCGAGACCATGCTCCAATCGTCGTTGTTGCCCGGTTTGCTTTTCCATTTGTGCAGTTCGGTCCAGCTGAGGCGCTTTCCCGTGAGAAAACGCATCGTCTCCAGCCCGGAAAGCCAATAAGAGCGGCGAACGTCGACCAGCACGCCGTCCACGTCAAATACGAGAATTTTTGGAATTACGATCTTTTTCGGAGCGGTCACTCAAGAATTGGAGCAGAAAAATCTACCTTCAGCAACGACTGCCTGCGCGCGGATGTCACTTGCCGGCTTTCTTCGCCGTCAGCGCGGCTTTTAATAGCCTGCCGCAATGACGAGGTAGGAATATGAGGTATTCCAGTTTCTGTGTCTTACTTCTGGTGAGTTTCTGCTTGCTCGTAGGTGGTGTCGCGAGGACGGTTCCAGCGCCACAAACGCGACTGTGGGCGCCGACTTATTATATCGCCGCGAAAGCTACGTATGACGGACGTCCCGATGAACTTTATGTGCTTGGTGCTTCCAACCTCCCTAAAGGCGCTCGGCTGCATCTGAACGTATATCGTTACATCGGCGAGGGCGGGAGCGCGATAAACGAGGGAGCCTCTGCTGTTGTCGGCGAGGATGGCTTCTTCGAAGCGAACCTGCACCCAACGAAAGGGAACCAATTTCGGCACAATCTCGTTTGTGACATCGTCTTTGCGACGCTTACCGACCCTCGACAGCCGTCTTCGGTTCTCCAGCTTGTCGGGAACCACGGTGAACACCTGGGATTTCCGAAGAACCCTCAAGTCGAAGTCACGTCAGGAGAGAACTTCGTGCAGATCGAGCGAATTCACGTTCCTTAGTTCCGATCAGCCATAGCGTGAGTGCTAGCATCCCTTCGGATTCGGGGGGACAGATCAATCAGCAAAGCCAGGCTGCCACCACCACGCCGCAAATCATACGGTCTGACGGGCCTAGCCGCTGGCGTTAAAGTGGAGCGCGCGGTTAGCGCTGGAAGAGCGGTGCTTCGCACCGTGAGTAGGTATGACACGTCACCTTAGAATCGGTGCGGCGGGGCGCGGGGCGGCATTCTCGGTTAACGTCTTCGCGCAACGCAACTTACGAAGTTTTTCACGCTGTCGATATGCATGAGGGTTTGTTGTCAAAGATTAACAAGCTTTGACAACAACGCTATTCTTGGAATGATGAAATTTCGGAGGTTTCCCTTATGCCCATGAACATCAGCCTTACTCCTCACCTTGAGGAGATGATCCGCGAGAAAATCGCCTCCGGGTCTTATAACTCCGCTAGCGAGGTCGTGCGCGAAGCGCTTCGCCTCATGGAACAAGAAGATCAGTTGCGATCTGTGAAACTTCAGAAACTCCGCCAAGACGTACAGGAGGGCTTGGACAGCGGGCCGGCCATCGCATTTGACCCACGAGAAATCAAACGCATTGCCCGCGAGAAGAAGTCACAGAGGAGTGGGAGGTAAGTGTCCCAGCTTCGCATTACCCTTCGGGCAAGCTCGGATCTAATCGAAATTTGGAGTTACATTGCTGATGACAGTGAAGCGAATGCTGACGGGTTTATCGGCAGAGTCTACGAGACTATGGAATTGCTGGCCCGCCAGCCCGGCTTGGGCCGCCGCCGAGATGAGCTAGCTCCGGGCATTCAAAGTTTTTCCGCTGGCCATGAATGTGTCACCGTTCAGCAACTAGGATGGGCCGGAAAGAAGAACGGAGAGCTACTAGACCTCGCCGAACCTCTTTTTGAATTGCGTAAACAAACGTGCCAGGCCTTGTCGGTATCGGTTGAAGCACTGGCGCGTCCGCATTTGTTACCATTCGGACATCGTAGGCGATGGGCTTACCATCTTGGTAGAAAATCGCAGGCTCTTGCAGAGGGCGGCAGCCTCTCTGGCGTCATCCCCCAGGCATCGCGGGTTCCTTGACACTTCGCGTTTCCATGCGGCGCGCCACGTAGATCTCCAGGAGTTGGTCGAGTTCCTGAGGCCGAATCGGCTTCGTGAGATAGCCATCCATCCCCGCGGCTAGACATTTCTCGCGGTCGCCTTTCATGGCGTGCGCCGTCAAAGCGACTACGGCCTGGTGAACTCCGGTGTCTTTCTCTCTTTCCCGAATGGCGGCAGTTGCTTCTAGCCCGTCCATGTCGGGCATCTGAACATCCATCAGCACAAGGTCGAAGCTCTCCTTCTCCAGCGCCTTTAGCGCCTCTAGCCCAGTGGCCGCCACAACAACCCGGTGCCCTCTCTTTTCGAGTAAACGCACAACCAGGCGCTGGTTAACAAGATTGTCTTCCGCGAGCAGCACGCTCAAGTAGGCATCCGGTTCGCGCGCGTCCTGCAGCGAGAACCGAGTGACCAAAGGAATTGCCCCGTCGTGTTCATGTGCTCCCAGCACGCGGGCAATGGCCTCGCGCAATTCGGATTGGCGGATGGGTTTCAATAAGTACGCAGACACTCCCAGTTCCTGGCAACGAGCTGCATCTCCGCGGTGGCCCGCCGAAGTCAGCATCATGATCGTGGCCGTGGCCAAATCCGGCCTTTGACGGACCTGTTCGACGAACGCAAAGCCGTCCATGTCCGGCATGTGCATGTCCGTCAGGATCAGCCCAAAAGGCCCACCTGCTTCGCGTGCCGCGGACAATAGTGTCAGCGCCGATGCGCCTCCATTCACCGCAATAGGCTTCATCTCCCAGCGTGTCAGCATCCCTTCAAGAATCCGGCAGTTGGTGCGGTTGTCGTCCACCACCAGGACCTTCACCCCGCGCAAAAGCTCGGCCGGGGCGATTGTCCCCAGTCTAATTTCTTTTGCGTCCGCCGCAGCGAGCCGGACGGTGAAGTGGAATTGGCTGCCACGACCCAGTTCGCTCTCCACCCAAATCTTGCCGCCCATCATCTCGACCAGCCGCGTCGAAATGGTCAGTCCGAGCCCCGTACCTCCGTACTTTCGCGTCGTGGAGGTGTCCGCCTGTGAGAACGGATCAAAGATGGATTCACGCTTGTCCTCCGGAATGCCAATTCCGGTGTCCGCTACCGTAAACCGGCAGATACAATCCGTGCCTTCTCTGGCCTCGAGCTGCACTTTCACCTCGACCTCCCCGATGTCGGTGAACTTGATCGCGTTGCCCACCAGGTTTACCACGATCTGCCGCAGCCGGCTGGAATCCCCACGCACCATCTCCGGCACTTCCGGCGCCACTTCGCACATCAACTCCAGCCCCTTTTCGTCCGCACGCATCGCCAGCGTCTTCAGCGTGGTTTCCAAACTCTCCCGCAAATTGAAATCGAGAGCCTCCAAGTCGATCTTGCCCGCTTCGATTTTGGAGAAATCGAGAATGTCGTTGATGACCGTGAGCAGTGAATCTCCCGACATTTTCACGGTCTCCAGATATTCACGCTGTTCCGCGGTGAGCTCCGTATCGAGCGCCAGGTCGGTCATTCCCATCACGCCATTCAGCGGCGTGCGAATTTCGTGGCTCATGTTCGCTAGAAACTCGCTCTTGGCCCGGCTGGCTGCCTCCGCGGCTTCCCGAGCCTTTTGCATTTCCTCCTGCACTTTCTTCAGATGCGTAATGTCGTGGCCGATACCCACCAGCCCAGTGACCCGGCCGTTTTTGTCCCGCAAAGGCACTTGCGTTGTCATTACCTGGCTCACATTTCCGTGAGCATCCAAGCCCGTTTCCTCGCGGTTGATCTCCGCCTGCCCCGAACGGATCACTCTCTGTTCGTCTTCGTGGAACTTTGTGGCGATCTCGCGAGGATAAAAGTCAAAATCGTTCTTCCCCAGCAGATCCGCGGGGGTCTTCGCGCCCATTTGCTGGGCTACCGAAAGGTTGGCTACCAGGAACCGGCAGTCCGCATCTTTCACGTACATGAAATCGGGAACGTTATCGATCAAAACGCGCAATATTTTCCGTTCTTCCGAAAGCGCGTCTTCCGCCCGCATTCGTTCATTCACTTCCAGCTGCAACTCCTGGGTGCGCGTTTGGACGCGGAGTTCGAGCTCTCCTTTGGCCCCCTGCAAGGCCGCATCCCGTTCTTGAATTCTCTCCAGCATTTGGTTGAAGGAGCCGATGAGGGCCCCTACTTCATCTTCCCCGCGCGGCATGGCGCGTACGGCATAGTCCTCGTTCGCTGTCACTCTCGTTGCGATCTGCGCCAAATGTAGAATGGGTTCCGTGATCAGCCGCAGCAGTCGGGAGGAGACGAAATAGGTTGCCAGAACGGAAAACAGAATAACCACTATGGAAATTTCCGTGTACTGCCTGATTTTGGCTTGGAGTGCTCCGAGGTCCGATACGAGAGCAATGGCGCCGGTCTTCTCACCTCCCAGGGAGACCGTCCGGTAAAGAATGAGGGCGTCTTTCTCAAAGTGCGCTCCGTCTTCATGGCGCGGGGGCATCCTATACTCAGGATCTATCCCGTCGCGCCGGTATTCCGCAAAGACCATTCCGCGGCTGTCGTAGAGACACGCGGCAACCATATGACGCTCGGCGCGGAGCGCTCCGAGCATGTCCTGAGCGGACTTTCGATCATTAAAAGCCAGTGATGCCGCCGTATTGGCGCCCAACGTATCCGCTAGGACCGAAAGTTCACTGGTCATCGCAGCGCGAAAGCTGATTCGTTCGTACAAATCAAAGCTCAGGCAAGCCAGGCTAAGACCCACGAGACTTGTGCATACGATGACAAAAGTCAGCTTGCGCTGAATCGATGAATTCTTAAAGATCGGCATTTCACGTTCCTTTTGGACCTCCGATGACTGTTTTCGCTAGCGCCAGCAGCCTGGCGCTGATTTTCAATTTGGCATGCTCCGCCGCGTCCAGGTTGATATCGAACCGGACTTTGTTGTCCTCTAGAAAGAACCCGATCATCCCACCGCCCTGCACAAAGCCTTCGGACTCTCCCACTGTCAGGATGGGACTCGCCCTGAGGTTTCCGAGCATCGCGGACATGAGCTTCTTCTCCGGCGTCCCAAGAAACACAATCTGACATCCCTGGATCTCCTGCACCTGCCGGAAGTGAATCACGCGAACGGGCCGCGCCCCGATCATCTTTCCGTTCAAGCTGGCTTCCAGCGCGCCGTGGAAGGGATCCTCTCCGGCCGTGCAATAAGTAAGCGGACTGGCGGCGTCCTTGAAGGCTTCCGGAGGCCAGTCCACAAATTGCGCAAAATGAAAAAGAAAGGCGGCCTTCACCTGATATTCGCTTGTGGGACTGGTCTGTGCCGAAGCCCAACAAACCCCCGCAAGGGATATCAGCAGGGCGAGAGCTCGATCGACGAATCTCGAACGCGAGCGGCGAGCTCTTCCCTGACGAATGCCGTAGGCTGGATTCCGCTGCCCCCGTCGTATTTTGGTTGAAAGATTCAACGCTTCCTTTTCCTCGATCAGAATTGCCACGTTATCTTGACGTATGCGCTGCGCTTGATTTCTGTGGATCGCGAGGCCGCGGTGCTATCAATGAATTCCAGATGATGATCTTTAAGCAGGTTTTGTCCCACGAGGCTCAGCGACACCCCCTCTTTCCATCGCCACGACAACCCCGTGTCTAGCCTCGTGTACGAAGGCACATTCTGAGCAATCAGACGATCCACAAAATAGGCAGAAACATCCCACGTCCACTTCTGTGACAACTCGAAATGGGACCGAACCTGCGCCTGCACATGTGGGCTGTTTCCCTCTATTCCGGGTGCAGTCTGCGTGTCCTGGCTTAAAGGGCTCGGGCGCATATGGATTCGCTCAAAGTCAAAGCCAGGGCTCAGCGTCCAACGGTCCGTTATCTTCCAATTCGCGGCGATTTCCACCCCGTGGGTCTCTCCGTTAATCAGGTTTTCATAGGTACTTGGTAAAACCAGGTGTGCTGGGGCGGGGGTCGCCTCTAAGAAAGGCGTGGAGGGTTCGGTTGATTCCTGATTGCTATAATCATTGTAATAGGCGGCGAGATCGAGCGAGAGGCGTTTACCAACCGTGGTTCGATATCCAAATTCGTAAGCAATTAATTCTTCATTCTTGAACTGAGGATTTCCGAGAACGCTGATTAGGACAGGAGTGCCGCCAGGCCCGGGGAATCCTGCTACATCCAGGCGGATCGACGCGTCCGTCGCGGCCGGCGTCCGTTCCGCCTTCGAGACGGCCGCCCACATCATGTTGTGCGGGTCCAGCTCGTAGGTCGCTCGCGCGCTCGGCATCAGCGCGAAGCCGTTGTAATAGTTGTGCTCCAGCTTCGTCCCCACCGTCAGAAAGAAACGGTTTGGAATCAGCGTAATTTCGTCTTGAACAAAGGAATTGAACGAATCCGATCCAAGACTACTCGGATTCAAAGAAACAAAGAGATCCCCATGGGTGTGCGAGTCCGAATACCAATACCCGAGGCCCCACACGAAATCTTGCCGTCGGCCCCAGGAAATGTGGTGCTGGAAGTCGATATTGAATGTCTCTCTGCCCTCGCGCAGTTGGTCATCGCGCTCATAGTCGGCATAGGACATCATCAGCGTCGTTTCAGAACGCGCCGAGAAAGTGTGGTTCCAAATGGATTGGATAAATCCGCCTGAAAGAGCTACCGGAATGTCGGCGTCGATGAGACCCGGTGAGGTGATCGATGGAAGAATCTTAGTGGGATTATTTTCATTGCCGGTGTACATATCTCCTTGAATCGTCAAACTATCTTTTGAAGACAGAGTGCCGTCCGTCCGAAAGCCGCCGCTTAGCATGTGCCAGCCATCCCCACCGTCCTGGCCGGTAAGACTGGGCAAATGGTCCTGGTTCAAATACTTGGAATAAATCCTATAGTCGAAATTCTTTCCCACGCTGCCGCCGTACTGCGCTGTTCCAAATCCCTGGTCGAGGTTCCCTCCTCCCGCTACGACCATCGCACCCTTCGTTTCGCCGGTCTTCTTTGTGAGAATGTTGATCACCCCGTTGACGGCGTTCGCTCCCCAGACCGAGCCGCCGGGGCCACGGATCACCTCGATCCGTTCGATATCTTCCAGCGGAATATCCACTACGTCCCAGAACACTCCTCCAGTCGTCGGCGTATAGATCTCTCTGCCGTCCACCATCACCAGCAATTCGTTCGCGAACTCTGCATTGAGTCCGCGCCCGGAGATAGCCCAGGTGTTGGCGTTGATTTGCGCCACGTCCATCCCCGGAACCATGCGCAACAAGTCAGGAATATTTGTCGCGCCCGACCGGCGAATATCCTCCTGTGTAATGACAAAAATCGCCGAAGCCACCTGCGATAGCTTCTGGTCTTTCTTCGAGACCGAAGTCACATCGATATTCATCAAATCCTCGATGTTCACTTTCGTCAGGTCGGCTTGCGACTGCTGCGGCCAAGCGGGGATCGCCCACAGTATCGCCACCACAAGCGGCGCAAGGATTCGGCCGACACGCCGGCCCCAATGGCCGAATCTCCCCATGCGCAGTGCCCCCCTTCTTTTCTCAGCGGCTGCTTTCCACTTACCCTTCATCGTTGCCTTCGTCCCGGCCTCGCCCCTACTTGGGCGCTGCCTGTCAGCTAGAACCGCCAGCTCAATTTCACGTAGGCGCTGCGCTTGACCTCGGAGGAATTGACGCTTTGAAATTGGTCGTTGAACTCGACGTGATGGTCGCGGAGCAGGTTTTGGCCGGTGAGGTTCACTTCTAAACGTTCTCTAAGTTGCCAGGTCAACTGCGAATCGAGCCGCGTGTAGGACGGCACAAACTGTGCCGGCAAAGGCCCGACAAAATAGGCATTCGTATCCCAAGCAAAACTGCTGGATAGTTCAACATGCGATCGCAGTTGGGCCTGATTGCCTGGGTTTGAGCCTTGCGCATCTTCTACGCTCGTCGAATCCTGAGTGCCGGGTTCGGTATGCAGATGCATTTCGAGAAAGGAATAACTGGGGCGGAGCGTCCAACGACTCGTTGCTTTCCACTTTACTGACGCCTCGAAACCCTCGGTCATGCCGTACATTCTGTTGCCGTACGTCTCTGGGAAAACAGTGACGGGTGGCACGGAATTCGGGTCGAAGAATGACGGAAGAATCTGTGCGCTTTCCAGGTCGTGATAATTATTAAGGAAGACAGTAAGGTCGATAGAAAGACGTTCCGTAGGCTGCGCCCGATAGCCCAATTGATATGCGATTACGTGTTCAGATTTAATGTTCGGATTACCGAGCAAGGCTACTTCCGAGGGGCCGGGCAAAGCTGCGAGCACTGCATCTATGCCGATGTCGCGTTGCGTAGGAGTTCGGCTAGCGCGCGAAACGGCGGCCCAGAACGTCCGGCGATTGCTCGGAGTCCACGCGAAACGGGCGCTCGGCTCATAATCGAAGCCGCTGAAATAGCTGTTCTCGATCCTTGAGCCGAAATATAAGGCCATGCGATCTGGCTTCAGCGCGATTTGATCCTGGAGAAATGCGTTGAACAGTTCGCCGGCTTCGTTGGCCGGAACAAAGGCTTGATCGATCGTACCAACCGTTTCATCGGCAGAATGGCGATATTCTGCGCCCCAAATAAAATCCTGACGGGCGCCGACGACAATGTGGTTCTGAAAATTGATATCAAATGTGTTGCGGACTTCGTTCGCTTCCGGACCGTCTCTTGCGTATCTGTCGAAATAAAATTGCAAGGTCATGTCGGAGCGGGTCGAAAAAATATGATCCCACCGTGTCATCACGTCTCCGCCGGAAAGTGGGGCGAGCCTCTCTACGTTGATGTTCTCGACGGGGGACAGGACGGAGTGCACGATGATTGAACCTTCGTCGCCGGTATAAATGTCTCCTTGCGTTGTCAGCGAATCTTTCTTGGAGAGCGTTGTATCGGCGCGAAAACCTGCGTGCAAGAGATGCCAATCATCCTCGCCGTTCTGCCCGTTCAAATCGGTGAGGTGGTCATCGTTGAGATACTTCAGGAAGACGCGGTAACTGGTGTCGTCCATATGCCCGCCGTACTGTAAAGTTCCGAACTCTTGCGCCAGCGTGCCGCCTCCGCCGGTCACCAGCCCGCCCTGTGTGTCCGCAGCCTTCTTCGTAATGATGTTGATCACGCCGTCTACGGCGTTAGCGCCCCACACTGTTCCGCCAGGCCCGCGAATCACCTCGATGCGCTCAATGTCCTCCAGTGGCACGTCTTGCGTATCCCAATTAACACCGCCGAAAAGAGGCGTGTATACCGCTCGGCCATCGATCAGCACGAGCAACTTATTGGCGAACTGAAGATTGAAGCCTCGAGACGAGATGGCCCAGGTGTTGGCATTTATCTGCGCCACATCCAGACCTGGAACCATCCGCAGTAGATCGGGAATGTTTAGAGCTCCGGAACTACGGATGTCTTCTTGCGTGATGACGAAAAGCGCCGCCGCCACTTGAGATAGTTTCTGTTCCTTCTTCGAAACCGACGTCACTTCCATATTCATCAAGTCCTCGATGTTCACTTTCGTCAGGTCGCTTTCCTCTGAAGAAGAAGCGCGGGGCGCTGGCGCGGACGGCGCCGGTTGCTGAGTTTGAGGCGCTTCGGTCAACTGCGAGGTCTCGGGTGGCTGCGTCGATTGCGTAGCTTGGGCCCGTGCCGCAGGGCCAGTGAAAAAAAGCGCGGCGAATGTTCCCCAGATGGCGAAGTTCGCGCGGCGCAACAGCGCTATCGCCAGCCCTTCGTTTATGGACACGATTTCCCCCACGGAAATGGCGTGCACATCTGGTACCGAATTTCTTGCGTCACGCTGAAGACAACTTGTTTAGTTTCAATGCGTTAGTCTCGGGTGAATATCCTGTGTTTTCCTGAATTGAGCCTCCGTCACTTGCCTGTGCCATAGTGGAGCAGGCCCGCTCGGGCGCCCTCGACCCTCTGCCTCCCGTTCGCAGCTCTGTTCGGATTTTCCCGCCCTTTGAAACGCCCCGCCGTTCGAATCTCTCCGCCCAACTCCGGTATCATTGCTGGAGCCAGAACGGCCTTGCTACAATCACGCGCGCGTGCGCCGCGGCTCGGAAAGAGGATCGGATGGCTGGATTTGCCGGTGTGGATTTCATCGATTTTGATTCGCAGCTGAACGACGAAGAAAAACTCGTCCGGCAAACCGCTCGACGTTTCGTCGACAACGAAATTATTCCCATCATCGAAAAACACAGCCGCGAAGGAACTTTCCCGAAGCATCTCGTTCCGCAACTTGGGGAGCTGGGGTTTTTCGGCGCGAGTCTAGAGGGATATGGCTGCGCGGGAATGTCCAACGTTGCCTACGGTCTTGTGACGCAGGAGCTCGAGCGCGGCGATTCCGGATTGCGCAGCTTCGTCTCGGTGCAGAGTGCGCTCGTGATGTATCCGATTTATGCCTATGGCAGCGACAAACAAAAAGAGAAATGGCTGCCGCTGCTTCAACAAGGAACCGCGATTGGATGTTTTGGATTAACGGAGCCACAGTTTGGATCGAATCCTGGCGGGATGCTTGCGCGCGCGGTGAAAAAGGGCGCGAGCTATATCTTAAATGGCGAGAAGATGTGGATCACCAGCGGTTCAATTGCGGATGTCGCGGTGGTCTGGGCGAAGTGCGAAGATGAAAAAATTCGAGGATTTTTAGTGGAGAAGGGCACGCCGGGATTCAAGGCCTGGGATGTGCATGGGAAGTGGTCGCTGCGGGCTTCGGTAACTTCTGGATTGGCTTTCAGCGACTGCGAAATCCCGGAAGAAAATTTGCTCCCGAACGTTGTGGGACTGAAAGGGCCGCTGGGTTGTTTGAATCAGGCGCGCTACGGGATTGGATGGGGAGCGCTGGGGGCGGCGATGGCCTGCTACGATACGGCGCTGCAGTACGCCAAGACGCGGAAACAATTTGCAAACAAGCCGATTGCTTCGCATCAACTCGTGCAGGAAAAATTAGCCTGGATGATTACGGAGATTGTGAAAGGGCAGTTGCTGGCGCTGCACGTCGGGCGTTTGAAGGACAGAGGCAAAGCGGATTTCTCGCACATCTCGATGTTGAAGATGAACAACGTGGCTATCGCTCTCGAAACAGCGCGGAAAGCGCGCGATATTCTGGGCGCGAATGGGATTGTGGACGATTACTGCATCATGCGGCACATGAACAACCTCGAGAGCGTTTACACGTACGAGGGAACCAACGACATTCACAAGCTGATTATCGGTGAAAAAATCACCGGAATTTCTGCGTTCGTGTAGGCCATTCCCGGGCAGGCCCTTCGAGGATAAACAAGCCCCGCCCCTACAGATTTTTTTGCAGGCCTCACCTCTCCACAAATAAAAATCAGAGCCAAGCAATCTTGTCGCCTGTGGAATCTTGTATGCTGTAGGGGCGCAGCATGCTGCGCCCCTACAGGAGACAACTCTCTATGAGTCGATCCGCGATTTGCTTGTCTCGCTCGTTTTTTCGCAGAGCTTCGCTCGTACTGACCCTGCTCACATTGGTGTGCGGCGCGGCTTCGGCGCAAGCGAAGGCGGCGCCGGAACATAAGCAGAAGATTCGGGCGATCACCGCGTTTGTGCTTCTAGACCGGGCGCAGTATCAGCAGCAAATTGCGGATGCGGTGAAGATGTTGAACCGGGCGCGCACGATCTTTGAGTCGCGCGGCTTCGAAGTGCAGACGATTCGGATCGCGACACAGCCATTTCCGGAATACACAACCGGACTGACCGACGCGCAAGCGGTGGCGTTCTTCAAGAATTACGACGCTTTGGCGATCAAGGATGGTTTTTCGGCGGCCATCGGGCCGGCGATGCTGAACCCCACGGATTCGCCGGCGCAAGCTGACCTGCTCGCGGACATTTTGCTCAACACAAAGCAGTTGAACGGCAGCCTCGTGGTGGGTGCGGAGGACGGCGTGCGCTGGCCGGCAGTAGGCGCCGCCGCGCGTGTGATGAAAAGGCTCGAAGACACCGAGCACAGCCAGGGCAATTTTCGATTCGCGGCTATCTCGATGGTGCCGCCGCTGACCCCGTTTTTCCCCGCGGCCTATCTCAACGGATTTGGGCACCAATTCGCGATTGCCTTCGAGTCGGCGAATATCGTAGCCGCCGCATTCAAGGATGCGCCGGACTTGGCGACTGCCAAACAACGGTTGGTCGACGCGCTGGGCAAAGTGGCATTCGAGGCGCAGGCGCAAGCGGGGCGGATCGATTCGGAAACGGGCTGGGCGTATGTGGGAATGGATCTATCTCCCGCTCCGCTGAAGGATGTTTCCATTGGCGTGGCAATTGAAAATCTGACCACGCAGCCGATCGGCTCGAGCGGAACGCTGACGGCTGCCGCAACGATTACGTCGGCGATACGCGAGATTCAGGTGAAGCAAACGGGCTACTCCGGGTTGATGCTGCCGATCCTCGAGGATACGCGGCTGGCTCAGCGCTGGAGCGAGGGACGTATTACGATCGATTCGCTGCTGAGCTACAGCGCGGTGTGCGGCACAGGACTGGATACGGTGCCTCTACCGGGAGATATCAGCGCGGAGCAGCTTTCGCTCATCATCGGAGACATGGCAAGCTTGGCCGTGAAGTGGCACAAGCCGCTTTCGGCGCGATTGTTTCCCGTCGCGGGCAAGGGCCCGGGCGACGTGACGGAGTTGACCGGCGACGCCCTGGTGAACGCCACGATCCAGCCGCTTGGGAAACCGTGACTCTGGCCGCGCCTCTATTGACCGATGCGCAATGCTGCGGGCGTGGCCGGAATTGGTTAACCATTACTGCTCTCCCCTTTTTCTTGTAAGTGTTGCATCCGAAGAGCTTACGCCTTCGCGTAAGTCTAATAGAATCAGCAGTTAGGAGTCGGATTTGTAATTGTTGATTCTAGGCCACCTAACGATATTCCGGTTAAGGAGTGTTTCTCCTTTAGGTGGGAAGAGAAGGGACGGCAGCGCCACAGATTTTATGGGTTTCTATATCATCCGCAACCGAAGACAAATTCAGCTCGTCAGATTTGCGTGTTAACTTATCACGGTATGAAAAATGACTGGAATACGGATCGCTCCCTACTGCTCAAATCAATGGGCCTCCGCGGTTCTCGTGCGGTTCACACTGCAATAGCTTTCGTTTTTCCGGATGAGGAAATCCCAAAAGGTAAGAAAATACAATGAGCACTCACTGGACTGACAGAAGTACCAAGGATTTCGTTTATAGAATTTCTTCCGATTTCATTCTCCAGATTGAAAAGAAAATGGAAGAGGAACGGATTAATCAAGCAAATCTTGCTGAAACTCTCGGTGTCACTGATGGACGTGTTTCTCAGGTGCTCAGAAATCCCGGCAATCTAACTCTTAGAAAAATGGTCGAATATGCAAGATCGCTAGGAATGAAAATTTCTGTCGTCGCCTACGAGGATAACGATCCCCAAAACGACAACGGACCAATCAATTCAGAGATTTTCAATGCTTGCTGGGAAAAAGCCGGTAAGCCCACAGACTTTTTTGTCCTCCACGAATCCGCACCAATCATTCGAACCGTGTCAAATATTCGATATGCGATGCGTCGGAGAGCTTTTGATGAAAGCCAGACCTTCGATACACAACTGCTACCTGGGTCCATTGTGCAACAGTCAAAATGCACGACGCCCAACCCTTTAATTGAAGTGGGAGTGTAATAAAATGGTAGAAACCACTCAGATTAGTTTCAAGCACATTGAGATCGTTGAATTAATGCTGAAAAAACAGGAAATCCACGAAGGTATTTGGGGGCTATTCATCAAATTTGGAATGAGTGCCTCGAATGTTGGTCCCACAGAGTCGGAGCTTAACCCCGCGGCCATCATTCCTGTTTTGGAGATTGGTCTACAGAAATTTGAGAAAGAATCGAATATCGCCGTGGATGCCGCAAAGGTCAACCCGCGAGCGGCTCAGGGGCGTACGACCCCAGAATGCAGGGATGGAGTTTGATAAGGTGTGGTGGGGTTTTTCCTTCTTTCTCTGGCAGCGTATACTGTTGTCAGACAGGAGGTACCCGATGACCGCTTCCTTAAAGGCTATTCTCGAAAAACGCGAGCAACTCAAAGCCGGTCTGACGCAGATCAGCGATCTCCGTCGCGGCTCACTCACGGCCCGATTCCGCAAGTGTGGCAAGCCCAACTGCCACTGTGCGCAGAAAGACTCCCCGGGACATGGCCCCTCCTACTCGCTGACTCATGCCAGCGGGGGAAAGACCATCACCCAAGTCATTCCCCAAGGACCGGCGGTAGATCGTACCCGGGCGCAGATTGCCGAATACCGCCGTTTTCGCAAGCTAGTGCAAGAACTGATCGCCGTTAGCGAACAGCTCTGCAATGCTCGACTACAACAGCCGGAAACGCTGGTTGCAGAGGAGAGTAAAAAAAGACCTCTTCTGCGATCTGTTAGTCAGCGGCGTCGTTCAGGAGATTGAGATCAAAGCCTGAACCTCGCAAGAAGAATTGAGTTCTAGTGGTGATGGAACTCTGGCGCGAAGAACGCGCCGTCAAAAAAGGCTGTGCAGATGAATTCCCTTCGTCAAGGAACGATTCGTCTCTTCCGCTTTGCGGGGATCGATGTGTTGTTGCACTGGTCCTGGTTTTTCGTGGCGGCATACGAGATTGGCAGCCGAAAGAGAGCGTATTCTTCCCCGGTTTGGAATGGGCTGGAATATCTGGCGCTGTTTCTCATCGTCATGGTTCACGAGTTTGGCCACGCGCTCGCCTGCCGCCAAGTGGGAGGAGCGGCGAATCAGATCGTGCTGTGGCCTCTGGGCGGCGTGGCGTATGTGGCTCCACCTCCGAGACCGGGTGCGACGCTCTGGAGTATCGCGGCCGGTCCGCTGGTGAATTTAGTACTGCTGCCGATCCTATGGATCCTCGCCGTATTGGGCCGATCTCTGGGATGGGCGGTGTCGATGCCCGATCTGTACGCCTTGCTCGAAGCGGTGCGGTTTATTAACCTAGGCTTGCTGATTTTCAATATGCTGCCGATATATCCTCTCGACGGCGGCCAGATTCTGCGGTCTCTGCTGTGGTTTGTGCTGGGACGCGCCCGCAGCCTGCAAGTAGCGACGATCATTGGTTTCGCCGGCGTGGCTGGATTCTTTATCCTCGCCGTGTGGATTCAGTCCGTATGGTTTGCCGTGCTAGGTGTGTTCATTCTGACGAACTGTTGGAATGGATTGCGACGTGCGCAAGCGTTGTTGCGCCTGGCGAAGGCGCCGCGTCGCGGCGGATTCGCGTGCCCGTCGTGCAAGGCTGCTCCGAGCGTCGGAGACTACTGGTTGTGTGGACGGTGCAAGCAATCCTTCGATACGTTCGAGACGAGAGCCGTTTGTCCGCATTGCGCCGCTCAGTTCACCGTGACAGCATGTTTGGATTGTGGGGGGATGCACCCGATGGGTCAGTGGATTATGACGGCTTCGGCACCGGTGAAAGTGTAAGGCGCGGTTCTCGCCGTTGGCACGCGCCCTGCTTCGATCCCAGTTCGCGGCGATGAACAATTCGGAGTCAAAACCCGCATCCTTGAAACCGAATGGCGCAGCACTCCGCCTGCCTCTGCTACACCCGCCCGCTAAATGAAACATGCGTAGCAGCGGCTTTTCACTTAAGGCTTCGAGAGGTGCTTCTCGTCGGCGATGTGGACGCGGTCGACGTTGTCGTAGGTGGACATGTCGGAGAGGATGATTTTGTCGCCTTCCTTGAGGCCGCTAAGGACCTCGATGGTGTTTACGGAGGCGCGGCCCAGCTTTACCTCGACGCGCACGGCTTCGGTGCCATCATTGCTGATTTTGAACAGGGAGAACTTGGAGTTACCCGTGGCGCCTTCGCTGGCGTGAACCGGGCGTCCGACGTAGAGGATGTTGTCGATCGTCTCGATGTCGATGGTGGCGTCGATCTCGAGGCCGGCACCAGCTCCTTGTGGAAGAGCTATGTCTTCGAGGCCAAGATCCAGGGTAGCCGTGCCGTTTGAGACTTCCTTGCCAAGGCCCCTTACATGGCCCTTTACGCTCCACTTTGGTGTGGCAAGGGTGAGGTTTCTACCGGGCTGGACTTCTTTCACCATAATTTCCGGCAATGTGATTTTTGCGACTAGATTTCCGGAATCAGCTTTAACCAACGTTCCTAGTCCGCGGACCTGCCGGATCATGGGACCGCGCTTTACGGTGTCGGTCCAGATGGTGCTGAGATCCACAGTGGGTATGTCGCGGGAGGCGCTGCCTCCAACGCCGCTGCTGATGCCGCCGCTGACTCCACCGGATATACCACCGGAAGCGCCGCCAGACACACCTCCGGCGACCCCACTTTGCGGCGCGTTTTGAAAGTTGCGCGGCGCGGCTTTCAGAGGAAACGCCCAGACCGCTAACGTCACGGTCAACGCAAGAAAGCAGACGATTGAAGTAAGTGAAGCAATCAGTCTTCCACGGGACATACGAACCTCCTTGAGCATGAGAGCTACTCTTTCGGCGAGCTGACGCTCGGCAAGAAATGGCGGTGCCGGAACAGCAGGGATGGACGCGCGAGCATTGGTAAAGGCAAGCAGAGCTTCTAGGTAGGGCTTGCGCGCGTTTGTGAGCTTTACAACTTCCAGATCGACGACCTGCTCGCGCGCGAGACGGATGCGAGCGATGAGCCAGGCGATGGCGGGATGAAACCAGAAGATGGCGCGAACGATTTCTTCGCCCAAGTGATGCGCCCAATCGTGGCGGCGCACGTGCAGCAGTTCGTGACAGGCAATCGCGGCCTGGAATCGGGAGTCCATCGACGAGAAACGTTCCGGAAGCAAAATGACCGGCGCCACAAAGCCGAAGGTGACAGGGGAATCCACACGGGTGGAAAAGCGGAACTCGGCGGCGGTGCCTGCGCGGACGCGCATTTCATCCAGAACGGCAATGGATTCGGCCGACGCTGGAATTGGAGACGAAGCCTGGCGGAACTGGCGAAGTTTCAGCAAGCCCAGAGCAAGCCTGACAAATCGCGCGGCGATGCCAGCGAGAATCACGGCGCCGAGAATCTGTGAGATGAGGGCAAGGCTAGGAAAATGCCAGTGAGAGACGGCGGCACTCGATGCAGAAGGAGGAGCAGTGTCGAAATCCGTCGGGGCCAGGATCACGCTGATTCCTTTTGCTTGATGCCACGGCTCGACAAAGGGGAGCAGCAGGCTGATGGCGAGGAGCGCGCGCCAATAGAGAAGAAGCACGCGAGGCTGGCGGATTTGGAACAGACGGGGAAGAGATCCGGCCACGAGCACTAGCAGGACGATCTGCGCGCTCCAGAACAGGAGATTCGAAAACCACAAGGGCGTGTTCATGGGCAACTCCGGATCCACTCGCGCGCTTGAGGAATGCTCATTTTGTTTCCTCGATCATGCGCACAATCTTTTGCAGGTCTTTCTCGCGAATTTGGCGGGACTGGACGAGATGAACGAGGAGCGGCTCGGCTGAGCCGTTGAAAACGCGATCTATGAACTCGCGAAGCATACCGCCGATGACCTGGCTCTTCGGACGCGCGGGGCGATAAATGAATGCGCGATCCAGGCGGCGCTTTTTCAGATAGCCCTTGGTTTCGAGGATTTTCATCATGGTCATGACGGTGGTGTAGGCGATTTTGCGTTTGTCGAGCAGGGCTTCATAGATATCGCGGACCGAGGCAGTTTCGCGCTGCCAGACGAGCTTCATGATTTCGAGCTCCTGGGGGGTCAGGGTGGCGTGTTTGGGTCTCATATATTCGTTGTATAGTACTAATTAATTCGTATGTCAAGCAAAAAATAAAGGAACATCGCCGGAGCGTGAGCAGTGGATGGTTCCATTCGTTTTTCGCGAAAATTTTCTTCCACAGGTATGCACATATTTCCACAGAGTTTTTCTGAAATAGCGCTTGCCAACATTTGTTGCTGCTCTTAGTATGCGCAGCAGATTGATCGGGAAGAAAAACTTCACGAGTCAATTCAGAGATGGCGGCAAGGGTAAAACCGAACTGGCATTCACTGAATTGAATTGAGAAGAAAACTTCACGAGTCAATTCCCCGATGGCAGCGAGGGTAAAACCGAGCTGGCGTTCGAGGAATTGATTGAGAAGAAAAGCTTTGCGATTCAAACAAAGGGAATGGCCAGGGTAAAACCGAGCCAGCTTCCGATGACGTGGATCGCGGAGCCGGCTTCGCGGCTCTGTCCAAGGCGGTGCGGGTAAAACTGTGCTGGCGCTGGGCGAAAGCGGAAGCAAAAAGCTTTGCGGGGCACTCAAAGATGCGGCGCGGGTCACACCGAGCAGTGATCGTGAGTGGAACCAAGAAGTAGAGTTTCACGACGCAATTTACAGAGAGCGGCCAGGGTAAAACCGAACTGCCTTCAAATAAGTTGATCGGGAAGCGGAAACTTAGCGATTCAATCGAAAAGGGGGCGACGCGGTCACACCGAGTCGCCCCCGATTTTTTTTGGTTTGGCGTGTACGAACTGCCCCGCCTGGTTGACCCCTTGAGCTAATCCGAAATCAGCAAGCTCTGACGATTTACGCGTCCCATCGAAGGACTCCCGGTCAATGTGTGCCGGGTCGAGACTCTAAAAAGGACCGCGCCGCCGGCGGTAAAGCCAGGCGGCGCGGTGAAGATGGTCTCGCTTTTGTTGTTCGGCTTTGCGGCGTTTTTTTGGCTGCTCTGCCGGCTAGAGTTAGCGGCGAACCCGGAGGCTGATGGTTGTCGTGTGACTGAGGGAGCCGGACACGCCGGTGACGGTGACAGTGCGCGTTCCGGTCGTAGCCGAGCTGCTGGCCGTCAGCGTCAAAGTGCTTGTGCCGGTGGCGGGGTTCGGGCTGAATGACGCGGTTACGCCTGTGCCCAAGCCGCTGGCCGACAAAGTGACGCTGCCGGTGAAGCCGTTGGACGGCGTGATCTTGATGGTCGTGGTGCCGTGCGATGAACGCGTGATAGTCAAGCTGGTTGGTGATGCGGAGAGTGTGAAATTGCCCGCGGCCACGGTGGTGACCGTCAGAGTGACCGTGGCAGTTTGCGTAACGCTTCCGCCTGTGCCAGTGACGGTGATCGGGTAAGTGCCTGCCGCAGTCGTCGAAGCCACGGCGATGGTCATGGTGGATGTGCCGGAGCCTGGCGCGGCGATGGACGTGGGACTGAAGCTGACGGTCACGCCGGTCGGCTGGCCGGTCGCAGACAACGCAATGGCCGAATTAAAACCGCCGGAGACGGAGGTCGTAATCGTTGATGTGCCATTGTTGCCTTGCACCACAGAGACCGACGCAGGGGAGGCAGAAATGGTGAAGTTAGGGCTCGTTGAGGTTGGAGCAAAGGCATTGATGAGGCCGGTCCCGTTGGGGCTGCCCCATCCGGTTACCAGATCATATCCGGTCACAGCCGAAAAGCTGCCAGATGTGCCGCTTGTGATGTCGTGGAATTCTGAGCCGTAGGCGGAAGTTACGCTCTCGGAGTAAATCGTTGGGTTGATGAAACCGATGGTCGGCTGGCCATTGTTGGCGAGTTGCTCGTTGGCGAGGGCGATGTAGCCGGCCCACATCGGTGTGGCGAAACTGGTGCCGCCATAATCGTTGGCGGTGCAGGTGGTTTGGTCGGCGCAGACGTAGAAGGTGAAGTTGGCGTTGGCAGAGACGTCGGGTCCGTTGCGCAAGGTGGTAGAACCCTTGTTGGAGGAGTTAATCACGCCAGCGAGTTGCTGCCACGAGGGGATGGGGATGGAGTCGGGGGAGATGCCGCCGCCGCTGTCAACCCAGGCGGTTTCGGACTCCCAGGCGCCACCGGCGCTGGCAGTGACGAGGTCGGTGCCGCCGACGGAGACGACATAGGCGTTGTCTGCTGGCCACGCCTCATTGCTCTTTGACCAGGTGGAAGAGTCGCCGGAGGCGGCAAAGAAGTTCTGGCCTTGCGCTGCCATCTTTTGGAAGTACGGGTTAAGTGTGCTGGGATCCGCGGGTGTCCAGCCCCACGAACAGCCAATGGTGGTAGGCAGCGGGCTGTGCGTCGTCATAGCGCTGATGATGGCGGTATCGGTGGATCCGATGTACATCACAAGACTGGAAAGCCCCGGAGCCATGCCGATGGCCTGGGTCATGTCGAGCGTCTGTTCGGTGTCATCGCAGTCGCCACCGGCTCTGGTATCCACGCAGGAGGTGCTGGTCCCGTCGGTCGAAAGCAGGGTTATCGGTACGTTGTTGGTTTGACCTACGTTTTTGAAATAGGTGGTGAGGTCGGCGAGGTCGGTACCTAGAAATTCGAAGAGGCCGAGATTCTGGCCGGCGCCGGTGAGAGCTGTTCCACCATAGTAGGCGGCGCGCATATCACTACCCAAAAAGGAAGCGGACGGGCCGGAGCCGGTGGTGGCATGAGAGACGAGAGCGTTGGCATTGAGGCCGTGAGCTGCAGCGTAGTCGCTCCTTTTGACATAGAGAGGATGCGGGATGGAAAAGTTGTCGAGGCCGGAGATGTGCCACAGCTGGAAGGGGAGATCGACCATGGGCTCGCGGTCGGGACCAAAGTAGGTGCGATTTTCCGTCGGATGCTGGTAGACGCCCATGCTCACATGGAAGGCTCGCTCGATGTTGCCCACTGAGCCTTCGGCTTGCACGTCCATACCATCACGGGAGCCGCCGACTACGCTGAGGCCGTTCGTTTTCGCGTAACGAATCACGGCATCATAGTCCTGCTGGGTGGGACCAAATTTGGCGGTGAACTCTTGCACGGTGAGGAAATGGCGGTAGGAGGGGCTGGAAGGATCGTAGAGATCTTGCAGGAAACTATCCAAGCCTGCCTGATCGCGCAACGGCAGAACAATGTCGATGCGCATGGACTGCGTTTCGGGGAGCCGGCTGACGAACTGCGCCTGCCCTTTGAGATTCGCTTCACGGACATGACGCGTCATGAGTGACTGCGCGTGCGCCTGGCCCTCCACCACGAAGAGCAGAACGGCAACGCACAGCAGCACATAAATTCCGATACGAATTGGCACTGCGTGACACTTTTTGGATTGATTCATTCCTGTCTCCTTAGACCCTCGAGATTGGGGAATCTCCTGTTGGATAGGGGCTGATTACTATTCTTCAAACAAAAAACAGCGCGGACTTAGACCCCAGTGGTGCGCATGGTACGCTTCTGCCTGGCGGTACGCAACGTCCCTGCGGCTGGCGGAAGGGACAGGACGATTCCTGGAGAGTTGCGGCCTGAAGAGGGGGTACGCCGTGGAAGATTTGTCTCGTTATCACCAACCGGTGGGGAAACTGTTTCTGCGGGCGACGGAGCCGAAGGATTGGGACAGGTATCGGCTGAGCGAGGAGCAGGTGGAATTTTTTCGCGAGAATGGGTATTTGAAGGGCGTGCGGATTTTGACGGATGAACAGGTGGATGCGCTGCGCGGGGAGTTGGAACAACTGATGGACCCGGGGCATGCGGGGCGGGAATTTTTTCACGAATATCATTCGAACGAGTCGACAGATCCCAGCCGCGTGGTGTTTCACGCGCTGGGGGCGTGGCGCGTCCGGCCGGGGTTTCATGATTTGCTTTGGAACCCGGCGTTTCTCGTGCCGGCGTCGCAGCTGATTGGAGGAGCGGTGCGATTTTGGCACGACCAGCTGTTTTGCAAGCCGGCGCGGCATGGCGGAGTGGTGGCGTGGCATCAAGACTATTCTTACTGGACACGCACGACGCCGCTGGCTCATTTGACTTGCTGGATCGGGCTGGACGATTCGACCCGCGAGAACGGGTGTTTAAATTATGTGCCGGGAAGCCATAAATGGCCGGACTTGCCGAAGCCGGCGCTGACGGGGGAGATGGACGCGATTCGCGACAGCTTGCCGCACGAGTTGAAAGAGAAGTTCGCGCCGGTGGCGGTGGAGTTGAAGAAGGGGGAAAGCGCCTTTCATCATGCGCGGACGATGCATGGGTCGGGCGCGAACGATACGCCAAAGCCGCGGCGGGCTACGGTGATCAACGTGTTTCGGGACGGCGTGATGTCGAACGCGGATGAGCCGCTGCTCGCGGGTGTGCCGGTGATTCCTCAGGGTGACAAAATGGGAGGGCAGTTCTTTCCACTTCTGTTTGACGAGGAAGCCGTTCGGGGGATGTCGGCGTAATCGGAAAAAAACTGAGCCGAACGGTTTGCGCAATGGCAAGAAAAAAGCAGATCCCTCGCTCTGCTCGGGATGACAGCGCGCCTCGGAAAAAGTGAGGGGGCCCGAGCGGCAACACTTGGTCGCGCGGCTGTTGACTCTTTCCGCGTCCTCAACGACTATAAACCCCAATTTGACCTATCATTGGCGCTCGCGGGAGAGCGCTTCTCTATGGAAGAACAACTAAGCCTGGAATTTCTGCGCGTTGTTGAAAACGGCGCGGTGGCCGCGGCGCGGACCATGGGATTTGGGGATCGCCACAAGGCCGACGAAGTGGCCGTCGAAGCGATGCGCAAGACGATGGACGCCGTGCAGATGGACGGGACGATTGTGATAGGCGAGGGTGAACGCGACGAAGCGCCAATGCTGTACATCGGCGAAAAAGTGGGGCTGGCGACGCATGCGCCCAAGGCGCTTTTTCCGGAAGTGGATATTGCCGTCGATCCATTGGAAGGCACGAACCTATGCGCAACGGGCGCGGGCAACTCGATCGCGGTGCTAGCTGCGAGCGAGCGCGGCGGGCTGCTGCACGCACCCGACTTGTACATGGAAAAAATTGTGGTGGGGCCGTCGTGTAAGGGCGCTGTAGATCTGGATGCTCCGGTTACCGATAACTTGAAATCGATTGCCAAGCGGCTGGACCGCGACGTGGAAGATCTGGTGGTCATCGTACTGGACAGGCCACGTCACGAAAAAATGATTGAAGAGATCCGGCGAGCGGGGGCGCGGATACGACTGATCGGCGACGGCGACCTTTCGGCGGGCATTTCCGCGGCGGTAGTGGGAACGGGAGTGCACGCGGTGATGGGCATCGGCGGGGCGCCGGAAGGCGTGCTGACAGCGGCGGCGTTGCGCTGCTTGAACGGGCAGATCCTGGCACGGCTCGTGATTGGCAAACCGGAAGATCAGATACGGCTTGAAAAGATGGGCGTGAAGGATCCCAAGAGGATTTACGACACGGAGGATCTGGCGCCTGGGAAGAAAATGATTTTTGCGTGCACGGGCGTGACGGACGGAAATCTCTTGAAGGGCGTGAGATTTTTTGGAGAAGGCGTGAGAACTTCGTCGATGATTCTTACTTTGGACGACCGGCAGGTGCGGTTTGTGGATTCCGTGCACCTCGACAAGCGGCCGGATATTAAGGTGCGGTTCAATTAGCTTACGCGCCGAGAGCCTTCGATAGAACTTGGCCGGGCCTTCCGACGCTAAACAAGCTCCCCTCGAGGGGAGCTTGAGTCAGGGATTCTTCCTAGCGTATTCCGCGACACAATCGCCCGATATCTCTACCTGCCCGTGAAAAAAGCGGCCTGAACGCAAGAACAGGAACGCTTAGAGCACAGCCGGGCGGCTTTCCGAGGGTCGCTGACTGCATATCTGCCAGACTAAAACCAGGGCGAACTATGCCCGCTTGGGAGAAGCAGGTTATGGCAGAAGGATCCACTTCGAGCAGTTCCTCATCGTCCAAGTCTCTGATGTGGATGATGATCTCCCTATATACAGGCCTCGCGTTGCTGCTGGCAGGCGGTTTGTTCGTGGCCAGCAAAGTGGTGCGTTCGATGGGGCTAACGGCCGCAAACGCCGTAAACACTGTGCGAACCTCGGGGGGAAGTCTACGGCTCGAGAAAGAAGGAGAAATAGGTCCCGGTTTGCCGGTCTATCCGCGTTCTTCGCTGGTGGTGCCGGACGATAGCACCGCTGCACTGGCCGTCAAACAGGCGCAGAACGGCATCGAGGCTTCCACTTATCACACGACCGATACGCGGGATTTCGTGGATGAATGGTACGGCAAACATTTGAGCGGGGAGTTCACACGGCGCGACGCGGGCGACAAGCCCGTGCCTGCGATTTTCGCGGATGCCACGGTTTCCGGTAACGAGATCGCCTTCGTGGCGGAACGCGACCAAATGTTGCGTGTGGTGGCACTCTCGATGGATTCCGGGGGAACAAAAATCTCTTTGATCCGGCTAAGTAAATCTTCGCCCGCCTCAGCGGCAACCCCTGCCGCTACAGAGCCAGCTCCCGCACCGCCAGCCGCCACACCGTAACTGAATCTCTCCGATCGAGGCGCGCTAACCGCACAGGACGCTCCTCCGCTTTTGTTCCGTGGACTATTTGAAAGTTTATTGCTGGCTCTTTGTGAGAGCTAGAAAAACATCGTCGTCGATGGCGACCGAGCGTGTAAAGAGAGTCGCCGCCGTTCCCCCCGCAAGGGCAACATGATTGGCGCTTCCACTGATAGCGGGGCCCGCTGGCTTGGTGGTTCCAGATCCCGAACCGTCGCCGGGTTGCAACGAGATGCGCATGGTTTTAGGAGTGCAATTCGCCGTGCCAAGGCAGGTGTCACGGACGAAAATCTGCCGGAAGCCGCTGTTGGTCGTGCCCGCCGCAGACTTGCTGAGGGGAACGGATGCCTGGGCTGACTGGCTCTTTGTGACAGCCAAGAACGCGACGAACCGTCCCGAAGCACTGAGGGACGGCAGGAGGCCTTCGGTTCCAAGCAGAGTTCCGTTCGGATCTGTCGAAACAAGCTGAGTCGAAGGAGTGCAGGAACCACTCACTCCGAAGCAGGTATCTCGGAGATAGACTTGTCGGCCGGCCCCTGGCGTAGAGCTGGCGCCGGTTTCAGTGACCAGGGTAGCCGCCGCTGAGCTGAAGGCCACATATCGTCCATCGGAGCTCATCGAAGGGGAATGGCTGTCGTCACTCGGAGCGGTGCCATCCAGCGCCGAAGAAACGAGAATCGTGCGTGGTTGGCAGGAAGTGTCGGCTCCTTGGCAGGTATCGCGGGCGAAGATTTGTGCGTGACCGCTTTCAGAAGCTGCGTAGGCCACATAGCGGCCATCCACACTGACGGCGGGGGTCTCCTCTTCGAGAAGCGAATCGTTCGCAGTGGCATTGGCATTGTTCCCGCCCGCGCCGATCGTGAAGGTTGTGGCGTTGCTCGTTCCTCCTCCCCCGTGACCGGAACAATTAATCTGGCAGCCCTTAGGTATTGGCACTGGGAGATTGTTGACAGTGACCGTCGCGGTGCCTGCGGCGGTGAGCAGTGTTGCTGGCACGGTCACCTGGATTTGTGTGGCGGAGATGTTCGTCGGTGCAAGCGTGGTCTGCGTCGTCGTGTTCCAGAACACTTGAGAACCGCCCGTGGGGTCCGAAGTCAAAAGAAAATTCGTGCCTGTGATGGTGAGCGGGACGGCCGCGCTGCCTACCGGGGCACTGTTGGGAGCGATGCTGGTGACCGCTGGAACGGGATTGCCAGGAGGAAAAACGACAAAGGCGACAGGATTGGAAAGCCCGTTCGTTCCGGCGCCGGAATGAGGCTGGACGGTCTGAACGAAAGCTGTGCCCGGAGCAGCTATCAGAGCGGCTGGGACCACCGCAGTCACCGAAATTATGCTTCCTGTGTCACTCGCCGGCGCGCATACGTTCGCCGCCGTAGTCGTCACAACGCAGGTCTTAAGATTCTTCTGGTTCCAAGTGGCGACGGTTTGCACAACGAACCCGCTGCCCGTCAGCGTAAGAGTGAAATCGGGTCCGCCTGCGGTTATGTTGGAAGGCGAGACAAACTGCAGGAATGCGCCCGTGTTGGCCTGAAAGGTGTTGCCGTAATCATTGCAACTTGTAGCGGCAAATATCGCCGCAAACGCGACAGCTAAGGCTGTCCAAGACCGCATCATCGAGACTCCTTCATCGTCACTGGTTACCCCGACTAGGTCGGGTCCAACCGGACTGGTCAAACGGCGGGTAACCCCGGGTGCCAGTGTGCTTTTCGGATGAGATGCAAAATTCGCGCGGCGCGTTGACCCTGCTAGCCCACCCTGGGGTCACGCAAACCCTGTCCGGCCCGTCTGGCGCTCTTCCACCGCCGCCAGCCCTGTAAAAACGGGTCCGCTCAACCCTACATGATTACCATTGTCCTCAAAGAAACGTCAATGAGCAATTCTTGACGCTGGCGGGTATTACGTTGGCCCGGCAACCCTCTCGATTCTCAGTGGGTCGCGGAGGAATCGACAATGCCTTGAGCGGCCAGCGAGGCGGTCACGAGTCGCTCGATATGGCCGCGGCACTCAGCATCCGGAACCGGCAGCGCCGCAGCAGCAAGGTAGCAATCCACGGCCTGTTTCTTGTGGCCCAGCTTAGCGTATAGATCACCTCGGGCCAACTGAAAGAGCGGATTGGAGGGATATTTCTCGACCAACGGGCTGATGACGGCGAACGCTTTTTCATACTGCTGATCGTAGCGGTGCAGGTCCATGGCCAGGTAGAAACGAGCTGAGGCAGAGGTCAGCACACCCTCGGCAATGTCGTGCTCCAGTTGATGGATACCCTCTTGTTTATTGCCTCCCGGGATGCCCATGAAAAAACTGAGAAGCCTCGCTAGAGCGCCGAGCGTATCCACGTAATAATTGTAAAGGCCCAGCCCGAAGTCGGCATCCGCGAGCTGGGGGTCGATCTGTTTAGCGTGGAGAAAGTGCTCGCGGGCACGGACTCCGGAGCGGGCAGAAGCGCGATTCTCGCCGCGAAGCCCGTACAACCGGGCGGAGAAAGCATCGGCCATGCCCGCATAAAATTGCATTTCCGCGGTTTCGCGATCCTTAAGTTGGGCCAGCGCAATCGACGATGCCTTTGCTGCGAGATCCTGATAGTGCTGGTCGGCGGCAAGCTTGGGCCGGTGGCGGGCATCGGTCATGCCGAACTTAAATTCCGCCGAGGTACAAAAGATCTTCCACCACAGGGCTTCCGCTTCGAGCAAGTAGCCCAGAGGATGGTCCGGGTGCTCCACCTCGAGGCGCTGGGCATCGGCAATCGCACCGTCGGTATCGAACGAATAGATTTTGTCGATGACCGCGGAAGCTCCGCGGGGCAAGGAGAGTTTTTCTGCGGGGGCTTCCGCCGCGAAGAAAGTCGCTGGCAACGCCACGATGCAGATTGTTGTTGAGAGAAGTTTCGCGCCCCACGCAAGGGCACGGATCGAATTCATGCCGGCACCTGAAGCATCTCCACGAAGACCTCGCCAAGGCTTTGACAGGCAAACAAGCCGCGTGTGCGATGAGTTTAAGCCGTCCAAGGGTGGTTGCAAACCGAAATGACTTCGAGGGGAGAAAAATTGGAACATCCTCCAAAATTGCCCGTTAGCTGCAACGCGAAGCATTTGCTATTCTCGGCGGCGTGCCGAATGTGCGCGACAACTTGGCTGCCGGAAAAACGGGGGCCGCATCCCTAATACAACCTGGCCAAGAGCGGCCTTCCGAAGAGCGGCCCTCTGGCCTTGAACGCGGCCTGGGCTTGAAAGAGGCCGTCGCGCTCAACATGATCGAGATTGTGGGCATCGGCCCGTTTGTGGTCACTTCGCTGGTGATCAAAGCGATGGGCGGGCCACAAGCTCTGATCGCCTGGATTGCGGGAGCCGTGCTGGCCACTCTCGATGCTTTTGTTTGGTCCGAGCTGGGCGCGGCCATGCCACGCGCCGGCGGAACTTACGTTTTTCTGCGTGAGGCGTATGGGCCGGGACGTTGGGGCCGCCTTATGTCTTTTCTGTTTGTGTGGCAGACCTTTGTTCAGGCGCCACTTTCCATCGCATCCGCTTCCATTGGATTTGCAAGTTACGCCGCCTATCTCCACCCACTTTCAACACTCGGGTCCAAAGCCGTCTCGGGCGGTCTTGTGCTTTTTCTCGTGGTTCTGCTCTATCGTCGCATTACAACTATTGGAAAAATATCAGTCCTGCTTTGGATAGGCGTGGTCGGCACTCTGCTCTGGCTAATATGGGGAGGAGCAAGCCACTTCAACGCAAAAATGGCGTTCGATTTTCCTCCTGGCGCGTTTTCACTCTCTTCGCTGTGGTTCGCGGGCCTCGGGGCGGCGATGGTGAAGACGGTTTACAGTTATTGGGGCTACTACAACATTTGCCATCTAGGCGGAGAAATCCGCGATCCGGAGAAGAATATCCCGCGCGGGATTTTTCTTTCCATTCTCGGCATCACCGTGCTGTATCTGGCTATGCAAATCAGCATTTTGGGCGTTGTACCGTGGCGGGAAGCGCAGAATTCGAAATTTATTGTCAGCACTTTCGTGGAGAGATTGTACGGCGCTCACGCCGCGCAAGCGGCAACGTGGATGGTTTTGTGGGTGGCTCTCGCCTCGGTGTTTTCGGTTTTGCTGGGATATTCGCGCGTACCGTATTCGGCGGCGCTGGACGGAAACTTTTTCCCGATTTTCGGGCGGCTGCACCCGACCAAACATTTTCCTCACGTATCGCTTCTGGCGCTCGGCGGGCTGGCGTTCCTATTTAGCGTAACTTTAAAACTGGAGACGGCTATCGCGGGCATTCTGGCGATGCGCTTGCTGGTGCAGTTCATCGGCCAGGCCGTCGGCGTAATGTTGTTGCGGCGGAGGTGGGGATCGGCGCGATTGCCATTCAAGATGTGGCTTTACCCCGTGCCGGCAGTGCTGACGGTGTTCGGATGGGCGTGGCTTTTCTGGCAAACGGGTTCGGCGAGAAAGTGGGGATTGGCGGAGATCGCCCTGGGGGCGCTCGCATTTCTTATCTGGGCCCGTACAATGCGACAATGGCCGTTTGCGGAAGCAGAGGAAGCGAAGGAACCGGAGGGTGCGTGAAACGTCTGTATAGGAGAACGATGGAATCTAAAAAGGCCGTGCGGTCGATCTTGTTCGGCGGCGTGCTCGCTGCTCTTTCTGCACAACCATCATCGGCGCAATTCCCCCCTGCTCCTGGAACCGGCCCGGGCCTTCCCGAAACCATCGAGGCCATCGACAGCGCCCGCGTCACGACGCGCATCCTTTATATCACCGCGCATCCAGACGATGAATCGGCAGCCCTGCTCACCTATCTCGCACGTGGACTCCATGCGGATGTTGCGCTGCTGACCCTCACTCGCGGCGAAGGCGGGCAAAACGACCTTGGGCCGGAGCAGGCTCCGCAACTTGGATTAATCCGCACGCAAGAACTTCTCGCCGCCTCACGGGGCTACGGCATAAAACTCTTTTTTGGAAGCGCGCCGGATTTCGGGTTCTCGAAAACTCCCGAGGAAACGGAAAAAATCTGGGGCGACGCGGTCCTCGGAGAAATGGTGCGCGTGATCCGCACCTATCGCCCCAACATCGTGATCAACGGCTGGGGCGGCGTGCACGGCGGTCACGGGCACCACCAAACTTCCGGGTTGTGGACGCCGAAAGCGGCGCAGATGGCAGCTGATCCAAAAGCATTTCCCGAACAAATATCCAAGGATGGATTGGCTGCCTGGGGAAGCTCAGTGTATCCAGTGCAGATTTTGGACACGGAGCGCGGCGGTGCAACCGGCGCCACGTCAAACGGATATTCCCTACCCGTCGACGAAATATCGGAGCTCTGGGGCAAGCCCTGGCGGGAGATCGCGCTCGACGCTTTTTCCAATCACCGCTCGCAAGGCATAACAGGCTTTGTTAACTCACCGTTTCTCCGCCGGCCCCTGGTGCTGATTCGCGAAGATGGAGCGAAACTCGACCCCGCGACCTTGGCCGAACCACTTCATGAGCTTGCTAGCGAGGCGGCACTGGAAGGAACCTTCAGGCGCGCCATGAGAGAAGCGGAGTCTTCCATTGAGAAGGCGCGTGGTGAAGCCCTGGCTCTCCATTGGGCCGAAGCGTCCCTGAGTTTGGTCGGCGCCGCCAGGCAAATCGACTTAATCTCTCCCCGATTTGAAGGAGCGCCGTCTTCGCAACTCGCCTTTGAGCTTCGGCGAGCACGTGAGCGGATCGATCGCGCATTGACTCTCGCGGCGGCCGTCGAGGTCCGGGCGGAAGCCGACCGCGACACTCTTGTCGTCGGAGAGTCGTTCGGCGTGTCAGCCCAGGCCATTTGCCGCAGCGAAGCAGGTTGCGAGCTCGGCGCGGCGGAATTGAATCTTCCTCAATTCCTCAAAGAGACCAAGCGGGAAGGCGATGCCGCAAAGGGGTATCAGTTCACAGTTGACGTCGCTCAGGCTGCTCCCGAGTTGACGGCCTGGGAAAAGCTGCAGCCCGAACCACCGCCCTTGGTGACGGTGAAGCAAGAAGTGACGATCGGCGGCTACAAGTTTTCTGTCACCGTTCCTGTGACACACATTGCTCCAAGTTCCACTCGCGTGGACCGAGTGCCATTGCGAATCGTGCCGGCGTATACGTTGAAAGTAGAACCCAAACAAGCGCTCGAAGTGTTGGGAAAGCCAGGGAAATCTTTCGATGTTTTGTTGAAGGTGCATTCCTACGCCACGCAGCCGGGCAAGGTTTCTGTCTGGATTGACCTGCCCGACGGCTTTACCGCGAGCGCGCCGGTGGAACTTGCCTTCGACGGTGCCGGCGAGAAGTTCGCGAAAGTTACCGTGACCCCGCCGAATAAATTGACCGCGGGGAAACATACGATCACGGCTTACGCCAAGCGCGGCAACGAAAAATTCTCCACTTCCATCGAGCCGTTGCCTTCGCTGCCCACTCAATTCTGGAGCGAACCCGCGCAATGCGAGGTGTACGCCCTCGATCTAAGCGTGCCGAAAAACCTGCGTGTCGGATACATCACCGCTGAAGGCGAGCCGATTCCGGAGGCGCTGCGCACGCTGGGACTCCAAGTCGAAATGTTGGATGCGCAGGCCCTGGCCTTCGGCGATCTCTCAAAATTCAATGCCGTCGTGGTTGGCGTGCGCGCGTATGAACTGCGTCCGGAGCTTCCAGGTGCCAACCAGCGGCTTCTGCAATATGTCTCGAACGGGGGCACGCTCGTCGTGCAATACAACCGGGACTTTGCGTGGAACAGAGCGCAATATGGTCCCTATCCCGCGAAAATCCAGAACGGGCAGGGCGGCCAGCTGCCGCGCATCACCGACGAGAATTCTCCCGTCAAATTTCTGAAGCCGGACGATCCACTACTGAACCGCCCGAACAAAATCACGCAGGAAGATTTCAAAGGCTGGGTGCAGGAGCGTGGCCTTTATTACTGGACGCAATTCGACGCAAAATACACGCCGCTACTGGCCATGAACGATCCTGGCGAGCCGGATCTCAACGGCGCAATCGTCTACACACACTACGGCAAGGGGATATACATCTACACAGGCATCGCTTTCTTTCGCCAAATTCCCGAAGGCGTTCCTGGTGCGTACCGGCTTTTCGTAAATTTGCTTAGCGCTACCGAAACAAACTGAGCCAAAACGCGACTTCGGCGTCATCTGCGTTGTGGCAAGGTCAAGTTACCGCAAGTAAATCAACTGGACACATCGCCGCTGGGCACAAATCCGCGTGCTATTCTCTTTTACCGGGGGTCGAAGACGCATGAAGAATTATTTTCCCAAGTATCGGGCAGGTTGGAGGACGCAGACGGCCGTGTCAGTCTTACTGGGAGCGGCACTTTTGCTGGCCTTCGCCTCACCGGCGGCGGCGCAGAAGAAAAAGAAAAACGACGCGCCGGCCGCCGACAGCACGGCCGCGCTGCCCATAGGCGACGAGCAACAGATCGACTACACGATTTCGGAAATGTTGGGCGCGTGGCAACTCGGGGACATTGACAAGCTGCGCAAGGACTACGCCGACGACGTCTCCATCGTCAACGGCATCTGGGCGCCGCCGGTTTTCACCTGGACGAATTATCTTGCGGTCTATGAAGAGCAACACAATCGGATGCAGCAGGTGCGCATGGACAGGTCAAATACTTACATTAAGTACAGCGGCAACTTCGCGTGGGCCTGCTATCAGTGGGATTTTTCCGCGGTCGTGGACGGCCAGCCCACGGCAGCCCGCGGGCAGACCACCCTGATCCTGGAGAAAAGGAATAATCGCTGGGTGATCGTGCACAACCACACGTCGCTTGCGCCAACGGCTCAACCCATCGCACCCGCAAACACGCCGCAAGTGGCACAACCCAAACCAAACGGTCCGGGAGCGAACTAGAGGCCAGGCACTAGCGGCGCGTGACTAAAAGTTCTTCAAGCCGTTGTAGAGCCACAGACCGGCAAGAACCAGAAGCAGTGCTCCCGAAGCGATGCCGCTGGTCATGAGAGGCCGGGAGAGCGTGTTGATCTTCTCAATGATCTCCCTTTGTTCTCGCGCCATGTGTTCTTGAGCAGCGTCGAGAAAAATCTGATCATCTTCATGGCTGGCGAGAACGCTCCGCCGGATTAACAACAGCATGAAGATGGCGGTGACAATCCCCCAGGCAATCAAGACGTAAAGGATAGGTCCGGTAATGGGTTCCATGGTGACCTCCCACTGAAGGCAGCGCGGTCTTTTATAGCGAGGACTAGGCAGGTGTGAGACCGCGTTCTAATTGGGGAGTATAGCACTAACTATTTGAATTTCAAGTACTTGCCATAAGACAAATGGATGCTCGCCGGGCCTTGTCGGGCGTTTGTTATCGCACTGCCAAAACTCTCGTAGGGCGGGTGCAAGCCCTGTGTTTTTTGTGGTTTACGCGGGTCACCCGCGAAGCGTCACCGAGAGGGTTAGGACTTTCCCCTGGAGGAGTATTTTAGGAATGCAGCCGAAGGGCCGCCGCTTTCGTTGACAAAGCGGGAGTCGGCGGGCACAATGAAAAAGCCTCGTTGGAACTGCAATCCCGGCTCGCCCGGGGTTTCACGCACAGCACTCGTGCCCGAGTGGCGGAACTGGCAGACGCGCTAGCTTCAGGAGCTAGTGATCGCAAGGTCGTGGAGGTTCGAGTCCTCTCTCGGGCACCAATAGAATTCATCATTCCTCTGGCGAAGCTTGCCGGGCCTTGATAGAGCAAGACGCAAGTCGCTCAAATGTCCTGTTTTCCTGTTACAAACGCCCCGTCCAGAAAAGAAAAATCACAATCAATATCATCAGCCCCACGCCGCTAATCGGGTAATAGCCCCACTGCTTGCTGTGCCGCCAAATCGGAAGACTGCCCACGACCGCTACTAGAAGCACCACCGGAAGGATGAACATCAGCAACATGCCTTTACCTCTTTCTAGTCGCCCTCCAAGTCTAGCCCTTCGCCGGTTAGCCGACTGTCCAGGATTGCTCAACCACGCCGCGCTCTCGACGCAGGCAAAATCCGCCTGGGCGCGGCTACATCTACTCCGCGCGCAACATCGACGCCGGATCGATTCGCACCGCCTGGATCACCGGCCGCAAAGCGGCCAGCAGCGCTCCCGCAAGAATCGCCAGCGACGGAAGGGCGAGCATCTCGAAATCCGTCGCCTTCACCTGGTAAAAGAGCGATTCTACGTAGCGCACCGATAGCATCCCCATTCCCACGCCCGCAACGGCTCCCACCGCCACCATCCTAAACACTTCCGCAGTCACCAACCGAGCGACGCCGCCGGCTTCGGCGCCTACAGCCATGCGAATCCCAATTTCGCGGCGGCGTTGCAGCACGGAATAGTGCAGCACGCCATACAACCCGACGCCCGCAAGCAATAGCGCCACAATCGCGAAGAAAAGGGCCAGGGTCGCCAGCAACCGCTCACGCACAGTGTGCGACTGATTGATCTCGAGTTGCGTGCGAATGCGGCTCACGCGAAACTCCGGCCGCGCCCGCGGTACTTCCTGCCGAAGTATGGATGCCAAGGCGCGGGGATTCGCGAGAGACGTGCGCACCAGCAAAATCCCCCCGCCTCTCCTGGGTGAGGCGCCTTTCGCGTCGAGGGAATGGAACGGAACATAGAGCTGCGGCAAAATGGGCTCGCGCAAATCCCGATACCGGACATCCCGCACGTAGCCGACGATTTCGTAATGCAGGCGTGCGCCTTGGTCCAAAGAAAGATCGAACGTTTTTCCCACGGGATCCACGCCGTCAAAGTAAGTTTTCGCAAAGGTTTCGTTTACTAGCGCTGCGCCGGGATGTGCATCGCCGGGCCGGAAATCTCTTCCATCTAGGAGTTGAATCTTCATGGCATCCAACCAGCCGGGCGAAACGGCGCGCATGTAGGACAGCACCCCATTGGGTGGCGCACCGTTGACGGAAATAAAATTGTTCCAGCTGCTGCCGCCGAGCAGAGGCGAATCCGCCAAGGCGACCGCTTCCACCCCTTGTGTGCTCCGCACATGGTCTGCGACCTGTTCCCAAAACTCGACGGGCTGCGGATTCCGAGCGACGGTGTCGACCACGAGAAGCCGGTCCGCCAGAAATCCGGTAGGCTGACGGGACAATCGTTGAAACGTGGTCACGAATAGCCCCGCCACAAAAAGCACGAGAAAACAAAACGCCACCTGCACGGCGATCAGCCCATGCATCAAGCGCCGCTTCGAATGCGGATCTTCTCCACCCTTCAATGCGCTAACCGGATTGACAGCCGAAGCGCGCAGAGCTGGCGCCAAGCCAAATAGCAACGTAACGGCGAGTCCGAGCACCAGGCCAAAGCCCAAAACTCGCCAGTCCGAAGGAAGTATCAGACGCGCGGGGTTGTCCGGAGGATTGATCATGCTCACGACGAACGGCCCGGACCACCAAGCGAATAATCCTCCAATCACGGCTGCCAGCAAGGCGAGCCACGCGCTTTGCACGAGCACAAGCTGAATCAAACGCCATCGCCCGCCACCGATCGAAACACGCACGGCCATTTCGCGCGCCCGCGCAGAAGCTTGCGCCGTCATCAGATTGGCGACGTTCGCGCATGCGATGAGCAGTACCAATGCCACGAGCACGCCGAGAACGGCCAACGGGCGCCGCGTTTCGGATTGCAGATCGGAAACTCCGTTGGCCGCGGGCTCGAGCAAGACGTTCTGATTCAAGAAATTATTAATCTCATCCTTGGGCATTCCCATGAAGCCTCTGGCTCGCTCTTCTTCGAACGCGCGCGAAGTTGCATCCAGCTTCTGCCGGATCGGTTCGAGCGCCGCGCCCGGCTTCACCATCGCCAAAGTCCGGTGCCAGGTCGAGTCCTTGCGTGTAACGCGCTGGTTCATCATCGCAGGCACGAAAATATCCACCATCGTCCCGGGTTCGGTTCCGGTAAAAGGTGCTTCCACCACGCCTGCTATCTCGTAAATCTCATTGCCCATTCGAAAAGTCTTGCCGATCACCTTCGGGTCCTGCCCAAAGCGATGCGACCAATAATCGTGCGACAGCACCGCATACGGATGCCCGCCCGGTTTCACATCATCGTTTTCGGTGAACAGCCGCCCCAGAGCCGGCCGCAACCCTAGTGTTGGAAACATCCAGCCGGAAACGTACTGCAGGTAGGCCTTTTCAATTTCCTCGTCTAACCCGTAAGTCAGATCTACCGGCTCGGCATAAGAAACCGCAAACAATTCGGCTTGATCTTTCACCGCCGCGCGCATCAGCTGAAAATCCGGATAAGCCCAACCATCAAAGTTCTGGGGTTTACCTTCAGGCCCGATGCCTTGGCGCGACAAATCGTAAAGCAGCTCCGGATTCCCCACCGGCAATGGCCGCAGCAGCAGCGCGTCAATCAACCGAAACGCAGACGTGCAAGCTCCGATAGCCAGTGCGAGCGAAAGAATGGCCGCAAGAGAAGTGACCTTGGTTTTCTTGAGCTGGCGCAAGCCGAACACCGCGTCCGAGCGCAACGATTCCAGCCACGTCACGAGCCTCACGTCGCGGCTCCTTTCCCGGTGCCGCAGCGCCGATCCAAACGCTCTTCGCGCCTCGACAGGGTCGCGCCCACCTGCAATCGCCTCCGCAATGTGCGCTTCGAGTTCCTCGTCGATCTCGCGATTCAAACGTTCCCCGCCAAGCACATTCCCAATTCGTGTCCAGAGCGACATATCAGGCCTCCCGCAAAACGCGATTCACAGCCAAAGTCACCGCTTGCCAGCGCGACTCTTCCATCCCGAGCTGCTTCCTTCCCGCTGCGGTCAACTCATACAACCGCGCCCGCCTCCCTGTCTCTTTCATCACCCACTCCGCCCGAATCCACCCCGCTTCTTCCATCCGGTGCAGCGCTGGATACAGCGAGCCCTCCTCGACGCGCAGCACTTCGCCCGAAATATCCTGAATCGCAGACATAATCGCGTAGCCGTGCAATCCCGGCCGCCGCGAAAGTATCTTCAAAACAAGCAGATCCATCGACCCTTGCAAAGAGTCAGCCTTAGCCATACTCGGACCTCGCAATACATAGACGTCTAAGTAAGCGAAAAGTTCCGTGAAAGAATCAATCCGCAGTCCGGGCTCTTCGACCCAGCCCGCGTCGGGCCCTGCCCCGGAAAGGCGTAATTGCGTAGCGGCCTTCAACCAACTACTCCAATCGATGGAGTCACTGCTCACTGAGGAACGGCGAAAACTTGCAAGCTTACCGCGCTTTTTCCGGTGTCTTGCTGGGTTGACATCTTACCTGAGTCCGGGCATGGTAGGTCCTATGTCTACCCAAGAAGCCAAAGACCGCCTGGAACTGCTGCAAGGCACTCTCGACCTGCTCATCCTGCGCACGCTCATCTTTGGCTCCCAGCATGGCCAAGGGATTGCACGCGCGATTCAACAAACCTCCGAAGAAGAGCTATTGGTGGAACACGGCGCGCTCTATCCTGCGCTGCAGCGGTTGGAGGAGCGGGGCTGGATTTCCGCCAAGTGGGGAACTTCGGTAAATAACCGGAAGGCGCGTTTCTATTCGCTGACTCCGGCCGGTCAGAAACAACTCGTGAAAGAAACGACCAAGTGGAAGCGGCTGACGGCAGCCATCGGGCGAATCTTGGAATCTCAAGCCGAAGGGAGCTAAGCCCATGTTCGGACGCAAACGGAAAGAGAACGATTTCACCGATGAAATCAAAGCGCACATCCAACTCGAAAGTGAGCGCTTGCGCGGGCAAGGGCTGAGCGAGTACGAAGCACTAGCGGCTGCGCGGCGGGCGTTCGGCAACGTCACGCGAGCGGAGGAACGATTCTACGAATCCCATCGCTGGTTCTGGTGGGATCAACTCCGGCAGGACGTTCGCTATGGTCTTCGCATGCTCGCGAAATCTCCTGGCTTTGCGGCGGTGGCTATTCTCACGCTCGCATTGGGCATCGGCGCAAACACGGCGATCTTCAGCTTGATCGATGCAGTGATGCTGCGATCGCTCCCCGTCGAAGATCCTTCCCAATTGGTCCTGCTTCAGTGGAGCGCACGAAACTCACCCAACGTTCACGGCTACCAATCCGCTGGCGATTGCGCAAATGATATGCGCCTCGGCGCTAAGAATCCCGGGGGCTGCTCGTTCTCTGAGCCCGTGTTTCGCGAAATGGCACAAGCAAATATTTTTTCGGCGATGGCTGCCTTTGCTAATACTGGCAGGTTGGATTTGACAGGGAATGGTTCTCCCTCGGTGATCAACGGCCAGCTAGTTTCCGGAGACTTCTTCCGCACCATGGGCCTCAAAGCTGCCACTGGCCGGCTGCTCGATGCAACCGACGACAAGCCAGCCGCCGCGCCCGTCGCCGTGCTCAACTATGGCTACTGGCAAAGCGCCTTCGGCGGTTCTCGGGACGTAGTCGGCCGAACGATTGAGCTGAACAATGTCCCCTTCACGATCATCGGCGTCGCCGAGCAGCGATTCACCGGAATTACTCCTGGTAGCGATTACGACGTTTGGCTTCCGCTCTCCGACGCACAACGCATCACCGATACCATGCGCTGGCGTGACCGTCAAACGGACGTGAGCTACTGGTGGCTCACACTTATCGGCCGGCTCAAACCCGGAACACAGCTCGCTCAGGCACAGGCGCCCGCGAGCGGCCTCTTCCGCAATGAAATGCTTCACGGAGCCGTCCCGCTTTTCCATAGCGGTGAGGCGGCGGGAGCACGTCGGCCGCTGCCGGGCGTACCGACTGGCGGCAATGGCGCGAAAGTCATGTCCGCCGTGCCGCAACGTGCGCCGGGTTCGAGCCCGGTTCAAATTCAGGGGCAAGCGGTCGGCGCGCCGATGCCACAATCCGCAGGCAATAGGGCCGTCATGATGGCTGCCCCGGCAGGAGCCTCGCCTGCGGGTGGCCTGCGCGGACCCGATGCTGCTAACGGCCCGAAGACCTTATCCACGGCCGCCGATAATCCAGAAATTACTCTTGTGCCCGCGCAGAGTGGTTTAACCGGCACTCGCAAGCGCTACTCCAATCCGCTGTATGTTCTTATGCTTGCTGTCGGAATCATTTTGCTGATCGCTTGCGCCAACGTCGCAGGGCTGATGCTCGCTAGGGCTGCTGCGCGGCAAAAGGAAATGGCGGTCCGGCTGGCTCTGGGCGCGGGCCGTGCGCGGATTGTGCGGCAGCTTTTCACGGAAAGCATAATGCTCTCGGTGCTCGGTGGCGCGCTGGGGATTCTGTTCGCCTACTGGGGAGCGCACGCGATCGTTTCGTTTGTGTCGAGCAATCAGTCGCGTCCCCTGGGATTTGCAACAGGTGTCGATCTGCGCGTCCTCGGATTCACCGTCGCGGTTTCGCTTCTCACCGGAATTCTTTTCGGGATTGCCCCGGCTTTTCGTGGCGCGCGCGTCGATTTGACGCCGGCGCTCAAGGAAGTCGAGGGAAGCTCTGCGAGGGCTGGCCGTGCCGGCGGAAAATGGTTCAGCATCGGCAACGCGCTCGTGGTGGCGCAAGTCGCGCTCGCGATCGTGGTGCTCGTGGGCGCAGGACTTCTCGTACGCACGCTCGCGAACCTTCGCAGCGTGGACGTTGGATTCGATTCGCACAACATCTTGATTTTCGGAATCGACCCGACGCTGATCGGCTACAAGGGCCCACAAGCAGACAGCCTCTATCGCGACTTGCAGGGCCGCCTCTCGGAAACGCCGGGGGTAAAGTCCGCGAGCTACTCGATGATGCCGCTATTGAGTAACGGGCTCATGATCACCAGCTTCCACTGGCCGGGCACGCCGCAAGACCAGGATTCCGAAGCCGACACGCTCGGTGTTGGTCCGAATTTCTTCGAGACGATGCGAATTCCGTTTCTTACCGGCCGTGAGTTCGGCGCCTCCGATTTTAAGCTTGCCGCTTCTAACGCCGGTGATACTCCAACTTCCGCCCCGACTCCGGTGATTGTGAATCAGGCGTTCGTCGAGAAATACGTCGGCAAGGAAAATCCGCTCGGGAAACGGTTTGGCGAGTCGGCGGGAGACGCGAACGGTCCGGCGAGTGCAGGCTTCGAGATCGTCGGCGTGGTGCGCGACGCAAAATACAATGACCTGCGGCGGGAGATTCACGCCATGATGTACACGCCGCAGCAGTTCGGGGGAGCCTCCTTCGAGCTGCGCACTGCGGCTGACCCTCAGGCCATTCTTCCCGCGATACGTGAAGTCGTGTCGCAAGTAAACACGAATCTGCCGCTCTTCGACGTGAAAACGGAATCCGAGCAAATCGATCGTTTGCTGTTCCAGGAGCGGCTGGTCGCGCGGCTCTCCGGCTTTTTTGCTATGTTGGCGCTGGTGCTGGCGTGCGTGGGACTTTACGGACTCCTGTCGTACGAAGTTTCGCGGGGCACGCGCGAAATTGGAATTCGCATGGCCCTTGGTGCGCAACAGGGAAGCGTGCTGAAGCTGGTCTTGCGGCAAGGTATTGTGCTGGCGGTTGTCGGAGCCGCTCTGGGCATCGGAGTGGCTCTAAGCGTGACGCAATATTTGACCTCAATGCTTTACGATGTTCATGCTAATGATCCGCTGACGATGACTGCGGTTGCAGTGTTGCTTGTACTTGTCGCGCTTGCCGCGTGCTACGTCCCGGCTCGGCGTGCGATGCGGGTCGATCCCATGGTTGCCTTGCGACATGAGTAGTTTTACGCTCTGTTCCAACAACGCTTTGCAGGCGTAACTGGCATCAAGTGCAAGACGCTCTCAGCCACTGAGCCGCCAAATCACGGTTAGGAGCACGCGCGAAAACAAGATTTCTCACTCGGCGTGAACGACCTTCTGCTGGCTTACGTTTTGCCCGTCGCCACTTTTCAGATTGTGAAAAATGACCGTGGATACAATCGTGAATCCGCCAAGAACGACGAGCGCCTCATGCACGCCGTGAATCATTTCAGCCGGATTCGAATGAACACGAGGAACAAAAAACGCGGTGGCCAGCCCTGCTACTGCTACCCCAAAACTGATGGACATTTGCTGCATCGTGCTGGCAATCGAGCTTGCGCTGCTCGTTTCTTCTTCGGTGACGTCGGCATAGACAAGTGTGTTCATGCTCGTGTACTGCAGCGAAGTGAACGCGCCATAGCAAAAGGCTTGCAGCACGATGATCCAAACCGGTGTGTGCAGGCCGATGGTTGCAAAAAGCAGTAGAAGAAGACCGAGTATCACGGTGTTCGAAACCAACACAACGCGGTAGCCCAGACGGTTCAAAATCTTCGGCAGCAGGAATTTCGTGCTCATGGAGGCGAGCGCCTGCGGCATGATCAGCAATCCAGACTGAATCGGCGTGAATCCAAGCCCGACTTGGTACAGCAATGGCAAGAGGAAAGGCACTCCGCCAATCCCAAGACGCGTGAAGAAGCTGCCGCTGACGGAAGCGCTGAATGTACGAATACGAAATAGACTCAGCCGGAGCAGCGGGAATTCGATTTCCCTCGCATGAACCAAGTAGCCGCCGATGAGCGCCAGCGAAACCGCCAGTAGTCCCAGAATTTCTGCCGTACTTAGCGTATGTTCGCCGAAGATCTCCAGCACGTAGGACAGCAGCGCGATTCCCGAGCCAAACAGGATGAGCCCGACAATATCGAGCGGGTGAGTTTTCTCGCGATAGTCCGGCAAATGCAGATAGACCATCAACAATCCAATGAGGCCGATCGGAATATTCACGAAAAAAATGAACCGCCAGTGTAAGTATCCGACGATCAGTCCGCCGGCAATCGGTCCCAGCATGGGGCCGACCAGCGCAGGAATAGCCACGAAGCTCATCGCGCGAATCAGTTCGGACTTCGCAAACGTTCGAACCAGCGTGAGCCGCCCCACCGGTACCATCATGGCTCCGCCGCAGCCTTGCAGAACACGGCACGCCACCAGCACATGGATGTTGCTCGAAACGCCGCAGAGAAAAGATCCCAGCGTGAAGAGACCGATCGCGGATGCAAACACGCGGCGCGTCCCGAACCGGTCCGCCATCCACCCGCTTATCGGAATGAAAACCGCCAGGCTCAGCGTGTAGCTCGCCAGCACGGACTTCATGCTAAGTGGCGCCACCTTCAGCGCCTCCGAAATGGCCGGGACCGCCGTGTTCAGAATCGTCGTGTCCAGCGACTCCATGAAGAACGCTACCGCCACCAGCCAGGGCAAGAGCCTCTTGCTCGATGCAGACGGCGCGTCTTGAACCGAGGACGATCTCGCGGAGTCGGTGGATTTATCCGGGCTTGTCGGCATGGAGTGGAGCATCTACTTTACTAACGAACCGCAAAATTTGCTCGCGCGCTTCTCGCTGCGGCTGATCGCCTTCCTCATCCGCTTTCGAGCCCCTAACCGCGCTACTCCTTCCTTCCTCCCCGCTCGTAATCACTTGTACAAAACCCAGCCCCAAACCCTTCCACTTGCCCTCTTTCTTGCTACGATAAAAAGAACCGAGGACACCACTCCTTATTGGAGTTCCAGGCGCTCGCCCGAATAAAGTGGGCGCCATTATGTTTAGAGGAAATCGCCATCGACGGCGACCGAGGAGTCTCACGTGAAAAAGGCATCTTTTTATGTCGCAATGACGGCCGTGCTAGGCGTGCTTGCCTCGCCCGCGTTCGGCCAAGCGCCCAGCGCCGCAAAGCCGCAGACCACTGCTGCCGCGCCACAACCTGCCGCCGGCGGCACCGTTTCGCGCACCACCAAGGCTGTCAACTACCGTCGCGCGGGAGGCTCGACCAAGATAGATTTCAGCGGCACCGAGCTCATGCAAGGCGCGTCGGGCGAAGCCAGGGTCGATAGCAAGAGCACCCATATGGAAATCGAAGCCAAGTTTACGGGTTTCGACGACGCCACGAAATTTGGCCTCGAATATCTCACCTACGTTCTTTGGGCCGTTTCCCCGCAAGGCCGCGCGGTGAACCTCGGTGAAGTCGCTCTGAAAAACGGAAGCGGCCAGGTCAAAACCGTCACGGACATGCAAACCTTTGGCATGATCGTAACCGCCGAGCCGTATTTCGCCGTCACGCAGCCAGGCAATGTGGTTGTCCTCGAAAATACGCTCGGTCCGGCCACGCAGGGCAAGGTGGAAAATATCGACGCGCAGTACGAATTGCTCGGCCGCGGCATCTATTCTTCTTCCAACACCAGAATTGAAAACGCCATTTTCGGCATCGACCGCAAAACACCTCTCGAACTGTTCGAAGCGCGCAACGCCGTTCGCATCGCGCGCATCGCGCAAGCGGACAAGTACGCCGCTTCCTCACTAGCCAAAGCCGAAGAGCAGCTCAAGAACGCGGAAGAAGTCTACGGCCGCAAGAGCGAGAAAAAATCCGTCGAAGCTGCCGCCCGCGAAGTCGTCGAAACCGCCGAAGAAGCGCGCGTGATGGCCGTAAAACAAAAAGCTGAACAAGACGCGCAAGCCAAAGCCTTAGCGGACAAGAAGGCTGCCGAAGACCAAGCCGCAGCTGAAATCAAGCGCCGCCAGGATGCGGATCAGGCTCGCTTGCAGGCGGAAGCCGCCAAAGCTGAAGCCGTTCGAATGAAGCAGGAAGCCGAACAAGCCGCCGCCGATGCCGCGCGCCAAAAACAGGAAGCGGAGCAGGCCACCGCCGCTGCCGTCGCACAGCAGCAAGCAGCCCAAGCCGCCGCCGAACAAGCCGCTCGAGACAAAGCCGCCGCCCTCGATCAGCAGCGCGCCGCGGAGGCCGAAGCCGACAAAGCACGTCAGGCCGCCGCAAGAGCCGAAGCTGAAAAGGCGGAACTGCGCGCGCAACTCTTGAATCAGCTCAATTCCATTTTGCAAACGCGCGATTCCGCGCGCGGACTCATCGTTAATATGTCCGACGTGCTTTTCGATACCGGCAGCTACACGCTAAAGCCCGGCGCGCGCGAAAAGCTTGCGAAAATCTCGGGCATTCTCCTGGCGCATCCTGGCCTGACATTGCAGATTGAAGGCCACACCGACAGCGTGGGCACCGACGATTTTAACCAGCAACTCTCCGAGCGCCGCGCGGACTCCGTACGCGATTTCCTCGCGGAGAATGGAGTGCCCGCATCAACTATCACTGCGCACGGCTTCGGGAAAACGCAGCCTGTCGCCACGAATGACACCGCCGATGGTCGTCAACGCAACCGCCGCGTGGAACTCGTCGTCAATGGCGCCGCCATCGGAAACGCAGCCGCGTCGAACACGACAGGGAACCAATAAGCTTTCTTCCCCAGACCGAAATGATGGTAGTGGGTCAGTATTTTATTCATCAAATAAAACTTACAACTAAATACGGCAAAGGGCCAAAGAATCGGCCACAAACCCTTGAAGAGATTAGGTCAGGTAAAATTAATTTTGTCGATGGCCGATACAGCACGCAGCGGGCGTCAGAAATACCGTGGGCGGTGGAACTCGCAACTGAGCCGGACTGTATTGTTCCCAATTGGCAGGCACTGGGAACAGGAGATGAAAATTACGTGCGAAATTTTGGGACCGCAGAATTCCCTCAATGGAGAGTCTTGGTGTGCAAAGTGGTAGGTCAAACCCGGCACTTCTCAACCCTGTTTCCGTGCGAAATCAAAACGAAACACATAACGGTCAAAATATGGCCTTAAAAAAGGCGAGCGGGCCGTTTAAGCCCGCTCTACCGAAATTCCAAGCCCCTCGGTTAGGGCAAAGCCAACCTTGAAGGTCGGCAAACTTCATTTCGTATACTACTGCATCCCTGCGATGTGTTAAGGGGAATCTTATAACTTATTCGTATTCAATAAGTTATGTCGGATTACTTCCAACGAGATTTGCGGCGTTCTTAGCGATCTGCTTACGTCTCTTAGGGGAGAGTTTCTTCGCTCTAGCCTCGCCACCCTAGTCAACCTGCCCACCACGTTCTATGGCGGCAACTGTTTGCCGTCGAACAGACCTTCTCCAAATACTTGCGGCGGTCGCCGTAAAATCCAATTTCGTTCCTTTTGACTTGATCTTCACAGATTCGATTGTTGGGTATAGCTCGGGCGGATGCAATAGGCTCAAAATTCAAACTGACCCACTATCGAAATGATTGATCCCTCGGCTTCCGAACAAAGCCGCGCCAAGATTTAATGAACTCGACCTCGCCCCACTAACACCTGAAATTTGGGCCAGCGCCGAATTGACGCCCGGCGGCGCAATCCGCTACGGTGTTTATGGATCCGCGATTCATGCCACCCGCGCGACCCGATTGAAGCCGGAGGTCATCCATGTTTTTCTTTCTCTTGGCGCTAGCTTTTCCGGCGTGGAAACCTCACTTTTCGCTTCTCGAAAATCCGCTCGCCAACGAGATGATGGCTTTACGCTGGATGCATCTCATCTTCGGCATCATCTGGATCGGCCTGTTGTACTTCTTCAACTTGGTTCTTACGCCAGCGATGAAGCAACTCGATCCTGCGGCCCGCGTAAGAATCTATCCAGCCTTGATGTCCAAAGCGATGGCGTGGTTTCGCTGGTCGGCGCTCGTCACGGTATTGGTGGGCATTCGCTATTTTCAGCTGCACCTCTTTGCCGACGCGCGAGTCGCGGGCGACCACTCGCTGGCCATGAAATGGCTGGGCTGGTGGCTGCTCGTTTGGGTCGGCGCGTACGTTTTCATTTACACTTTTCAACTCCCTCTAAAAGGGTTTCTCAATAGTGCCTGGGTGCGCGGCATTGGAATTGCGATCGTCGTGGTCGCCGCGTCATGGCTGGTTATGGCGCTGAACGGCGGAGCGAATGTCTCGAACGCGCACCTGGCGATCAGCGTCGGCGGAGGGCTGGGCCTCGTCATGCTGCTAAACACTTGGGGTGTCGTGTGGCGCGTCCAGAAAAAGCTGATCAAGTGGGCTCGTACGAGCGCAGAACAAGGAGTGCCAATGCCTCCCGAAGCCGAACGCCTGATGCGCTGGAACTTTCTGACCGCCCGCGTTTCGTTTTGGCTTTCGTTCCCTATGCTGTTTTTCATGGCCGCCGCCAGTCACTATCCTTTCCTGAGCACCGTCTTCCGCTGACCGGGCTCCCTGTCACACGCCAGTAACAAATCCAGAGTTACTTTTCCCCTCGCTATGGTTGACATTCCAGCCCTTCTCGTTGCAAATGGACTGGCCGAAAATACGCGTACGTCCAACGCGGACCGCCTATGAATATTCTCGACTTACTCGTTGGCAAGCCGATCCAGACATCTGACGAACGGGCCGAACAAATTGGTCCCGCGCGGGGCATTCCGATTTTTGGTTTGGACGGTCTCAGTTCAGCCGCTTATGGGCCGGAAGCGGCGCTTAGTTTATTGATTCCGCTCGGGCTTCTGGGCGTGCAGTACATTGTGCCGATCAGCGCGGCGATTATCACGCTGCTGGTCATAGTTTATTTTTCCTACCGGCAGACCATTGCCGCATATCCCTCGGGCGGCGGATCGTACACCGTGGCGCGCTACAACCTCGGTGCCTTTCCCAGTTTGCTGGCCGCTGCGGCATTGCTGACGGACTACATTCTTACCGCAGCAGTGGGAATCTCGGCGGGTGTTGGTGCGTTGGTTTCCGCGGTTCCTTCTCTTTTGCCGCACACGGTGGCGATCTGCGTCGGCATTCTTTTTATCATCACCATCATCAATCTGCGGGGAGTGCGCGAAGCCGGCGTCACGTTCATGCTCCCCACGTACCTGTTTGTGGCGACGCTGTTGATCACCATTGCGGGTGGTTTCGTGCGAGCGGTCGTCAGCGGAGGCCATCCGACGCCGCTTGCGGCTCTACCGCCGCCTCCCGTTATGACCCAGGCGGTTAGCTTCTGGCTGCTCTTGAAAGTGTTTTCGAGCGGCTGCACTGCGCTGACCGGTGTCGAAGCCGTCAGCAACGGCGTGAAAGCGTTTCGCGAGCCCGCCGTGAAGAACGCGCAGCGCACACTCACGATCATTATTTTTCTCTTGGCGGTGCTGCTGGCGGGGATTTCTTATCTGGTGAAAATCTACGGAATTGCGGCTACCGACCCAGGAAAGCCTGGTTACCAGAGTTTGCTCTCCATGCTGATTGCGGCGGTGTTTGGGAAAGGCATTTTTTATTACCTGACGATGGCGTCGATTCTCCTGGTGCTTTCCCTTTCGGCGAATACGGCATTCGCGGACTTTCCGAGACTTTGCAAAGCCATCGCCTCGAACAATTATTTGCCCCATGCTTTCGGGTATCGCGGCAGGCGGCTCGTTTACACGTATGGGATCGTGGTTTTGGCGGTGCTGACGGCGCTGCTGCTGATCGCGTTTGGCGGCGTAACCGACAATCTAATTCCTTTGTACGCCGTGGGGGCTTTTCTCGCGTTTACTTTGTCGCAGTTTGGCATGGTGGTGCATTGGCGGAAAAACCGCGGGCCTCACTGGTTCAAGAGCGCGATGGTCAACGGGCTGGGCGGGTTTGTAACAGGAATCACCGTGATTGTGGTGCTGGTCGCGAAGTTCGCGGAGGGGGCCTGGATTACGCTGCTGTTCATTCCGCTGCTGATATTTTTCTTTCGCAGAGTGCGCCGCCACTATCATGCGGTTCTCGTGGCGACCACCTGCAGCGAGGCGGTAGCTCCCGCAAACCACGGGCGGGCTCCCATCGTGATTGTGCCGATCGACCGGTGGAGCCGGATTTGCAAGCAGGCTTTGGAGTTCGCCTCGCGGATTTCGCCGGAGATCATTGCGATTCACGTCGAGCCAGGCGAGCACTCGGAGTTGCTGCGCGAGGACTGGGAGCGGTATGTGGAACGGCCTTTCCGCGAAGCCGGCAACGAGCCACCGCAATTTTTGGTTCTCCCGTCGCCGTACCGTTTTATTATTATTCCGCTAGTGCAATACATTCTCGATTTATCGGAGAAACATCCGGACCGACGCATTGTGGTGGTGATTCCCGAACTGGTCGAGGATCATTGGTACGAGTATTTTCTGCACAACCAGCGGGGGCGCTTGCTCGAGTGGACGATGCTGGTACGCGGGAACGAGCGCATCTTTACGGTGTCGTCGCCCTATTACATCTCTGAAAAGGCATGGTCCGCTGGGGGGCCAGAGGCCAAAGAAACCAAGAAAGTCTGACGGCTACGGCTAGGGCGGCTCTTCCAGGGACCATAGCTTACCGTCCTAGGGAAGCGGCATTTCCATAACCCCGCCACCGAGATTCCAAATCGCCGCCTGCGCGATAAACCTATTCGAAAGTGAGATAATGGCCACGCTTGCATAATGCCGGCGCTAGGCGTCGTGGGCGGGTATCACCGCATCAAAGGAATGCGGGGCGGTTGGGAATTCGCGCCCGGATGTCCTACGCTGTTTCTGGAACACGCTGGCTAGCCATCTCATAAAGGGGAATCACTTTGGTCCGTGCACTTAGCATTTCTGCAGCTGTCTTGATCGCCGGGTCTTTGATCTCAGGGCAAGAGAAACCCGCCGGAAGCTCCGACGTCACTCGAGCGACCTTGGAAAACGGACTGAGAGTTGTGATCGTTCGCGATCCCCTTGCTCCCGTGGTTACCGTTGAGGAGAACTACTTAGTGGGCGGCAACGAAACGCCTGCGGGCTTTCCGGGAATGGCCCATGCGCAGGAACATATGGCTTTCAGGGGATGTGCCGGAGTAAACGCCGATCAGACGGCCGCGATCTATGCCCAGCTCGGAGGGGCCGGCAATGCCGATACGCAACAGAACATCACCCAGTACTTCGAGACCGTCCCCGCTTCCGATCTAGACATTGCGCTGCGGCTCGACGCCGCTTGCATGCAGGACGTAGACGACTCGCAGACGGAATGGGCAAATGAAAAAGGCGCGATCGAGCAGGAAGTGGCGCGCGACCTTTCGAATCCTACCTATAAGTTCATCACGCGTCTGAATGAGGATATGTTTTCCGGGACCGTATATAGCCATGACGCGCTCGGGACGCACGACTCCTTCGAGGCTACCACCGGCGAGATGCTCAAGGAGTTTTATAAGAAGTGGTATGCGCCCAACAATGCCATTCTGGTGATTGCGGGCGATGTCGAACCGAGTGCGGTACTAGCGACTGTCAAGGAGTTGTACGGAAAAATCGGCAAGAAATCTTTGCCGTCGCGCGCCGAGATTGCGCTGGCGCCCGTAAAGTCGGAGTCCTTCACGCTCGATAGCAACCTTCCCTACCTGTTGGCCTTCGTTTCCTATCGGGTGGCCGGAACGGAGAGTTCGGATTTTGCAGCGGTGCAGATTCTGAGTGACGTTTTGGGAAGCCAGCGCGGAAATTTGTATGCGCTCGTTCCGCAAGGAAAAGCACTTCAGACTGGCTTCGGTCTTGCGGAAACATTTCCGAAGGCGAGTGTGCTCTACAGCGCTGCCATATTGCCCGCCGAAGGAGACGCAACTCCGCTTATCGCGGAGATGCGCAAGATCATGTCCGATTACGCGGCAAACGGCGTGCCGGCGGAACTTGTCGAAGCCGCCAAACGCAAGGAAATCGCCAGAGTCGAGTTCCGCCGAAACTCCATTCCCGGGCTTGCCGAAGCCTGGTCGGAAGCCCTCGCCGCCGAAGGTCGGAATTCGCCCGATGATGATGTCGATGCCATGAGGCGCGTGACGACCGAAGATGTAAATCACACGGCAAAAAAATATTTGGTGGATAAGGAATCAATCGCGGCGGTCTTAAAGCCGCAGCCGACCGGCGGGCCCGTATCCGCGCAAGGTTTTGGAGGAGGCGAACAGCTGACCTCCGCTCCCAAGAAGCCCGTTGAACTGCCTTCTTGGGCCTCGTCAAAACTTCTGTCGCTCGAAAAGCCACGCCCAGAGCCACTACCTTCGGACGTAACCTTGCCCAATGGACTGCGGCTGATCGTCCGCACCGAAAAGATATCGCCAACGATAACGATTCAAGGAGACGTGCGGAACGAACCTCGGATGGAAGCGGAACCTGGAAAAGACGGGGTCAACGACGTGCTCGAGGAGCTTTTTTCTTACGGCACAAAAACTTTAGACAGGCTGGCGTTTCAAAAGGCGCTCGATGACATTGCCGCCGAAGAATCGGCCGGCTTCGAGTTCTCGCTAGAAGTGTTGAAGCAGGATTTTTCCCGGGGAGTCCAATTGCTGGCCGACAATGAATTAAACCCCGCGCTTCCAGAAGAGGCTTTCAAGGTCATCCAGCCCCAAACAGCGCAGTATCTGGCGGGCAGAGTGAAGAGTCCCGGCTATCAGACCAGCCGAGCCTTGAGTACGGCTCTGTTTCCGGCAAATGATCCGTCCCTCAGAGAAGCCACGGCGCGGAGCGTTTCCTCCGTCACACTCGACGACGTAAAACAGTACTACGCCAAGGCGCTTCGTCCCGATCTCACGACCATTGTCGTCATCGGCGACATTACGCCGGCGGAGGCCAGAAGCGTGGTCGAGAAATGGTTTGGAGGATGGAAAGCCTCCGGCGCCAAACCCGAGGTTGACCTGCCGCGCGTTCCTGTCAACAAAGTCTCCGCGGCCAATATTCCGGATCCAAGCCAGCTTCAGGACACGGTGAATCTTTCCGAAACGGTCGGCATCACTAGATTTGATCCCGACTACTATCCTCTTCAGATGGGAAACCACGTGCTCGGCGGCGGATTCTATGCGACGCGGCTCTATCACGATCTTCGCCAGGAAACCGGGTACGTCTACAATGTGGACGTTCGCATGAATGCGGACAAAACCAGAACGGTCTACACCGTTACCTACGGTTGCGATCCGAAGAATGTGTCGAAGGCAAGAGCGCTGATTCGCCGCGATCTGGCAACGATGCAGCAGGAAAATGTAACCGAAGGAGAGCTTCAGCAAGCGAAAGCGCTGCTGTTGCGCCAAATCCCGCTAGCCGAATCCAGCGAAGACGGAGTCGCCAGGGGCTTGCTCGGGAGGGCTCAAATCGGTCTCCCGCTTGACGAACCCGTGAGGGGCGCACAGCTCTACTTTTCGATGAGCGCCGACCAGGTGAAAGCCGCTTTCCTGAAGTGGATCCGTCCCGAAGAATTTGTGCAGATAGTCCGAGGCCCCGCGCCGCAGTAGCCACGCGCAATCCCGTTACAAGATCTGGTAGTGGTTCAGTTTCCGGCAACCGCGTTTTAGCAGCACTTGAGCGTATCGCTAGGAATTTTGTGCGATATGCTACTTGGCTATATGAGCCTCGATGTGTTTTTGCAGAAGTTTATTAGCGGAGAACCCGCCGAGGTACGCAGAGAAAGTGTACGGGCGGTCCTCATGGCCTCATCACACAGTGGACCGGACGAACACGGCTATTTTATTGTGACCTTCCCGGATGGCGTAGATGTTGAACTGTCGGCAAAGGGGTTGGACGGGAGCGGAAGTTTCACGGGCTGCGCCTTCCACGTGCGAGGCTTGAGCTCTAATCTCGCAGCCTTCATCTTTGAAATCGCCAAGGCTGGTGACATGGTCGTACTGCCGGCAATGGAAGACTTTGTACCGATTCTTTCGGCACCGGAACAGAGAAACGAACTACCTCCGGATTTGCAAGCTGGCGAACGAGGGCCGGTTTTGTGCAGGTCTGCGTCCGAGCTCGAAGTCCTGTTATCCGGTGGCTATGTTGCTTGGCAAAAGTACCTGAACCAAGTATCGAAACCACACCACCCAGGAGTTCAATCTCCTGAATAGTCGTTCAATCGGAACTGAGACACTACCAAGATTTTGCTCACCTTGACATTCTACTAGTAGCACTGTACATTCACCTAGAATGTCTACCAAAGAAGAACGCGAACGAATCGAACTTCTGCAAGGAACGCTGGATCTGCTGATCCTGCGCACCCTCCTGATGGGACCGGCGCACGGCCACGCCATCGCCAAAGCCATCGAATTTAAATCAGAGGACGTGTTGCAAGTCGAACAGGGATCGCTCTACCCCGCGCTGCATCGCCTGATCAAGCGGCGATGGATTTCTGTCGAGGAAGGCACCTCAGAAAACAACCGAAGAGCCAAATTTTACAAATTGACGCCCCAGGGCCGGCGGCAACTCACGCTGGAGACCCGCAAGTGGGACAAACTCGCGGGGGCAATCGCGCGGATCTTGCGGCCAGCGCGGCAGGGGGACGAATCATGAGGCGGCGCAAGCGCATGCTCGAGGAGCTCGATCGAGACATTCACGAGCACATTGCTCGGGAAACACAGGACAACATTGATCGCGGCATGTCTCCGGAAGAGGCGCGCTACGCAGCAATGCGCAAATTCGGCAACGTGATGCAGGTCAAGGAAGAGGCACGGAACGTCTGGAGTCTGATTTGGCTTGAACAGCTGTTCGAGGACATCCGCTTCGGTCTGCGTTTGTTGCGGAAGAATCTTGGATTCACCGCGGTAGCCATACTGACGCTGGCACTCGGCATCGGCGCCAACGCTGCAGTCTTCTCAGTGGTTTACGCCGTTCTCCTGCGGCCGCTGGCGTACAAGGATCCCTCACGTCTGGTAGTTCTGCACGAGACCACCCCCAAGGTTGGGGACGTCTCTGTTTCGTTTCAAAATTTCATCGATTGGCGCGCCGCCAGCCGCACATTCGCGCAGATGGCCATCGTTCAATCCGTCGATTTCAATCTCGCAGGCGTAACCCAGCCGGAAAACATTAACGGGGACGCAGTCTCGCCGAATTTTCTATCCATGATGGGTGTCCGCCCTTTCCTTGGGCGGGATTTTGACGCATCGGAAGAGAAAGCCGGAACGGCTCCGGTGCTCCTGCTGAGTTATTCCTTATGGCAATCTCATCTGGGAGGCGACCCCAACGCCGTCGGTAAAACGATTACCCTCGATGGCCGCAGCTTCACGATTGTGGGGGTGCTGCCGCCGAATTACCGCTCGCTAGATACAACCGACGTGATGTTGCCGATCGGCGTGTGGGCCACGGACAATGCGGAAACGATCAAGGAGCGCGGCGACCGCGGCGACACGGTTGTGATTGGGAGGCTCGCCATGGGTGTCGCTTTCGAGCAAGCGCGCGCAGAAATGGAAGGTATTGCGGCGCGGCTAGCGACGGAATACCCCGCGAGCAATGATCAATTCAGCGTGGCGCTCCAGCCGATCCGCCAGGCTTTCGTTGGCGATATGAAGACGGCAATTCTCGTGCTTTTTGGTGCCGTGCTGTTTGTGTTGCTTATCGCGTGCGCGAATGTAGCGAACCTGTTTCTGGTTCGCGGGGCGAGCCGCACTAAGGAAATTGCGCTGCGCATTGCTTTTGGAGCAAGCCGCGGCAGGATCATCCGCCAAATGTTGACCGAGAGTTTTATTTTGGCGTGCTTCGGCGGGGTTGTGGGTGTGGCGCTAGCCTTGGGCGGGATTCGTGGAATGTCGCAGCTGATTCCTGCGGACATGTTGTCTGGCGCCAGCGTGAATCTAAACAGCGCGGTCCTGCTGTTCGTTGCAGGCGTAGTAGCACTGGCCGCTTTTATTTTCGGTTTGGCACCGGCTCTGCATTCGACCAAGCCTGATGTCCAATCGGAATTGAAAGAAGGCGGCCGCACCTCGAGCGGAGGCGTGGCGCAAAACCGGCTTCGCGGCGCGCTGGCGGTTGCGGAGATCTCGCTAGCGTTGATTCTTCTCATCGGCGCGGGGTTGATGATGAAGAGCCTCTACCGCTTGCTCGAAGTCGATCCCGGGTTCCGCCCCGACCGCGTGCTGACGATGGGAATGGATTTGCGCGCGCAGCAGTATTCAAAAGATCCAGCCGTTCTGAATTTTTGGCAGCAGGTGATCGATCGCGTGAGTGCTTTGCCTGGAGTCGAAAGCGCGGCGGTCGGAACGGTGATTCCGCTGACAGACAGCCACAGCCGCTCGGATGTCACAGTCGAGGGAATGGCCCTGCCGACGCCGGGGAACTATCCCCATCCAGATGTTCATATCGTCAGTCCGGGATATATAAGGACACTCGGAATCCCGCTGCTCCGTGGCCGGACCTTCACGGATCAAGACGGCGAAAATGCGCCGCTCGCCGGGATGATTAATGCGATGGTGGCACGGCGTTTTTTTCCGAATGAGGATCCTATCGGCAAGCGCTTCATGTTTGGCCATCCGTCGGCGGCCAATCCGCCGAAGTGGTACACGATTGTCGGAGTTGTGAGCGACACGAAATTATACGGACTAGCGAATCCGGCGCGGCTCGAAGTGTATATTCCGTTCCGGCAGAATCCCAAAAACTATATGGCTTTGGTCGTGAGATCGGGAGCCGATCCCGCGTCCCTCACGTCTGCGGTTCGAGAGGCGGTGCAGTCGATTGACAAGGACCAGCCCGTTTTTGCTATTTCAACGATGGAAAAGCTATTGAGCAATTCTGTGGCGACTCGGCGGATGACTCTGGTGCTGCTCGGATTGTTTAGCGGGCTGGCTCTGGTTCTCGGGGCCATTGGAATTTACGGTGTGATTTCGTATTCGGTGGCGCAGCGCACTCACGAGATCGGTATTCGCATGGCGCTTGGCGCGCCTCGAGGCGACGTCTTTCGGCTGGTTGTCGGCGAAGGGCTGAAACTCGCGGGCGTTGGAATCGCCATCGGCATCGCTGCGGCGCTTGGTCTTGCGCGCCTGATGTCGAGCTTGCTCTATGGAATCAGCGCTACTGATTTTGAAACCTTCACGGGCGTTGCCGTCTTGCTCGCGCTGGTCGCGCTGCTGGCCTGCTACGTCCCAGCACGACGAGCGATGCGCGTTGATCCCACGGTGGCCTTGCGATACGAGTGATGCGCGTTTTGGACACTCGATAGCAAGTTTAGGGGAAGGTGAATCATGAGGCGGCCTAAGCGAATGCTCGAAGGTCTCGACGAGGACATTCGCGACCACATCGCTCGGGAGACGCAGGACAATATCGAGCGCGGCATGTCGCCCGAGGAAGCGCGCTATATGGCAATGCGGAAGTTCGGCAATGTGACCCGCGTGAAGGAAGAAACGCGGGAAGTGTGGATCGCTGTGTGGCTCGAGCAACTAGTCGAGGATGTGCGTTTCGGGTTGCGCATGCTGCGCAAGAATCCCGGCTTCACTGCCGTCGCCGTGCTCACGCTGGCCTTGGGCATCGGCGCCAACACCGCACTCTTTTCCGTGGTGAACGCCGTATTGATTCAACCACTGCCGTTTGAGAACGCCTCGCGCCTCGTTTGGTCGTGGGGAAATTGTAAGCTCTGTGCTCAGGCTGCGGTGTCGCCGTCTGATTTCATCGATTATCGCGCGCAAAACCACTCCTTTGAATACTTCGGCGCGATGGCGGGTGGAGATTCCCTTTTCAATTTAGCGGGCAGCGATAAGCCCATTCAGGTCAAAGGCTCGATGGTGACGGCCGGCTTCTTTGATGCACTTGGCGTGCAACTACGTTATGGCCGTGCTTTTGACCTATCTGACGAGAAGACGACGGATCCGCTGGTGGTAATTCTCAGCCCTCATTTGTGGCAAGAACGGTTTGGCAGCGATCCAAACATAATTGGAAAATCCGTTACCCTCGACGACAAGACGCGCACGGTCGTCGGTGTGCTCGCGAACGACGTCTCCGTACTCTCGCGAGCCGATCTTTGGTTCCCGGCTCCCTTTCAAAATCAGAGAATGCAGTCCCGCCGCTCTCATTTCTTCCGCCCCGTGGGACTGCTTAAGCGCGGCGTAACGATCTCTCAAGCGCAAGCTGAGATGGATACCATCGCCGCGCGTCTCGGAGAGGAATATCCAGTTACGAATGCCGGATGGGGCTTGCGCCTTGAGCCTCTCCAGAGCGTTCTCGTCGGTAGTGTCCGCCTTGCCTTGCTGGTGCTTCTGGCCGCGGTCGGGTTCGTTTTGCTGATCGCGTGCGCGAATGTAGCGAGCCTGCTTCTCTCGCGAAATAGCGTACGGCAGCGAGAGATTGTCATAAGGACCGCAATTGGAGCGGGACGATCCCGCCTCGTTAGGCAGCTGTTGACAGAAAGCCTACTTCTCGCCATCGCCGGAGGAGCAGCCGGGGTTTTTCTTGCTACAGCAGGTGTCGAATTTCTAAGGGGGCTCGGGCCGCAGAGTCTTCCGCGTCTCGATGAAGTGAATGTGAGTGGCACCGTGCTGGCTTTCACGTTCTTCATCTCGATTTTCACGGGCATCCTGTTCGGTCTGGGACCGGCGCTGAAAGCGAGCCGGAGTGACTTGGCGCAAGGATTGCGCGAAGGGGGAGCTGCGGGTGATGCGCGTTCGAAGCATCGCGTGCACAATGCGCTGGTCGTTGCGGAAGTGGCGCTTTCGGTGGTGGTGTTGATTGCCTCGGGTCTCTTGCTAAACAGTTTCTGGCGTCTGATGCGCGTTCAGCTCGGGTTCGACCCCGCGAACGTCCTCACGACGGAGGTGGCGCTTGTCTCGCCGAGATACGACGACGAGCGGCGCCGGGAATCGTTTTTCCGTCAGCTCGAGGACCATCTCCGAAACGAATCTGGCGCCGGGAGCGCCGGCTTCGTTTCCGAACTGCCTCTCAGCGGCGAGGCTGACGACACTTTTTTCACGATTGCCGAGCACCCGCCAGCGAACCCAAACGACACTAACGACGCAGATATTCGAATCATCGATGGCGACTATTTCGGAGCGATGCGAATTCCATTGCTGGCCGGGCGTGCTTTTGAGCGGCGAGATTCCTTGGAATCCCGGAAAGTCGCGATCGTGAACGAGTCGTTCGTGAAGAAATTTTTCCCGAACGAGGATCCGATCGGCAAGCACCTTAAAATGTTTGAGGGTAAGCCGGAATTCACGGCGCGTGAGATTGTCGGAATTGTGGGAGCCAACAAGCATTTCGCTCTGCAGGAATCCCTTCGTCCAGCCATGTTCACCCCGGGATCCTTTTTGAAAATGAATGTGGTCGTTCGCAGCGCAGGCGACCCGGCATTGCTCACGGCGGCGGTGCGCCAAGCCGTTCGCGAGATCGATCCTGATGAAGCGACCTCCACGTTTCGCACGATGGACGATGTCGTATCGAGTTCGGTCGCCGGCGACCGTTTCAACACCCTGCTGCTCGGGGCTTTCGGCGGCATCGCGCTGCTTCTTACGGCGGCGGGAATTTTCGGCGTTCTCTCTTACCTGGTGACGCAGCGCACTCGCGAAATCGGTCTGCGAGTCGCGCTCGGCGCCCAACGAAGCAATGTTCTGCGCGTCATTGTCGGGCATGGAGTGCGACTCGCTCTGCTTGGGCTGTGCATCGGCATCGTGGCAGCGGCGGTGGTGACGCGCTGGATGTCGAGCGTTTTGTTTGAGGTCAAGCCGACCGATCCGCTGACCTTCGTCGCCGTGGTTGTCGTGCTCGGCACCGTTGCTTTTCTAGCGTCCTACCTTCCAGCGCGGCGAGCGATGCGCGTCGACCCGATGGTCGCGCTGCGGCATGAGTAGTGAGCTTTTTGGAGGCAGACAATGAGCTGGCGCAAACGTGTGCTCGACGATCTCGACGACGACATTCGCGAGCACATTGCACAAGAGACGCAAGACAACATCGAGCGCGGCATGTCGCCAGAAGAAGCCAAGTATGCGGCCATGCGCAAATTCGGCAACGTGACGCGGGTCAAGGAAGAGACGCGGGAAGTGTGGAACCCTGTTTGGATCGAGCAGTTAGTCGAGGACGTGCGCTTCGGGTTGCGCATGCTGCGGAAAAGCCCGGGCTTCACGGCCGTCGCTGTGTTGACGCTTGCACTGGGCATCGGCGCGAATACCTATATTTTCAGCCTAGTGGATTCCTTGTTGTTGCGGCCGATGGAATTTCAGGATCCCAGCCGAATCGTCGCGCTTTGGGAGCGGCTGCCGGCCGTCAGCCTTGACCGGAACGAAGTCTCTCCCGCAAATTTTCTCGATTGGAAAGCTCAGAACCACGTGTTCGATCACATCGCTGTGCAAGCTTGGTGGGATGCAAACCTGGGAGGCGTCGAGCATCCCGAACATCTACACGGGTTTCTGGTGACTCCCGGGTACTTTCAGGCGCTCAATGCGCAGCCGATGTTGGGGCGCACGTTTCTCGAAGAGGAAGGCACGCCAGGGAAAGATCACGTCGCGATGTTGAGTTACGGGCTTTGGCGTGACCACTTCGCCTCCGATAGCTCGATCGTAGGCAAGTCCGTGTTGCTGAACGGAATCGACTTCACGGTTGTCGGCGTGATGCGGCCCGAGTTTAATTATCCGTCTGGGGCTCAGGTGTGGGGCGCGCTGGCGTTCTCGCCGCAACTCGAAGCGAACCGCGGTTCGCACTATTTGCACGGCGTGGCACATCTGGGAGCGGGAGTTACGCGTAAGCGGGCGCAGGCGGAAATGAGCGCGATCGCATCGCGTCTCGCGCAAGAATATCCTCAGACCAATACGGGGCGCGATGTGAACGTGATGCCGCTGATGGAGAGCGAGGTCGGGGAGACGCGGGCGCCCCTTGTGATCATGCTGGCGGCGGTTGGACTTGTGCTATTGATCGCATGCGCCAACATTTCCAATCTGTTGCTGGCGCGCGCCAGCAGCCGTCAACGTGAAACCGCCATTCGCTCTGCTCTGGGCGCCACGCGGCGGCGGTTAATCCGGCAATGGCTCGTGGAGAGCATGCTCCTGGGATTGCTGGGCGGCGGCTTGGGAATCTTGTTTGCTTTTTTCTGTTTGCGCGCCGAAGTTATCCACATCCCGGCCGAATTTGCCCGGATAATTCCAGGTTGGAGCAAGATTCGGATCAATACGCCGGTGCTGCTTTTTACGACGGTGATCTCACTGGGAACCGGATTGATTTTTGGGTTTTTGCCAGCCTTGACGGCTTCGCGGCTGAACGTGAACGACACACTGAAAGAGGGAGCGCCCTCCGCGGGCCTGGGGCGTCGCCGTGGACTGTTGCGCAATGCGTTGATGGTCTCGGAAGTCGCTCTCTCGCTGGCGCTGCTCGCCACTGCGGGTCTGATGATGAAGAGTTTTGTGCGGCTCGAACGCGTTTCTGCCGGATTCAATACAGACCGGCTGTTGACGATGTTCGTTGCGCTGCCAGATGCAAAATACAAATCTGACCCGCAGACGGTGACTTTTTATGAGCAACTCATCGAGCGCGTGCGGAATCTTCCGGGCGTAGAAAACGCTGCAACGGCAAACATGATCCCCTTGAACAAGATGAATGAAACATCGTCCATTCGAATCGAAGGCAGGCCGGAACCAAAGCCGGGGCAGGAACCCGACGCAAATTACAGAATTGTCAGCGATTCGTATTTTCGAACGATGCAGATACCCGTCCTTCACGGCCGCGAGTTCACCACCCAAGATTCCGCCAAAAGCCAGCTAGTGGTCACGGTTAACGAGGCGTTCGCGGCGCGGTATTGGCCCGGTGAAGTTGCATTCGGCAAGCGGATTAGGTTCAGCGGCCCTCCGGAAAAGGAGCCGTGGCGAACCGTTGTGGCGGTTGTCGGCAACATAAAAAACCAACTCGACCTTCCCGCACCCCCCGAGATGTATTTCCCGCTGCGCCAGCAGAGCGAGAACACCTTGGCACTTGTCGTACGGACGTCATCTGATCCGCGCAGCATGGAAGAAACCGTTCGCGCGCAAGTCGTGGCGCTCGACCGCGACCTGCCAGTCTTTGACGTTTCGACGATGGACGATTTGCGCTCGGTCTCCATACTGCCGCAGAGGATTGGGGGGACGCTGATGACTGCCTTTGCCGGATTTGCGCTGGTGCTTGCGGCGATCGGGCTCTTCGGCGTGATCGCGTACTCGGTGGCCGAGCGCACTCACGAGATTGGCATCCGAATCGCTCTCGGCGCTAAGCCACGCGAAATCTTCCGGCTTGTCGTGGGGCAGGGCATGGCACTCGCCCTCATCGGTTTGCTGATAGGGCTGCCACTTGCGCTAGGTATGGGCCGCGCCGTGGCTGGTCTTCTCTACGGCGTCGCGCCGAACGACTTCACAACCTTCGCCTCGGTAGCCACAATATTCGCCAGCGTTGCGTTCGCCGCCTGCTACATCCCCGCGCGCCGTGCCATGCGCGTCGACCCCATTATCGCGTTGAGATACGAATAGTGCTTTTCCTGAGCGACCGATAACCTCACTTAAATTGACGCGCCGCCAGCGTGTTGGCCCTCGAAATCCGTTCCGCTCCCGCCTCGTTGGATAGCCTTCACAGCGGATTTGTGTCATTTCGTTGCGATTGTTCTCGATTACCAGCGCACTCCGATTGTCCCTAAGTGAACAGACATTTCCTCCGGAGACGCGCAAATTAAGTCTCTAAGAAACTCCGTTGCACTTTGGCTTGGGCGCTGTGCGTGAATATAGAGAGGGCTCAGTTTCGCGCGCCGCTGTGAGGAGATGAAATCATGTTGGGATTCATTGCAGCAGTATTGATCATTTGCTGGTTGCTCGGACTTTTCGCATTTCACGTATCCACAGGTCTATTCCACATCCTTCTGGTCGTTGGCATCATTCTCCTTATCTTGCATTTCGTTTCTGGGAGAAGGGTCAGCGTATAAGCGGCGGCTGCCGCACTCGGGATCTGTCGCGAGGAGTGGTGTGTTCGTTGCCATACCACTTCCTCTCCGATTCCGAAAAGTCGCACCTTCCCCAGCTTAACCAGGGGATGCCGGAAGGAAATAGAGGGAGCTTGAAATGAATACGATGTCATTGGTCATTATCATTGGCGTGATTCTCATTGGGATTGCGGGCATCGCTGCGGCGATGTTTCTCAGGAAGCACAAAACCGAAAGATTGCAGACTCGATTCGGTCCGGAATACGCGCGTGCGGTCGAGGAAAGCGGAGGCCGGCGGAAGGCGGAAGCCGGGCTCGAACAGCGTGAAAAACGTGTCGAGGGCTTCGCCATTCGGCCGCTCGCAGCCAGCGACCGGGAGCGCTATATCGCGTCCTGGCGCATGGTTCAGGCCGTTTTCGTCGACGACCCGAAAAAATCTGTCACCGAGGCAGACCAGCTGCTCGGCGATGTAATGTCCACCCGTGGTTATTCGGTAGGTGATTTCGAGCAGCGCTCGGCGGATATCTCCGTGGACCATCCTCTGGTTGTCGAAAATTACCGGGCCGCGCATGAAATCGCGATTCGCCATGCAAGTGGCCAAGCCACGACGGAAGACTTGCGCCAGGCAATGATTCATTACCGGACGCTCTTTGATGAGCTGGTCGGTGAGCCAGAGATGGCTCGCGCGAAAGCAGCCGCGTCCTAAATCTCGATTCTGAAGCGAAAAGGCTTGTCAGGTCTCAGGTAAGGAATGGTCGAGATATAGAGGAGGCAATCCAGTGGACGAACCAAAAAAGTTTAGAGAAGAAGATACGGATGTGGGGCTGACGACGGCGACTCTGGCAGGTGCGGGCGCGGGTCAGGAGGTGCGAGCAGTGCCTGCTCCAAGGGTCAAGGTTGGCGGCGGCTCCTCAGCCGGAGCAGCAACCGCTGTCGCTCTGGACAAGCAGGTGGTGCCGCTCTTTTCAGCCGAGGAAGCGAAAGATTTTCGCACCCGGTGGGACGCGATCCAGGTGAGTTTTGTTGACGAGCCTCGCCAAGTTGTAGAAGAGGCAGATAGCCTCGTCGCGATGGCGATGAAGCGGCTGGCTGAAATGTTTGCAGCTGAGCGGGCAAGACTCGAGGGCCAGTGGGATAGCGGCGATAACGTCTCGACCGAGGATCTTCGTTTGGCGCTACAGCGCTACAGGTCGTTCTTCGGCCGCATCCTCTCCGTGTAGTTGCAGCACGGCTGGATCCGCGTACGAAGCAAGCGCTACTCGGGTCGTGAGCGGCGGAGTCCGATGAAATAGGCGAGCACAGCCAAAACCGCAAAATAGGATATGGCGTTCACGCCTGTGGCTCATGTCAACTCCTTTGTGTTTGGCATGAAACGATTTCGCCCCCTCGCTCACTACACCGTTAGTTAGGCCATTCCCAATTCAAATGCCCCTGTTCTAACCAATGGGGGCACCGTTGTTCCAGGTGCCAGTCGTGGGGTAATTGGTCGGGAGACGCGTGGGGGAGTACTTCTGGGAGAGTTGTACTCCCCTCGTGTTCTGCGATCTTTCGCCGGGGTTGCAGCTTCCCCCCTTGAACACCAACTCGTCCTCCTCTTGCCGCACCGAAGCGCGCTCCTCCCATGCGAAAAACCTAAGAAGTCATCGCCCCTCCTTCCTGTGGGAAGATAAGCCGCCCGTTTTTTACGTTAGGCGGATGCTGAAATCCTGCCGCGCGATTACAATCCCGCAGTCACATTCGCGGCGGTAAGTCCGAATCAGAGAGGAGCAGAACGATGGAGCGAAGATTTTCGTGCGCGCGGAAGTCCGCGGCGGTTCTCGTTGCCAGCCTGTTTTCCTTCGCAGGATGTATTTTCGCGGCCCCCGCCGAGCGCTTGAAAGTGACGGAGAATCACCGCTATTTGCGGTACGAAAGCGGCAAACCATTTTTCTATCTTGGGGACACCGCGTGGGAGTTGTTTCACAAATTGAATCGCGAGGAAGCCACAAAGTACCTGACAAATCGCGCGCAAAAAGGTTTTACCGTGATTCAAGCCACGGTGCTCGCAGCGGGGACCGGCTTGACCGTCCCGAATGCCTACGGGGAGTTGCCCTTCATCGACAAGGACGCCACTCGGCCCAACGAGGCCTATTTCGAGCATGTTGATTTCATCGTGAACAAGGCCGCGGAACTGGGCTTGGTCATGGGCATGCTCCCGAGTTGGGGGAATTTTTGGGCATCCAGTTCGGCTTTTTTCACCACGGAAACAGCCAAGCAGTACGGTCGCTTCCTGGGAGCAAGGTATAAAGATAAGCCGATCATCTGGATTCTTGGCGGCGATCATTCCATTACCAACGAAAAAGAGCGCGCGATTGTAGATGCCTTGGCCGCTGGGCTTGCCGAGGGCGATGGCGGCGCGCACCTCAAGACTTTTCATCCAATAGGACCGGGATTTTCTTCCATCAAATTGAATGACGCCAACTGGCTCGATTTCAACATGTACCAGTCGTCGCACTCCTCGCGCGATCACGACAACGGCCTCTATGCCGAACACGACTACGCGCTGAAGCCGGAGAAGCCGACGCTCGACGGCGAAAACCGCTACGAGCAGCTTCCCGTAGGTTTCCATTTCCGTGGCATGAGCGGTCTGGACCGCTTTGACGATTACGATGTCCGACAATCCGCCTATTGGTCGCTCTTGGCCGGCGCGTGCGGACACACCTACGGCAACAACAACATCTGGCAGATTTACAAGCCGCTGGTGCACAAGGAAAACGGGCAGGACATGCCCGTGCAGGACCAGATTGCGGCCGGCCGTCTTGGCGATCCCTGGATGGGCGGCGAAGGCGGACTGCTGGGAGCCAATGTTGCCTGGGACGAAGCCATGGATCATCCGGGCGCGTTTCAAATGGGTTTCGTAAGGAGACTGTTCGAGTCCGTGCCGTTCACAAAGCTCGTTCCAGACCAAAAGATAGTTCTGAACGGCCCAGTGACGGGCGGAGCGAAAATTCGAGCCGCTCGATCAGCAGACGGCTCGTTTGCGATCATCTACTCGCCTAGAGGAGAGAGCTTCACTCTGGATAAAAGCGTGATCCACGGCGAGCGATTGAAAGAGATCTGGTACGACCCGCGCTACGGCATTTCCTACGAGTTCCATCAATCCGATTGCTGGGGTATCCAAACGTATACGCCGCCAACCAATGGGCGCGGAAATGATTGGGTGCTGCTGCTCGAGGATGTTTCCAAAGGTTATCGGCTACCCTGAGATTTGCCTCGATCAAGTGCTTTGAAGCGGATTGCCGCAGGAGAAGAAAATGGCACCGAAAGCTGGCAAGAGCAAAAAAGCGAAGAAAAATGCGTATGTGCAAGACGACAATCCGGCATTGCTGAAGGTGGTTCGAGGAGTGCGAAGCTTGGTGAAGGCTACCGTACCGGGGACAAAAATAACGGTGAATTCGTGGGGAATCCCGACATTTCAAACGAAAGATCCATTTTGCTTTTACATGGTTGGGAAAAATCACGTTACGCTTGGATTTCACTATGGCGCTTCGCTCGATGATCCTGAAGGGTTGCTCGAAGGAACCGGAAAGAATCTCCGGCATGTGAAATTGCGAACGATGGAAGATTTGGAGAAAAAAGGATTGAAGGAGCTGGCGCTTACCGCGGCCCGTCTGGAAGGGAAACCGTGGATGAAGGGGATGAGTGGGAAACGCGCTACCTGAGGAACGGTACATAGGCCGGAGCGCGGCGCTTGAATGCGATGAACGGCTCGCCGAAGTATGAAACGAGCAATTGTTCTCCCATGTGAGTTCGATAACCACCGAGGGCGCCAGAAGAAACCCCGTGGCGCACAAAGTGCGATGTGTAGATGGGATCCGCGCTATCAGGCCGGCTCCTTGGTTTCGCTGGTTGGCGGTTCAAAGCCGCCGCAGCGTGCGCGCCAACTGCGGCGGAACTTCTCGCGCTCCTCGGGCGTCATCTTCTCCCAATGTTCGTCCATGCGCTCTTTTATTCGGCGCCGGCCTTCAGGACGATGAGAGCCGCGAATGCCATGGCCTCCGACGAGAATTCGGCAGAGAGCCAGCAGTCCAACTGCCTGCCAGAAGGTAATTTGCCGCCATCCGAACAGCGTCGGCGCCAGCCAGTTCCACAGATGCATGACCAGTTCGCCGCCGATCCAAATGAAAAGCGGGATCGCCAGTATTGCTGCTGGGACGATAAAAAACCATTTCTTCTTACTCATATTGTGCTCCTCACTTACTCGTATCATTTCCTCGAATCGTTTCTTCGAATCACTTCTTGGCAAATTCATCGTAAATGCTCTGCAATCGTTCGCGGAGATGAAGCACCGCGTAGCGCTTGCGCGAGAGCAGCGTGTTGATGCTGACGCCGCTTTCTGCTGACAACTCCTTGAAGCTACGGTCTTCCAGTTCGTGAGCGACGAAAACCTCGCGCTGCTCGTGCGGCAATTCTTCGAGCGCTAATTCCAGCTCATCCAAAAGCACGCTGCGGAAGTAGAGCGCTTCGGGCCCGGCATCGGGCGATGGCAGCAGATCTTCGATCCGCAGCAGCTCGCCGGCTTCGTCCTCAATCGCTCTGTCGCTGAAGGCCACGGGCTTCTTCTTGCGAAAGAGATCCGTGATGCGATTGCGGGCGACGCGATAAAGCCAGCCGGTGACGTGCTCGATCGGCATCAACAGGCGATTGGCTTCCACCAGTTCGTAGAAGACTTCCTGCACGATGTCCTCGGCGTCGGAGGGATCGGGCACACGGCGGCGAATGAAGGCGCGCAGCCGCGAGCGCTGTTCCGCGACGACTTGAGAGATTTGACGGTCTTGCTCGGTCATCGCGATGACGCTCACCAGCTTGTCCATCCATTGCTGTAGACGAATGGAGGGCACGGATATTGTAGAGGGATAGCGAGTAGCGGGTAGTGAGTAGCTCCAGGGCCCCACCCGAGGCATCCAGAGAACCGCGAAGCAAGCGTATGAAACGAAGGGAGTTGCGGACGTTGCTTTGCATCGAGTAAGGTAGCGATCCGAAGCAGGATCGGGAACGTGCGACTTGGTTGTGAGGAGTTGATTCGGGGAGAGATTTCCGTATGAAGAATCTGTTTGAAACCGGTCGGGTGGAAGAAGTGAAAGGTCGAATCGCGCAGCTAAGGCCGGATAGCGAGCGGCAGTGGGGTAAGATGAATTCAGGGCAAGCGCTGGAGCATTGTTCCCGAGGGATCGAGACGGCCCTCGGGGACAAGACTCCGCCGCGGGTGTTGGTAGGGCGGCTCTTGGGTTGGATCGTGAAGCCGAAGGTGATCGGGAACGACGAGCCGCTGCGCCGGAATTCGCCGACGATGAAGGCGCTTGTGGTGCAGGACGAACGGGATCTCGGAACCGAACGCATGCGATTGTACGGATTGATCGACCGGTTTGCGGCGGCCGGGCCCGCAGGGTGCACAACGCATCCGCATGCCTTCTTTGGGCGGCTAACGCCTGAGGAGTGGGCGATATTGATGTACAAACATCTGGACCATCATCTGCGACAGTTTGGAGTTTAGCGGCGGCGAAGGTTGCTTTTATCGGAAGAGTGCGATTTCGACTGCGGCGCCCGGCGGAACAAGACGCGTCCATTCAGGATGATCATGAGGCCCCTTTCTGATGAGGTGCACCTTCAGATAGGTTGTGACAGAGGCAACCCCAAGACCCGGGTTCAAACGACGAACCTGGGGCACCTTTCCACCTACGGCAGCGAGACAGTTACAATCGACGGCTGCGGTGTAGGGGCCCAAGGCAGGTTCTGGGCTTCCGGGCTTTTGCACAGAAAAGCACAGGGGGTACAAAAAATAATGGTTGCGGGGACTTGACGGATACAGAAAAATCAGTATACTTACAAATGGCTCGGGGGTAGCTGAGCCAGCAGGGGCATCACAGTCGGGTCGAAGAAGCGTCTTCCCAGCGTAATACCAAGCGAAGGCCAAGAAGTAGATCCTATAGTGAGGTTCTTTACGAGCACAGGCTAGAAATATGTCGAGCATCGCGTGGAGCCACCTGAGTGTGGGTGGCTGTACCCGGCGCTCGACGCCGGGTTTTTTATTTTGTGGAAGTGAGTAGTGGATAGTGAGAAGTGGGCGGCGCAAAAGTAAGTCCTCCTGCGGTCACGAATTCAACTAACACGGAAGCAAAAGACGAGCTGGAAGGCAAGATTGCGAAAAGCGATCGAGTAAGCCCCTTCAGCCAAAACCCAACGGAATGTTGGGGACTCTGACAAGATCAGGGTCACTGCTCTTTGACAACAGAAAGGCTGGCAAGTCCACGCCGATAACTTGGCAGGGATTACGGTTCCTGCTGGGGCAATGGTGTGGATTATTTACAAGTTTTGCTCGAGAATCGAGCAATACTGTGGAAGAAAAGGCGGCTTATTCAAAGCCGGGTGGCAGAGGTTGGAAGTGAGAACTCAAAAGCTCGCGGCCGGCAACTGACAGCTGGTTTCCGAAGACTTCAGAATCGAAAGCCTGCAACAGATACCTGAGTGATTTTCCAAAAAAAATCATAAAGACTTTTTCGCAGCCCATGCCCGGGTTGCGTGAAGATCGGTTGCGAGGATGTATGGAGCTGAGAGAATCGGAGCGTCGATAGCTGGATTTAAAAAGCACGGACTAAGCACCGTGTGAATCGCGCCGGATGAAAGTCCGGAGCGGAGTCTGGCAGAAGACGGATTGAGTAAGTTTTATGATTAAGCTACTAAGGGCGTACGGTGAATGCCTTGGCGCCAGAAGGCGATGAAGGACGTGGCTAGCTGCGATAAGCCTCGGGGAGCCGCAAGCAGGC
>Ga0210393_10000087_pt1 | contig 103422 bp, 99 predicted proteins | sample IncBWC27OmetaG_FD_160068 | JGI IMG/M metagenome (GOLD analysis project Ga0210393, IMG submission 160068) | Forest soil microbial communities from Barre Woods Harvard Forest LTER site, Petersham, Massachusetts, United States - Inc-BW-C-27-O ... | reverse complement strand
CAACTTCGTTTACTCAAGAAGCCGAGGTGCTGGCCCAACTGGACCATCACGGAAATTTCCAATTCCTTGCAGTTACTTGAAAGAATGGCGGGGACGACGGGACTCGAACCCGCGGCCTCTGCCGTGACAGGGCAACAATGAGATGTAACTGATTGATATCAAACGGTGTCGGCGGACGTCGTTTGATACAAAACGATACCGGACCGCTTCTGGTATCGTCCTCTTAACGTCCCCAGAACTGAAGTGCGTAAATTTCAATCTACACCGAAGGCGTTTCCCGATAATAATCCAACGAAAGGAACCGGTTCCTTCAGGGTTGCCCGTCATCTTTAAGTTAGAGGCCGAGATCGCTTAAGCCTGCGTGGTTACCCACGCACGGTCAATCCGTTCTTCCGGGACATGTGTACGTGGCTCCCGACGGATTGCACATGGCGGTGGGCGCAGATGGCCACCTACAACTCAGATGAGACGAGCCAGAGAACGGACTCCGGCAATGTGTTGCTTGTCTGTTTCGCTCTGTCGCGAAAGCGTATGGCCCGAGCGCCCTTGGTGTGTTGCTCACGGGAATGGGAAAGGACGGTGCATGGGAGCTGAATCTGATGAAGGAACAAGGTGCCGTGACCATCGCACAAGACCTTGAGACATCCGTCGTGCATGGAATGCCAGGTGAGGCAATAAGACTAGATGGGGCAACCTATGTTCTCCCACCAGAAAAGATTCGCTTGGCGTTGGCAAGCCTCGCCACCGAGACCGTGGACACCAACGAACGGGCAATGACAAGCCGGCACGATGGCGCTTCGCAGATCAACGGTGTTTTTCCCGGACACGATCTTTCTGAGACCTAAGAAAAGAGTCAGAGGATTATGGGCAAAACCAAGGGGAATCTCTTCAACGGAGCCGGGATACTTATCGCGGAAGACAGCCAAACCCAGGCCGAGCAGTTGACGCATTACCTGAGCGCTCGGGGCTATACCGTAACAGTCGCCAGAGACGGCAAGCAAGCGCTTGCGGCGGCACTCCGAAGCACGCCTGCGATGATCATCACAGATGTAGTGATGCCAGAAATGGACGGTTATACATCGTGCAAGGAGATCAAGTCTTTGCCGGCCCTCAAGGATGTTCCCGTCGTCCTACTAACGTCTCTTCCAGGCCCCAGAACATTGTCAAAGGTTTGGAATGCAGTGCGGATAGTTTTATCCGACAACCCTACGACGACAAATACCTGCTTTCGCGAGTCGAATACATCTTGACGAACGTGCAACTCAGAAAGACCGAACGGTTGCAGGATAGGCTCGTCGCCAGCGCGTGAAGTTCTTTTTTGGTGTCCCTAGTCTTCCCCAGCGCCTTCGTGCAGTCCTTCATTGCCAGGTAACTATTTATCTGCTGCAGATGGCTAGTCATTCTGTGTATCGAACCCTTCACAGCTTTCAGCATGTCAGTTCCTTGTCCTATTCGATGGAGTATCGGATGAAACAGACTGAAGCCACAGCAGGCCCGTCGTCGCTATCGGTGGACTACAAAGCAAACGGCGTCATGCGTCGTTGTCTCCTGTGCGATCAACGAACGGCCACAGACAATCCGGCGGCCACTGGAACGCGGCCTTTGGCCTGGTCACGGGAGGTACGGGTGGACTGGGATCCTCGGCAATCGATTCTGGATCTGGCAATGAGGCGGCAAAGTCTATTCTATTCACGATGGGGGCCTACTAAGAAAAGCGTGGCGCAGTGTAATTAGCCTGCGCCACCAAGAGAAACGTGCGACATTGGGGGAAAGCGTGAACTACCGTCGCGTACGTTCCTCAACGTCTCCCGACTCGGTGACTTTACAGGTCACTCATGTAGCTGTCTGTTCAGAATTGCTCATCTGTGAGACTAACTCGGTAAGTGTCTCGATGTATCTCCGGATGAGGACTGTGCCTCACAGATGTATCAAGCATTCTGCGACGGATCTTGCGGGTGTTACTCCTCATGCAGAGCTGGTGATACGTGGCTCCCAATCAGTTCCGCTTGGAGTTCAACGCAGCACGCTTTGGATCGTCGAGAAGTCGGACAAGTCAGAGCTTTTGTTCTTGTCGGTCAAGGAGTTCCTCCACTCACGAAGATGGATATCGAGAGTCGTCCTGCGCTACATGGCGCTGTTGGCGGCAACTGTTATTTTCTTCGCGTCCTTTTTCGCGAAGTCGTTGTTGCGTCCTCGTTTCGATTTCGGGCTTGATATAGCGGTCCTCGCGTCCCTCGGATTGTTCGCGGTCTTCGTCTTGATGAGTGCTAAACAAGTGAGCTACGCAACGCTCCGCCTCCGCTCAAAGAGTCAGTTGTTCCGGGAGAGGTATAGTGATAAGTTCGCAACGGTGATAATAAGTACGATACTACGGGGACTTGGGACACTCGCGCTGCAATGGCTCCGGCGAATCTTATTATCCAAGTAAGCTCCCACATCCCGCGCCCAGAGCCAGCTTCAAGCTGTCGTGTCTGCTATCATCGCGTCGGGGGCTCCAATGTACGAAATGTCCGATGTAGTTAAGCAGCTAAGGGTAGAACGCGAACGAGCACATCAACAGCTCCAGCGAATAGACCAAGCACTGGCAGCGCTGGGCAGCAGTTCCAACGGTGTATCACACACGCTCTCCGCAGCCGCGCGCAGGAAGATTAGCCTCGCGCAGAAAGCGCGCTGGGCAGAGCAGAAGGCGGCTGGGCATCCGCCCAAGGCGAAGCGCACCATCTCATTAGCGGGCCGCAGGCGCATTGCAGCGGCTCAGAGAGCGCGCTGGGCCAAGGTGAGGAGAGCGGCGTAGATCACCGAGAACCGGGGCGGTGACGCAGCGGCCCCTGGTCGTCAGCGGGTAAAAGCTCACTGCTCACAGACTGTGGTCATCAGCCAGTCATGGTAGCTTGTCCCCGCTCCGATTTGCGGGTGATAAGCATTCAACGTCAGCCGACCATAGAACGTGCCTTCCGAGTCAACTATAGCTGGCGGATCATTCGCATAGGGGTTACACGCTCCGTAATCGGAATAGCGAGAGCCAAAATCACTGTAGTGATTCCAGATGCTCTCATTCGAGTAACGGCTGCCGTGATCGCCGTAGGCATTGAAAACGGAGTCTGTTGGGTACTCCGAACAGCTTAGGCAGCCGAGATAGGTGCGGTGATCTCCCCCGCCGAAGATCATTAGTTTGGACGGTGGAGCAAGCCCAGTGGCCGCTCCGCTCATAGCGGAGCCGATATTGTGTCGTGCCGCCTGAGCACAGCCACCGCAAAGACTAAGGAGTACAGCCAGAACGATTGCGTGGCGCATGGTTTCTCCTTCTCATTCTTATTGCTGAATTGTCCAGAGGGAAGTGCTCGGCCCTTGCGGCGATGCAATATTAGCCAAGCGCCCGACGTGGTGTCGGTGGCCCGTTGGTGAACCGATCTCGCACGTTCGTGCCCACACGGCGCAGCGTTTCAATGTCTGCCTACTGTATCCTCCTCGATGAACTTGTCCCACATTTGATGACGGCGAAGAAACTTCTTTTGACACAACAGTAAACCAGCCCAGATTTCCCCGTTAGTCTTGTAGTACTTCACTCTATTGGCGGGATCAACTTCCTGACAGTCGGACAGCTCGGGCGATCATGCAACCATGATCTCGTAGACGGGGGCGAAGCCGGGATTGAACGGTTCTGCTTCTAACTTGGACATCCAAAACCGTTGGTCAGCTTGGCACTGAGCGACTGTGGGTGCGTACTGGACTTGCCCCGCGAGTGAGGCGGCGAGAACGAGGCAACCGAGAACCAGATGACGCTTCATTCAATCCTCCAAATCAACACGCGTAATACTACGTCACCGGCACTGGTCTAGCGTCGGAGCAACTGCGGTCTTGCTGGCCAGTGCCATTGAGGGTAGTGCGGGGCGCATGTTGATCTTCCTCTTCTGGACAGCCAGAATTGAACCTGGTGGAAGGGCTCGGCCCTTGCGGCGACGCAATACTAGCGACGCACTCGACGTGGTGTTAGTGGCCCGTTTGTAGGGGCCGCGTTGCACGATGGTGGTGGTTATGACAACCCGGCGGGCATTGCAGGAAATCTTGGTTGAAGCTGGCGGCGCTCACCGACTGGAGAGAGCTGCGAAGGGGCGTCACTGCCAATCCGATCCCCCCAGTATTCAACGGGCTCCCCCTCTGCCGCCTTCCGGGCGGGCTAGATTCCGTAGTACGGCGTCGATCCGCTTCAGGCGGCGGGCGATCGTTTGCAGGTGCTCGCTTAGTTTCCGACACTCGTTCCAGAGCCGCTTGCTCCTCATAGTCCGACGATTAGCTCTGTAGTCGTGTCCCATTTCGGGTTGCCGCAGTTTCTTTGGGCGGATATTCCAACTCTCCCTTGCAATGTCTCAAGCTTAGTGAACGTCCGTAGTCTGACAGTTCATTCGGGTTGTCTTGCCCTCGTTCAGCGCAAGTACTGGGCCATCAGCTCGCTATGCGGAAATCAATGGAAGTAAACGAAAAACGCTTAGTGACGAAGGAGAAACTTGCCGACAGGTCGGCAGTCTGCCGAAATGTCGGCGACGCCCCAGTTTCAATCTTAATGCGAGCAGGTTATGATCCTGTGTTTCCATACGAGGGGCGCATGGCCATCGGAGTGCAGCATCAGCAACATGACCGACACGACCTTGGTGATCTGCTGCTCATATTCCCTGGTCGGTATCGAGCGCAGGCCCATGATCGCTCATAAGGATGGGCGGTTCGTCTGCCGTGACTGCGCCCATACGACACGCCCTGGAGTTGCGAAGTATAGATGCACCTGTCGAATGTGTCTGGAATGGCGAAGGGAAACGACACCGGGGGAAGTGAGATCGCCCGTCGGAACCTGTTAGGGCAAGTTTTCCACAGAATTCTTCTAAAGTTCTTTAGACATTGGTCGATTGGCCCACTTTAGGAGGGCACAATGGCCGATTCCAAGTCTCTCATCCCATCTGCTCAGTACCTTCGCATGTCAACCGAACATCAGCAATACTCAACAGAAAACCAATCCACCGCGATACGGAGATACGCCGAAAGTCACGGATTCACGGTGGTTCGAACCTACTCCGATCCGGCCAAGAGCGGTCTTTCCCTTAGGAATCGGCGTGGACTGCGTGACTTACTACAGGACGTGACTGGCGGCAACACCGACTACAAAGCCATTTTGGTTTATGACGTGAGCAGGTGGGGAAGATTCCAGGATACCGATGAGGCGGCGCACTACGAGTTCTTGTGCAAATCGGCTGGCGTTCCAATTCACTACTGTGCCGAGACCTTCGTCAACGATGGGACCTTGCCCAGTTCGATAATGAAGGCACTGAAGAGAGTCATGGCTGGAGAGTACAGCCGAGAACTGGGTATCAAGGTGATTGCAGGTCAGAAACGTTTGGCTCAGCTTGGCTTCAAACAAGGTGGTATTCCTGGATACGGGCTCCGGCGTCTATTGGTATCCGAGAACCGTACTCCGAAACAACTCTTGGCGCATGGGGAGATGAAGAGTATAAGTACGGACCGCGTGATTCTCGTTCCGGGACCCGCTTGCGAGATTGAGGAAGTACGTGAGATGTTCCGGAAATTCACGGTTGACAGAATGAGTTGCAAGGCCATCGCCCGCGACCTCAATCAGCGGGGAGTGCCAAGCGTCAAGAACAAGCGGTGGACTCACTCGGTCGTCGCAAGCCTAATCTCGCATCCGAAGTATGTTGGCTGCAATGTCTTTAACCGCACAACGATGAGACTCGGAACTGCCCCAGTGCCAGTAGCAAACTCAGAATGGGTCATCTGTCCTGGGGCCCATGAAGCGATTGTAGATACCAAGACGTTTGCACTGGCTGAGGACATTCGTGCCCGAGCAGCCCACAAGCCCAACGAGCAACTCTTAGAAGGCCTGCGTTCGTTATTGGCGGTGAAGGGTAAGCTGAGCAACCAGATCATCGACGAGTGCGTCGAGCTGCCGAGTTCCCGCACTTTTGGCCACCGATTCGGAGGCTTGCGTCACGCGTGCGACCTAATCGGTTACGACTGGAAGAAGAACGGGCGAAGAACAGATGAAGAAATGTTGCAGCATCTGCGTTCCTTGTTGGCGTCGCATGGCCGACTCAGTATTCCAATCATCAACGCTGCACCCAGGTTGATTTCATCGCACAAATTGAGGCGTCGGTTCGGAAGGGTCGACCGAGCGTATGAGTTGATCGGCTATGACTGGAGAAAGGATTTGCCGAAAGCGAAACGGAAGACATAACGGTTTTCGAATTGCTGATGATAGCCGGATTGTTTGGATTTGCCCGGTTGGAGTCCACATGCAAATGGGGCAATAGGATTTAAGCTTGGACTCGTCAGCGTCAGTTGTCGCAGTCATCGAGGACGCTCACAGACCTGCTCGGGGATAGAAAGGTGGAAACGACATGCCCGCACAAGCTCTGATTCCGGCAACTGAGTACGTAAGAATGTCAACAGGTGATTCCCTTCCAAAAGGACGCGATTCGACTCTACGCTGAGGAGCACGGGTTTGAAGTCGTTGCGACATATTCGGACCCTGGAAAGAGGGGAATTGAGATCAAACATCGCCCCGGACTTCGAAAGCAAGAAACTCGCGCGGCTGGGGTATCCGGCGTTGTCTCCAAATCTGAGGCTACTTCTGTTCTAATCACAACGGCTCGGGGCTTGCTCGACCAGATCGCCGCCTGATCACTTTCGTCTCCCAGTCCGGAAACTGCAACGTAACCCGTTTCAAAACGCGTAGAGTTCTGAGGGCTTCCGACACAGCCTTGCTCTTCAACTTTATGATCTGTGCTCTCTGAGGTCGGTAGTGTCCTAACTGCGTTGATGGGATTTAGGGGGGCGGGATTATGCAACTGGCTTCAAGGCGGCAGCAGTGCATTCGTGGCCGCCGAACGCACCGACCAATCTCGATTCTGGGTTCTCAGGAGCGGCCAGCACGACAACCGAAGCCACAAAAAGCTGTCCGCATCCGGTGCACTTCCCGGACGCGATATTCCCTTCGCAGAGACCGCAACCATGAACGCCATTGCCGAAATGCAGTGGCGTTCGCCTGTTCACAGTCCACCGACACGCCTCCGTGAGTGATCGCGTAGCCAGATCGCCGACCTCGCTCAGGCACGAAGATAACGATCGACAAAAACAGCACGGTGATCGAAGTCAGGGCCAAGCACGGTCGCCTTTCCTGCGGGCCTGCGCCCACGCCTCTTCCGCTTTGCAATCTTCAAGCGACGGCAGGCTAGAACGGTCTACTGCACCACTACCCAACCTTGACCCAAATAGAAAGTTGATCCTCCTTTGAAATGCTGAGCAGAATTGCTCACTTTTAGACTCGCCGGAATAGGGCAGTGGGTGCCAGGATTGCGAATGAGACTCCATCTTCCTGGAATATAATTTTGAGCAATTCTGAGTCGCTTGCGGAGGAGACTCCTTTTGACCGTTGACACGAGTGAGCAACCCCACATTGGTCTTGACCATCAACTTCCAGCGCATGGTGCAGAATCCCACCGCAAGATAGCGTGGATCGTCTTGGGGATTCTGTTGTTGCTTGCGATTGTGCTTGTCGTTGTGCTGATATGGCGCAAGGTCGACGCCGCGAAAAAGGTCACGCCTCCGCCGCCGAAGATCTCGATTACAGCCGCGACCGCTAAAAAAGGGAACATCGGCGTTTATCTTGACGCAATTGGCACAGTCACTCCGGTCTACACCGCTTCGATCACCAGCCAGGTGAACGGTCTGGTCGTCGCGGTGCACTTCAAGGAGGGTCAGCAGATAAGCAAGGGCGATCCACTGATTGACATCGACCCGCGGACCTACCTGGCAAACCTCTTACAGGCGCAAGGGGCGCTCGAACGAGACGAGAGTCTGCTCGCTCAGGCGAAGATGGACCTGGAACGCTACCGGGCGGCGTTGGCACGCAACGCGATCGCCAAGCAAATCGTGGATGACCAGGAAAAGCTTGTTCTGCAGGACGAGGGTTCCGTAAAGAACGACCAGGGTGTCGTGCAATTTGACCAGGTTCAGGTCGAGTACTGCCAGATCACCGCCCCTATCAGCGGTCGCGTCGGCTTACGACTGGTGGATCCGGGTAACGTCGTGCAATCGTCGGGAGCCACAACTCTGGCTGTCATCACGCAGCTGACGCCGATCACGGTGATTTTCACCATACCGGAAGACAGTCTGGGCCCGGTTGCAGTTCAGCTGCGCAAAAAAGCCAAGCTCACAGTCGATGTTTTTGATCGTACCGCGCAAACGAAAATCGCAAGCGGGAAGCTGCTGACGCTCGACAACCTGATTGACACCACGACAGGAACGCTCAGGGCGCGATCCATCTTCGATAATAAGAATGATGCGCTCTTCCCCAATCAGTTCGTCAACACGCGGCTGCTGGTGAACACGTTGCAGCGAGTAACGCTGGTTCCAGCATCCGCCATCCAACAGAATGGTCAGGCATCGTTCGTTTACGTGATTCAAAGCAATGTCGCGCATTTGCGCGGCGTAACGCCGGGAGTAACAGACGGCGGCCTGACCCAGGTTGACGGGATCAATCCCGGAGACGAAGTGGCCACGAGCAGCTTCGACAAGTTGCAGGACAATACTGCGGTAGCAATTCCCAGCCAGACTCCGAACCAGGCTCCGGGCCAGACTTCGAATAAGGGCTCGAACAAGCCCACTGCGGCGCACGCCAAGCGGAGCAGCGCCCCGTGAGTCCATCTCGCCCGTTTATCTTGCGGCCGGTGGCGACGTCTCTGCTGATGGCTGCCATTCTCCTGGTTGGCATAGTTGGCTATACGCAACTGCCGGTCTCCGCCTTGCCGGAAGTGGACTATCCGACGATTCAGGTGCTCACGTTTTATCCCGGGGCAAGCCCGACGGTGATGTCGACGACGGTGACGGCGCCGTTGGAGCGCCAGTTCGGCCAACTGCAAGGGTTGAGCCAGATGACCTCCACCAGTTCCGGTGGTGCTTCCGTCATCGTGCTGCAGTTCAACCTCAGCCTGAACATAGATGTGGCGGAGGAAGAGGTGCAGTCTGCCATCAATGCGTCGCAAAGTCTGTTGCCGTCGATTCTGCCCTCGCCGCCGATCTACAGCAAAACGAATCCAGCCGATGCTCCGGTGCTCACGCTGGCTATCACCTCTAGTTCCCTGCCGCTTTCTCAAGTCGAAGACCTGGTCGATACTCGCCTCGGGCCAAAGATTTCGCAGCTCAGCGGCGTCGGACTGGTAACCATCAGCGGCGGCCAAAAGCCCGCTGTCCGCATTCAAGCCAATCCTACGGCTCTGTCATCCTACGGCATCAACATGGAGGATCTGCGCACGGCGCTCACTAACGCCAGTGTGAACGCCGCCAAAGGAAACTTCGACGGGCCACGCCAGGACTTCCAGATCGACGCCAACGATCAACTAGTCACCAGCGACGACTATCGAAAAGTGGTCGTCGCCTACCGTAACGGCGCTCCGGTGATGCTGACCGACGTAGCCCACATCGTGAACGGTGTGGAAAACAACAATCAGGCGGCCTGGATGAATCAGACGCCCGCAGTAATTCTGAATGTGCAACGACAGCCTGGGGCCAACACCATCAGCGTGGTCAAGGGCATTAAGCAGCTCCTGCCGCAGCTCCAGGCCAACTTGCCCACGGGCATTCAGGTCACCACGCTTACCGACCTCACAACCGCTATTGAAGCATCGGTTTCCGACGTTGAGTTTGAATTGCTGCTGACAATCGGGCTTGTCGTACTCGTCATTTTTCTTTTCTTGCGGAGCCTCTATGCCACGATTATCCCCAGCGTGGCGGTGCCGTTGTCGTTGGTGGGCACTTTCGCGGCGATGTACATCCTGGGTTACAGCCTGGATAACTTGTCACTGATGGCGCTGACCATCTCCACCGGTTTCGTGGTGGACGATGCCATCGTGATGATCGAAAACATCGCGCGTTACATCGAAGCCGGCGACGCACCCATGGAAGCGGCGCTCAAGGGTGCGGAGCAAATTGGCTTCACCATTCTCTCGCTGACCGTTTCTCTCATCGCCGTGCTGATTCCGCTGTTGTTTATGGGCGACGTGGTGGGACGACTGTTCCGCGAGTTTGCCGTGACCCTGGCGGTCACTATCGTCGTTTCGGCGGTGGTCTCCCTTACGCTCACACCCATGATGAGCGCGCGCATCCTGCGGCATCAGCCCAAAGAGAAGCAGGGGCGCATCTTTCAAGCCTCGGAGCGCGTTTTCGAACGCATGATCGCGTTCTATGGGCGGACCCTGAAAGTCGTTCTTCGATTCCAGACGATTACTCTGTTCGTTGCGCTGGCCACACTGCTGCTGACAATTTTCCTTTACATCATCATCCCCAAAGGATTTTTCCCGGTGCAGGACACCGGCGTGATCCAGGGCATATCGCAGGCACCCCAGACCATAGGCTCAGCTGCGATGGCAGAGAAGCAGCAGGAACTGGCGAAGATCGCTCTGGCGGACTCGGCCGTCGACAGTCTCTCATCTTTTATTGGTGCCGACGGCACAAACACGACCATCAACAGCGGCAGAATGTCAATCAATCTGAAGCCGCTTGACCAGCGCAAGATCAGCGCGTCAGACGTGATCCGACGGCTCAAGTCAAAACTCGATCAGGTTCAGGGAATCGAACTGTTCATGCAGCCGGTGCAGAACATTTCGGTGGACGATCGAGTCAGTCGCACGCAGTACCAGTACACGCTGGAAGACCCCAACGCAGATGAACTGGATGACTGGACCAACCGTTTCGTCGCCCGGCTGAAGCAGCTGCCGGAACTGGAAGATGTCGCCACCGATCAGCAAACCGGAGGACTGGCGGTATCGCTGGTGATTGACAGGGTCACCGCGTCACGATTTGGAATTGCGCCGACCACCATCGACAACACTCTGTACGACGCCTTCGGCCAGCGGCAGATCAGCACGATGTATACCCAGGTGAATCAGTACCACGTTGTGCTCGAGAGCGAACCGCAATTTCAGAATGACCCGGATAAGCTGAACCATCTTTACATCCAGTCCAATGCATCGGCGGGCGCAAGCGGCGCCGGCGCCTCTTCCTCATTCGCCTCGTCCGGATCATCCTCAGCAGGCTCGAATGCTACGACCACTTCAGCGTTGTACACTCCCGCGGCCAACACTTTGGCCCCTCCAGGAAACGCGCTTTCGTCGAGCACTGCAACAAGCCTCGCTGGCGCCACTAGTTCCGCCGCTAGCAGCGCCGTGCCGCTCAGTGCTTTCTCCCATTTCGAGAAGACTACGGAGGCGCTCTCCATTAACCATCAGGGTCAGTTCCCGGCCATTACCGTGTCGTTCAATCTCGCCCCGAATGCCGCGCTGGGCGAGGCCATTACGGCGGTCGACAAAGTGGAGAAAGATATGCACATGCCGCCCAGCCTGCAGGCAGGTTTCCAGGGCACGGCGGCATCATTCACGGCTTCACTGGCCAACGAACCGTTGCTCATTCTGGCAGCGCTGGTCACGGTCTACATCGTGCTCGGAGTTTTATACGAGAGCTTTATCCACCCGATTACGATTTTGTCCACTCTGCCGTCGGCGGGCGTGGGCGCCTTCCTCGCGCTGCTTATCTTTCGGCAGGATTTAAGCGTGGTCGCCATCATCGGTATTGTTCTGCTGATCGGGATCGTGAAAAAGAACGGCATCATGATGGTCGACTTCGCGCTGGAAGGTGAGCGCGAGCACGGGAAGAACGCTACCGATGCAATTTATGACGCCTGCCTGCTCCGCTTCCGCCCCATCATGATGACCACCATGGCGGCGCTGCTGGCGGGACTGCCGCTGGCGCTGGGAACGGGTTTTGGTTCTGAGTTACGCCGGCCGCTGGGCATCGCCATGGTGGGCGGACTGCTGCTGAGCCAGGTTCTCACGCTTTACACTACACCCGTCATCTACATTTTCTTCGACAATCTGGCGCAGCGTTTTTCACACAAAGCGAAACAACCGGAAGCCGCCGGAGGCGCGGAACGGGAAGGGCCGGCATGAACATCTCCGCACCCTTCATTCACCGTCCAGTGGCTACCACGCTGCTGACGGTAGCGATTGCCCTCGCTGGGGCGATTGCGTTTGAGGTGTTGCCGGTGGCGCCTTTGCCGGAGGTCGACTTTCCGACAATTTCGGTCAGTTCAGGTTTGCCGGGAGCGAGCGCCGACATTATGGCGTCCTCCGTCGCTACTCCTCTGGAGCGGCAGCTCGGTCATATCGCTGGGGTCACGGAGATGACCTCTTCCAGCACGCTCGGCAGCACATCGATCACCATTCAGTTTGACCTGAGCCGTGACATTGACGGTGCGGCGCGCGATGTGGAAGCCGCCATCAATGCGGCGCGATCCTATCTGCCAGCGAACCTGCCGGGCAATCCGACCTACCGGAAAGTCAATCCCGCCGATTCGCCGATCATGATCCTGGGCCTTACATCGGTCAAATACGGTCCCGACAAAATGTACGACGCGGCGTCCACCGTGCTCGCGCAAAAGTTGTCGCAGATCCAGGGCGTAGGGCAGGTCACCGAGGGCGGCGGCGCATTACCGTCTGTGCGTGTGGAGGCAAATCCGACGCAGCTGGCCGGCTACGGACTTACCATCGCGGATTTGCAGTCGGTGCTGAGCCTGCAGAACTCCGATCTGGCCAAAGGCCAAATCTCCGACGGCGCCGTGACCGCGGACATCCTTGCGAACGACCAGATCTCGCTGGCAAACGACTACAAGCCGCTCATCGTCGGGTATCACAACGGCGCGGCGGTCCGCCTGTCCGACGTCGCTCAGGTTATCGACTCCGTACAGAACGTCCGTGCTGCCGGCTATTTGAATGGCAAGCGCTCGGTGACGGTCACCATTTTCCGCCAGCCCGGAGCCAACATCATTGAAACGGTTGACCGCATACGCGACCAGCTTCCGTTTATCAAGGCGACCATTCCGTTGGGCATCGATACCACCATCGTGCTGGACCGCACCACAACGATTCGCGCCTCGGTCAGCGACGTGGAGCGGACGCTGCTCATTTCCGTTGGCCTCGTCATCCTCGTCGTGTTCGTCTTCCTGCGCAACGGCCGCGCCACGCTCATTCCCGCCGTCGCCGTGCCGGTGTCGCTGGTCGGTACGTTCGCCGTAATGTACCTGTTCGGATACACCCTGGACAATCTCTCGCTGATGGCCATGACCATTTCTACGGGGTTTGTGGTCGACGACGCCATCGTGGTGATGGAAAATATCTCGCGCCATCTGGAAAACGGCATGAAGCCCTTCGAGGCGGCTCTGAAGGGCGCGGAGGAAATCGGCTTTACCGTCTTCAGTATCAGCATTTCGCTGGTCGCCGTCTTCATCCCTCTTCTGTTGATGGGCGGAATCGTGGGCCGTCTCTTCCGCGAATTTGCGGTCACTCTCTCGACTGCGGTGTTCGTGTCGATGATCATTTCGCTGACCACAACGCCCATGATGTGCGCCTATTTGCTGAAGGACCAGCACAAGGAGAAACACGGCCGCATCTACGCGGCCAGCGAAAAGTTCTTTGACTGGGTGCTGTCCTTGTATCGCGGCAGCCTACATTGGGTGCTGGATCATCCGGCCCTCACCCTCGTCGTGCTCTTTATCACCATAGGGCTCAATGTGCTCCTGATCTTCAAGATACCCAAGGGTTTCTTCCCGACGGTGGACACTGGATCGATCAGCGGTTCCGTACGCGGGCCGCAGGATTCGTCGTTCCCGGCGATGAACGATTCCATTCAACAGATCGGCCGCGTGATCAAGAATGATCCTGCGGTCGAGAATGTGACCGGCTTCACCGGCGGTGGGGGTGCTACCAACACCGGCAACCTCTACATTGCACTCAAGCCGCTGGCGGAGCGCAAGGTCAGTGCATCGCAGATCATCGACCGCCTGCGCCCACAATTGAACCATCTGCCGGTGGCGTCCGCGTTCCTGCAACCTGTGCAAGATTTGCGTATCGGCGGGCGATCCAGCAACGCGATGTACCAGTACACTCTGCAATCCGATACCGTGCAGGACCTCTCCAAGTGGGGTCCCATCATACTGAACCAGATGAAGCATCTGCCTGGGCTGCAGGACGTAAGCTCAGACCAGCAGAACGGCGGTCTTGAGGAGTTGATGGCCTATGATCGCATGACTGCAGCCAAGCTCGGTCTTACCGTGAAGTCGCTGGACTCGGCATTATATGGCGCATTCGGCCAGTCGGAAGTGTCCATCATTTACACGCAGCTCAATCAGTACTACGTGGTGCTGGAAGTCGCTCCCCAGTATTGGCAAAGCCCCGAAGGATTGAAAGACATCTACTTTCAGAACTCCAACCGAAATACCCCGCTGCTCGCGGTAGCCAAGAGCCAGGCCAACACAACACCGCTCAGCATCAACCATACAGGATTGTTCCCCTCGGTCACTTTGTCATTTAACCTCGCGCCGAACGTGTCTTTGAGCGATGCCACATTAAGCATCGACCAGATGCAAAAGCGTCTGGGCACGCCCTCCTCGCTACAAGGCTTTTATGCCGGAACGTTGCTGGCTTACCAACAGTCACTGGGCACCGAGCCTGTGCTGGTGGTGACGGCGCTGCTGGCGGTGTATATCATTCTCGGCATTTTGTATGAGAGCCTGGTTCATCCTGTGACCATCATCTCCACGCTGCCGTCGGCAAGCGTGGGCGCGATGTTCGCCTTAATGCTCTTTAAACAGGATTTGAACATCATTTCCATCATCGGCATTGTGCTGTTGATCGGAATCGTGAAGAAGAACGCGATCATGATGATCGACTTCGCGCTGCAGGCAGAGCGCAATGAGGGAAAGAACACTTACGATTCTATTTTTGAAGCGTGCATGTTGCGCTTCCGTCCGATTTTGATGACGACGATGGCTGCATTGTTGGGCGCTCTACCGTTGGCGCTGGGGACGGGCACTGGGTTTGAACTTCGCCGGCCCCTGGGCATCACGATTGTGGGCGGGCTGATCTTGAGTCAGATGCTCACGCTCTATACAACACCGGTCGTCTACTTGGCGTTCGACCGGTTGCGGCTGCGGATAACGGGAAAACAACGCGACGTCGTTCCCCAAGGGGCTGGACCAGCCCCCAGCGCCGCGAACTAATGGGAGCCATCAGAGCCATGAGGGTGCAGAACACTATGACTACTTTGCATATTAGAGCCGCAATTTGTATGGGTATCACGACCTGCCTTCTGGCTGGGTGCGTAGTCGGTCCGAAGTACCATCGAGCGTCTGTGGACACTCCGGCGGCATACAAGGAACTCACTCCGTTCGATTTCCAGAATACGGATGGCTGGAAAGTGGCGCAGCCGAAGGACGACACGCTCCGCGGCCAATGGTGGGAGATTTTCAACGATCCTCAGTTGAATGCACTGGAAGAGAAAGTCAATGTTTCAAACCAGAGCATCGCATCCGCTGCGGCAAGCTTTCTGGCGGCGCGGGCGATGGTCAAGGAAGCTCGATCACAGCTTTTTCCTGCAGTTACGACCAACCCTTCGATTACCGTGCAAAGGCCGTCTGCCACGACATCCAGCCGCGGATCCAGCTCGGGAACCGGAACAGGGACGGGTTCGTCTTCGTCGCCTGGTACATTTACGGACTACACGCTCCCGTTTGACGCAACGTGGCAGCCGGACCTGTTCGGCCGTATCCGGAACACGGTGAGATCGGCTGCCTACGGAGCCCAGGCGAGCGCGGCGGATCTCGAGAGCACGCGCCTCACTGTGCAGGCCGAAGTTGCTGCAGACTACTTTCAGCTCCGCGGGCAGGATTCGCTTAAGGAGTTATTCGATTCGACAGTGGTTGCTTATCAACAGACTCTCGATCTGACGAGAGCTTTGTACGACACGGGTATTGACTCGGAGGAAGACGTAGCCCAGGCCGAGACTCAACTGGAAGCCACAAAAGCGCAGGATGCCGCACTGGCCATCCAGCGGGCACAGTTTGAACATGCCCTTGCGATGTTGACCGGGCAACCGGCATCGACGTTCTCGGTTCCGGTCCAAGCGCTCAATTCAAGTCCGCCGGCGATTCCCTTCGGCATTCCGTCTCAGCTACTGGAGCGGCGGCCTGACATTGCGGCAGCAGAGCGATTGGTAGCTCAGGCCAACGCACAGATTGGGATCGCGCGAGCGGCATACTTTCCGACGGTCACGCTTAGCGCAGCGGCGGGACTCGAAAGCACCTCGTTCGCGCAGTGGTTCACATGGCCGAGCCGATTTTTCTCGATCGGTCCGGCGGCCGCGGAAACACTATTCGACGGGGGGTTGCGCCGGGCTACAGTGTTGCAATTCAGGGCGCAGTACGACGAGACCGTGGCCAACTATCGCCAGTCGGTCTTAACCGCTTTTCAACAAGTGGAGGACAATCTCGCCTCATTGCGGGCTCTGTCAGTAGAAATTCAACATCAGGACGCAGCCGTCAGATCGGCGGAGAGAAACCTCGTACTGGCGACGGATCGTTACAAGTTAGGAATCGATCCGTATCTGAACGTGCTTACCGCGCAAACTTCATTGCTATCCAACCAGGAAGCAGCGGTCAATCTTCGAATTCAACAGATGACGGCGAGCGGCGGGTTGATCGAGGCGCTGGGCGGGGGTTGGAACACCTCGCAACTCCCCTCGCCCGCGCAACTGGTCAGCAAAGTTCCATAAAGTTCATACCTGGACCGGAAGGCAGCCACTGAGTTAGCGCTCTTTGTTTGGACCAACGACTTGTCGATTGGTTGCCTTCCGGTCGACAGAAAACGTGCTGCAGGCCGTCAGCACCGTTCCGTGGGTTTATGGGGGCAGCGGTGGAAACAAGCGCAGGCTCGACACGAAGGGCGGCGGCGCGAACCCCAGAGCCCCATCGGGCCACTCGTCGCCGCGGCCGTGGCCGAGGGCTACACGAAGAATCAAGACCGCGCTACAACTCCGTACCTCGGTTACTACTTTCGCATCATGACCCGCCAGGGAAAAAATGGTCCGGGCGGCTCCAAGAGTTACCCGGTCAGCGGCAAATTGACCGGAGGCTTCGCATTCGTGGCGTATCCCGCGGAATACAGATCATCGGGTGTAAGGACATTTATGGTCGGTCCTGATGGAGTCGTGTACGAGAAAGATCTTGGGCCGAAGACTAACATCGTTGCCGGAACCATGAAGGAATACAACCCCAATTCCAGTTGGCAAGAGGCGGAAGATCAGCAGGAAGAGATTGCGAGCACCCGGAAGGCACGCAATTAACTGTCTGGTTCGACCTTTCAGCAAGACCGGTAGATGATAGGGACAACTCGCTCCCGGGTCAGCTCTTTCATGAACCGTTTCAGAAAATTGGGCTTCCTTGATTATGGCGGCAGCGGGCCGCAAGCTCACAGTTCACTTCTCAACGTCGCTCTCCACGACTAGATCCACACTACCCTTCAGATATTTGTAAGACCGACCCGCGGTTCGCGCCGCTTTGGTGGTCTCGCTTTTGACTATCTCGCTTCCTCGTCCCAACCTCGTCGGGCCGCTAAGGGTTCGCCTCAAGCCCAAGTCGTTCCCAAAATGGGCTACGGGATCCATTTTTAAACTTCAGTAATCTAGTGTATTGACATCTCGCTGACTTATATTGCGCCCAGTGTGACCCAACCAATCTCAGGAAGATTCTAGTCCAGCAAACACTCCTGGTGGTTTCTTGGCGCGCGTCGCGTGAGACCGCCGCTCCGGCCGTCGCGCAACGGAAAAGCGAGGTGACTCGAATGAGAACATGCAGATTCGCTCTTGTCTTTGGACTGCTAGCCGTGGCAGGTTGTTTGGCGATGGCACCCAGCGCTTTCGCCCAGATTCAGTCAACCATCGCCTGTCCGGCAGGGCACGACTATTGGGATGTCTTGAGCGTAATGATGATGGACCCAGGACTGGCCTCCGGCTACCACATGGAGGGAATCGCTAACGGCCTGCCGTCGTCCTACGTGTATACCGTCTGGGACGAAGGTCAAAAGAAGGTGTACTACGTCAAGAATCCGCAAGGGAATCCCTGGGACATCAATCTTTATGATTCCAATTACATCTACCAATGGGTCACAGAACTGGACGACTGGAATGGGGTCAACCACTGGAACGATCCGACCAGCTGCAGGAAATTGAACAGCGGCAGTCAGAAGAGCACGGCCGACTTCTCCATGCGCTGGGCGGCCCGGTGTGCGTCTCCGGGAGGAGCCAACAGTTCGATCTGGAATCCGCCGCCTCCTAACCTCGCGAACAACACGAACTACTTCACCTACGTGGATCGGGTACAACAAAGTCACGCCCAGGATCTCAACTATGCTTGGCTGAAAGTGCAAATCCCAGGGAAGATGACGATTACCGACCACCGCGCTAATCCGCCGGAGTCGTTTTCCATCACAATCTTGCCCTTGCAATATACGTACAGCTGCAGCATCTCGGGGAAAGTCGACTCCTGTCAGTCTCGCGAGGTTTTTGATTACGGTGCCGACACAGACGTCAATCCGGTGGACAACATCAAGCACAGCTATGGATGGGTCCGCTGGCGCTACTACATCAACTCGACGAAGGGAAATCCGAAGGCACCTGCCGTCTGGGTACTGGCGAATACGTCGACCTCTAACCAGTTGATGCCCGGACAGGTCAACATCAACTTTCAGTGCTTCTAGACCGGCTGGAGCCAGTCATGCCGCAGGCATAGCCTACGGGCTCGACCAGAGGAGTCTCTTGAGAGACGTTTCTTGAGACTCCTTGACTCAGTCTGGATTCATTTCGATTTGCCGGGGCGGCAAGGCTGGCATATCGGGATGCTGCGGGTCCCGCCATATCACGTCGAAGCACTCGCCTTCGCTTTGAGCGAGCCAACTGGTTCCATCTTCATACTTCACCGAATGCGGGAAGAAGACCCACCCTAGGATGGCTCGGGCAGCGTCGGCGCGAATGCCCGGCTTTTCGAGGGATTGCTCCTGGCCTGGCAAGAGGGGCTTCGTCGATGACCACTCGGAGTTGAACGGCCGCCGCAAATCCTGAGGCGCTAAAAACATCTCCGGCATGACCCGTAAACTTGTAATCGTTTTGCTGCTTGTATTCTTCACGGTCAGCGTGAACTTCTCAGGATCCTTCCAGAAATCTCCGCGAACAAACGCGACCGGGCAGGCACGCGTGGGCGGCGCGGCGATCGTGTAAACCGCCATCATCCCTCCCTCCATGTGGTCCTCGACATGACAATGAAACATCCAGGTGCCGGGATTGTCTGCGATCATGTCCACGGTCTTCATGCTTCCCGGAAGAAGTTCGATCACATCGGTGTTCCTGCCGTCTTCGGTGACGGTTTCGCCGTGCCAGTGCGGAGTGTGCAAGTCGATCTCGTTTCCCATTCCCAGCAGATACCAGCGCACTTTCTCTCCTTGCTTCATGCTCAGGCCCGAAAGATTGCCAAAGATGAATCCGTTGATGGCATAAAACAGCCCTGCGGGTTTGCCTCCCATTTCGTTGAAGATCATGAACGAGGCAATGAATTCGCGGTCAACATCTTTAGGAGATCCATCGGGGTTGGCTTTACCCTTGGCGGTGACGACGATCGGCCCGAGCAATCCCGCATTGATCTCAATCGTCGCGTCAACGTGCGCGTGATACCACCACACGATCGAGCTCGGCTGTCCCGGCCCCGGACCGCTGGCCTGGTTGGCAAACCAGTGATACGTATAGCGGGCACCGGGAGCGACAAAGCCCCCTTTCGCCACGGGCAGATATAAAGACCCTTCGTTGATTTTGTCGTAACGCAGGCCGTGAGGATGCATATCATGACCGCGGTGGCTGCGATTCAGAAAATCCACAACCACTTCGTCACCAACTTCCGCGCGAATCACGGGCCCGAGAATTCCCAGCCAGACAGGCTGCGGCTTCGTAGTCGTAAAGGTGCCGTCCGTATATTCGACGAAGCGCGTCTTCGACCATTGCAGCTGAAGCCACGGTTTCCGGATAGGCGTCGCGGTGAGCAGATCTCGTCCGCTAGGGGCGTAGTTCCAGGTCACATCCTCGGCCGCGATGTAGTAGTGCCGAGTCGCCGCCATGCAGGAGGAAACTGAAAAGAAGACACAGCACAGCACAAACGCCCGCTGAATTTTCACGGAAGCCATTATCCCACTCTTGGGATCGTTCTGGTTCTCGCGATCGCTCTGGTTTTGGTGATCGTCCTGGAATGACCCCCAAGCCGCGAATGCCGTAACCGGCGCGGCTATGGATGCGATGGATGCGTCAGTTCGGAGAAATTGGCCCGCGCTGGAGCACTCGTCGTGAACGTCGCAGTCACTGACGCGTTAGCAGTAACTGTGATTGAACAAGTGGCGGTTCCGCTGCACCCTGCCCCGCTCCATCCCGCAAAGGTGTATCCGCTGTTCGGGGTTGCGGTGAGGGTGACGTCGGTGCCGTAGGCGAATGAGGCGAAACAACCGTCGCCGCCGGGCTCGCATGTAGTGATGTTCCCAGGAGTGCCCGCGACCGAACCGGAACCTATCGCGCCCGAGATTGCGACCACCAAGGCCGGAGGATCGTTCCAACTGGCGGGTGGAACCAGGCTGCACTCACCGTCCGTTACTTGTGTGGGCGGCGTTGGAGCAGTGGCCCAGGGCTTGTTCACAAAATCAAAAAACTCAGTCATGTCCGTTTGTGAGCCGTCGCGCGCGGTAAGCGAAGGCAAGCCGAACCGACTCTCAACCATCTTGAGCACGGCTGTGGTGTCGCGAACACTGTGAGAGACAAAGTTCTTCACGGAATACGGCGAAATCACAATCAGCGGCACTCGATACCCGGTCCATGCGAAATTGCAGGTTCCTTGTCCGAGCACCTGGCCGGGCTTGGTGCAGATATCGTTGAGCGCGGGGTTCAAATCGATCGGCGATAGATAATCGCCCGGGGGTGTCGCCGGCTGCGGCGGCACGTGGTCGTAAAAACCACCGGCTTCGTCGAAAGTGAAGATCATGGCCGAATCCGTCCAACTGGGACTGCCCATGAGGTCGTTGATCAGACCAGCTGCGTAACTGGCTCCAGCCTGGACGTCGGCCGGGGTGGAAGTATCGAGATCGTTAGGGTGCTCATCGAGTGACGCGGCGGATGCGGGTTCAATCAGCGCGAATTGGGGCAACGTTCCGTTGGCCGCGTCGACTGCAAATTGTGTCACCGGGACTATATTTTGCAGCAAGTCGGGAGTCTGGCCGGCGCTATCGATGATCGTCTGTTCGTACGTGAACATATTGATATAGGAGCTTTCGATAAGGCACTCCGCGTTCGGGTCCGAAATGTCGTTATTACAGGTGGCACCGGTGATCGGATTGATAGCGGCCTCAGAGTTCACATAAATCTTCCACGTGATGCCGGCATTCTGCAACGCCTCGAAAATAGTTTTATTGACGAGAGGACCCTCCGGGGCTACGAGGGGGTACGCGTGTCCGGCGGAAGTCGCGGCGAGCATGTACATGCGGTTGAGTTGGGTCCGATTCATCAGCGGAGAGAACCAGCTGTCCGACGTCCCGAAATTGGAGGCCATGAAGTAGTAGTAATTCAGATCGGTCCAGTCAAAATAACCCATGGCGCGGATACCGTTGACGTCCATCAACGGAGGGCTTTGCGATTCGGCGTCATACGCGGCAGTGTAAACAAATCCGTTCAGCGGCGGAGGATTTTCGGCCGGTTGATCGGCCTGGTTGGTGTAGTCCCAATTGTTATGGGCTTCGTTCCAGAAGGGGCTCTGCTCTTCCTGACACTCGGACGCGAAATGAAAAGAGCTCACGGGATAGCTGGGATTCGGAGTGCACCCATCGGTGATCGTCGGATCGCAGCCCGGGTTCGTCGGTGGCGCTGGGGTTACACCGTTCACCGGCGGATTAAACTGCGGCAACCCGTTGAAGGTCTGCCCCTTGGTACCATATCCGTTCGCTGACCAATATCCCAGCATTGCGCCGAAGTAATGATCTAAAGACCGATTTTCCTGGGCGAAAAGGATGATGTGATTCAGAGCAGCATAGGGGTTACCTGAGCCGAAGGTTGCAGTCACGGATTCCGCTGCAGTCAATGTGACGCTGCAGGCTGCGGTTCCCGTACACGCGCCACTCCAACTGGTGAAGGTGCTGCCCGTTGCCGGAGTTTCGCTCAGTGTAACCTGGGTATTCTGCGTGAAGCTCGCTGAGCATGTGGCCGGACAATTGATTCCTACCGGGCTGCTGGTCACCGTTCCTGCCCCCGTCCCTGCCTCAGTCACGGTCACTGTATAACTGGGAGATGCGGAGGTGAAGGTTGCAGTCACGGATTCCGCTGCGGCCACGGTAACGCGGCAAGTTCCCGTTCCCGTACACGCGCCACTCCAACCAGTAAAGGTGCTGCCGGTTGCCGGAGTTTCGCTCAGTGTGACCTGGGTATTCTGCGTGAAACTCACAGAACATGTTGTCGGACAATTGATTCCCGCCGGGCTGCTCGTAATAGTTCCGGTGCCCGTCCCCGCCATGGCGACTGTCAATCCGTCATCAGGATTGAACGTGGCGGTAATGCTTGTGGGAGCAGCCAGGGTCAGGTTACAAGTGCCGGTGCCCGAACAGCCGCCGCTCCAACCGCCGAAAAAATAGTTGCTGCCCGCAGTTGCGGTCAGCGTGATCTGCGTATTTTGGTTAAAGCTGGCAGAGCACGTCGTAGGACAGTTAATCCCTGCTGGGCTGCTGGTCACGGTTCCTGCGCCCATGGCCGGGGCCGTGACGGTTAACTGGTAGGTTGGTTGCGTGTGCGAACCGCCGCCCGTGCTTACGCAACCCGTCAGCCCAAGGGCCGACAACAATGCCAACCAGAATGTTAACCGGGATTTCATGCGCGTGTTGCTCCTGGTGTGTTGCTCGTGGAAGAGTCCGAATTTCGATGACGGTGAGTGCCCAGACGGTTGTGTGTCGCGATGACAGCTCGCGCAATCAAGCAGGGACCTAAACTGTGTCGGAGGAGCGATCGTGCACCACTGGACGCTCGTGGTCGATCATTCTGAGTATCCTGACTGAGTAGTCTGAGCTTTTCAGCGGGTCAGACGAGCGCGAGGAAGTGATGGCTTGCCTGGCCGCCCTTTTTTTCAGCGCCGGCGCGTACGGGGCGGTTCTGGACGGCCTGCATGATGATCCATTGAACATCGGTTCGCCTGTAGGGAGCGGATATTACGTCGAACGCACCCAATTCGATCGCCTGGCAGTAGCTGTCCTCCGAGTATGTATCGGCCATGACGATTGCGCGAACTTGGACTAGCTTGTGCTTTAACAACGCCATCACATCCTGATAGGTTCCATCAGGAAGCTCTGCCTCGCAGAGGACCAATGCATGGTTCCCCCGTCGCAGGGCGCGGCGAGCTTGCTGCAAGGTTAAGCACCAACGGACCTCTAGCGACCACTCTAAAATCGCGCTTTCTATCACCTTCCGATTGTCAGTGGAGCAGATTACTAACATCCGCCATTGCATAGTTATCCAGCCACTCACTCTTGACCTCGAAGGGCGTCCGTAAGCACGCCCCCGGGCCAGGCATAAACAAATTTTTCCCTCTGGGCTCGTGAGAACCTTTGGACCATCTTCTTGCGGACAACGTTCTTGGCTGCACGGCCCTGCACATTGTGGTGCGTCTTTTAGTTGTGCAAAGCGGTGCGAGGGTTGCTTATCATTTTGACTTGGATATTTAGCGGTCCGAGGTCTCTTGCGGTACTTCATTCCCGCTCCATGATGCCGAGCTACACAAACTCGAGGCTGGGACATCGATTGCAGGAGCCACAAAGTCATCCCGGCGTGAAGCCATCGTAATCTCCAAGGGCAGCCGGATGGCGACTACCGTGCCCTTGTGACTCGAGCGAATCCTGAAACTGCCGCGCAGTTGCCGGACACGTTCTCGCATCCCGCGAAGCCCGACCCCAGAGGCTCGCCCCGCTTCGATCTCACGGACTTTCTGTCTTGGAATGCCCGTTCCGGAGTCTGCTATTGCCACTGAAACCTGGCATGAAGTGCGCACAATACGTATCGCAACCATGCGGCTCTCGGAATGCCTGTGGACGTTGGTCAGGCCTTCCTGCACGATGCGAAAAAGAGTCGTCTCCAGCTCGCGCGGCAATCGTCCAAAATCTTCTGCGATCTCAAACCGAACCTTCATGCGGCTACGTTCCGCGAAACCTTCGAGATATTCGCGCACGCCCGGCGCCAATCCCACCTGATCCAGAAGCGGGGGGTGCAGCAGATGAGAAATCGTGCGAATTTCCCGGGAGACTTGGGCCAGTAGGTCTGCGTTCTCAGAAATCGCCTTGGCTGCCATCGGGCTCAGATGCTTATCCGCCAATGCTCTACCGTGATTCATCGACATTGCCACCAGCAATTGACCGACGCCGTCGTGCAAATCACGAGCCACCCGCCTTTGTTCCTCATCCCGCAACTGGAGCAACCTGCCGGTGAGCTCCATCAGGTTTTCCTCGGCCAGTTTGCGCTCCGCCACTTGTGCTTTCAGCTCGACCGCTTGCCTGGCAATTTCGTCGGCCACTTGGAGACGCCCCGAACGTTCCGCATCCAGCAGCTGAATCACCTGCAGAGCAGAGCTGGCAAACTCAGCCAGATCTGCCAGGATGCGCATGTCTTCGGAATCGAAAACGATGCCTTCCTCGTGGGAAAAAATCCAAATCGCGACGGCCTGACCTGGCCCCAAGAGAGGAAATACCAATGCCTCTACGACCGGAACCAGAAGATCGTTGAGAAAGGGAAAATGTTTTGCGGGATTCAAGAACAGTTGGGGCGTGCTGCGGTCGAGAGATACCCCGCACAGGTTGAAGTCCCGCGGAGTGAAATCTTCTGCGCTTTTCTCGAGCAGCCCCGCCAGGTTTGTCCACCGAAAAATTGACTCGCCCCCCGGAAGCGTTTCGACCAGGCTGATACCGGCCGTACCTGCCCGGCAAAGTTCCAACGCAAGCTGAAGCAGTGTGTCTGGCAGTTGCCGCGGGGAATTCGCCATCACGCGGGCCAGGATTCGGAAAGCTTTGCTTTCGCTCTCCAAGTCTCGCGTCCGGTGAGGCCGAGCGTGCAGTTCGCTATTTTCGAGAACGTTCTCCAAACAACGAAAACGTTGGCTGTGTCTCATGTAATTGGCCAGTACGGGAAAGCTACTTGAGACCTCAGGGAAAAGCTGGACAATATTGACCACTTACCAAGGAATCGTTTTGGCTGCCGCGTCGAAAAGACAATAAAGATTAGTGTCTGCTATTGATCAGTATGGGGAAGGGCCTGATGTTAAATTCGTTTTATGTCTGAGCCTAGTGGTATTCGCGTATCCCCTGAGCACGCCCCGATCGTTAGCGGCGGAAAACCGCAGTTCCGCACTGAGCAACTCCCGCAGCCCTCACCAGAGGCCTGGATAACGCCAGTCGCTCCGCGGCATGCACCCAGCCATTTGACCAATGAGAGCCGGACTGCGAAGTCATTCCGAATCTTGATTGCGGACGATCACGATGTAGTGCGCTGCGGGGTTCGCGCGTTGCTGGAAACCCACCCGGGGTGGACGGTCTGCGGCGAAGCGCGCGATGGCCGGGAAGCAGTGGCCAAAGTAGCGGAACTGAAGCCGGACTTGGTAGTGCTGGACGTAGCCATGCCAACGCTGAACGGGATGGATGCCGCGCGGCAGATTCTCAAGGAAAGACCCGGAACACCTATCCTTATTTTCACGTTGTACGAGTCGGATGAGTTGATCCGCCAGGTTCTCGAAACCGGAGCTCGTGGATTCATTCTGAAGTCCGACGCGGCACAAAACCTTTTGTTGGCGGTCGAGGCGCTGCAGAGGCGGGCCACCTTCTTCACCGCGCGTGCGGCGAAGATGATGCTTGACGGATATCTGCACCGCAATGACGGCGAGGCCGGGAATGCCATGCGAGATCGGTTGACCGCACGAGAACGCGAAGTATTGCAGCTATTGGCCGAAGGAAGTAGCAGCAAGGAAGCTGCTGTACTGTTGAATCTGAGTGTCAAGACGATTGAGACTCATCGCACCAATGTGATGCACAAGCTGGATGTTCACTCAGTTGCGGGGCTAGTCCGATATGCCATACGCAATTCCATTGTGCAGGCCGCTTAAACAGGATCGATCACGACGTCACTATCACGCACGGCCGGGTCATGGGCCGCTTTCTTAATAAAGCGGTCAAGAGCAATAGAAGATCCGCCAGGCAACTTCCGCACGGTCCTAAATGTTTGCGGCTTAATTCAATTTGAAAACTACCTGCACGCTGATCTGGACGGGCACTGCCGTGCCATCTTTGGTTGCCGGTGCGAATGTCCATTGGCTCACGGCGGCTATCGCTTCTTCGTCCAGACCCATCCCCAAGGAGCGGGTCACATGAATCTCCCGTGGTTTTCCGTCCGCACCCACGATCAGCTTAAGCACGCACATGCCCTGCAGCTTGGCTTCGCGCGCTTGTTCGGTGTAGTCCGGATCGGGCATGGCCAACGGACGCGGCGCCAGGACTGCCCCTCCAACCCTATATGCGCCTCCGCCAGCGCCACCCCCATAACCTTCGCCTACACCGGCTCCAGATCCCTTGCCAACCCCTCCGCCTGAGCCCGACCCAATACCGCCTCCCGACCCCACTCCGTTGGAAGCGGCGAGGGTTGGGAGAGCCGATGCAGCCGGAACTCCCAGATTCGGAACGGAAGCGGCCATCTGGATCTGTGGCGGCGCAACCACGGTCGGCACAGCCATCAGTTTCGGATGTTCATTGCGTACCACGATCTCAGGAGGGGTGATTTGTTGCTTGGCCATGCGTGGGAGCTTGCCTCGCGGCGCTTGGAGTTTGTCGCGATCTCCACCCCCGCCGCCTCCCGCAGCCTGCTTAGTAGCCAGCGGCAATGCGTAAGATTCGATGGAAGGCGCGATGAGTGTGATTCTCGTGACCGGTTTTGCCTCGGACCGCACTTCACGAGCCAGCAGCGAGAAGGCCGCCACAATGATCAGCGCGTGTACCAGGAACGATCCCAGTGCGCTCCGCGTCGTCGAGACCCTGTGCCGACCCCAGGAGTCGCTAAGCGTAAACGCATTCGGCGATAGCACTGGTTGCGAAATAGCCCGGACGCGCACTTCCCGAAGGGGAAGCGTGGCACCTGCTTCGGGTCTACGGATGCGATCTGCAGATTCAGTTGGCATGGCCAAGCCCAGTCTGGTCATGACTTCCCCCGTGATAACGAACTGGATCCGCTCCAACCAAGGGGCACTCGCGTCGAACAGAAATTCATATGCGGACCTATGCGTCCTTAGTTACCTTACGGTGGGCAGGTGGCTCCGTCTATGCAGTCGACACCGTATACGGGCGCCGCATTTCGAGTAGCCAGAGTGTGCGATCTGACGCCGCTCTGGGAAGCTACGGCATTCCTCTCTCGGACCTAAGGACTTTCGCCGAGCCGAACGCCAGCCAGCCTGATGCCTCTCCTCGATCCTTCCGCATGTCCTCAAGCAAGCGAGGGGAAAACGCACTGTTTTCCAAAATTGTTAGACCGCGCCGGCGTTTTTTTGCATCGGAAACTCGCACATTCGTTTCAAGCATTCCCCGGAGGCACATGTCGTTGAATGAACTGCCAGCTGTCCGATCTCCCGCTCAAATCCCGGCCTTTCATGGAGTCACTTCCGAAAAAGATGGCCAGCCGCAGATGATGCGCGATCGCGGACCGCTGCTCGGCCTGGCTCGCAAGCTGCACGAAAATGAGACTGCGCTCGCCGTCATGCGACATGCCTTCCGCATGTTCCAGCGCATCGGGATTACGGTGAGTCCGAACCATTACTACTGGCCAGTGCCCGACTTTCGCGAACTCGAAGCTCGGGAATGGCCGGCGGAGGAAGTGCCCGTCGGTTTTGACCTTGCCGTCGACCGGCAGTTGGATTTCCTGCAAACGGTGGTTCCGCAATACCAGAGCGAGTGGGCATCGGGCTCGGCGCCATTTTTTAGCGTCGGCTACAACTACGGCAATGGCTTCTTCGAGACCGTCGATGCGGAGATTGCCTACAGTCTGGTTCGGCATTACAAGCCGCGACGGATCGTCGAGGTGGGAGGCGGTTACAGTAGCCGTGTGATGGCAGCGGCCCTCGATCTGAACCTGAAGCTCGATGGAGTGCGCGGCGAGCTGATCACCATTGACCCATTTCCGGATCGGTTCCCCAAGAACGCTCTGAGCGATCGTGTCCATCTCATTCCCCAGACCATCCAGCATGTGGACCTCGATGTATTCCTCAGCCTGCAAAGCGGCGACTTCCTGTTTCTGGACTCAAGTCACGTAGTGGGAATCGGCAGTGACGTCGTCCGCGAATACCTCGAAATCGTTCCCCGCGTCGCCTCCGGTGTGCTGATCCACGCCCATGACATTTTCATCCCCTCCGACTATCCCCGCGAGGCGGTGTTGCACAATCTTGCCTTCTGGTCCGAGCAGTACTTACTGCAGGCGTTGCTGATGTTCAATCCGAACTTCGAGGTGCTGTGGGGCAGCAGTTGCATGCAAAGTCGCGCAACCACCGCGCTGGAGAGAGCTTTCCCACAGTGGCAGCACAGCTATCGCAACATGCCCCCCAAAAAACGGTGCTTCCTTCCCACGCGCGATGGCGACCACATCTGGCCCTCCAGCTTCTGGATGCGGAAGCTGGTTTGAGTCGATCGGCCTTCGCACGAAGAATGTCGGAAGGTTGGGGCTTGTAGCAGGAGTTAAAGCCTTACCAAATTCCTTTGTCGTCTCCGGTCACCCGCAGATTGACGAATGCGGCACTAGCCAGCACCGGCAATAGAGACAAGCGAGCCGCGGCGCGAAAGCGTCGCGCCGCTCCAGTTCTGATGAGTTGCTGCAGGAACAGTTGCGAACCTTGCGGCACCATCGGCACGCGTAAGAATTGTTCCCCGATGTAGGTGACATCGGCCCCGAAACGTGCCGAGCGCACCACAAACTCTGGCAGTGGTAGCGGACCCACGCCCGCGCGCTCGTTGTAGTCGGAAGTGATCTTCAGCAGAGTCGCTATTCCCGGCCAGATCGACCATTGCTCGGCGGACGAGCGCAGCCGCGCAAAGTCCAGACGGCCTGCCCGCACCAGCCCGGTAAGGTTTAGCAGGTCAGTCAAGCGAATGTAGAAATGGCGATACATTCTTTGCAGAGTCGCCAGCGTGACTTGCTCCTCAGGAGCCGGAACGCGAAAGCCATGACCACCGATCTCGCGCACCACGCTGGTTTCTTCCAATTGGAGAGGCAGGGTGTCCTGCTCACCGGTCTGCCCCAGGCAGCCCACGTGGATCTCCACCAATTGAGGCAGGCCTGGAATCCGGAAGTTCCATTTGTGCGCCAATCGATCGCCCCAGCTTTGTGGCTGCGGCTCCGCTCGCAGTTCGCTCCGCATCGCGCGCACTGTATCAGCTTCGCTGGCTGCGATGAACAGATCGAGATCGCTGCCGATGTCGGGGAAGTGATCCAGGGTTTTGATTACGACGGGCGAGTGCCCGGTGAGTTCGAGAGCGCGCACTACTCTGTCCAACGCCGCGAGCGCGTAGTCGATTTTCAGTTGTTCGACGCGCGTGAGTTCCTCGAGAGGGTAAAGGCACTGTGCAACTGCATCCGCCATGTCCCACTTCGCCAGAAGCCGCAAGGTGCGCAGGTATACGCGCTGCAGTTCGGCGAAGCGCAGAAAGTCAGCCCACTGGTCCTTCGACAGGCGTTGCAATCCGGTGAGCGCCGCTTCGACCTGCGGGCTGGTTTCGCCGCGCTGCCCGGATGATGTGAGTGCATTGAGATGTAAAACTGCCAGCGTCTCGAACATTGCCGCCGCGCGTTCTCTCTGACCAGTCATGGACGTCCTCCGTGCGAGATGTCTGCTTTGGTATCACAGTGCGGCAGGCCGCGCTCAATCGCCGTTCCTTCTTCGTAATCGTTCCAGGTCGCAATCAGGACAAACGGAATGGGGTGGGCAGGTTCGTTATTCTCGTCGAACAGGCGAAGCGTATCTTCAAAAGTCTCTCCGCAGCGTGCGTCGATGTGCCGGTTCAAGCTCCAGGAAGCCTTCGCGTCGTTGAAGCCCGGCCAGACTCCGCCGACGGTGACCTGGTCCGGATGCCTGCTTCGCATCTTCGAATAGAAATCATTCAGATAATCTTCGCCCCACGCGTGCCCGTCCGGAGTCCATCCTGCGTGCCCGGGATACACCCACGCGTACTCGCCGTCGAAAGCTGTGGCGAACTGTACCGGCGGATCGTCCTCATAGAGCAGGATGGGCGGCGATTCCCACTGATTCACCTGCTGGCGCACCTGGCTCCAATCGGTGTGGCCGCGCTTGGGAAACACAAAGATGACGGGCCGCCCCTGGTACAGCAGGTAGGCATCGCGTCCAGGAGCGCTGGGTCCGATATATTTCTGATACGCCATTTCCATCGCCTCCATGGCGTCTTCGGTCGCGTGTCCGTTGTCGTCCTGGGTTTCGTCGTACATGAGCGCGATGTGAAAGTGCTGCTCGCTGGCGATGCGCGCGAGCAGCGCCGTGCTACGATCGAGAAACGGACGGCGCGCGCCGTACCAATCCACTGCGAAGGCGTAGATGCCGACGTTGCGGGCCTGCTCAATCTGCTTGCGCAGGACGCCGGGGTCCTGGCTGTTATAGCCGACGTCGATGTGGTCCGGGTCGCCGAACCAGGGTTGGTAGTCGGCAAGAACCTTGGGGTTGCCGGAGGAGGCAGAGACATCTTTCAGGGCAAGAGTGCGGGCATGCGCGTGCGTGCAGGCATTGGGAGCCGCACCCGCGATCAAGACCTGCGTCAATAAGACAAGCTGAAAGAGTTTCATCCCCGACTTTCCGCTCAGGTTACGATGAAACGGCGCGGCCAAGAGTTGGTTCGCAGCAGATGTAGAAGGCTGGACTCAGAAGGATTGGGCAGAAACTTCCTCGAGATCGCGAATGTACCAGCGATCTGCGCCGGGGGTCATGAGAACAATGTACTCGTGAGGCGCATTCTGGGTAGCCAGCAACTTGTTTCCGTCGAAGGTCTGGATCTCCAGCTGGGCTTGATCGAGAAGTTGCATCGCGGTGCCGTCGCTGGAGTAAAAGACTGCCTTCAGATGGTGGCCATGATCGACGATCCGAACGTGCAGGCCGGTCTGTTCTTGCTCGGCGATTCGCCGGGTCAGGCGATCGTGTGCAAATCCGACGAACTCTTCATCGATGCGCCCGGACCGATCGGATTCCAGGGCCTCCGCCATATCACGCCAGGCCAGCGCGTAGTGGCGCGCGATGGTGGTTCCCGTGAGTTCTTCGATGGGACGCGGGACCAGCCCGTCGGCGTCGAGATGAACCTGAGGGAGGTCAACCTTCGGCGACGATTGTGCGATCACCAGAACGCAGGCTGCAATCACGAAGCTCGCAGTTCGAGCGAGCCGCCACGAGATCATACTGAGCGCCTGTTTCATGTCGGGCATGCGTTTCATAATCTTCCAGTGGGGGTGACGGCGACTTCATTGCCCAGCACCACGCCGCAGGCGACGCTGATCTGCGCTCGCCCGTGAACGCTGAACTGCACGCGCGCGATGCCTTTCTTGATCGGCGTATCGACCGTGCTCTTGCCCAGCTTGTCAATCTTGGTGAAGGAAACGATGGTGCCGTCGGGAAGCGGGTTGCCGCTACAGTCGCGCACCGGATCGGTTTCGAGCACAGCCTTGTCCCCGCTGGTTACGGCTTTCATGCGCAGTCCGCAGGCCTCGGCCGCGACCTGTTGAATCACCCGCGCTTCTTCCACTTTGTCGAAGACCGCGGCCACCTGAACCCGTCCCTCATGGGGTGTTGAGTTCATGCGCATCCAGGCCACACCGTTCCGCGTTGCCACCTGCCGTGCGAAGCCAGCGCCGGCAGCCGGAGTGATGCGAAAATCCACTGTTTCCGGAGTCAATACCAGATTGGAATACTGATCCAACACAAACGCAGTGGCATCAATCGAGTCGGGCGTGGAAACCGGCACGCGCGAAGGATGCAGAAAAAAGCTCAAGTGCGCCGGCTGTGCCGCTTTCACTTCGAACATCGCTGAATTGCAGGATGATGTCGAACCGCAGACGATGACCTGGTAGCGTCCCGCGGCACGCACGTCGCTGGATTCAATCCGCAGATCGCCGCCCAGACTCACACTGCGTTTCACCACATGGTCGGGGCCCAGCAGATAGAACGTGGCTTGCCCGGAGCCGTCGACGGAGATGGAAAAGCCGTGGCCCGCTTCCACGATGGCGGGCACCTGCAGTTCAGCAGCCCTGGCCCAATTCGGCAGCACGCACAACAAGGCCAGCATGCTGAGGCGCGTGAGTCGCGGGAAACCATTTTCCGGGATTCGCATCATCTTAATTGCTCGATCGCGAGTAGTGGTTGACGATGACGCGATAGTTCTTCAGCCGCGCCGCAATGTCATCCGGGATGTCGACCGCAAACACGACCGGCACCTGCGGCATGAGCGCCTGATCGACGTAACCATCGGAGACCCAGATGACTTTCCCGAAGTTGTCGTAATAGGCGGCCAGCACTTGCGCAATGTTGACGGGGCGTCCGCTTTGATTCACCAGTTCGCCCTTGAGCACGTTCCGGTTCAATCCATCTTTGCTCACCGCCTGGTCGGTGACCGCAATCACCGGATCAGCGCTGGCCGGAACTAACAGAGCGCGCGCGTCCATGCGCACACTCTTCACCGCATCCATGCGCACGCCCGGAAAGTCGATGCGATACGGCGACACCTGCTTGGGGAGCAGCACATGCGAGATAAGATCGAAGCTGCCTTCTTCTTCAATGGCGGAGCCGTCCGCTTTCAGCAGCGTGGCATTCACGTTCAAATACGCGGGAACGGTGTCTTCATTCTCGACCTCTCCGAGAATCACCACGCGGCCGGGACGCGAGATCGCGTTCATCGACGTGATGCGAACTTTCGGCGAGTCTACGTCCTGCGCTCCCCAGGCCTGAGAAGTGTTGCGGCCGATGACGTCCCAGCTCAAGTAGTTCACCGACACGACTTGCGGCGGCACCGTGGCGAACGCCGGTTTCGGCCACACCACGCGCCACACTGAACCGTCGCGGCGCACACGCAAATCCCGCACATCATCGAGCGAGCCCAGCGCGCTCGACCAGTTCATCCGCAGACGGACCAGAGCCTCGTCGTGATCGGCGTGCAGCGGTGAAACTTCCGCGGTCTGCAGCGAAGAGTACGTGCGCAAACTGCCGTCACTTCCCGCCATCTCGCGAGTGAAGGACGCCAGATCGGTATCGCTGCTGCGATCGAGCGAAGCATAAGCCTGCTGGTAGTCATGAGCCCGAATCTGGCTCATCAGAACCTGCACCGCTTCTTCGGGAGTCGCCGCGGAAAACATCGCATGCTGCTTCAACCCTCCCGACTGCAGCCAGGCAAAGCCCACCAGCACTGCGGTCGCAATCGCCAAAAAAGCCGCAAGCCCCCACTTCATGAGCGTACCTCATGGGCATAAACGCTTTCCCGTGTTTCCCTGGGAAGCGCGGCCTCGTCATTATTCATGTTGAGCGGTTCGACCTGCATGCGGCGAGGTTCGACCAGCATCCACAAAAACAGAATCGCCAGGAAACTGCTGCCGATGGGCAGCGTGCCCCAGATCAATCCTTCCCACGGCGCCGGCACGGCATCGGACGGAATCGTTCGCGCGGGAACCGCGTCGTCCTTGGACCATACGGTGATTGCGCCCGAGTCATAACTCTCGACCTGCCGCCATCCACCGAAAACCAGCAGCGGCTCATAGAACGGATCGTGCACGAAAATGAACTTCAGACCGTAGTGGTTGGCATGCTGCAGCATGGCGCGCAGCGAATCCATGCCCGCCACGCCGAAGAACTTTGCGTTGGTTAATTGCGCTGCACCGTAGCGCGTCATCTCCGGCAACAGGCGAGCCGAGTTGTACTCGCCATCCACGCTGCCCGCGGCGGCATACGTCGAAACCTTGGGGAGAGCGTTGCCGAATCCCAGCGTGAGATAGCGGTACTGATCGTGGCCATCGCGATTCAGGAACGCAACCACCGAGTCCACATTGAGCGAACTGAACGTTCGAAAGGGGCTCCAAACCAGCCAGCCGATTGCCAGCGCCAGGCTGGCAATCGCGGCTGCGCTGACGCCGATTGCACCCCGGCGCGGAAACCGATCGATGAGTTGCTCCACCAGCAACCCCGCAATCGGCAGCGCCAGCACCGTTGCCCACAGCGTGAAGCGTTCGTAAGTGAGAATCTCGAAGGCCCGACCGAACATCCAGCGCGGCACCGGCGTGGTGCCGCCCAGCGCAATCAGAAACGTAACCCAGAACGCCAGCAGCAGCACTCGTAACCGAGGACTCGATGCACCCTTGATCACGATGAAGGGCAACGCCAAAATCAAAGCCCCATACGGCACGATGAAATAGTTCATGCCGTAGATCCAGTTCATCAGAAAGTTCGAACGGCTGGCGTGCGGGATCGGCATCTGGTCGATGGGATGCCGGATAATTGCAATCCAGTACGGCAACAGCACGACGCCAACCCCGACTGCAACCATCGCGGCGAAGACCACACCGCGCCCGATAATCGAGACTCCGGATCGCTCTATCTTCTCACCATCGTGCTTCAGACCGTCGCGCTTCAAACCGTCGTGACTGCGGCCGTCGTACCACGCCAGCCACAAGACCGGCGCCGCAAACAGCACGGAGCCGAAAATGAGCGTAACGTGATGCGCCGATGCGGCGGCCAGTGCGAGCGCAATCCCTTTCAGCAGTGATCGCCAACTGGCGGACACACACCATGAATAAAAATACGGCAGCGCCAGAAAATACAACGCTGCCGACATCGTGGTGGGTAACTGCCCCGCCGAATACACCAGAAACGCGATGCTGCCGGCGAACACGGCCAGCACGCCTGCATAGCTGGCGGCCCGGTCATCCACCCAAAGCTGCGCAAACCGGTACGCGCCCACGGCCAACAAGACGACGGCGGCCAACTGCACCAGCATGAACGCCTCAGTGAGCCCGACGATGTAAGACAGCAGCCCAATCCACTGGTGCGTCAGCGGCGGATAAGTGGTTTGGGAAAAGCCGGCAAACCACTTTTCATTCCACGGATTGAACCAGTGATGCGCATAGTGCGCCGCAAAAAAGATGTGCAAGTTCGCGTCATACGACGTCGTCGCCGGCAACTGCATGACCAGCAACGGCCCGTGTATCGCCAGCGCCAGCAATACGATCGCTGCCACCGGTATCGGTCGCTGCCAAAGGCTGGTCTCTGTCGGAAGTACAAATACGTTTTGGCGATCTCTCATTGCGTCACAGTGTCTGATTCCCGCGAGCCCGGCAACGGTTGGGAAGTATTTTGGAAGTTGCGTGCCGCCCCGCGCGAAGGGCTGCCCAACCACCGCAGGACTTTCTTGCATCTCAGCGACATCGGCAGGGCAAGTGTGTACCGCCAACGCCAGCAGCCGGATTATCAGACATTAATGTCGGGCAGGAGGAATGTTGCCCTCAGTGTTCAGGAGTTTGGTATTTAGGAACTCGGTGCGGTTTGCCGTCCTGATCGTGGCCACTGCCGGTGCTGCCCAAGCTTGCGCTGCCCAAACCTTTGACGTGAATGGCCAAACTTCTGCCACTTCGCCTGCGCCTTCGAAAAGGCGACCCGCGCAAAACACAAGTGACCAGACCGGGATGGGCTGGGGCGCGAGCATCGAGGTGGCGCGCGAGGCCCGCGCCGCGCAGACCGCGCTGCAACACGGCGACTCGCGAGACGCAACAGCGCATGCTCAGCGCGCCGTCAACGCCGCTCCGCAGAATCCTGATCTTTGGTTTACCCTGGCTTACGCAGCGCGACTCAGCGGACAGTATTCGCTTTCTGTGGATGCCTATCGCCGCGGTCTCGCGCTAAAGCCATCTTCGGTGGAGGGACTTTCCGGTCTGGCGCAAGCCTACGCTCGCATGGGTCGAACCGCGGAAGTGCAGCAGGCGCTGGAAGAAGCCCTGGCAGCGAACCCCAAGAGTGACGTGGATCTTCAGCTCGCAGGCGAATTGCTCTTACCCACCGATCCCAAACGAGCAGTTGACTACCTGCAACGCTCGGAAGCGGTGAAGGCGTCGGCGCGAACCGAACTTCTCTTGGCACGCGCCTATGATCGAACCGGGGATGGCGAATCCGCACACAAGATGCTGGAGCGAGCACGCCATTCGGCCCCGACGAATCCCGAGATACTGCGCGCGGTTGCGTCCTACTATCGCGACACGGGTGAGTACGATGAAGCGATCCGGATCCTCGAAGACCTGCACGCGAAAGACGTGGGCACGCTCGCTGAACTGGGATATTCCTATGCGCTGGCTGGCAACCCACGCGCGGCGGCGCGGAACTTCGGCGCGGCAGCAAGCCAAGCGCCCAGTGACATTGAGATCCAACTCAATGCCGCCCAAGCCATGCTGAATGACGGGGAGTTCGACAATGCCACGGCCCTCCTGAACCATGCCGCAACGCTGAATCCCGACCACTACCGCGTGTATGCCTTGCGGGGAAGGCTCGATGCGAGCCAGCATCGAAGCGAGGGTGCGATCCGCGAATACGAGGGCGCGCTGCAGCATTTGCCCGAAGGCGTGCCGGAGGGAGTTCTCTATCCGATCTCGTTGCGAGTGGATCTTGCCCAGATATACCGCGATGCCGGCGACGCTACCAACGCAGAACGCGTCACGAAAGACGCGGTAAACGCCATCCATACCCTCGACGTGACCGGCCCCGCTCGGCCCGAGTTCTTGCGCCTGCGAGCCGCGACCGAAGTAGCCGGAGGCGATGTCGATTCCGCGGAAACAGATTTAAAGGAAGCCCTCCGGCTTGAGCCTCGCAATGGCATTTTGCTTCTCAGCTACGCAAATCTTCTGTGGAAGACCGACCGAAAAGATGAAGCCCGCAAGACCTACCTCCAGGCGCTGGCCATCGATTCAGCGAACGCGGGCGCATTAGGCTCGCTGGGTTTCCTGTCGCGCGAGATGGGCGACATCGCGGCCGCCCGCGGCTACTTTCTAGAATTCGCGACAAAACATTCCGACGACTATGGACCTTTTTTGGCCTTGGGTGATTTGTATAGCGCGGACCGTCAATTCGAGGAAGCGCAAGAAAGTTACGAGCTCGCCTTCCAGAAATCGCCCCACCATCCGCTGATTGTTTCCGGCGCCATGAATGCGGCCCTCGAAGCCCACCACCCCGCCCAAGCCAAGGAGTGGCTCGCACGCGCGTCAGCGGAACTGCAACAAGACCCGCAAGTCATGCGCGAGCATGAGCGCTACTTGACGATGATCGAAAACTACGCGGAGTCGGCAGATCTAGGCTACCAGGTGATCCAGAAACTGCCGAACGATCGCGAGGCGGTCGACTATCTTGCGTATGACCTTCTGTTTCTCAAGCGTGGTGAGGAAGCGATGAAGATCGTCGACCGCTTTCAACCCATTTTTCAAGAGGATCGCGACCTGCCACTGATCTCGGGGTACGTACACGCCGACCACGACGAATACGCGGCCGCCGTCCACGACTTCACGCGCGCGCTTGAGATCGATCCCACGATGGCGGTGGGTTACATGAACCGCGGCTATGTGTACAACGACATGCGCCTGCCCACGAAGGCTGAGCAGGATTTTCGGAAGGCCCTGTTGCTGAATCCGCAATACGGCGAAGCGCATCTCGGGCTCGCCTACGCCCTGCTCCAGTCGCGGCGCTCGACGGCAGCGCTGAATGAGGCTGAAGTCGCAACTCGTCTACTTCCCAACTCAGAGAGTCTGCATCTTGTCAAAGCTGAGGGTTATCGGCAGCGAGCCATGCTGGCCCACGCGGAAGACGAGTACCGGAAAGCTTTGAAGTTGAATCCGAATGATCCGACTTCCTACATCGCACTCGCCGACGTGCAGTATCGCGCGCATAAATATGCAAACGCGGCGGACACTTTACAGAATGCGCTCGCGGTCGTTCCGGACGAACCCGGGTCGAACACCGCGGTGTCGAACACTCTCGTTTCGAACCACCCGCTGTCGAACAAAGCGATGATTTCGGCGCAGCTTGCAAGATGCTATGCCCAACTCGGCCGGTCGGCCGACGCCAAGCAAGCAATAGATTCCTCGGAACTCGTCGGCGGAACGGACTACAAATTTCTGCTCGTGACTGCGGATGCCCTGCGCATCCTGGGCCATCGCGACCAGGCGATGATCAGGTACACGCGGGCGCTCGACAGTTCCGACGAAGATCGTCTCCAGGTCCGTCTGGCCTTGGGCCGGCTGTTTGCCGAAGAAGGCAAGACCTCCGACGCACAACAACAAGTGGCGCTCGGCTTTGCCGAGGCCCGGGTCACGTCCGCCGACGTGACTTCCCCGGATGACTACCTGAATGCAGCCGACATTCTGATGAGCATCAACGAATATCCCCTGGCGCAGCAGATGTATGGGCGCGCGCAAGCGCTGGGCGCCGATGACACCTCGGTGGCAGTGGGCATGGCAAATGCATCGCTGGCCTTGGGCGACACCCGCAGCGCGGAATTACAACTGGCCAGTCTGCGCGACGATCCGGAGCGCAAGAATAACTATGACTTCCTGGTCGCCCAAGGCAACGTCTACCGGCAGCGCGGCCAGGACGATGGCGCACTTGCGACCTTCGGCCTCGCCAACCAGTTGGACCCTCAGAACCCAGCGATCCGCACCGCAGAAATCGCACTGGCCGAAGAAGAAGGCCGTCCCATCAACGATCACATTGGCGTGGGCTCCGACGCACGAGTCAATCCGCTGTTTGAGGATGAAAACATCTATCAACTCGACGCTCGTTTGCTCGGCGTGCAAAAAGCTGGAGCCTTGTTGCCGCCTCCGCGGCGCTCGATCGAGACTTTCGCCGATTCACGCTTTCAATTCCGGCCAGATTCGTTTCCTACGATTCAAGGCTTTGTCGCCGAGCGTAATGCTCAGGGCAGCTTCTCATTTCCGAGTGAGCTTCTGATTCAGGATCGCAATACGTTCGACACCATCTTGAATATTTCCGCGGCGCCGGTCGTGCAATTGGGCAGCGTGAAATTAAACATCCTGCCCGGGCTGCAGTATACAATCCGGCGCGATACGCTGGCGCCAGCCGCCATGGATCAGAATCTATTCCGCCAGTTTGTTTACCTGTCCAGCAGTCCGATTGGCAATTGGCTCTCGGTTTCCGGAAATTTCATCCGCGAAGCGGGGCCCTTCACCGGGCAGACTCTGCATTCGCGGCAGACTTCGGGCGCTCTCGATTTTCGTCTGGGCCGACCCTGGGGCCACACCGCGCTCCTCACGGGATGGAACGCGGTTGATCTGCTCTTCGGGCCAGTGGTAAATCAGTATTACCAGACGATTTCCTACGCCGGCCTGGAGCGTCGATTCGGTTCCCACATCCGCGCGTCGGCCGTCGCGGAGTTTCTGCGGGCTTGGAGAATCGAAAGCGATGAATACGCCATCGCGCAAACTCTTCGTCCGCGCTTTGGCTTAGATGCCGAGCTCAATTCGCACTGGACGCTGTCCGCCTCGGGCGCATGGTCTTCGGGACGCGGCTTTCACGTTTACGACAATGTGAGTTCGAATATTCTTTTCTCTTACACGCACGAGCGGGGCTGGGGGAGGACCCCAGGCTCGGAGACGGCTTCGCTCGCGTATCCGGTCAGGTTTTCTTTCGGCCTGGCTCAGCAGAGTTTTTACGATTTTCCCGGACACAGTCATACCCAAATCGTTCCGGAGGCACGATTCACTTTTTGACACACTACTTTTTGAAGAATTGCTTTTTACACCGCGCGCCTATCTCCATGAGACAAAACTCGGTATGACGACACTTCCCGCGACGCAAGTGAGCACCAGACTGGGTGACCGCGACTTCTTGCGTGGGCGCGTAGTGCGGGGCAGCGCCATCTTATTGCTGAGCACTGGACTGGTGGCCGCCACCAACCTGCTCTACAACATCCTGATCGCGCGGATGCTAGGGGCTTCGAGCTTCGGCCACGCCTCCGCTTTATATACGCTGCTCATGCTGGTCACGGCTATCACTTTATCGTTCCAGATCATCACCTCAAAGTTCATGGCTCGGAGCTCAGAAACTGTGGTCCGGGCGCAAATCTATGCGACCATGCTGCGCCGCGCCTGGCAGGTGGGACTCGGGATTGCGGTATTGCTCGCCGCAGGCAGCGCCTACCTCAAATCCTATTTCAACCTGCCCGCGCGGCATGACCTTGTGCTGCTGGCTATTGCGGCTGGAGTGTATATCCCGCTGGGAGTACGCCGCGGAAAGATGCAGGGCTGTTACAGCTTTCGCGGCCTCGCCCTTAATGTGGTCGTGGAAGTAACGGTTAAATTGGGCGGCGCTTTGCTCTTCCTGCATTACGGGATGGGCGTGACCGGTGTGATGACGGCTGTGCTGCTGTCTATCGTCGCCGCGTACATCGTCGCGACGCCGGGCGCTGAGTACCGGTCGACAGCGGAACTGATCAAGATTGCGCCTTTTGGCGAAGGCATGCAGGCCCTGCTGTACTTCATCGGGCAGGTCATTCTCAGCAACCTCGATATCTTGCTGGTGAAGCATTTTTTTTCACCGCCGCAAGCGGGAATCTACGCAGCGCTAGCTCTGGTAGGGCGTGTGGTCTTCATGTTGTCGTGGTCGGTTGTCAGTAGCATGTTTCCGGTGTCGGCCAGTCATAAGCATCCCCGAGGCGGGCGCTCCGTGCTCTACACCGGATTGCTGCTTGTGGGCACGGTCACTTCAGCTTTCATCGTGGCGGTGGCGCTGGCGCCGCAAGCTGTATGGACGCTGCTGCTGGGAAAAGCATTCCTGCTGGGTACGGCGTCGTTCTCCTCACTCGTGACCGAATATGCGGTCATGACTGGAATCTATTGCATTGCAGTCGTGGTCATGATGTATGAGATCTCGCGGCGCATCGGCACGGCGGCCTGGGTGCAGTTGGGCGCGAGCATCTTACTGACGGCAGCGATCTGGCGTTATCACGATTCGTTGTCCCAGGTAATTCTGGTGCAACTGTTCGTGATGTGCGGATTGCTTGTGGTCGTCACCACCCCACTCTTTCGTGAGCGCGACGAATCAGAGTCTAGTCCAGAGCATGGTCCAGTGACTTCAGAACCTCTGCACTGCCTGCGGCCCGTGCCGGAGGAGGAGATCGTCGCAGAATTTTTACGGAGTGAGTTCTATCACTCCGAGTTTGATCCATATCGCCGGGACTTCAAACAAGTTGTGGAGCAGGGCGATCTCGACCATCCTCATGAAAATTTCATCCGACGCGCGTTGCTGTTCCGCCGACGAGGCCGCCTGTGGCGCGAACTGCCTGCCGATACGCAGTGGTGGGAGATCGAACTGACTTCGCGTGACTTGACGCGCCTGCAGTTATTTCCGCGTAATGAGTGGAGGCGCTTTGCAGGAGGCGGATTCTCTCTGACCGAAATGATGGGCCGCATCGGAGCTGAACTGGCTGGAGGGGGGCAGAGCCGGTTCCTGCAAAAGCTCGGTGCCATCGGAGTTGACCTCCGCAGCGGCGATGTGCCAGACGCTGTCTTGTTGATTGGTATCGACGATCATCACCCGCTCACAATTATCGAGGGAAATCACCGCATGGCGGCCGCGATGCTGACCATGCCCGAATCGGCGCACCGCCGCTTCCGTTTTTATTGCGGTCTGTCTCCCAATATGAACTTGTGTTGTTGGCACAAAACTGACCTGCGCAGCCTGACGCGCTATGCCCGGCACACCGTCCGTTACATGTTCCGCGATGGGGATTTCTTTATCGCGCGATCCCTGCGAGAGAAGCTCGCACAGATTGGGACGCCCTGAAAGCACGGCAAGCGCACCGCAGGGAGCGCTGACATGCTCATGGGGTGGACGGCACGAGGGCTACACTGCGAATATTGTAGCGGCCTCCATCGAACTCAGCCTGAATACTGACGTCCGAGCCCTCTCGCAAGAGATTCACGCCAGCAGAATCCAGCGGACCGATATTGAGTTCGCGAATGCTCTGGTCAGAATCGTTCGACAGGGCAAGCACACGCGAGCGCAAGTCTACCGAGACGATTCGCCCCTCAAAAGTAAACGAGCTCCCGCGTTCGGCGAGAATCTCAACATTCGTCGCCGTCTTTCGTTTGGGAGAGAACTGCACTCGCACCAGCATCCCCGGAGCCAATGCCTGCGGTGAGACGGACTGGCCGCCGTTGGCAACCGTCGTGACCGGAGTGATGTGCAGCGAAATATTTTGCGGACTCATGGGGTCGCGCAAGGTCAGCTGGGACCTGGCTGCGTCGTATCGCACAACCTGCCCATTCAGCTCAACCGCTGCGGATCCGCCTGTTCGCACCGAGCGCGCAAGCAATTTTCCCTGGTCAATGACAGTGTCGATCGACACCACGGATCCAGGGGGAATGGTGATCAAACGCGTATCCGCATTCTGGGAAACAAGTTGAGTCCGTGCATCGAAGGCGATTCGGATATCGCCTCCCCCGAATGCGCGAAGCAACAGCTGATCGTGGATCGGATCCAGCCACTTCACTACACCGCGCACCAGACCTACCTTGCCCCCGAGCGCGGAGGCAGAAGGCAGGTCGCGTGCGATCGCAGCCGCTGGCTGCGCGCCGGTTCCGTAGGATTCGGCAGGGGATGTGGCGGAAGATGCAGAGGGGGACGCAGCAGGCACGGCAACCTGCGCCAGCGTGCAGCCGCCCAGGAGGATCATCGTCCATAAGAATTTTGCCATCGTCTCTTGGATGCCAAATGGCGTGCTCTCGGATGGGCCGTCAATGATGGGTATTGTTGAAGTCCAACCGTTGGCGGGCGTCCCGACATCAAAGTATCGAGAACGAAAATGAATTTGAGCAAGGTGAGAACACTGGTTGCGATTCCTGTTTTGCTGGCGATGCACCTTCTTGCCGGGAGCAGCCAGGGGTTCGCAGGTGATTTGAAGGTCCCGCTTCCGGGGCGCAGCGTCTCTACGCCCACCCAGAAGCTCAACCGCGAAGGTGTTGCCGAACTCAAACACGGCCATCAAAAAAAGGCCGCGCGACTCTTCTACAGAGCTTACCTGCTCGATCCGGATGATCCGTTCACCCTGAATAATCTCGGCTACATCGCGGAATTGGATGGCGATGCCGATCGAGCCCTCCGTTATTACGCGCTGGCTACACGCGACCGCACGGACGCGGTAATCGACCAGTCCAGCGAAGCCGCCCTCAAAGGCATGCCTCTCGATGAAGCTTTCCGTCGGGTGGAGGATTCCGATCAGGAAGTGAGCCGGATCAATGAGCGGGCGATCGTGCTGGCTCAGCAAGGGCACGTGTTTGAAGCCAGGAACCTGCTGGAATCCGCCCTGCCACGCCATCCCAACGATCCGTTCCTGCTGAACAATCTCGGGTATGCACTGGAGGCTGTCGGAGATACCGAGAGCGCACTCCGGTCCTATTCCGCCGCGGCCAGCATGCATTCGACGGAGCGCGTGGTAGTGACTCCGCGCGTGAAGTGGCGGGGCCGGCCGATCAGCGAAGTAGCCGCCGCAAACGCCGCGGCCGTGAGCGAGCAAATCGCACGCGGCGAAGGGCTTGAGGCCACCACCGCTCGCCTCAACCTGCGTGGAGTGGCGGCCCTGAACGACAACCACCCGCTGGTGGCGCGAGAGTTCTTTTTGCAGGCGTACCAAAAAGACGCGCAAAATGCGTTCACTCTGAACAATCTGGGCTACATCGCCGAGATGGCGGGCGACCGGGAAAGCGCCGAAATGTATTACGAAGCGGCTCGCTCCGGGCGGGATGCGAACGCAAAGGTCAGCTACGCCACCCGCCGCGACGCCGAAGGGCAGAAAATCGACAACCTAGCCATCGATAACCAATCCGACGTTGACGCCACACTCAAGGCCATTCAAGAGCAGAAACGGCGTGCAAAAGGACCCATCGAACTGAAGCTTCGCGACACGGTCTCTGCGAACAGTGAACTGGATGCGACGCCCGTGCCTCCGATTACCATGCACGCTCCGGCTCTTCCAGCCTTGCCCCCTCCGGATACCGAACAGAAACGAAATGCGATGCCGAGCCCGCCGGCGGATTCCTCACCACCGCAGGCCCGCGATCCAGATCAGAAATAGATACCGGCTCCCGCACTTGGGCGAGGTATTCCTCAATTTCAGTGGTTGATTAAGCGGCAGTGGGACGCGCGTGTGCGCCGGGCTCAGCAACGAAATTGCCGATCTGGTCCTCATCCTGCCACTTTTGAATGTTTTCTCCGGCCGTGCGGGCCAGTTCGCTCGGCTTTTGGCTTCGCCCGGCACGACGCAAGCCGGCGACCAATTGCAACAGCTTGATGCGCTCTTGCTGACGGAAAGTCCTGATATACTCTCGCACCACAAGCGGCATGCTCATGGCGAGGCCTGCCGCGTAACTCCGCCTGGCCATCTCTTTCAGCTCCTCCGGAGAATTCAAAGCCGTCAGCATTTGCTCGACGAGGCTGTCAACATCGCCTGGCTCGAAGAAGCGCATGGCAATCCCCTCATGCTCCGCGAGTTCCCGAAAGTCCTTGATGCCGGAGGCAATCACCGGAACGCCGTACTGCGCCGCGAGGTGGGCCACACCACTCGATCCAGCGGACGACGTGTATGGCATGACCGCCAGGCTTGCCTCACGAAACAGATCGGCAATTGACTCCTCGGGTACGTAGCCCAGAAAGCGAATCTGCTCGCTCGCGTAGCGCTGCGCCATCGAGTCCACATAGCCGGGAGTTCTCGGATGATCGCTGCCACCGATGATCAGTCGTGTATTGGGGAACTGCGTTGCTACCCGATTGAATGCTTCGATCAGCAACTCGAGACGCTTATACGTCCCCCACTTTCCAAACGCAAGAATGCGGTGAATCGGATTCCCCCGCCGTGAAAAGTCAGGAGCGTCCGGCCTTCCGGCAAAGATTCCATGCGACCGCACACCGACCCGGCCGCGCCGGTATTTCTCGTCCAAAGTTCGGCGATACGCGGGCAGCAGTACGGAGAGTGAGTTCGCGCTTAAGAGCAGATGCGTTGCCAGCCAGCCGCCCGCGCGGTACAGACGCGGCGAGGTAACAGCGGCATCCTCCAGGTCGACTGTCTCGAACAACTGGTGCAGCGTAACGTGCGAATACACTCCGTGCAGCCGGGCCGCAGCCGGCGCTAACAGACCAAGCACAGCCGAAAGCGGGCGGCCGCCGAAGCTGGCGAACCCGACATTGAACCAGGCCACATCGGGCTTCACCCTGCGGATCGCGCGCAGCAGAGTAGCCAGGTTGCCGGGCTTTCCGAAACCCCAACAACGCTCAACCGCAAAACCGGGCAGTTCCAGAGCCGGCTTAGGCAGGTAGTCTGCCAACACCGTCAGCTCTACACCCCGCTCTTGACGGAGTTGCTCCGCCAGGTGAAAGCCATATTCATTGAGCGCGTGGCGGCTCGGCGGAAACGAAGTGATGACCGCGATCTTCACTGTTCGCTCGAACGCAACACTAGATCCCGTGAGAGCCGGCCAAGAAGATGCAGGTAGTGAAACGCGACGGTCGCGCCTGCCTTGCTTCTGCCCGCCCGGCGAAGACCGAAATGATAAGGAACTTCCAGCGCTTTCTGGATGCGTCCGCGAACCAGGATTTCCAGCAGGAGCTTGAAGCCCGTGGTCTGAAAGGTCACCCCCTCAATGCAGCGGCGATGGATCACGAAGAACCCCGACATCGGATCAGTCACCCCTAGGTTCTTCTTGGAAATCAGAGGTGCCGCGACGAGCGTGCTCAGCCGCGAAACGGCGGCGCGCAGCGGATTCCAGCCTTTGGTTCCTTCACCCCGAGCGTAGCGGCTGGCAATGGCGATATCGGCTAGTTCGGCCGCCTTCAATAATTCCGGCAGCAGCTCCGGGGGATGTTGCAGGTCAGCGTCGATCACGCCGAGCAGGTTCGCTCGGGATTGACTCCAGCCGTACAACACGGCCCCTGCCAAGCCTCGTTCTCCCACACGCGAGATGACGCGAATGCGCGGATCTCGTTTGGTCCAGTCGTGAACTCGTTCCACCGTTCCGTCCCTGCTGCCGTCATCGACCGCCACAATTTCGTATTCGTATTCGGTCCCGCTCAATGCGTCGGTGAGCTCGCTGAGCACTCTGTCGATGTTTCCCGCTTCATCAAGCGTCGGTACAACCAAGGCAAGAGTATTCTCGGAAACCCCAGGTATCATGCAGGGCCTCGCTTTCGGTAATGCGTGAGGCTTGGATGGAATCTAGAGGCTTGCCGTTGGGTCGTTTCGCAAGCTACGGGAACTCTGTAGGCGGGCTACCGCGATGGGTTCGGGGACTTCAGCCTTTTCCTCAGCCAAAGTGCCTGCTAGCAGCCGCGAGCGGCTGATGTGAGTGCAAATTTCATCTCGCACGTCCTCCGCGCCGCCTTCAGAAATGATGGTCATCTGCGGAACCAGTTCCTGCAAAAGCAGAAAATTCTGACGATTCTTGTGCATGAATTCCAGAGGATATTCCGGCTTCCGGGCAAATGCGGCGGCAGGCGATGCGTCTACGATGAAAGCCAGGTCGGGAGCGGGCGCCAGCTTCAACAGAATTCTGGCATAGCCGCGAGCTGCGAATGACTGGGAATAGAGATTCGCGATCTGGTCATAAATATATCGATCAAAGACTACGACGTCAGACTCTTCCGCTGGTCGATCGGCGAGCAAGCGGCGCAGTCGGGCAACATCCAGCAAATACAATCCCGCCCGTGCCAAGCTCAAATACCACTTCCGAACGTGTTTGTTGTTTTTTGGGGCGAATGGACGGTTCTCTACCGGGTCCGCGTGGCCGGCTTCTTCTGATCTACTTCCGATTCCCGCGCGCAACTTCGACCAGACCGCAACGTCATCCCAGAAGCTGAGTCGCAGCACGCGAAGGCCCTGCCTCTGCAGGCTCAACGAGAGGCACTCGATCTGCGTGGTCTTCCCCGCCCCGTCGATTCCCGAGAAAGTAATTACGAACGGGCGCGTGGCAGTGGGCTGCGCGTGGGCTGGCTCGGGAGACATTTATGGGAGAACTCCGCGGTTCACGACTACGTGGATCATGGACGACCTGCTGGCGAAGCGCTGGGCGGCCGGGCTGGACTTCTCTCCGCCAACGCGACGACCGAACCAACCGCGATTCCGGCTCCCGCCGCCACGCCCAGTTTGATCAGGAGCGAGCGATGACCGCGCTGACGGGCCGGCGCCACTGCCGCCCCCGCTGGCTTGGCCACTGGAGCCCCTTTTACTTTAGCGGCCTTCGCTCCAGCGGCACCCGAGGGAGTTGCTGCCGGCTGCTGGCTGGTTGACGTCTGTGACTGCGGCTGCGGCGCATCGGGCCAAGAATCGTCCTGCTTCTGACTCGCGGTGCTGGTGCTGGACGAGCTGGATTGGGGAGTACCGGCCAGAAGAGGCATCTCACTCGACATCACAAACGTCCCGGCCAACATGGCAATCGAAAAATACTTCGAATATCTCCGCCCTGCGCGATTCATTTAGGCACTCCCAGGTTTTTGAAATTGGCTCACACGTGAACCTTCAGCGTCGTTCTCCGCCGGCATTCGCGGGTACGCAAGCGCTTCCCGAACCGAGTTGAAGACCGGCACGAGCGAAGAAATGCGAGTGACTTCGAGAAGCACCCGATTGACGCGAGAACCCGCGACGAACAATACCTTGGTCTCACGGCCCGCGGCTTGCGCCACGCACTCCAGCAGCAAGTCAATGTCTGCGTGATTCAACGTGCCACAGCTGGAGAAATCCACAATCACGGGAGATCCGGAAACGCGCAGGGCGATGAGCAGTTCCTTCCGCAGCCCACGGCGGTCCGCAAGCTCTGACCCGCATGGGAAGGGCAGGATGATCCAAGGGATGGTATTCATAGCTGTACCCTGAGCCAGGGCTGCGATGGGGTCAAGGACGGAGCGAAATTTCGTGCGGAAGCTCTGTCCGCTCGCGAGAGAACATCGGTCGCGCGGAATGATTGCCCGCGCGACTCTCGCCGCTGGATCCGGCTTCCCAATCCTGCAGGTTGTAAATCGGCGACAGCCCCCCAACTCAGATCCTCCAAATACCCTCCGTCAACCAGCTGATGGCGAATCAGCAACCCGGGCGCCAAGTAGGAATACGGCAGAACCGTGGATCGCTCCACGGTAGTTCCGCAACCCACCACGCAATCGTGCTCTACCGACGCGAAGGGGCCGATGGTCGCGCCCGCATGAACGACGGTGCGCGCTCCGATATAGGTTGGACCGATGACGCGCACGGAATCCGCGAGACTCGCCCCTTCGCCCACCCAGACCTGCTCCTGGATCTCGGCCCCCAGCGGCCGCATCGCGCACCCCCCGGTCAGTCCATCTCCTACCAATTCCTGCCTTTCCCGCGCTGACAAAATGCGCTTGGCATATCCCCGGAACTGATAAGGAGTTTGCCCGCCGTCGAGTGGAGCGCTGGCAAATGCGTGTTTCTCATTCTTCGCGTGCAAAGCGAGGTGATCGCGCAGACAAACTCCCAATTGACCATGGGCATCCTCGGCCTCGGTCACGGGGTTTTGGCTCTCGCAATGAAAGCGAAGTAAATCGGGAAGATCCATTTCCGCATACGCCTTGAGCTGAATCACTAGAAGTCGCTCGACTCCCTGCCGCGCAAACTCAGCCAGCGCGGCCCCATCCGCGCTCTCATTGCGAGGGCTGGAGCTGAGCCACAGGCTTCGCAATCCCAGCTTGCGAATGCGATCCATCCACGACTGTAAGACGTCATTGCCCAGAATCGGCATCCTCGGAAAATAAAATGGTCGGGAGTTTTCCGAAACTGCTGCGGCATGAGTGTGGACCTCGTGGCTTAACATGAGGTTTTCCGTGGCCGGAACCACCACTACCGCCGCCAATTCCACGCGTTTCCTCCTCAGAGTAAAGATTGCCGGGCCGCGGGAGGAAGAGTCCAGGCATCTCCGCGGAATCGCATCGGGCCCCCTTGGCCACTGCGATGATTGAAGTGTCGTTGAGATGTGGGAGCTGGCCCTGAAGATGGGCAAGGGAACGAAAATGCGGTATCACGGTCCGCTATGTCAGCCAAAGCCCTAGGCGAAGAGCATCTTTAGGAGGGCGAATTCTCGGGACAAATTCGCAGGGCTCATGTACCTTCGATTCTTCTTCCCATCGCAATGTCCTTGAGTGCAGCACGCGATATCCGTAGACTCCAGGGTAATCCAATCAGCAATACCCTGTAGGCACTGTTTCACACTACCTGACAACCGAGCACTCTTATGAGAAAACTTGCTCTTCTACTCGTATTGAGTTCGGGAACCTTCGCCTTCGCCGGCGTCTCAGTTTCCGCGCCGGCCAATGGAATTACGGTGAGTTCGCCAGTGCAGTTTGTGGCATCGGCAAGTTCCTCTTGCTCAAAAGGCATTTCCGCCATGGGAGTCTATACCGGGGCCGGTCAGCTTGTGTACACAACGCAAGGCGCCAAGCTCAATACCCTAATCAACCTGAACCCTGGCGTATACAACACGGTCGTGGAGGAGTGGGATAACTGCGGCGGCGCTTCGGTGACTCCGGTCAAGATCACAGTAGGAAGCGGTAGCCAGGTCGTCGTGAGCGTCCCAAAGGCCAACAGCACGGTGAGTTCGACGGTGCAGTATGTGGCGTCGGCGAACTCCACTTGTTCAAAAGGCGTGTCCGCCATCGGAATCTACACGGCTCCCGGCCAGCTCGCTTACACATCGCAAGGCGCCCAGCTCAATACCACACTCACGCTGAAGCCTGGCGTGTATGATACGGTCGTTCAGGCGTGGGATAACTGCGGCGGTTCTTCACGCACACCGGTCACGATCACCGTGGGAGGCAGCTCGGATTCGGGCGTCTTTACCAATCTTCACCAACAGAAGGGATGGACCGGATACGCCCTGCTGCCACCGCTCTACAATATTTGTAATTCCTGCACTCCCTCAGGCCCGCAGGCCACCTGGTCGATGACGCAGAACATTTCGTCGCCATCGCTCAGCGGAAATTCCTCGCTCATGGACATAGGCGGAGAAACCGACTACGCCGATATCCTCTGGAACAACCACCTGATCGGAAATTTCTCCTCGCAGGGGATGCCCGACAACAACCAGACGATCGTCCCCAACCTCCACAACTTCACCTACGACGTTTATTTCTACGTGGAAGATCTCAGTGTCTCGCAGGCATTGGAGTTCGATATCAACCAGTTCGTAGGCGGCTACTCCTACATCTGGGGGCATGAATGCCGCATCGCCGGCGGCAACGAATGGGACATCTGGGACAATCCCGGTCAGAAGTGGCTCCCCACCGGCATCGCCTGCAAGCCTTTGGCAAATGCCTGGAACCACCTCGTGCTTCAAGTCCAACGCACCTCGGACAATCACATCCTGTTCCAATCCATCACGCTCAACGGAGTGACTTCGACTCTCAACCATTCCGAAGATCCTACGACGACAACGTGGTATGGCGTGACGGTCAACTACCAGCAAGACGGAAACTACGCGCAAACGCCCTACTCGGTCTGGCTCGACAAGCTGAACTTCACTTATTGGTAGACCACCAGCGCCACTGCCCCCGCGCGGCCCTTTTCTTGGAACGGGCCGCGTTTTTGTTTCATGCGCCATTTTTCCTCCTCGCTTCGTTCGGCTGCGCCCGCCTGGCACTTCAAGATCCAACCAACTCTCTGTCTCTGAAATTCATCTAGTCCCTAGAATCCAAAAGGAGTCAACTGCGTGCTTTTCGGAACCGAAGAAGCAGAGGTGGCCACAGGTCGATGCGGCAGCGGCCTCGCCCGGATCGCTGCATGCCTATTCAGCCTACTGACTCTTGCCAGCGTGAGCGCGGCCCAGAGCTCAAGCCCTCCCTCCGCGCCCCTGCCATCGACCAGTGCGCAGGCGCCTGCGACGTCCTCACAGGATGATGACACCGGCGGTTTCGTCTTCAAGAAAGAAGTTGAAGAGGTTGTTCTGCATGCGATTGTCGTGGACCCTGAGAATCACCTCATTACCGGTCTGGCCCGCGAAAATTTTAAAGTGTACGAAGATAGCAAACCGCAGGAACTCACTTCCTTCCGCAAGGAGCGTGTCCCGGTCGCGCTTGGAATTCTGATCGACAACTCAGGCTCAATGTTGCCGAAACGAGCGAAGGTGAATGAGGCGGCCCTGCAGCTAGTGGACGCGAGCCAGCAAGACGATCGGATATTCGTCATCAACTTCGGCGAACAGGCATTTCTTGATCAGGACTACACCCCGGACGTCGGCAAACTGACCGCAGCTCTGCAGCGAGTCGAAACCCGCGGCAGCACTGCCCTCTACGATGCGATCATTGCCGCCGTCGATCATCTGGAAACTTCGCCGTTGCCCAAGAAAGTTCTATTGGTTGTGACCGATGGGCGGGATAACGCCAGTCAGGCTACCTTCCAGGAGCTTCTCCGCAAGTTGCAATCGAAGAACGCACCGGTCCTCTATACCATCGCACTCGAACAGAACGACCGGCGAGATGAGGGTCATCGCCAATCCCTGCGCACCCTCTCCGAGCAAACTGGAGGCGCGGCGTTCTTTCCCTCGAGCCTTGGCGAGATTAAATCGATCGCAAATGCGATCGCGCAAGACATCCGCAGTCAGTACGTAATCGGCTACCGCTCTTCGAATCCGCACACGTCCGGCGCCTACCACTCGATTCAGGTGCAGGCGCTCGCCGGATCCACTCGACTGCGCGTGGCAACCCGCACCGGTTATATCTCCGGAAACATGGGAAGCACTGAGTCGCACTAGCAGATTGCGGAAAAAACGCCTGCTCATGCAGGTTTTTGGGAAGGGCACGACTTCAATCGTGCCGTTCAGTCGATGAAAATGAGTACCGCGCTTTAGCGCCTGAGGGTCGCCGTTTGTTCTTCGTGCGAGTTTTTGCGCAGTCTGCTAGGTGACGGATAAGTGCGATGTCGCTGAGTGCCCATCTTGCGGATCAGTTGATTCGTCCGGCATAAGCAAGGATGTTGTCGACACCGGTATAGGGCCCTCGCATTCGGCAGCTATCGTGCGCTTTCCGCGTGATAATCTCGCTATGCCACATTGAGCGGATGCAGAGTTGCGGGTCAGTGCGCGTTCATTTGCCATTGCCGCAACATGATTGCCGCGATGGGACGGCTGGCATAAGGCACGCCGCCCCTTCTCTTGCGCATGCTGTTAGCCTGCCCTAGTTACAGGTGCAGCCAGTAATGAGATCGCTGTCAAGCGTGACCGCGCCATTCATCGCCAGCGCCCTGCCTTGCATCGTCACGCCCGTGGTGATTGTGATTGACGTCTGCGCCATGATGGTTCCGTTGAACACAGAGTTTGTTCCCAGGGTCGCTGAGCTACCCACTTGCCAGAAAACGTTGCAGGCGCTGGCGCCATTGGCCAGGATTATATGGCTGCCGCTTCCCGTAGTGAGCGTGGACGCGATCTGGAAAATAAACACCGCATTCGGATTGCCCTGAGCATCGAGAGTGAGGTCTCCGGACTCTGCAAGCGACGAAGTCGACTTATAGACACCCGTGGTGAGTGTCTGCCCCACTAAATCTCCGGCTACCGAAATGCCGCCCGCTCGTCCAGCAGCATCGAGATACCCACTGGTCAAGGCGGCCTCGCCTTGGGCGGCAACGGCGTCCGCACTGTGGATGGTTCCGCTCGCCAGCCCTGGTGGGAAACCAGTCACGGCCGTACCCGGACTGACTCCAACATCTCCCGAGATCACGGTAGAACCGGTGTTGGTGACGGTGGATCCGGCCAGGACCGACAGCCCTCCTATGAAAGGACAAAGAGCTACTGGTGATATTCCACCGCCCTGGCAGGGACCGGTTGTGAAAGTTTGCTGAAAGGGCGTCGCCATGGAGTTTCCGCCCATGTCGTGGGCGCCGCTCGTCACCATGATCGTGTATGTGGTATTCGGTGTCAGGTTGCTGGATGGCGTGATAATCGCATTATGCGTGTTCACGTTATAGCTCACGCTGCTGACCACACCTGCAATGAAAACTGTGCTGGCATTGATGGTGAGCGTGTCCATCTGCTCGGTAAAAGTGATCTTTATCTGCTGGTTCACCGGCACGCAAGTGGCCCCCGCCGCGACATTCACGGCGGCAATGGTCGGTAGAGAAGTATCTGGGGTGGCACGCGTTGTAAAAAAAAAAGGGAAGGCGGCGCTAAGTGGAGTTCCGCTGATGCCCGTGGCTCCAGTGGTAACACTCCCGGTGAACGCTGCGTTGGGGGCGAAGGCAGACGAAGGTCTGAAGGCGCCAATCATATTGGTAGCGTCGTAAGTCACTGTGCCAACCATGCCGGGGACGATCATCGTACTGGAGTTGATGCTCGCCGGATTCATGGGCTGGCTGAAGAGAATAGCAACTTCACGGGTGGTGCCGATTGCGGTGACTGGTGGCACTTCCATTACCACTGTAGGAGCGTCGCCGGCGGGAGTTGGGTGGCCAGCGCTGCCACAGCTAAGGAGAAGAGCCCCGACCAGAAATGCGCTTGAGATCTTGGAAAGCTGTTGGATTGACATAGGACCCCTTTCCCAGTAACTGGGCAAGTTCGGCGAAAACACAACCGAGCGGCTCGATCCACGCGTGCCGCGGCATGCGAAGCCAGCGCGGGAACAGAAACTCGACGCTCACCTGAAGCATGAGCCTTCCATGTATTGGCAGCATTATCCGGCTGTGTATGCGAAGCGTCTGCTCAGAATTGCTCACCTCGCCAGTTTTTTTGGACAACGAGTGACGCCACCAATGAAAGTTGTGCGGACCACAGAACGATTCACGCACCTGATATATCTGACGCTTTTTGTCATGATCTGACGATTTCTGTCATTCTCCGCCGGTGAAACAAGACTCGTCCTCTGCCTATTGCCCACAAATGAGGCATTTCGTGTAGGCCTTTAGTGGGTACACCCGATGCCCACACACGTCCGCCGGCTCTATAGTTGGTTCTGGATTATTTGTTTCTGATTTCAGGAATGGATGGCCCCGTTCATGGCTAACTCGCCCGCGCAAATGCATCTCATCCGGTGCGCTCAAGCCGGTGACAGTGAAGCGTTCTCATCTCTTTATGAATCTCATCGTCGCAAGGTGTATTCCATCTGCCTTCGCATCACGGGCGAACCGGCAGAAGCCGAGGATTGCGCGCAGGAAGCATTCCTGCAGTGTTTTCTGCAACTCTCCTCTTTCCGCGGAGACTCGGCCCTGTCGACCTGGTTGCACCGCCTGACCGTCAACGTGGTTTTGATGCGCTTGCGTTCCAACCGTCATCGCCCTATCTCCGTTGAACAAGGACCGAGCTGCGAGCATGCTGGAGAAAGTTCGCTGCTGAATCTGCTTCCGGTGGAAGATCTGCAACTTACCGGAACCGTTGACCGGATCGCCATCGGTCGCGCGGTCGGCAGGCTGCCCACCGGCTATCGCACAGTATTCTTGCTGCATGACGTGGAAGGCTTGGCGCACAGCGAGATCGCCCGGAACCTGGGTTGCACGATCGGCACTTCCAAGTCCCAGCTGCACCAAGCTCGCGTGCAGTTGCGTCATTTCTTGCGGCCCCCAACGATTAGCAGGCGTCATAAGCAGAGAAACACCGCCACCTTCAAGTTTCAGTCGCACAAAGCCACCGCAAAGCCCCTACTGAACAACCTTCCCTGGATCCCACCCATAGTGGTTCCAGAGCAAGCGATGGTGCACGCCTGATTCCGGTTCGGAGATAAGCCCGCGCACGTTGCTTAGAATGCAACTTGTCGATACTGCTCGGGTTGCTACTTGGAGACATGCTGCGCAACCCGACCTCCCCAATCCTCTCGATTTTAATTCTTATTCTTTGCTGGCCGCTTTACAGTTGTGGAGCGGCACCCTCCCCGCCGATTGCGCAAGGCTTTTCTTGCCCATCCGGTCAAACGGATGTGATGCAGTATTTCGTGATGAGCCAACAGAACCGGCATAGCCAGTTCATGAATGGACAACCGAACCCCATCTATACGGAAGTATTTCCCGATGAGGATTTTGCTGCCAGCGGTTATTGGTTCTGGCTCAAGAGTGCGGTGGCGCACGGGTTCGACGTGAAGGCATTCGACCGGAATTACGTCTACATCCGTTCCACCGAGCTGGTTTGGACCGACAACACGACCTTCAAACGATTTACTAGTGATTTGCCAATTGCTGCTCGTTGTGTGGCTGCCGACGCTCCCGGACCAGAACTTCAGGTGGCCGATACCAGCTTCCAGCACTTCTCTTCGTGCAGTCCGTACAAATCCAGCAATCTTGGAACTGCACTCAACGACCTGGATGCGCCGGTACTGATGAATACCGGGGGCAACGTAGGGCAACTATCCACGCGCGTTCTGCATTATCGCTACAACTGCGACAGCGCATTCCAGAACTGCGGCAACGAAGAACAGTTCTTCCTGGCCCTGGAATACGGGCTGTGGCAATGGAAGCATTACCAGAATGGAATACTGGTCAACTCCACATTGATCAACAGTCTTTCACCTGGCACCGCCAGCGGAACACTGCCCTGCACCACGAGTTATCAGTAGCACAGGTCTGAACAGCATTAAGGCGCGAACTCAAACATGGTGCGCGATTCCGCATCTCCGCCTACATTTGTAGTGCCGTAGAGATTGCCCAGCGGATCCCTCAGCAAGTCGCTCATTGGGGCAGACCCTTCCGTCGGATAACCAGCGAAACGGTGTAGCACCGTCTCCTTGCCCGCACTCGACAGCTTAAAGATCACACCACAACCGTTCTCAATGACGTGGCAGTATTTGGTTTCGACTCCGCCTCCAAGTGTGGTCCCGTAAAGGTTACCGCTCGAATCCCGAACCAGAGCCGCAGCGGGATAGTGCCCGTCTCCATGTAAAGCAGAAAAGCTGTACAGCACCGTCTCCTGACCCTTCTTGGTCAAAGCGAAAACCGTCCCGTAGTTTGAAGCCCCTCCCTGGTAAGTGGTGCCGTAAAAGATGCCCGCATACACAATCAACCCGGCCTCGGGACCCGAGCCATCCGGTCTCCCGCAAAGTTGTACAGCACAGTCTCGGTGCCACTCGGCTTGACCTTAAAAACAGTTCCCATTCTCGTCGTGATTGCGCAGGAACAGGCACCATTGACAGGAAGCGGGAATCTCCGGGGTTTGCCGCAGGATCTCAGTGATCGGCTTGCGGTCTTCCAGTTTCACTCCCATAAACATGCCCGGCATCAGCGGGAAATGAAATGCCATGTGGAATTCATCCCCGTCGGCGAAGTACGGTCGAAGATCCGCCGGCCACTGATTGGCTTCCGCCAGAAGCATCTTGCCGGGAAACTGTTCATCGAGTTTGTGTCGCAACTCCTTAATGATGGCGTGCGTCTCCGGCAGATTTTCACAATTCGTCCCCTCGCGTTCCACCAGGTACGGCACCGCATCCAGCCGAAAGCCGTCTACCCCCAGTTCCAGCCAGAACTTCATGACATTCCACATTTCATCTCGAACCGCCGGATTGTCATAATTCAGGTCGGGCTGATGGTTGAAAAAACGATGCCAATAATAGGATTTCGAAACTGTGTCCCACGCCCAATTCGACATCTCGCTATCGAGAAAGATGATTCGAGCGTCGCCATAGCCGGTGTCGGTATTCCTCCACACATACCAATCCCGGCGCGGGTTATCCTGCGAACTTCGCGACTCCTGAAACCACGGGTGCTGATCCGACGTGTGATTCAGCACCATTTCGATGATTACCTTTATCTGACGTTCGTGCGCCGACACTAGAAACTTCTTGAAGTCTTCGAGGGTTCCGTAGCTGGAATGGACGGAGTAGTAGTCCGCAATGTCGTAGCCGTCGTCGCGCAGTGGCGACGGGAAGAACGGCATCAGCCAGATGGTATTGATCCCTAAATCCGATAGGTAGTCCAGTTTTTCATCCAGACCTCGGAAGTCCCCAATCCCATCTCCATTACTGTCGTAGAAAGTACGAACGTGCACCTGATAGATGATCGCGTGTTTGTACCAAGGCTCATCCTGATTGATTGGCAACTCGTCCCCCCGAATCGCTCTGCCGCGCGTGCGATCAGCTCAGTGGCCGTGACCGATGGGCACGGCGTCAGCGTCTCCTGATTGCCTACCCAGCGCACGCCCCGACTGCAACTCCGTCCGGTTTGCCGGCTCGTCGAGCCGAACTTCGCAGAGTTCCGCAATCAAGGTGCTGGCCCAGCGAAAGATGTTGTGTTCTCTCACCACCCTGCGCATGCGCTGCATCCTGGTTTTTCGTTGCTCGATATCCATCTCCAGGGCGGAGCGGATCGCTTCTGCCATCTGTTCGATATCATACGGGTTCACCAGTAGCGCGTCGGGCAATTCGCGAGCTGCGCCGGTAAAAAGGCTCAGGATGAGCACTCCTTGCTCATCTTGCCGCGCCGCCACAAATTCCTTCGCCACCAGGTTCATTCCATCATGCAACGAAGTAACCAGGCAAAGATCCGCGATCCGGTAAAACCGCTGAATTTCATGGTGGCTATGCTGCCGTTTCATGAAGACGATGGGCTTCCATTTGCCCGTCTGGAAGCGCCAATTGATGCGATCCGCCTCCGATTCTACCTCCACCAGTAAATCGTGGTAACGCTTGATGTGGGTGCGGCTGGGCGCTCCGATTTGTAAAAATGTAAATTTCTCCCGGTAGGTCGGGTGCTTCTCCATAAGGCGTTCAATGGCCAGGAAGCGCTCCAGAATCCCTTTGGTATAGTCCACACGATCGACGCCCATCCCCACGAATACAGCTTCGATCCCCAGTTCCTGCAGCACACCCACCCGCTCCATGTAGACGGATTCCCCCGCCGGTGCGGAAGCAGCATCCTCCGGAAACTCCACGCTGATCGGAAACGGTTTTACCACGGTGCGATGTTCCTCTCGATTGACCGTGAAATGTTCCCAATCAATCCGCGATTCCAACACCCGATCCACGGTTTGCAGGAAGTTCGTGCAGTGCGATTGAATGTGAAAACCGATCAAGTCCGCTCCCAGCAATCCCTCCACGAGTTCTCGTTGCCAGGGACAAATTCCAAACGCCTCCGGATTCGGCCACGGAATATGCCAGAAAATCGCCACGCGCGCATCTGGTCGCGCCTGCTTGATCATCCGCGGCAAGAGCGCGAAATGGTAATCCTGCGCCAGAAGCACCGGATGCTCCATTCCCTCCATCTCTTTCAATACCGCATCTGCGAACCGGCGATTGGCCCGTTCATAGTGCTCCCAATCGGAGCTGCGAAACACCGGGCGCGTGTGCGCAATATGACAGAGCGGCCACAACCCTTCGTTGGAAAAACCGTAGTAGTAACCTTCTTCCTCTTCCTTGCTCAACCACACGCGACGCAAAGTGTAGCGAGGATCGTCAGGCGGAACTCGCAGCCGATCATGCTTGTCCACCGTTTCGCGGTCCGCGTCCCCGCTTCCGTGTGCCACCCAGGTTCCATCGCACGCACGCAAGACGGGCTCGAGCGCCGTCACCAATCCACTGGCCGGAACGATCGCCTCCACACTCTTGCCTTGATGTTTATGGATGTAAGGTTCTCGATTGGCAACTACGAACAGACGGCTCTCCCCCAGTTTGCCGCGGAGATGCACCGAGAGTCGCTCCGCAGTCCAGAAAGCATCGGCAGTCTGGCGTAGCTGGGCTTCTTTCTCCGCCGCGGAACGCGCCGCCGTGAGACTGGCGGCGAAGTTCGCCATTTCATGAGCAAGGGGGCGGAATAAATCCAGATCGGGCGCAGCGGGCCTGCTGGTAGAAGTTTTGCCGGTGCGCATTGCGTGCATCCACTGCGCTGCCCGCGCAATAGGGCCCGTAATGCTCCAGCGCACGATCAGCAGAGTAATCAATGTGATCAGGAAAACCAGCACGAGCACGCGCAGAAACGTGTCGCGCCACACCTTCCGGCTTTGGGCATTGATGTAGCTGGCATCGTGCACAATCGCAAGCTCGCCGACAACCGCTTCGTCCTGATGCAGAAGCACCGCATAAATATAGACCGGAGCGTTCCCCAGGCGGATGTATTGTCCCGTGCTTTGCCCGTTCGTCGCCGCCTGCCGGGCTGCCGCAGGTTCACCTGTCAATCGTTGCGCCAGGCCCGGAGCAACGGCGATGAACCCGCCTTGCGGGTTGTAGACGGCAACTCCCGCCAGGTGTTCGCGCTCGCCGAACCGCTCAACGATTGTCTGAAGTTCTTTCCGCGAGCCCTTCTTCAGGTAGGGTTCGACTTTGTCCGCGAGACCCTCTGCCAATACTTCCGCGCGGTGCTCCAGATCCCGCCGCAGGGCTCGTCGTTGAGACCGTACCTCATAGTAGGACGAGCACAGCGAGATCAGTGTGATCCCAACGATCAGCGAGATAATCAGGCGAAATGTTAGCAGGCGCACAAATGACCTGGGGGCAAATCGAATGCCGCGTACAATCCAAAATCAAGCGATTGTTGTCAGCCGCTTAGACCCCGACACGCTGAGCAGACCCGACATGGGCTAGGTAAAAAAACCATTCCCCAGAGTCGCGTCGAACCCTCGCAGGTCGAACCCTGGATTGGTTGCGGCTTCTTATCTGAAGGTTTCTTCTCAGCCCCAACGCAGCTACGTTAAGGTTAAGAAAAGGGGCGAGGACGTGGTCTGGATACATCCATCAAAGCAGCACCCACAACCATCGACTCTCGCCCATCCCCGGGGGGAATCCTTCGTCACCGTTCAACAGATCCCACCGTTAATTCGTCCGTACCCTCCTGATCAGCAGGCCCATTCCCACCAGGCCCAGACCGGCCAATCCGATCAGTGGCAGCGAACTGGCAGTCGCGGGAAGCGAATCAGTATTCTCGGGTGTTGCGTTGGCCGTCATAGGCGCACTGGTAGTCGCGGGTGGATCAGCAACAACGGGAGCGCTGACCGCCGCAGCCGGTGCTGGAGTTGGAGTTGGATCAACTACGACAGGAGTGCTTGCCGCTGCTGCCGGTGCTGGATCAACCACGACAGGAGTACTCGCGGTCGCAGCTGGTGCTGGATCAGTCGTGGCAGGAGTGGTCGCCGCTGCAGTCGGCGTGGGATCAGCCGCAGCCGGAGCGTTGGCCGCCGCTGTGGCGCAGTGATCGGCGATCATATTTACTCCAGTGGCGCTCACTGTGTTGTCAGCGGGACCGGAACTTGGCGCCGCATTCGTGGTTTGCCCGATGATCTCGACGTCGTGGCCCAGATGCGCTTTCAGGTCGACCGTGCTGCTGGTGATTCGAAACGTCTGGTTTGTGCCGTCCTGCGCTACGGTGTAATTGTTTTCGGAGCCGCCCAGGCATCCCTTGATGCTGGCCTGCTCGGGGGTACTGCTCGGTGTGGGAGTTTGTCCAAACCCCAGCGTGACTAGTAATGCCGGTGCCGCGATCAATAGAAATACATTTTTCATGGAATTCTCCTGGAATCCTCGACGTGTCGGTCTGGAATTTCACTAGGGATTTGATTTTGCTTTCGAATCCTTCCGCAGAACTCTCGCGCGTCGTATGCCGGTTGAGCATTCGGCCTGGGGAACCTGAAGCATCCAGAGTGGAACAGAAGAAACTTTATTTCACAGCAGCTTCATTGTCTGATCAATACGGCTCACATACTTCGGTGAGCCAAACTTTCTCCTCAATCCTCACGATTTCTTCCTAAACATTTGGTCACCTATTCACACAGAGAAAAATGCTTTTGCCGGTTAGAACACGGCCTGCTGCCCTGCGATTGGACCCTGGAGTGATTCGACCGCATGGCACAATTGCATTGCGTCCCGATGTGTCTGCCATCCTTGAACGCTCCGAAGCCCATCAAGAAAAAAGCCAGACCCGGGCGGGTCTGGTAGAAGACTTTCAAATCTGAAGCGGTCGTGAGGGTCGAGTGCCGTTACCTGCCGCAGACCCATGACCACATTCTCGCTTCGAACGCCGACAGACTATTCTTGGCGGTCTCTACGGGCTGGGCAATTTTGCACACTTTCAAACGAATACCCGATCACTACCTGTTCTTCGATGCAAAACCGGTCCATCGCAATCGGCGAAGCCCCGAGGAAAAGCTAAACTTCAAGAACATCTCGCGCAGGGGCACTTGAAAGCGCCATCGTTCGGGAAGACGATGTGTCCGCAATTTTGACAAATCTCCCGCTCGTTGGAGAGAACCTTCATCGGCCTGAATCCGGTGCCTAAGGCACAATAAGGGCAGCGAGCTTCTCTCATTTTCTTGAAAGGCCAGGGACTAGCGATGATCCGGCGGCGGCCCGCTCATGATCGAACGTCGAACGCAGGCCACCACTGGGCGACTTGGGGGAGGGAGCTAACAGCCAAAGCTACGCCACTCGTTCAGACATACGAGCAACACTTCAACCCTACGAGGTCGAAGAAAGATCGTCTGTCCAGTTTTGCACACCTCTTATTATTTATGCCCTCCTCGAACAGTCATTGATCTAAACGGACAATGCCGCCTTTGTGCTCGCTGGGCGCCAACATTATTCGGTAGGGCCCCAGACTCTATGGCACCGGATCTGCTTTCCGACCCATGGATTCAACAAGTTGCGCGTCGATTCCCTCGGCCACTGACGTGCACCAGCTAAACCGAGTGAGCGTCCTTCTCCTCTTTCAGGTTTCCTGAAACTAAGTCAGCCCATCTGAAGTTTTCTTCTCTTAGCGACTACAACCCTTTGGAGGTTACCTCTTATGTTTGCACGCAATGTCTCTTTCCATCTGAAGTCGAACACCTTGTCCGATTACACGCGATCTTTTGAGAAAGACGTCCTGCCTTTGCTGCGTAAGCAGAATGGCTTTAAGGACGAAATCACTTTCGCCGGTCCCGGCGGAGTTGATGTCACCGCGATCAGTCTCTAGGAAAACAAGAAAGATGCCGACAACTACAACGCCAGCCTGTATCCGCAAGTGTTGAAGACTCTGGCAAGATTCATCGAGGGAACGCTCCAGGTTCACACCTATGACGTTGTCACCTCGACGCTGCAGCAGCACGAACTCGTCACCACGTAAGCAGGAACTCTCAGCTGGTTGGGCGCGAGGAGGCGGAGCTACCTCCGCCTGCTCGTGCGCCAGTCGCGTTCCAGGTCGAACCCGACTCGGGTTCGGCCTTTTGCATGCAATTGTTAGCGTTACAGATCAGCCTGGGCCAGGATACTGGGACTGGGTTTCCGTCGCGATTCTGTTTCCGTGCGCTTTTGACAACCTGCAACAATCGGCCCGCCGGCGATTGCACGGCTCGGTTTTTATTGCCGAATGATTGAATGTCTTCGGCTCACTTTTCGAGTGGCCGACAAATCTTCCGGAATTCTCCGTTGCGAATATGATCAACGCTCGTCAGGCAATATCGCCGGGCACCGTCGCGAACGGCGGGTTGGCGCCTGTTTTCTTTCCCCGCGATGGCACCTTTTCTCCGTCGTTCTGAGCAGGTCGACAATTTTCTCAGCGTGAAAACGGAGTACGCGGACGAACCCCGCATGGCTCAGATGCGCCCCAGTACAAGCAGAATGACAACGACGAAGAGAATCAGACCGAGGCCTCCCGTCGGGGCGTAGCCCCACTCCCGGCTATGCGACCAGCGTGGCAGCGCACCAATCAGTGCTAAAACCAGGATCACGATCAATATAGTTCCCAGCATGTTGTGCTCCTTTTTTCGCGAACCTGTTTCGGTTATAGGCGCTCCGTCAGTTCTCTAATGGTCAAAACTGCTCAATAAGAAATACAAAGGCGATCGGCTGCGTCGGGAACCCACGCGGAAACGACGGCAGGAGAAGTGCATCTCCACAACACCATATCCACTTCGATTCGCTATTGCCTGAAAAAAATGACGCGGGTCCAAGGTTCAGGACTCGCGCCGATGGAAAGAGTTAGTCGACTTCTTGCAAAGGGCCGATGCAATGGCGCGTAATCAATCCGCTACTTCTGAGGGCGCTCTTCGGTTTTGGGCGCTTCTTTCGTAGGACGCGGGGCTGGCTGCGCGTGAGCCGTCACTGCCGGTCGAGGAGCAGGCTGGGCATGGGACGCCGCTTGAGCATGGGTTACGTTCTGCTGGCGAGGTGCCGGCTGCGCACGCGCTGTTGTCGGCTTGGATTCACTGGCTGGACGAGCCTCTTTGGGCCTCGCTGCCTTATTCTCGGCAGCTTTGTTCTCAGCAGCCTTGTGCTCGCTCGTGCGGGCTGCCGCGGCTTTATTCTCAGCTGCCTTGTTCTCATTCGTGCGATTCGCAGCCGCTTTATTCTCAGCTGCCTTGTTCTGGTTCGTGCGAGTCGCAGCCGCTTTATTCTCGGCTGCCTTGTTCTCGTTCGTGCGAGTCGCAGCCGCTTTATTCTCGGCTGCCTTGTTCCCATTCGTGCGAGGTGCGGCGGCTTTATTCTCAGCTGCCTTGTTCTCGTTCGTGCGAGTTGAGCGGGTCGCCGTTGTCTTGCTTGCGGCAGACTTGCTCGCCGTGGCCTTGTATGGTGCTCCTGCGTGCCTGGCCGCTACGACCCCACGACCGCTAAGCTCCCCGGGTTTCGCTGTCGCAGCAATCGCTGGCCTGCCATGATTGACGGATGCCAATAGTGCGTGATTCTTGCCTGCGGCCTGTTGATGCTGAGACTGAGCCGCTGTTTCCGGAGTATGACGCTCATGGGAGGCAGTCTCTTCCGCCGTTGTTGGGCGAGCGCTAACCCCGCCGTTTCCGCCGTTATAGCTGACGTGGTTGTAAGCGGTGTTGTTGATGACGGTCTTGTTGTAGACATTGTGAAAATTCGAGCCACTGATGTTATTCACCGAGCGGTTGTAGTAGAAGCCTCCGTTATTCCAATATCCGCCTTGATAACCGAGACCGCCGTAGCCGAAGCCGTAGTTGACGCCGCCGTAAAAGCCGACATTCGTACCCCAGTAGCCTTCATTCCAGGAAAAGGCGTTGGCGCCCCAGCCCCAATAACCGGGCGTCCAGAGAAACCCAACTTCGGGAGCCATTACCCAAGTACCCGGCACCCAAAAGTAGCCTTCGTCTCCGTAAGACCAGTAGCCGGGCGTCCACATATAGCCGTCCGCTGGGGCCATCGGTTGGACATAGATCGGCAGCGCGGGCGGGGCGATCGTGATGGCCACGCCGAACTGCGCGAACGAGGCGGCCGGTATTGCCAGGATCAGAAATGTAAGCAACAGCAAACGAATCGTACGCATTTTGAATCACCTTTCCAGCTCATCCTGCGATTTGCCCGGGACCTTGTTACCGCGGGCTGCGTGGGAATATGAGGCGACGCCTGAAGCGTCATAGGCAAGGGTTGCACGGCTTCACTATCACGTCTGAGCACTACCGCTCACTTTATTGAAAAGTCACAATTAAATCTGCCAGGTCATTTCCGAGATCGCGTTTCGCCGTCAAAGAAAAAACGGCGCGAGTCCACTGGGTGGACCGCGCCGATTGTTGTTGTTGTCCTAATCCTTACGGTTCTACGCTGCGCTCTTTTCCTCTGCGGGCATTACCAGGCTGCCGCACTGCTCGGCGTGCAGCTTCGCCGCCTCGGCGTCGTGATGAACAGCAATCTCACCGTGCCCGTGAGCCAGATATGCGTGGTGCGCTTCCTTTTCGTGCTCCTCCGCCCGGTTGTATTTTGCAGCCTCGTTGTAATGGTAGGCCGCTTTCTCATGACTACGAGCGGCGTGATGATAATGCTCCCAGGTTTTTGACACGGTTCTCCTTTCGTGAAAGAGGTGCTCGTGAGAGCCGATGCGGTTCAACGAACAACCACGAGTTCTACAAGTCCTACTTCTGATCGTTCTGTTTAGCTTTCTCGTCAGCTTTCTCAGCGGCTCTGGCTTGGACTTTTGCTCCGCGAACCTCCAGAAGAAATGGCTGAGCTAGGGCCGGAGCCGGCACTTGGCCCGAGAGCAGCGCCCGAGTTGTGACGTCAGGTCCGTAGATGGCGCCCCGAGAATCATTATCCTGCCGGAGTGAAGCACCGGTCAGCGTGAGCCCGGCAAACAGGCCCTTGGAGCGGGAGTAGGTCAGAATCTCCGTATCCAGCTTCCAATCGGTGCCGGCTTGGGCATGTCGTCCAACCGGACCCGCGGACGCGGAAGCATCTCCTCCGACTTGAAAATTACTCTCGAGCAGCCTCTGCATGGCTTTGTCATTCTGAAAGATCATGACAACATCGACCGCTTCCACGCCGATCTGCAAGCCCCAGCTTCCACCCGAAATCGTGATGAATGCCGGCGCGCTCCAGCCATCTGCCGTGCGGCAAGTGGCTACGCCTTTGCCACCCTGGGCACCAAAAACAAACCCACCCTTCACCATGTGTGGCACAACGGCCACGCATTTTGCATGCTCCAATACTTCTTCCGGGATCCCCTTGTCAGGCATCCCCATAATTTCGTGTAAAACGGTGGTGGCGTTGTCCAACCGGTCGGTGGCATCTTGCTTCGCGGACGCCCCCCAGGACAGCGTACCGAGACTCAATATCGCAAATACGGACATTATTTTTTTCATTGAACAGCCTCTTTTCTGTATCCTCTGCGTCCCCTGTCCAGCATTTGTGCCGTGTCTGGCACACGAATCGGATTAGAAATTTAGACGCAACAAGGTCAGCTGAACGTTAGCAGTCAGGACCGAAAGCGGTCTGAGCAATAAGGCTCACCGCGCGGTCACATCGAATTGCCTGACAAATTCAGCCAAAAAAAACCACCTCACTTCCCGGAGGACGCCCAGGCTCCTTCGACAGGTGGTCAATTCTGCTCAGACCTCGGACAGTCGAGAGACTAAAAAGGTGGCAGCCTCAGAATGATCTCGAAGAGCCCCAACTTGGCCTTCGCCAGAAAAACGTCAACCACCCAGGGCAGACATATCATCCAAGTCAGCGGGCCGGAGATCATCAAATGCAGATGCTCAGATGTCGACACGTTCCCGTAGTCTTGCTGCTGGCTGCGCTCGCGGGCTGCTCTCAACGACAAAGCACGCAGGAATTGAAGGAGAAAACCGCACAAGCAACGGCGGAGATTAAACACGATGGGGAAGCGGTAGAGGCAGGCATACGAGAGGGCTGGAGCCGCGACAAGCCACTCGATTTGAACACTGCCACAAAAGAGCAGTTGCTGAGCCTGCCCGGCGTAACCGGGGCAGAAGCCAACCGCGTGATTGCAGGGCGCCCTTATACCGACGCCGGTGATATGGTGACCCGGCGCATCATGCCGAAGGCTGAGTATGACAAAATCGCAGACCGGGTCACAGCCAGGAACTGACGTGAAACAATGGCCGCAGCTTCGCACACAAATGCCGGCGGACCTATCCCGGCCTATTTCTCCACGGGCTTCGGTGGTGTCTTGCTGGTTTGCCTAGAAATGGATCGCCTAGAACCCCGGGCCCACTCGATAGCTGCCGATGGTTTATCAGGAGTCGTGTCAAAGGCCGTATCCTCGCGACTCTCCGGTCTGACTCCGAGTTTGCCAGCCGTCTGTACATCAAGCTGTCCCGTGACCGGTAAGTTCTCAGCCTTCTGAAATTCACGGATGCTGGCACGGGTCCGCAGACCGAATACGCCATCGATCTTTCCGCGGTAGTGTCCTCCATCCTGAAGAGTCTGCTGCATCCCCTCGACACCGTTCGAGGCCGTATCCTCCGGCACTTCGCTGCCGAGATTGATCCCCGCATCAATCGGCGTCGGGGCTGGTCCTGAGATCCACGGCGTCATCAATACGAAGACAATCGCAGAGCAAGCGATTTTGCTGGCGAATAACATTCTCTTTCCCTCGATTTTGAACAGGCGGTCCGCCGTCGAGCGTAGCGCCCTGAGTCCGCAGCCTTTCTGTGCCTATAAAAACTCGTGCTCAGGCTGAAAGGGAGCGCTGATCGCACCTGCCCCTGCCTTCGACTATGGTGCGGTGATTGTCGATCGTGATTTTTGCCGCCTGACCAAGGTCGGACACGCGCATGTCCTTCAGTTCGATCTGGAGATCTCTTGTAATGGCCGTTCCACCAGTGAGGAGAGCAATGCCTTGCAAAAGGCTTGTATGTCGATCCGGAGCGCCGGGCACCCTGACCGCCGCAACCTGCAGTGAGCCACACAGTTTGTTCACGACGAGAGTGGCCAGCACGTCATCCCCAATATCCCCTGCAATTATGAGCAGCGGCTTACCGGTGCCGGTGATCCGTTCCAGGAGCGGGAGCAGATCCTGCCTGGAATTGATCTTCTTTTCGTGGACCAGAATGTAAGCATTCTCGAATGCGACTTCCATGCGCTCTGGGTCAGTGATGAAGTGGGGCGAGAGATATCCTGACTCAAATTCCATTCTGCCCTCGTGCGGCTTACAGCCGGCACTGGTGTACGTACCGGCGCTGGCAGACTCTTCGGCTCGAGCCGAAATGCATTCGGCCAGCGTAGCGAGTTTCGCAGTCATGTTTAAATAACCTCATCCGCACTGCGCTCCGCAAAAAGACAGGTCAAGTTTTGCGTTGGCAATTTCGAAAAACCGCTTCGCCTCTGCTGACTCAGTGGGTCGCCGCAGGCGTAGCGTGAGTTATCTTCGTTTGATCATCCAGCCGAGGAGCGCTCCTGCGGTAAAGCCCACAGCAAACGTAGTCGCAACCGTTAGCACCGGGTGTCTCTGGATGCGTTGAGTTGTGTCATTCAGAAATTCTTCCGCAGCATCGCCACCCTGTTTTGCGGCACGTCTCACTACTCGGACTCCGTCCTCTATTGCGTCGGCAACAGCGCTCGTTGCGCGGGACGCCTGGCGAGCTGATTCGGCGATATCTTCAGCTGTTCTGTCCAGTACTGTTTCTGACATTGCACCCTCCTGGTGTTCTTCTGCTGGGTCGATCGACCCACTATCGAATCCGACTTTCGTTGCGAGATTCTGTGTCCTGTCGGCTGGCGAAAAAGGCCGAACCCAGTGAGAAGTCCGACCGGAAGCACGTTGAAACGGCGCCTAGCACCCTCTAGCGAGGTCGTGAGGGTCCGAATGGCAGTGTGTCCCGCCGCTAACCCGGAACTGCGCTTTGGCCCGACAGCCTAGAAACACACTACCCGTCACCACACTGAATGACTGATCTGTTTTATACATTTCTGGAAATAACACCGCGCCGTGGAGTTCATCATTGCACGATCAGCGTCGTCATCATCTAGACCCTTGCGTCCGGTTGCCCCAGGAAGGCCCCTGGTTCAGTGGCAACTGGTACTGTCTGCGAACTCGCCGCCTACCAGCATGGCATTGAGAAAATTGCCGCACTCCGAGATCTTCGCCAACAGGGGATCGTTCTGCGCTGCGAGCGGATTGAGACTCTTCTCGGCATTTAGGGATTGGATCGTCGCCTGGGCCGCCGTGTCCCAGTCTCCCAGATTAGTGAACTCACTCTTTAGCAGATCAAGAGCTTTCAAGTCAGATTCGGTTTTCGCCGCCACCGACGCCAGGCTTAGGCCCTCCGCTGCCTGGGCACGATGCTCCTTCAGCAAGGGGGCGAGCCAACTGCCCCCGGCAACTCCAGCCCGAATCGCGGATGAAATCGCACCCTTCCACTCGCGCATCTCCGCCAACTGAGCAATGCCCGCCCTGACAAACTCTTTCGAAAACCCCTGCACGACACGCTCGGGTTTGGCAATGGTTTCGGCCGCTGGTCCCGTCAATATGACGCGACCTGGTTTAAAGCTTAGCGTGGCGTTCAGGATGCGAGCTAGAGTCTCGACATCCACATACGAACGACCGTCGATCTGGGCTACGGCTCCATCATTTGCGCGCCCGTTCAGCACCAGCGTCATTTTCTGGGGCGGGTTTTGCGCAGCTGCGGATGCGGCGAACACCAGTGAGAGTGCCGAAACAGAGAGAAAATACGATAGTTTTTTCATAGTGTCACTGACCACGTAGTTTGTGCGGTACGGATTGGGTGTCATGCCACTCATTCATTGCCGTTGCGCTGTTGCGCCCGTCAATGTATGAACTGCTTCGGCCGAGGTTGGTTGGGGCGAGGCACTCGACGGCGTCTGCTTGTTCGGTGGAATCTCGGTTCCGGCCGGATAGATAAGGATCTGCACTGTGCCCCAGCCAGCATCGGAATTCGTGTCGGTCTGCTTGCCCATGCCCAGGGTTTTCAGTTGGCTGTCGTCAAATCCAAAGTTCTCAACCAGATACTCGCGTACAACCATGGCCCGGGCTTCGGTTAACACCAAGTCCTTCTGGGTGTCGCCCTCCATGCCAGCCGACGCCGTGATCACGGCAAAGCCGAACTGATTGTTGGCGAGAAACTCCCCGCCTGCGGCCAGAGACTTCTGGTTCTTTAGTTTCGCCGAATCCTGCTTATCGAAGAGCTGCTTTGTTGAGTAGACAAATTGTTTTGTCGGCGTACCTTGCGGCAGGCGATCGATCTCGTTTTTCGCCAAGTCGGCAGAATCTTCGTAACCGCGACTTTTGAAATACCCCCGCAGCAAGAAATTGTGCTTCATGGCTTCCATGTTTTCCTGGAAGTCGGTAACCCCAGCTTGCGCCCGCGCCATCGTGTCACGCATGGCGCCGGAAGTCTGTTCGAGGTTGGTGTAGAGCGCTTTATCGTTGACCAGCGCTCCGGCGGTCCCTTGTCCTCTGTCGATCTTGGCGCTGATCGAGCCTAGATTCGCCGTCAACTTCGTGGCGTTCTGCATCGCTTCCTGGCTACTGTCAAGAATGGCGCTTGTCTTCTGGAACAGGTCTGCCATTTCGAGGGGTGGCTGGCTCGCGATCGTATCGCCATCTCTCACCTCGCTTGATCCAGCCGATCCAAACGAGATCGCCAGAAACTGATTGCCCAGCAAACCCTCCGTCTCGATGGTGGCAACAGAATCCTGCTTGATGATCTCGTGGGTTGACTTGCCGAGATCCATGACGACCGTAACCTTTTCGCCAGGTTTGTGCGGCAGCACAATGTTGCGCACAGTTCCGCTGTGAACGCCGCCCACCCGCACGTCGGCTCCGGCGTCGAGGCCGACCACGTTGTCGAATTGAGCCTTCAGCTGGTACGTTGAGCTAAAGAGATACTGCTTGCCTCCGATAATGAAGACACCGACGACCAGAATTGCCAGTGTCGCCACGATGAAAGCCCCTAACCGCGCCGCTCTCGACATGTGTCCTCCTACGAATGCCTTAGAAATTCTCTGACGAACTCGATTTCACTTTTCTGAAGTTCTTCAAAGCTGCCTTCGATCGCCACATTTCCCTCGTTCAGCAGGGCCAACCGATCCGCAATCGTTTTCGCGCTGTGTAGATCGTGGGTCACCACAATGGATGCCATGTGATGTTCCGACTGGAGCTTGAGGATCAGATCATCAATCTCGGCAGAACTGATGGGATCGAGGCCGGCAGTGGGCTCGTCGAGCAGCAGAATGTCTGGCTCCAAAGCTAGCGCCCGCGCCAGTCCTACTCGTTTCTGCATGCCGCCGGAGATATCAGAGGGCATCTTCGCAAGGCCACTTTCCATCCCCACCTCGGCCAATAGTTGGTGAACTCGGTCTCGCTGCTCAGGCTTCGACATCTTCTTCTTATGGTGCTGCAGTGGAAACGCCACATTCTGTTCGACGGTTAGAGAGTCGTACAGCGCAGCATGCTGAAATAGAAATCCCATTTTCTTTCTGATTTCGCCGAGTTGGTCGAGAGCCAGGCCGGCGATGTCTTGCCCGTGGATGCGAACCGATCCGGAGTCAGGTTTCTCCAGTCCGATAACGATTCTTAGCAATACGCTCTTGCCCGTACCGCTGCGGCCTAGCACCGCCAGAGTCTCGCCGCGATTCACCGACAGGCTAATCCCGTTCAAGACCGATTGACTGCCAAAAGATTTATGCAGGCCCTCGACGGCGACGACGGATACGCCGCCGTTTTCCTCGGCCTTCCCTTGTTCGATCGCGGTCTGAGTTGCACCCTGCTCGATTGTGTTCATGACTGTCGATTTATGCTTACGGGAAAAATATGAGAATGAGTTTTACCAGCACGACATCCGCCATGATCACGAATAGCGAGGACAAGACTACCGAGTTCGTGGCCGCACGGCCCACACCTGCTGCGCCTCCCTGTGTGCGCATTCCCTGAAAACAAGCGATCAACCCAATGATCAGGCCAAACACAGCCGTCTTGAACGTCGGCGGCAGGAGATCATGGAAACCGGCGCCATTAAAACCGCTGCTGATGAACTGATGTAACGAAAGCGGCTCAACCAGCGCCTGAGCAACCCAGCCCATGAACAGGCCGCAAGCATCGCCAGCCAGAGTCAAAAGCGGCAGCATAAGGATGCAAGCCAGGATGCGGGTCGCCGCCAGCAACCGATATGGATTCACCGCCGATGCCTCAATGGCATCGATCTGCTCGGTGACTTTCATCGAGGCGAGCTCCGCGCCAATGCCCGCGCCCACTCGACCACTCACGACGAGGCCAGTGATGATCGGCCCGGTCTCATGGATCACCGAGAACACGATCGCGGCGGGAAGCAACGATTTCGCGCCAAAGCGAGTCAGGCTGTAGCGGGCTTCCAGCGAGAGCACCACACCGGTAGCCGCGCCCGCCAATGCGACCAGCGGAAAGGACTTGGACCCGATTTCGTCGAGTTGTCGAAGGAGTTCGCGAAATTCAAACGGCGGGGTTACCGCGGCTCGCGCAACTCGCCAGAAAAATATGCCCAGGTCGCCGAACCATTCGAAGAACTGGTTGATGAATCCGTTGGAGGAATTCGAGGTAGAAGACACGGGTAAGACCCTTTGCCCTTGACCGGGAGAGCGAATGACTCGTGTCGCCGTTAAAGTGTCGTCGATCACGGGGCAGGTCTCGGATCTGGCGCTCCGTGACCATTGTTCAAATGCAGGCGATGAAGAAGGGAGTGAGGCCCGCTACAGAAGAATTCGAGGCCGACGTTTTCGGCGACATAGCTTAACAGGCTGTAGTTGCCCATTCGGAATCCATCTTTGGCGTTGTAGCGGCTGGGATACCATCCATAAACCGCGGTCATCGTCCCGGCATACGGTGCAATGAGAGCGGAAATCGAAAAGACGCGATGGCCGTCCTCGTCGCGACGTCCGGTGAAGGTCGAAATCATGGCATGGCGAAAACGCGGAATCACGCCTTTGCACTCGCAGCGGTAGTACAACGCATCCTCGTGCAAAGCTTGAGCCAGGGCATAGCGCGTCGTTATCGTTACCGCGTTGATACCGAAATCGGACCCGAATCTCTTGCTATAGCCGGCGACGCCCTGCTTCCACTCGGGCGGTGTATTGTCTGCCTGGTTGATGCCTGCCACGAGTGTCGTGCCTGCGATTGGATAGGGCCCAAGCACGTCAAAGAAATAGCTATGAAGCTTCATTTCCGCTGTGGGCCGGATATAAGCCAGGCCCGGATACACTGGGGTTGTAATCGCAACCGCGCTCGAAGATGCTCCCGAATCAGCCAGTGATTGTGCCCCTGCCAGCAGCGACACGGCTGGCACCGCGAGCAGCAGCATTATTGTTCCGCACGATTTCATTTCGAGATTCTCCCCGGGGAATTCCAACTGCGGGGCGTGCGTCCTTATACGGTCAGAGGACACGCACCATGGTCACACTGGCACGCAATCTCGACTTCGCTGGATCCCGCTTCCCGGCAGGCTTGTCCGCAGTATTTGTCGCCAGATTGCGCTACACACTGGCATGGAATGTGTGCGCACTTAGTTTCCGCAGTTGTCGTCATCGTGGTTCTCCTTGTGGAACATGAAATCCAGTTTCTAGAGCGTTCTGGTTGCCACCACTGTTGGTCCTTTCAGAAATCGATCCCCACGACTCACAAGAATTGCAGTCGGAAGCCGCAGCGTGCGGATCAGCGGATCGTCTCCGCTGGTTGCACGGACTGCTACGCAATCATCTTCATCAAGGGGATCTGAAACAATCGCAAAGCGCCCGCCATACAAATTAATTTGCGCCGACGCTCTGAAACCGAGATCCTTGATCTTTGCGCAGCTAGTGGAGCAAATTTGCATTTGGGTTCAGCCGTTCTCTCCAGCACAATTTGTGCCGTGGTCGGTTTTGGCGCGATTCTTTATTCTCCGACCGCCTTTTCAATACGACCGATCAGTTTTTGAACTTTGCCGGCGTTTTTCTCCGCTTTTCCGGTCGATTCCAAGTCGGGGTCACCCGCTGCTTTCCCCACCTCTTCTTTGACTTTTCCTTTAACCTCGTGGAGCTTGCCCGATGCACGGTCTTCTGCACTTGGTTTCAACAGCATTTGTCTTCATCTTTCTGTTCGATGGCTACGCGACTTCTTTTCTCTCGACTGCCGCTGGCACCTGCACCAGCTCCTCAAACAGAGAGCGGTAGTGAATCATCGCTGTTCTTAGGTCTTCGGTCGTTGCTCCCTCTTTTCCGGCACGAAGCGCAATCTGGTGGGCCGATCGATAGTTCTCAACGACGCGAGGATGGTCGACGGAAATGTCCGCAGCGCGTTGATCGAAGTCAGCTACGGGATAGCCGCGAACCTTCATTACAGAAGACACCAGGTCATCCGCTTCCACGACGGCCCCCTTCGGGGAATCGACAAAGCGGGATTGCACGGCCTGCCACTGCTTCGAATACCGCTCTTGTTCCATGGCATCAAGATCGCGAATGTTGAGCTTGTCCATTCGCTTCTCGCGATCCGCTAACTTTGCTTCTGCTTTTGACCCATGTGCCAGGACTGCCCGGTCGTACTCGGGCCCAAACTTTTGTCGAAGGCCTGCCGTCGCACTCCTGCGCCTACGGACGTAAAGCCAGGCACCAGCTGCGACGATCACAATTACAGCGGCGACAAGAGCAATGAGTCTCGGATCCATCCAACTAATGTTCATTGCAACCTCCACAGACCAGATTTGTTCGCCAGATTCGGTTTCCAATCAAAATCCTAGTGAATGGCCAGTATCAAACTTTCCCTTTCAGAAGACTGGTCACAATTGCTCGTCTTTTTGAATCGGTCTCCAGGCCCATCTGGTTCGCTGAGTGAAGCAGGCACAAAGTTCTTCCGAGACTCGCGGCAGGAGGTCCTTCTTCAGGAAAGTGAGCGATTCTGCACAGCACTGCAGTTGCGAATGAGTCACTCTGGGCTGTCCGCCGACAGCGAGCCCTACTCAGGAACGCCGCTAAACGATAGAACAGATGCTTGAGCGCAAGCCGTCACACCGAACTCGAAGAGGGAGATGCCATGTCCTTTGGAATTTACGCGGGTGGATTCGCAATCATGATCTGCGGACTGATGTACGGAGCACACTTGATGCACATGCCCGCGCACTGGATCGCTGTCGGCGCGATTGTATTGTTGGGGGTTGGGATTCTGTCCGGGGTAAAGGCAACCCGCCAGAAAGATCCGCCGCAGTAGAGATATTGTCAGAAACTGAATTCCCAGTCGTGCGTTGCACGCGAGACATCGTCGATGCGGCAACTCCTCAGAGTCTCGGCGCGTGATATGATGCAGTTGGGGTGGTTATCATCTTCTCCTCTTTCAGGTTCCCTGAACTAAGTCAGCCCATCTGAAGTTTTCTCTCCTTAGGCTTCGGGAAAGCTTGGTGCACCATGCCTCCAAGTGCGATCCTGCACGAAGCTCGGCAACTCCATAACGTGAGTGACCATCTTGACTTGCTGGCGGATGAACATCCCGTCGTCTCAGATGTACTCGCCGCCATCTCGGGAAGCGTTCGCAACACAGCAACTCTGTTGGAGGTGCTGGTCGCGACAAGAATGGGACCGCTCTCCGGACCAGTTCCAGCAGATGCCTGACTTGCGTATCTGCGTCTGAAGCCTTTGTTCTTGGGATTGCGGGTCGTTTCAAGCGCTGTGCCGCTCGCGGCTTCTCCTCTTTAGCTTTCGCGGAATCGGGGTTGGCTATTGTCCTGCAGGAAAGCCGCATCCGAATCCGTGGCAACTAAGGTGGTTTGAATTATTCAGACTTTAGTACTCTCGGTTCTTGGGTGGTCCCCGCAAACATGCGACGTAAACTCCTTGTCGCGCTGCGCCTCGAAGTTGCGCATCATTTCATTGAAGTTTCCGCCCTTGGGCGTTCCCGAACGTTTGAATCGCCAGCGACATTCGGAGCAGCCAAAACCTCGAAAACGCTGTTGCTCAATCCATACCAGCTTGCGGTTCATGGCCGCGAATCTTACAGGCGCTTTTTTGGATAGTCTGTCGGGCATCCTACATACTGGAAGGATCTCCCGTCGTGGACAAGCCGGACTTTGTTGCGTTTTGAGAGGGGGTCAGTATTGCTCAGTATTAGGGTCGCCTCCGACGTAACTTCTTATAGGTCTTTGGAAAGAGTTCCTCCGAGAATTCCGCTCTGTTCGCACAGCATAGTAGGCGATTTCATACACGCGTCAGCGAGGTTTTCGGCCTTGATCGAGCCGCTGAGAAAGAATGGACTGTGGAAAGCAAACCCCTCCAAGTCGTGCAGTCCGGCGAGCGGACGAATACCGAAGGGAAACCAGTCAGCAGCCTGATACTGCTATCGATTTGCGATAGCGACTACGGCTCACTGCGTCCTCATCTTGAATATGTCAGCTTGTCAAACCATCTAATCCTGCACGAGGGAGGCGGAAAACTCGAATTTGCGTATTTTCCGAATGGAGGATTGATTTCTCTCATAGTCGTAAAATGGAGAGACCGCCGAAGCCGGTATCGTCGGCAATGAGGGCTTTACGGGAACTCCCGCGGCTGTAGGCCTGAGCAGGAGCCCTCTTCAAGCGGTGGTGCAGATCACGGGCGATGGGTTTCGGGTAAAGGTCGCCCTTCTGCAAGACGTCCTGGCATCCTCTCCACGGCTACAATTGATGTTGAGCCGTTATGCGGTAGTTCAGGGAATGCAGGTTGCGCAAACGGCCGCGTGCAACCGGTTGCACGATATCAAGCAGCGCCTTGCACGCTGGTTGCTGATGAGTCAGGACAGGGTGGATTCGGAATCGCTGCCCATCTCCCATGATTTTCTCGCGACGATGCTGGGCACGGATCGGCTCAGCGTGACCTTGGCGGCTGGTATTTTGCAGAAGAAGAAGCTCATCGAGTACACCCGCGGCGCAGTGAAGATCCTGAATCGTAAGAAACTTGAAGCCTCAGCCTGCGAGTGCTACGGGACTACGCAACAATACAACGGCGAACTGGGACTGAAATGAGTTCGCGGGCGGGTAGCTAGTCGTGAAGAACGATGTTTAGAAGTGAACTATGAACCTGCAGTCCGCTTTCGCCGTGGTCGAGGAAACCTAGCTCTCTGAACCGATTCATGAAAAAGCTGACCCGCGACCGGGTTGTACCGATCATTTCCGCCAAGGTCTCCTGACTGATCTTGGGGATTACAGTCTCGGGAGCCCCTTCCTTCCCGAAATGAGCCAGCAACAGCAGAATCCGAGCCAGTCTTTTCTCGCTGGAATTGAAGAGGTGATCAACCAGATCTTCTTCGTATCGAATATTTCGTGCCAGCAGGTACGCTACGAAGAGATCGGAGAATGTGTGCTCCCGGTGCAGCGCAAGCATCATCGCCTTCTTATCAATGCGCAGAAGCTCGCAGTCGGTCATCGTGGTTGCAGACCCCATGCGCAGAGACTGTCCAGCCAGACTGCCTTCTCCGAAGAAGTCTCTCTCGCTCAATATGCCCAGGGTTGCTTCCTTGCCAATTTTTGATACGACCGTGAGCCGAACCTTGCCCTCCTGGATATAAAAGACCGCGTCAGCCTCGTCCCCCTGCGCAAAGATTGTTTGTTTCTTGGGAAAAGCCACAACTTTCCTACCCTCGCCGATTGTGGCGAGGAACTTCTTCGGGTCAAAGATGTACTCTTTCTTCGCTATCATCGTCGGTGCTATCAAGGGGTTCCTCAGGGCAGGTACACCTAGTCTCACTCTGCCAGAATGGCGATCGCTAAAGATGTTCAGTTTTGCTCACAACTAGCGAAAAACGGCCGGCGCACTCAAAAAGCAACTTGACTTGTGTCTGATTTGCCGAGAATGAGCAGTATTGAGCATTTTCAGCACTGGACGCGTTGTACTATGCATTGGTGAAGACCAAGGAACTCACGCTGAAACAAATATTATTCGTGCCCTGTCCTACCTGCGCGGCTGCCACCAAGGAAGTTTGTGAACTGCATACGGGCGCTCCGCGCACCGAACCACACCGAGACCGGAAGCTCTTTGCTGCCGAGGCGGTGGAAGCAAAGACCAGGAAACGATCCTAGCCGGGGAGCGAAACAGGCGACTGACTGCGAAGGTACTCTCCCAGTTCAGAAGGTCTTCCCAAGGCACGCAAAATGCATGCCGATCAATATTGACCAGTAATCGAGATCCTGATGCTCGATACTGGCCGTCGAACAACTCTCCACGGTTCTGAGAAAACAAGCCGGACTCTCCGGCTGTAGATCTCTTTCGAAGCCGACAGCATAAAGAGCTCTGGTTACACAACCATCACCCGGCGAGTTTGTCGGAGAAACTACAGGAGAGATCATGAAACTGCTTAATGGGCTGGGAATCGCACTGAGCCTCGCTGTTCTGTGTTTACTGGTCGTGCCCACCGCGACGGCGGATGACTGGAACCGGAAGACCGTTATCACCTTCAGCGGTCCTATCGAAGTTCCGGGCGTGGGTCAACATAACTTACCGGCAGGCACGTATGTCTTCAAAATTCTGGATTCGCAATCCGACCGTCACATCGTCCAGATTTTCAATCAGGACGAAACCAAAGTGCTCACGACGATCCTCGCCATCCCGAACTACCGTTTGAAGACGACGGACAAGACGACAATTACGTTTCGCGAGCGACCCGCCGGAGAGCCTGAGGCGTTGAGAGCCTGGTTCTACCCTGGGCGTGCGTGGGGCGAGGAATTTGTTTATGCAAAACCGCGAGCCATCGAGTTGGCCAAGGAAGCTAATACGCCTGTGCTCGCAACCTCAATCAAATTGGACACCGCACCCGTCGAGGCCCTGAAAACAGCGCCGATCGAGGCCGTTGCTCCTACCGGAGAGCCGGTCGAACTGGCACAGGTTGTTGAAGCCCCCCCTGCGGCTGTCGCTGCGCCAGCGGCTGTAGCCCCTTCCGGACCAACGACAGTGGCCGCCGTCGATCCTCTACCTGCCACCGCCAGCCCACTTCCCTTGATCGCCCTGTTTGGGCTGCTGACGATTGCCGCCGGCTTTGCGCTCTCTGCTTTCTCCAAGCACGCCGGCTGAACCCACCCGCGTCCATTGACCGGATACCGGTAGGCGCGAACCATCGCGCCTGTCCGGTCATTCCGGCACTACATCAGATAAGTTGAAAAGAAAATCGGATGCTTGACATTTACCTATCCGCGTCTCCCCCACAAAGTAGACCGCAGGACGTGCCGCATTTCTCCTCGCGTCTTGCCGCTTGCCTCCTTCTGATTACGCTATCGAGTCTGGCTCGGGCGCAAGAACCCACCTCAACCAGCACGGCCGACGCATACACCATCAAAGTTAACGTGGACATGGTGGTCCTGAGAGCGACCGCGCAAGACAGCGAGAACATTCTCGTCTCCGGACTCAACCAAGAAGATTTTCAGGTTTACGAGGATGGAGTGCTCCAGTCGATTAAGTATTTCAGCCATGAAGATATCCCTGTCACGGTCGGCCTGGTGGTCGACAACAGTGGAAGCATGAAGCCGAAGCGCCACGACGTTATCGCCGCCGCACTGGCATTTGCCCGTTCCAGCAACCCGCAAGACCAGATGTTCGTGGTCAATTTCAACGAGAACGTTTCGTTCGGCCTTCCTGGCGATATTGCGTTCACAGACCAGCCGGCTCAGTTGCAAGTTGCCCTGTCCAGAGTCGCGGCCGATGGTGAGACAGCGCTATACGACGCAGTTGCCATCGCTCTCGAACACCTGAAGAAGGGGAATAGGGACAAGAAAGTGCTGATCGTGGTCAGTGATGGAGGCGACAACGCCAGCAAACACAAGCTGACCGAAATCATGGCCCTGGTTGGGCAGCCGGGCGTAACTATCTACACCATTGGCATCTTCGATGATCAGGATGCCGATCGCAATCCTGTCGTCCTCAGGCGCCTTGCGAAGGCAACGGGCGGCGAGGCATTTCTGCCCGAAGCACTCAAAGATGTTACGCCGATCTGCGAACGCATTGCTCGCGATATCCGTAACCAGTACACCATCGCCTACGTCCCCACCAACAGAAAGCGCGACGAAACGTATCGCGTCATCCAAGTGACAGCCAGAGCGCGGGGCTATGGGCGTTTGTCGGTGCGCACCCGAACCGGATATTTCGCGCCCTCGGCACTTCCACCACCGGCGGCAAGGGTCATCGGCCATGAAACTGATAACTGAGCAGAAGCTCGACCCGACTCACGTGCAAAGGTTTCTTCGTTGGAGTCAGCGCATCCTTTTCATTACCGGCATTCTCGCGCTCGGTTACGTGGGTTTTACTCTGCTCGATGCCAGGCTCTACCAAGCCTCTGCAAAACGGTCGCTGGAAAATCAGATCCAGGTGGAAAAAGAGCCACACGAAATTCAGCCCAAACCTGCGATCAAGCCGGGCGACATTCTGGGACGTCTAGATATCCCGAGACTGGGACTTTCCGTCGTAGTGCTACAGGGGACAGGCTCGCGAATGTTACGGCGAGGAATCGGGCACATCGAAGGCACTCCACTTCCCGCCGAGGCCGGCAACAGTGGAATCGCCGGACACCGCGACACTTTTTTCCGCAGGTTAAAGGACATCCGCAAGAATGACGAAATTCAGTTTCAGACGACTACCGGGCTGTTCCACTATGCGGTAGATTGGGCGAAGGTCGTCGCGCCTGATGACCTGAGCGTGCTAGACCCATCCGCCGAATCCTCGCTCACGCTTGTGACCTGCTACCCATTTTATTTTGTTGGTCCAGCGCCGAATCGGTTTGTCGTGCGGGCGCACAAGGATTGACTCCCAGAGCTTACCTCTGGAGAAAGCAACATCATATGAACTTCTGTGCTTTTGTTGAAGCGCATCTGTAGTTCGGATTTCGATCCCGTCTCCACCAATGAATAACCCGCCTCAGTAAGGGCTCGAGTCGCCTCTTTCTTAGGCCGTCTTCACCATGCACAAAACTGGATAGTCGGTGGTAACACGTCAGGACAACACCCAACGACTCTACTTGCCAGTGCCGTTATGGTTCTTCTCAACTGCTAGAATGAGCGTTGAGGCGGTTACGTTTTTCTCCTCTTTCAGGTCCTCTGACCTAAGCCAGTCCATCTGAAGTTCTCCCACCTTAGGCTTTTCAGCGACTGAGCGATGGGCCCGCATGAAGTCACCTCACGGTCTCGACATCCTCGACAATTGCGCGACTCGCCCTATGCGGGAGCAGCATCTTTCTGCAAGCCTTTCCCACCCCGTGGTACAAGGGCTGAAAGACATCACCTCATCTGCGATCTATTCCGTGGCGCTATGTTGTTGATGGAGGGCCAGCAAGGGCGAGGGGCGTTTGTGCTTCACACCGGAAAGTCAGAATTGTCCACTACCCCGCGGGACGACAGAACCATTGCCACCAAGGTCTCTGGACACGGTGATGTATGGGGCTGAGCGAGACGATTTCCCAGCACCCTTGCGACTCTTCCCATCCAGTTGAGATGGGTATCTTTCAGCATGAAGCATTCCTCTAGCCTTGGCCAGAACACTCGCAGGCATAACAGTACCGCACACTCCGGTACTACCTTCGAGATTCGAGACCGTGAGCTTACTCAGACCTTAGAAAAGGATGATAACGTGGAAACTGTGGTAATGAGAGTCCTTACGCCCTTAGTGGCTGAACCGAAACCCGTGCCGACGCCAGCCATTCTGCTAGCCATGCTTCGGGTCTCCAGTAAGGTGAGTGACCTGATCCTGTCGCCAGGCAGCTTTCCGATGGTAGAACTTTCCGGCAAGTTAACTCCGGTTAAAATATCTGGGATGCCCCCTCTCACTCCTGAGGACACTCTCCGTATTGCTCACGAACTGATCGATGGCAACAAACAGGCAAGTGAGTCTCTGGAGAACCTAGGCTCGTGCGACATCTCCTATCGTGTACCCGGACAGTGCCGCTTTCGGGTAAACATATTTCATCAGCGCGGCAGCCACGCTATTGTGATGCGCGTCATACCACAGGTCATCCCGACCCTCGTCGACCTGAACTTGCCGCGACAACTCGCCGAACTCGCCGACCTGCAAAACGGAATCGTCCTGGTAACGGGACCCACCGGATCGGGAAAATCCTCGACGTTAGCGGCAGTGTTGGATCGGATCAATGACACCCACGCCTATCACATTTTAACCATTGAAGACCCGATCGAGTTCATGCATCGTCATAAGCGTTCGATCGTTCACCAGCGAGAACTGCACAGCGATACTCCCAGCTTCGCACTCGCCCTGCGGGCGGCGTTGCGACAAGCTCCCAAAATCATTCTCGTGGGAGAAATGCGGGATAAGGAGACCATCGAAATCGCATTGGAGGCAGCGGAAACCGGCCATCTGGTTCTTTCCACCCTCCATACCATAGACGCCTCCAAGACGGTAGAGCGAATTATTGGGGCTTTTCCAATGGGGGAACAACACACTATTCGTAACCGACTGGCAAAGAGCTTTCGAGCCATCATTTCCCAGCGCTTAATACCTCGGAAAGACGGAAGTGGACGGGTGGCGATCGTGGAAATTCTGAAATCCACGCTTCGGACGCGAGAGTACGTAGAGAAGGGCGAACAGGATGGCAAGACGCTTCTCGAAGCGATGACAGATGGGGATACCGACGGAATGCAATACTTCGACGGCGAGATCGAAAAACTCGTCCGTGCGGGTATCGTGGATATCGGTACCGGACTTGCCTATGCTACGAATCCTGGCAACTTGCGGCTCTTGCTTACAGACATGGGTAATGCTCCAACGCATAACTCTGATGCCATCGCCGATCAGCTCGCAACACCATCGGCCACGACGTCGAACTAAAAACGCCAGTTTTTAATTGCGGCAACAGCGAAAGACGAAAGCGCCCAAACTCCTTCGAATCACGGGCCCTCCAGCTTTCATTCGGCCTCGACGCTGGGCCAGTTACTAGGCCATCCCAGCGGATCCTCCGTCGCTCTCGAATCCTCATCGCCAAACCTTCCTCGCTATACAGCCGGTGCACCCACTTGTGATTGATCAACGTCCCTTCGCCCAGCGGCCTCGTCGTCAATCAGCGACAGCCGAACCGCATGTGGCGGGCCGCCAGCTCTCTCAACCGGTTCGGAGTTCGCGGTTCCGTTCCGGCTTTTTCGCGACCGATAGTGATGCGTCGATCGTCCCAATCCTAGTCGTGGAGCACAACGTTGAGCAGCGAACTGTGGACTTCAAGCTCACCGTTGTAGCGAACGAAGCCCAATTTCCGAAACCTATTCATGAAAAAGTTAACCCGCCCGCGAGTTGTACCTACCATCTCTGCTAAGGTTTCCTGACTGATCTTGGGAATCGCGACTTCGGGCTGTCCGTCCTTGCCGAAGTGAGCAAGCAGGAGGAGGATGCGAGCCAGTCGCTTCTCACTGGAGTTGAACAGTTGGTCAACCAAATCCTCTTCGTATCGGATGTTCCGAGTCAGCAAATACGCAACGAACATGTCGGAAAACGCTCGTTCGCGGTGAATGACAGCTATCATGGACTTCTTGTCGATGCGCGTTAGCAGGCAATCGGTCATTGCTGTTGCCGTGGCCATCCGAAGTTGCTGTCCGGCGAGGCATCCCTCTCCGAAGAAGTCGCCCTCGTGCAGAACCCCTATGGTTGCTTCCTTCCCCTTATTCGACACAACGCTCACTCTTACCTTTCCTCTTTGGATATAGAACACCGCGTCGGCCGAATCCCCCTGGACAAAGACTCTTTGCTTTTTCGTAAGCGTTACGATTGTTCGACCCCCCTCGATGGTCGAGAAGAAGGTCCTGAGATCGAAGTTGCGGTACTTATTGGCCGTCATAGGTGGCATGATGGGTCTCCCCCAAAGGTTTACACACTCCAAGATGGTATCTAACCCGATGATACTACCTTACTCGATGATAGTATCTTACCCGATGCGTACTCGATGAAAGCACAAACAGGAGAGAATACATACGAAAGGCGCGATGAAGGTGGCATGGTCGGCTACCGGAGCCCCCAAGCAGGAACTCGCCACTAGCGAACGACAAAGCATCACGAGAGGTTCGATATTGCTCTCTCAGACCTGTGTCTGAAACGCGGGCAGCACCTTCCCAAGTTAAGCGCATTCTGCGAAGTTGTGGCCCAAGCGGGTCAAAACGATCGTCGCGCATCTAGGTCTGAGCAGAACCCTCAACGCTGCTGAAGACAGAGACGGTTCAACTAAGTTTCCCTGGGGAGGTGCAAGTGCGGGGCAGCGGTCAACAGAGGTAGGGAGCCGAATGAAGACGAAGACATGGACAGTGATTGTCAACACAGGCAAGCAGGCAGACCTTGAATCTGGCCTTGAGCAAAAGAGGGTTCAGAAGCCGCCGCACATCAGCGCCAAAGAGTTTGTTCATTGGCTAGCACCCAGCCATATTGATGAAGATTGTTTGCGGTCACTGTTTAAGCTGTGAGACTCCCGTTGCTGGAGCGCGAACAGCACTATCTGCGCTCGTGACGAACCTCAATCCTTCTCTTCTTTGGATGGCTTGTTGGACGGTTGAGCAACCTCATCGCCACAAATTGTCTCCGCGCACTCACCCTTTTCGTCGTAATCGCAGACGCGACCGGGGTGTGATTGTTTGCATTTCTGGCATAGTTGAGTAGCCATTTTGTTAACTTCCTCTTATCGAAGGTGAGACCTGACGTTTGCGTGCAGCCTCATTTGTACGCGGTATTTTCGCATCGCTGTATGGTCAGAAGCGATCACTTTGACAAAATATGCATTCGCCCGACGGGCCTTCTTCCGACTCCTTCAAAGGCACCGGTGGAATGCATGAAGGCCAGCTTTGGTCACAACTGACCAGTAATCGATCCGCCGCGCACACTGTAAGGGCAAAGTTATATCTATTCGGGCGGGAAAGCCGCCTGAACTTAGGTCGAAATCGGGCCGGGGGGCTTATGACTACTGTCGTGGCGGTGATCTTCGGAGTTTTCGCAACTGGTCTGATCGTCCTCCTGATCTACAAGAGCACGCTCAGCATGCATAGAAATGACCAGTTGTTTCTGGATGACGCGAGTGCGCGGATGCATGAGGAGCAGACGGACCTGTTGGCCAAGGGTACTCGGCTTACGATCCCGGTGCGCGTGTTCAGCAAGGGGCCTGGGATATTCTTTCTGGTTCTCGTGGCAATGCTGATTTACCAAAAGCTGAACGCAGTGCAGTAGCGTCAGGGAGATGACTTTGGCAGAGATTCTGCTGCAAGAAGGTGAGTCAATAGATAGTGCCCTCGGTCGCTTCAAGCGCAAAGATCAGACGGAAGACATCATCAAGGAAGTGAAGCGCCACTCCTTTTACCTGAAGCCGGGCACGAAGCGCCGGGTCAAACAAGCCTTGGCGCGAAAGCGTGCCCGCAAGAAGATTCGGAAAGAGTCGGATTAAGTTGCAACCAACAGGCTGCTGTTTAGCCATCGTCTGAACAGATACTATGCAACTAGCACGGACAACAACTCCGGGGTGCATCGTGAATTTCCGAGCGATTCGATAGCGCCTTCGGCCGCGAGCCTGCCCATGAGCAATGCAAGCTTGGGATCGGTTGTCATCTGGATGGGAGCGGAAGCAACTCGCTGAACATATTCGGCGGCACGCCCGCCTCGGTTCACTCTAACAACAAATTTGATGGTTTTCATTCTTATGTCCTTTCCCTAGCGGCAAACGTCTGGAGCATGGCCAGAACAGCGGCAGCCATTGCTTCATCGTCACGCCTATGGCTTTGAGAAGCTGGCTACACCGCACTCCAAGCACCGAGGATTTTGGCGAGAGGTTATCAATCCGCAAGATGGGCACATTCTTTGTGATTGAAACCCGCTTGGACGGGTTCTCAGCCGCCGTGTCCAGTAGAGCAGCAGGATCGTGAAGAGGACGATCAGCAGACCGAAGGAAATACTGATTTCGTTCATGAAAGCGACCTTTCTCTGCGAGTTCCGCATCTACCGGGCAGCAATGTTCCGATGTCCAGAGGTTGGCTCTCGGGGCCACTCCCTGCTGTGCTCAGATCGGTTCCGGGCCTTTTGCCACAACCAGCACAGCCAATACGGTTGCTGTATTAGGCACGCTTCCCGCAATGCTCAGAAGAGCTTCCGCCATGGGCGCATGCTGATCTGCCAGCCCCTCAAGCCGAGTGCTGACACTGTGAAGTTGATCGATCTCGCGCAAGATCGCCGCAAAAGGCATGGGCAGACCGGTCTCTCGCTGAAAAGCCTAAGGTGGGAGAACTTCAGATGGACTGGCTTAGGTCAGAAGACCTGAAAGAGGAGAAGGACGTAACCGCCCCACTACTTATTATAGCAGGTAGAAGCGATCTAAATTGACCTGTATTCGGCTCGGGCTGGTAGAATTATGGGTGTGTGGGGAAAGCAAAAGCAAAAATGCAGTCCGTCAAAGCGACGCTCGCCGAAGTTATCAAGGAAATGACAAAGCCAAGGGTGGTTGCGTCCGCTAAACATTAGGGTTCTCCCCCGTCCGTTTGGACCGACATCCTAGTCGTGGAGCACAACGTTGAGGAGTGGACTGTGGACTTCAAGCTCACCGTTGTAGCGAACGAAGCCCAATTTCCGAAACCTATTCATGAAGAAATTAACTCGCGAGCGGGTCGTTCGCACCATCTCTGCCAGAGTCTCCTGACTGATCTTGGGGATCGCAAGTTCGGGTTTTCCGTCCTTACCGAATTGAGCTAGCAAGAGAAGAACACGAGCCAGTCGTTTCTCGCTGGAATTGAAAAGTTGGTCAACCAAGTCTTCCTCGTACCGGGATATTCCGTGTGAGCAGATACGTCACGAACATATCTGAGAACGCACGCTCCCGGTGAATCACATTCATCATCGACTTTTTATCGATTTGCACGACTGTGCAATCGGTCATTGCGGTTGCGGAGCACATGCGGCGGAGCTGTTCTGTGAGGCAACCCTCTCCGAAGAAGTCGCCCTCTTTCAGAATGCCTATAGTCGCTTCCTTCCCGCTCTTTGCTACGACGGTGAGTTTTACCTTTTCCCGCAGTATGTAGAAAACAGAATCGGCTGAGTCGCCCTGAGCAAAGATTGTGTGCTTTCTGTGAGCGGCTGCGATCGTCCTGCCACCGTCGATAGTCGATAGGAATACTTTGGGATCGAGTTTGACAAGTTTCTTGGGCGCTGCGACCAGTGGCATGCTTGGACCCCTCATGAGTTCCGAATGCGCAGAAGACACTATTGAATGAATGCGGAAGAAGGTGAGAACGACTGTCAATTGTGAGGGGACAACTTGGCTCGCACTCGATTAAGTGATGATTTCACCCGGTGGTGTCGAAAGTCAAGGCAGCCGCAGGCTCTTGAGCGAGGCACGGGCTGATCTTCGACTAATATAACGAGCGTCCGGCATCTCACGACCATCGCAAGACGAACTTGTCACAAGGTCGAACCTACCTTTGAGAGGCATAGAAGTGGTTTTTTCAAGCCCAGCGAATCATAACGAACAGAACGGCACCCGCAACCAACACGGCCTTTACCAGCGTGGGCCACTTCTCTACAAACACATTTCGCATACGAACTATCCTTTCCGAAAACAACGGCCCAAAGGCGGGTTCTCCTCTGGGCCGTTCCAAGAGCGGGAGGGCTATCGGGGCGCGTGCTGACGTTCCATCACCATCGACATCGCACGTAGGTGAGTTTCACGGCTGTGCTCGGCATAAACGTGCTTCAGCATTGCTTGAGCCGCCAGCGTGCGTGGGTTTCCATCGCTTCCGTTAAAGTCTTCGATTCGCTCTGTGTGTGTGCAGGCACTACAGACGAGAGTCGGGCCTCTGTGATCTCTACCGATGCGGTACATAATAGAAGAGTACAGAATCTCTTCCGGTGTTTAATGTGATCTGGATCACTTTATCGTTAATAGTGTCCAGTCGTTAGGCACGATACCAATGCCCTCGGCACTGGCCATCGACAGAGGGTAGCCTTAAGGCATGTATACAACGACCAGAAGCATTGCAGGCGGCACTTTGCGAAGGGGGAAAAGCCTTGAATAGCAATTCGACCATGACGCCGGAAAAACGAGAACGATATGCCCAGTGGCTACGTGCTACTGGCGTGGAACATCCTTCTGATGGTCTTATCGACAGGACCCGAAAGCGAGCCCTCTCCCAGATCGACACAGCAAAGGAAAAGAAGCGACGGGATAATCTGAAGCTAGTCGCACTCATGTCCTGTTGTCTGTTGATCGCTGCATACCTGTGTCTCAAGCTCTGATGATCCCTTCCGCGAGTTCCAATCTTGCAACCCTCTAGCTATTCGGATTGTACTCCTGGTCCGCGCGGCGTCACCGCCAACCCCGGCAATGAGCCGTCTTTCGTGGCGGTTTCAAAAAGGCAACTGTAGGTCTGGCGCCGAAGGCGCGACTGTCCAAAATTGAGCAGATTTTCAAATGATCTGAGGCTATGCTGTCGAGACTGCAAAAGACCAAGGCGGTGCTTTATGGACCGAACGAACGACAGATCGCGCATCGAGTCCGCACTTCTTGTGAACCTATTAGCGATTCACTTTGTTTCGCCGTAGGGGCCGATAGCGCAGCCAGTTCCGCCACTCCCCGCTCCAGCGGCCCTGCACTCTCGCCACAACGTCATCACAGGTCCGCGCAGGTTCTTGTGTTGCGCTACTAAACGGAGCCCCGCAATGACACGAATTTTGATTGCAGATGACAGTACGCACGTTCGATGCGGGCTGCGCACTTTGCTGGGACTGAATTCAGACTGGCAGGTCTGCGGCGAAGCCGTGGATGGTGCCGATGCCGTAGAAAAGGCGCAACAACTTGCTCCCGACCTCATACTGATGGACTTCTCGATGCCACGGATGGATGGTGTACAAGCAGCCCGAGAAATCACCAAAGCTGGAGCCAACATCCCGATCCTGCTCTTCACTCTGAATCTCTCGCCTCAGATCATGGAAATGGCTCGCAACGCTGGTTTGCGTGGAGCCATGTCAAAGTCGGAAATCAGCAAGTTGCCCTATGCGATCAAGGCACTTCAGCGTGGGGAGTCTTTTTTCTATGCGAGCTAGGCCACCCTTACGGCCGGAACACGAATAGTCCGAAGAACTGGTCACTTCGGAACAGTCTCGGAACTGAAACGTGGACTACTCGAAAGTGGATTCGCAGCCGAAACGGGCGATGGTGAATGTCGACAGCCACCCTCAGGCGAGCCGGGAATGACGAATGTGGCAGCGGTTTCCGAACTGCTGAAGCCGTTCGATGCTCGGCTCATGCGGCGCTGTTCGGTGAGCACGAGGATGAACTCCGTACCGAATGACGACGCGGAATGTTCCGTAATCTCCGCTTCCCTGTTCGCCCGCAACTTCGTTGTGTCGCTTGCAGGCAAAGTGTACGATGCGCTCGGAGAATTTCGTGGGTTGCCTCCTGCTAATTGTCTTTTTCGCCTTTCCTCGAATTGCACTCGCATTCTTGTTCCTGTTCTCGAATTATTTAGAACGAGCGTACCCACTTTCCTCGATCCTTCAGGTGGTTACCACTGCCGAAGATGTGGATGAACTCACGACACCTTCGGGTTGGTGTTGCACTGCATGCCCGAGTTGGGCGTCTTTCCGCAGGAAAGGGCGGTCGTCACAAAGACCTTTTCGTAACGGAAGGACGGCTTTTCGTATGGTTTCTTTTTTGTTATCGGAGTCGGAGGGTTAGCAGACTTATCATTTATCTCCATAAACTCAACCTTCTTGCCATCTTTAATTCAATCCCGGCTGAGATGCCTGCACGGCGCAGCCACCTGTGCCGGATGTTCCGCAAACCTGATTGCTGAGCGTGTTGAAGTAGACCTGAGATGTTCCCGCCACGGTGCCATTCAGAACATCATCGATGATGATGCCGCTCGTGCCTCCGGAGGCCGGGAGTACCGCAATGAGGCTCGGTCCGGCGTTGATCCAATGCACTATGGTGGTACCCGTGCCATCGTCTGTGGTCGCGCCGGGCGCAGTCTGCCATGAAGGTACTGACCCGCCCGTTGTTCCAGTCTTGGTTACCACCTCAATGTTGAGGTTACTATCGACGATGCGGTTCCCAAGTTTCGTTTCCGGGGTGTCGAGAGCCCATGCGGCTAGCGGGATCGCGGAGAAGGGGCCTTGATTCACCCAATGAACGGTGCCATCAGTTTTAGTCACACCCGGAGTCGCAGAAAATATAAAAGAAGCTCCTTCTGAAGTACCTGCGAACGTCACCTCTTCAATATTCAGATGTGTGTCGAGGATTTGCTGGCCCAATTGGTACGCGGTATTCGCCTGCCAAGGAGTATCGACAAAAGCTAGTATGCAACCTCCCCCTCCACATCCGGTTGCGACCCCATGGTTTTGCACGCTAGCGTATAACCGCTCCGTCGCTCCACCCATTAGATTCGGATTCAGTACGTCAGCAACTGGAGAGCACGCGGGCGAGAATGACGCTGATACCAAGCCCACGAGGGCTGCGCTCTTGCCGGAAGCGCCCCCCAGAGTGCCCCCCGAAATGGGAATCTGATAAATGGCCGGGCTCTGGCCCGTATTACCGCAGACATAAAGGTTTCCGGTGCCACCATCGGTCGAGTTGTAGTAGGTACTGTCAAAACCGCCAATATACATGGGGTTGGGCGTCGACCCCGATGCCACACTCGTTCCAGCCGTGACCTCGGTCCCGCCGTCCTCAGCGGAGAATGCCGTACTTAGCTGATAAACCGCTGCGCAAGCATTTGTGCCTAAGTTACAGTCGATGTCTCCTGTCGATCCGTCACTGGATGCGAACACATACACGAAGCCGTTGGTCGAGTCCACGACCGGCCCTTCCACGATTCCTGTGCCGAAATCCAACTGGGCTGACGGGGTGACAGCAGCCGTTGCGGAGTCGACGCTGTAAAGAAACCCGCCATAGTCACCCACGAATACGTTCTTCGATGCAGCGTCGTACACGGGGCTGGACAGAGTGTTCCCGGTATTGACTTGGACCGGAAAGCCTCCCGAGTGAACTTCTGTTGGCACACCTTTAAAGACACCTGTGATTTTGTGGAGCCATCCCCTCGCACCACCCACCCATCCGATATCGTTGGAGTAGTCATAGAAAACCGACGATGTTGTGTCATCGGTAATGAGATTGCTGCCATCGTGCAAAATCACTGTTGTCATGCAGGGCGCGGTGCACCCGAGGTATGCGGCGGGCAGCACTGTCGTCGGGGTTGCTGGATTGGCGACGGTTCCCGTCGAGGCCGCCCGTCTGATCAGCACCAACGTTCCCACTTGGCCGGTGTCGGTTTGAACGAAAGCAACTTGCGACCCGTCCAGCGAGATCAATGGAGACGTCAGAATTTGGCCACCCGTGTTATAGGCCCAATAAACTGAAGGGACGGTATCTACGGTGGTGATTGCGTTATCGATTAAGGTCACCGCCCCGTTCAGAGCGATAGCCCTGCCTACGAGCGAAGCGCCACTATCCAGAGTGATGGAAGTCAGCGCTACAATGTCCCCGACCGCGACAGCAGTTCCCTCGACAGTAGCGGAGCTTCCAACAAGCCAGATCACGTTGCCTGCTGTCGCGCCACCGGACAGAATGACGTAGCCCGCGAGGTTAAGCGTGCTGCCTATCTGGAAGATGTAGGTTCCGCTGCCGTTCAGCGTCACAGTTGCCCCGGCACTCAACGCGAGGGAAGCGGCGGCGGACTTGTACAAGCCCGGAGTGAGAGTTAGTCCGTCCAACGACCCGATGGATGTCGCACCGGTCAACCCTTGAAAGAGGGTATAAGCTGTATTGGCGTCCGCTTGTGCTTGGCTTGCTACCGCGTCCCCGAGGTGCTCTACCGCAGGCGAAGTTAGGATACCGGGCGGAAAGCCGGTGAGGCTTGTGCCCGGAGAGATACCGATATTGGCGCCCGCGACTACTGTGTTTCCGGCATTCGTCACGGTGGACGAACCGAGTACAGCGAAGTTTGCGGCCGTCCCCAAGTTGAGTTTGCTACAGCCGGAATAAAGGTTGTCATAGGCCACAATGTTCGCCTGCGTTCCAGAACCCAACAACCCCGTGCTGTAGACCACATAATCTGGTGTGGCTGCGCTAGCACAATTTGCCGTCGTGCCGCGGAATGAGAACTTGGCTGGATAATTGCCCGCCCCGACATTTGCGTTATTGCCGAGGTCTTGGGACCAATCGCGCTTTAGCTTTTTATCCGCATTGGTGAGCCTTGCAGGAGCAAAGCCCTGCGTGCCCGCATCAAGTAGGGTTGCGACCGGTGCGAGAGCATGTCTGCGGCGCTGGAGTTGCTGCCAGTAGCGCGGATCGTGGGCTATTCGGGCGAGTTGTTCCGCTGAGTTTGGGCGGGTAAAAATGAGGTGGCGGTTACTCCAATCGGTCGTTAAAGAGGCTTCCCATTTGGCAGGTTTGGCCGCTTCGCCGGTTAACACCCATCCCAAAGCCACCAGTCCAGACAAACCTACGCTCAACCGGAGGAATCGTGCGGTGGGACCTATCATTTCAATAACTCCACGTATGGGCTGGCGACACGCACACATGATCTTCATGCCTAGCAGATGTTACATCCGCTATTTGCTCATTGAACCCGAGCTTTCATCTAGGACATAGATCGGCGCTCACGACTACGTACGCGTAGTACTCTGGCCGATCCGTGGAACGTTACTCTTGCCTTCCACTTAATGTCTGTTCAAAAGTGAACAGCTTTGAATACACTTAAGGCGGTCGAGCGACCGAATTCCGCGAATCGTCAACAACAACGCTAGGACGCTCGTTGCTTATCATCTTTTTATTCTGCAAGGGGTGATGCGGAAGTGGCTGCATTGACCTATCCGGGCAATTGGTCTTATCCGCAATCAACTAGCCAACACGTGTCGGGCTATAACCTGCTCAAAAAGAACGCAGAAGACTCTCGACCGTGTATGGAATGGTTAAGCAGAGCGAAAGAAATACCCTTGTCTACAGTGAACCCGGCAAGGGCCTTTGTCAGATTGGCCAGATTTCCTGTGGTATCGGTAGTCAAACCATAGCCTTTATCGTTCTCGTGTTTGGATTACGAGCTACGCCGCTGCTGGCTGCCCCGCGACATCCATGTAACCCTCCATCGCCTGCGTCAACTGCGAATCCACTTCATCCGCAATAGTCATGACATCAGGCAACAGGAGGCTGAAGTCCAGCGCAGCCAGATTCTTCTGCAACGTCCCAAAGAGCGTCACTTGGAGTATTCGTGAGTCCTGCACCAGCATGGCAGAGGTGTAGCCTTGTGACTTTCGCAATTCGCCGTGAATGGCGGCAGCAGGGGAAGCGATGAAACCGCCTTCCTGTACGGTGATGTGGGGCGATCTCAGGCGCACGATCAAATCGTCAATCAGCTCGGGAAGATATGCCGTGCGCTCCTGATCGCTAAGAACAACGCGGCTAAGCTCCGTGTTTTGTTTGACCCTCGTCAGCCAGTCTTCCACAATAAGGCCCCGTGCAACGCTGCAATATTCCCGCCACTCTTTCCTTTGGTGTCGGGGCAGCAGGTTTGCGAATGACCAGCTTGTCGTGGACAAGATCGGCGAGTTTCTTGGTCTCCACTGGTTTCAGGATGATTTCGCCCGCTTCCAGAAAGATCGCGTCCATAGCACTCTTCACGTCGGGGTAGCCGCTGACCAGCAGGGTAAGTGCCTTCGGTTGGATGTGGCGCATCGCGGTAATTACCGCAAAACCGTCGCTGGGGTTCGGCATGTGGAGATCAGTGATTAAAACATCGAAGGCCTCAGTGGTGATCAGCTTCAGAGTCTCCGTCACGTTGGCGGCAGCGACAACAGCGAATCCCTTGTGTTCAAGAGTCACGGTCATCATCTCGCGAACGGCGTCGTCGTCATCCACAAGCAGGACCTTGTGGAAAATAGGGCGCTCGGTCGGAGTCATACAGCACCGCCTCTCGTCACGAACCAAATCCAGTGTGGCTTAGGTGTATCGCGGGAATATGTTCAAAGGTGAACAGCTATAAAAGTGGTCAACAGAGTTCAATTCTCCCGACCGCTCCACTCGGTGTTCTGAGAAGCAACGCCTTCAACCCAACTCATTCCTTCGATTTCACAAATTGAGCCTTCGCCGATTTTGGCGCTCCATTGGTGAAGCTCTCCATTGTTTGGGTTAACTGCGAGTCTACTTCGTCCGCGATGATCATGACATCAGGCAACAGCAAGCTGAAATCCAGCGCGCTCAGATTCTCATGCAAGGTTCCGAAAATGGTCACTTGCAGGAGTCGTGATTCATGGATCAGCATAGCGGCAGAATAGCCTTGCGTTCGTCGGAATGTGCCATGTTCGACGGCAGCGGGGGACGCCGTGGCGTCACTGTCCTTATTGGGTACCTTGGCATTGCCCAGACGTGCCACTAGGTCGTCAACCAACTTCGGAAGATGTCCGGTGCGCTGCTCATCGCTGAGATGAAGGCGGTTGAGTTGGGGCGTTCTCTTCGTTCGTGTCAGCCAGTCAGCTATTAGAAAGGTCTTACAGCGTTTGAGTATCGCAGCCACGCTCTCCTTGGTGGTAGGCTGTGCTTTCTCGTGCGAACGCGGAGCCGTTGGTGCGATTGGTACTGTAAGTGGAGCAACCATCGTACACGCTCCTGTCCTAACGCTACAATAGTCCTGGAAGCACTCCCGAACTAGTCAATATTGAACAGGCGTGGATAGTCACTTTTGAACACCGTTGATAAGTTCTGGTAGAAGATCAAACCCATGAGATGTCAGTTGATGTATTTCACGAATATCCAATGTTGAACAGACATCATTGAGTGGGAATAATAACTTCTCATGATTGAAGGAGAAGAGAAGTGAGGAACTGACGCTGGCGCCGGTGCTTTGGACGCAATGTCGCGCTGCCTCGTTTTCGAGTTGGGAAAGGCACCACGTTTTTCCGCAGCTTCATGAATGATTGGATGCGTTGCCCCAGATACTGAAGGGTAGTTCTTTTTCTTGTGGATGAGCAATTGTGAACAGCGGACCCATCATTCCGGAGTTATCCTGCTTTTGACTTGGCGAGTGGGTGTGCCTTGTTCGATCTCAGAGGATCGATATCTTCCCCTCCCGCACCCGCTAAGGGTTCGCCAAATGCCAGGCGTGGGCAGTGTTTCTCCGGCAGACTGATGTCGCCCTCCCCCTCTCCACGCCTTGCAAGTCTTCTGACGAGTCGAACGGTGGAAGGTGCGTGCGAATTGCAAACACCACATCATATCAGCGTTGATAATTTTGTATCAGACAAAGCCCTCTTCCTCGCAACCGCCTGCCTCACTTATGGAGGCAGGCAACTCCACTGCGCCCAGTGTGGGACACGCATCAAGTGGGAGGCGGCATTCATCTCAGCCCATCGCATGGCTGAGCAGTGTCTCGGCACCGGAACAATCGTTCAGATTGACATTCCATACTGCCCACAGTGCGAGGAGACGCCTTATGTAAGAGGTTGCTTGCATCTCCGCGAGGGGCAGGATGTGGCGGCCCAACTGGCAGCTTGATTTCTCCGGCGCGACAATCTCCATCTGAGTCTGCCTGAGAGTCTGCATAGTCACCCTCCGGTTCGAAGAGTGTGCAATTCTGAACAGCCCGTTGCCTCAGTTGTGATGTATGCTTCAGGCATAAGAGGTCGTCCGCTTAGAAGCGCGGATAGCCTTTGATGGGCGGGCATGGGTTAATGGCAACGTTCGACCCTCACGTCTGCCCCGATCAATCTGATCCCTTGGCCGAAAGCTGTATTAAGGTGGACGCTTTCATGGAAATAGCGCACGCAGCCCCACGAAAACGAACATTGACGAACTGGAAAGCACAAGATTGGATCGAACATGCTTCGTTCGGTCTTGGACAAGTCAGCGAGAGTCGAGAAGACAAGCTTGACATTGAGTTTGTGAGTGGCGGCAGGAAGACGATCCTGAAATCGACGGAACTCAAGGCTGCCGCTCCCCCAATCCCGGCTTTCAAGGTCCCCAAGGTCAAATCCCAGACGACACGGATCAAGGCCGAAAGTCTGACTCGCCCACCTCTGTAGACGACGCTCTGAAGACTTCGCCACGGTAATCACAAAACGCCACTGACTCAACGCCTCCGAGGCGGCCGATATCCTGCCTCAGCGACATCTTGACGGTGACCCCGATCACAAGATAGCTAGAGACCATCCGTTACAATCCGCGGTTGAGGGGGAACCAAATGGGAAACTTATCCGGAGTAGCAGTGCAGTTGAAGAAAGAACTGGCAAGAGCACGGCAGGAAGGCGAACGTTTTACGGCCGCGCTCGGGGCTTTGGGAAGCTCGGCATCGAATGGGCAGCGGACTTTGTCGGCATCGGCTCGCAAACGCATCAGCACCGCGCAGAAACGGCGATGGGCGCTGGCTCGGAATGGATCGAAGCCAACAACGTCAACAGTGAAGACAACCGTCCGGCCTACGGTTGCGAAGCGCACGATGTCGGCATCAGCCCGCAGGAAGATCGCTGCGGCACAAAAGGCGAGATGGGCAAAGGTCAGGGCTGGGAAGAGGAAGGCGGCATAGGATACCGCACGAGAGAAGAGCCCGCCACTTCGGCGAAGGCCAGCTGCAGCGTTGTGAGCGCGCCGCTACGCATGAAAAGTGGAGTCCCGTAGGCGAGCCGATCTCCATTGTCGTCGGCAAGAATGGCTTAGGGTGGGACATCGGCGGTATTGCGACCGATGATTCCAATGTCCCCCTTGAATCCGACCCGGTCAAGAGAGAAGGAGACGGCAAGTCGCCCGCGGGCGTTTTCGCGCTAGGCACCGCATTCGGCTACGCTTCTCAGCCACTCCCGGGATTAGAGCCGACATGGAAGCGCGGTGGCGGCGGCTGGTTTCAACATACTGATCTCCAACCCCGACGACCACCTGCGCAATCGCAGCTTTCTGTACGAAGGCCAGGCTGGCTGGCGACTGTCGCCCGCCTACGACCTCAACCCGGTGCCCCCCGACATCAAAGCGCACATTCTCAGTACCGCGATGAACGAAGACGACAACACGGCGTCACTAGCACTGGCTAAGGCGGTGGCGGGATATTTCGAACTGGACGCTGGCCAAGCGCGCGACATAGCAAAACAGGTCGGCAAGGCGGTATCGAATTGGCGCGATGAAGCTGCGCGACGAGGCCTGACGACAAACGAGATTGACAGCATGGCGTCAGCATTTGAGCATGAGGATCTGAGAGCGGCTCTCGCAGCGCAGTAAGTTCAAAGAGCAGTACGAATCTCACATCCCCAAGATAGCTGAATAATAAGTGATTGAAAAGATGGTGAGCGCGGTAGGAATCGAACCTACAACCTACTGATGTTTTGCGACGAAGAGTTGGCGATTCGCGTGTGAGCCCAGGCCATCATACCCAGAATCAAGTCGATGAGTGAAATAGAGATGTTATGTCCGTCTGTAGGGCGGCCTACAGAGACGATTGCAGGTCCTGACGTACACTGGCCCGCCATGCTTTCCCCTGAGGACATCGCAAGACAAAAGGCAGACATAGCGATACTCGACAACGCTCGTGATAACTGCTTCGACGCCGGACTCCGCCAAGTGATAGACGATTGGATTAAGAACACGGAGAATACAATGGCAGCGGAAGCGAAGAAAGATTCCTAAAGACAAAGCAGGATAAATGACCTCCGAATTTAAACCCCTTCCGTTGGCCCGCAGTGTGAGCAGATGGCCCACACTGCGGTAAGCCTTTCCCACTAGAGGATTGCGTAACAGATTCGGAAGGCTGCGCTGTGCCATAACAAATGTTATTGCATTGAAGAGACAGAGCTTGGCCATTTGTCTCGCCGCTGGTTTTTTCCCGCGCTGCACTGCTGGCCGCAGTGAATGCAAACCTGCCTTTCCCCACGCCTACTGAGTGTTTCCATCCGCGCGATCATCATTATTTTATTCTTGGGTTGTCCATGGTCTTTGAGGAAGTTGGAGTAGCAGAAGAGAACGGTGCTGATTGCTTTCGAAATCGCTTTTGGCGCGCTGATTGCTGGGGTTGGCAATCGCATTTGGAACAGGCGGCAAGGATCTGGCGCAGCAATTCTCCTAAGAGAAGAGATTTAGTCAAAAAAGGAAGGATGAAGAAAAAAAGGAAGGATGAAGAAAAAGAAGACAAACTATCTCCACTTTAACGTTTTGGCAAGGAACAATGATGCCGCATTCATCCGATACTGGATCGCGCTTTGTACTTATGCGACTTCGCTTTCGCCAGTGTCCCTGGCCCAAGAGTGAGCACAACTAGAATGGTGACTCCCTAGCGGCTCTCTAACTCATTTCCCAAGTCGCTAACATTATTGCGCACACTGTGCAATTGTGAACACTCCCGAAATAGCCCACGGTAGTACATTCATTCCAAGGAGTTGGATGTTGTTGGGTGAACTCACGCGGCTCTCGCCCGTCGTCCGCTGTGTTCCTCCGATGGCGCAGTGAAGAGAGACACTGCGCCACCTCTTTTGCAACGGGTGAACATGATAAGCAAAGTACCATGTCACGAGTCCGACCAGCGTCGCGACGATGAGCCCAAGAAATTAAAGGTTCTGACCTACAAGCCCAAGGCTACATTCCGCTGGGCCCAAGACTGTTTGTGGGCGTTCATGGACTACAGACCGAAGAGCGATACTTAACAGGTATTTCGGGGAGTGAGCAATGAGTATCTCCTGAACCGGACGATCGTTCGGTGGACTTAAGGATGTCGGATTGAAACACTTTCTAGCGGTCGCCCTTCTTGTGTCCGCTTTGTGCGGGGGCGGCGCTGTTTGGAAACTTGCCACCGAAGCTACGCCTCCCTTGCGAACCAGAGTAGTCCCACTGCGCGAAATCGTTCATCAGCATGCTGACCCATTTCAGCAGTTTCCAGAGTCTTTCCCGCTCCAAGTCGCGGTATTCTGGACCAACCCCGGCCCCGATCCAGAGAATCCTCTTCCACTCGTCCACTCTTTAAAAGAAATGGGCATCCCTTTTTTTATCACTCGCGATCTCCCGCAAGCTCTCGGCCATCGTCTCGTCATTCTCTATCCCAGCGTTGATTCACACACTTTTACCCAGTCCCAGGCCGACAAGTTGACCGCTTTCGTGCGGCAAGGCGGATTTATCTTCGCCCAGGATGTGTTCTGGGGAGGCCTGCAGAGTCTTTTTGGTTTTCGTAGTTTCACTCCCTTGCGCACACGTCATCACTTGACATTTTCCGAGACCGAAGACCCTATCACGAAGTATCTCAATCGCCCCGAGGAGCGCGAAACTCAACTTGGGAGCGATCATCTCCCCGAAATTATCTGGAGTAACGGATACGTTCCTGACGCTCACGCCGAAGTGTTGGCGCACTTTGACGACGGGAGTGCGGCTTTGCTAACGAACTCCGTGGGCAAAGGAAAGGTGTATGTTCTGGGACTGAGTTTACTTGACGTCGTTTTGCGCAATCAGGACAATCGCGACTACGAGGCTCAGCGCCACTATGTGAATGCCTTTGAACCCGGCGCGGATGTTTGGCTACTGATCCTGCGGGCTTGGTACGAAGCCTACGGCCAAGATTGGGTCCGCCTCGCTGCTATTCCTGGGGGGCAACGCTCAGCTTTGTTGCTCTCCCATGATGTGGATTGGGAAAACTCATTTGCTCCAGGCTTCGATTTTGCTCGTGTCGAGAAGGCGAACCAGGCCAGCAGTACCTTTTTCATCCAGACTAAGTACGTCGATGATGCAAACAGCAAGGCTTTCTTTTTCGCTCCTAACCTCGACATTATTCGGCAACTAAAAGCAGGGGGTTCGACTGTGGGCAGCCATTCCATCATCCATTCGCGAGGCTTTAATAAGTTCGAACTGGGCTCGGGCCATGAAACTTATCCCAGTTATCAACCTCGCGGCTTCGGATTTGACACTGCCGGGGGAGCCACTATCTTCGGCGAAGTTCGAGTCAGTAAAGAATTGCTGGATGGAGAAATTCCGGGTCAAGATACAATCTTCTTCCGTGCTGGGCACCTCCGGGTTCCCGTTTCTCTGCCGGAAGTCCTTGAGCGGTCCGGATATCAGTTCGACTCATCATTCACCGCCGACGATGTTCTCTCCAACTTCCCGTTCGCGCTTCCTCGGGATCTCGGGTTTGAGGAGGACAGCGAAATCTATGAGTTTCCAGTCACCATTGAAGACGAAGAATCGCCTGGCTTCGCCAAACGGGTGCCCCAGGCATTGCGAGTGATCCTGGCCAATGCCGAAAACGGAGCTGTGAGCGTCGTGCTGATTCATTCCAATGAATCCATCCTGAAAGCAGCCGCCGAACAAGATTTGCTTCGTCAGCTACCTCCGGACATCATCAGGACTGACATGGTGACCTTTGCAAAATTCTGGCGCGCTCGCGATCGTATCCAATGGAGCCTGACCCCGACCTCCGTACCCACAGAAGCCCTGCTGCAAGTCGAGTCAGACGAGCCGGTAATCGGTCTCACCTTTGAATTCCAACGTCCAATAGCGACCGTCACAGGCGGCGCAACCTTATTCCCCGACAGTCGGCACCTTGTATTGCCAGAACTCGCGCCGGGCCAGAATGTTTCACTCCACGTCGACTACCAGCACTGAACTCGGCTCTGCAGTGTAGGTGGCCCGCGCACGTAAGCCTTGATGCCTTGCGTAACTACTCTTGCAGCCCTATTGAGTCCATAGTGATAGTTAAGGATTGCAATGGCGGTGCATTGCTGCGCTCAGGGCCTCGCTCTGACGGTCCTGTTCCTCCCCTAACCAGATTCAATTTCCGAATGACCCAGAAGCCGTGTACGTAATTCCGGCTCCGGATCGAGCGGACCACAGTCCGCTGGAGTTTGTCGTGAGCGTGTCTGAAAACAGATTCATTCGTCAACCGAACGAACGGTTGATCAGGACCGTCATCGCAGGTTTGCTGCTAATCGGTTTCGTGCAGTTCCTCGCCGCGCAAACGACCGGCGACTGGCAGGATGAAGTGCGCAAGAATGTCGAGAATCAGCGCATTGATGCCGCTCTTGCCGTCGTCGACCAGCGTTTGACGGACGCACCTGAAGATCTGGAAGCTCACGGTTGGCGTGGACGATTGCTGGCCTGGAAAGGCCGTTGGCCCGAAGGTGAAACTGAATACAAACTTGTCCTCGACAAAGTCCCAGACGATACCGACATGTTGACGGGGCTCTCTGACGTCCTCCTCTGGCAGAACAAATATGCAGAAGCGCTGCAGACTCTGGACCAGGCAAGAAAGACCTCACCCTCGAACCCTGAGATCCTTTCACGCCGCGCTCGTGTGCTAGCGTTGTTGGGCCGGACGCCGGAAGCTCGTTCGGAGTACCGACAGACACTTCTGTTTGATACGCACAATTCGGAGGCGAGAGCAGGTCTCGACAGCTTGAGCGAGAACACGAAACACGAACTGCGGGTTGGCGAAGACGTCGATATCTTCAATTACTTCAATGCCGGCCAGACCCAGGGCGTCAGCCTCAGTTCCCGGTGGAACCCGCGATGGTCAACCGTCTTTGGCGTCAGCACCTATCAAAGGTTTGGGCAAGATGCGGTCAAGTTTGTGGCCAATACCGGCTTCCACCTCACCACGCGGGACTGGTTCATCGTCGGTAGCGCCGTTGCCAGCAGCCAGAGTGTGGTGCCCACCAACGAAGTTTTCTTCGAGTATGGCCACGCCTTCCGAATCGAAAATCGCTGGGTTCAGGGACTGGAAAGTTCCTACCAGCAACATTGGTTCTGGTATCGGGGTGCTCACGTCCTGACCCTGAACACAAGCCAGACTCTCTACCTTGCTCACGAGTGGACTTGGTCGCTGAACTTGACTGGCGCTCGTACTGGATTCTTGGGTACTCCCATCGACTGGACGCCCTCCGGCTACACCAAACTTGGCTTCCCGCTGCAACGTCGCGTCGTCGGCAACGTTCTCTTCGGCGTGGGCAGCGAAAACTTTGCCCAGATTGATCAAATCGGACGCTTCTCTGCGCACACTTTCGGAGGTGGTCTGCGCTATCAGTTCACCGTCCGCCAGGACATCAACGGCTATGCAGCTCGCCAGGATCGCGCGGGCGGCCTGATCGATACCAGCTTTGGATTGAGTTATGGGATCTGTTTTTAAAGGAATCGAAAAGCTCGGGCCCGCAGGGTTAGTGCTGGAGGCGATTCTCGCTTCGTTGCTGGGAATCCTGCTTCTCGTAGGATTCATTGTGCTGCGACGCTGGTACCGAGCCCGATACTTTCATAAAAGAAATCAGCGCACCGTTGCCTTGCGCTCCCAATGGGACGATATCCTCTCCTGCAAAATCCCCGCCAAAGACTGGCGCTTCAATCTGCTCGATTGCGACATCGTTGAGTCCATTCTGCTCGATGGCATCGAAATGTCGCCACCCGACAAGTTACCACCGCTGCTGGACTGTCTTCGCGTCAGCGGATTACTTGATATGCGTATTTACGAAGCCCGAACATCGCGCGGATTGAAGCAACGAACCGCCCTGCTGGCTCTGGGGCGAACTCGCGCCATGGAAGCGATTCCTGCTCTGGCGGCGGGATTGGACTCGCATTTGCGCGAAACTCGGATCGCCGCGGTTCGGGGCCTCGGCCGCACGGCTCGCATAGAAGCCGCCATCCCGATTCTTGACCGCATCATTACCGGTCATTTCGACGCGCCCGAACGTTCTTTGAAAAACGCCCTGGCAAACTGCTGCCGTTCCTGCCCCGAGGTACTCGTCAACTACCTTGAGCGCACGCATGGACCGGTTCGCGAGTTGCTGGCGCGCGTGCTCGGCGAACTGGCATCGCCTCAGCTTGGTGAGGAGTTACTCGTTCTCGCCTCAGACGTCTTACCGGAAGTGCGCGCTTCCGCCGCCCGTGCGCTCGGCAATACCAACACGTCTTACACTCTGCCGGCGCTCGAAAGTTTGGCTGCCGATCCAGAATGGTTTGTTCGTCTGCGCGCCGTCGTTGCGCTGGGACAAATCGACGACGTCGACAAAATAAGCATCCTGCTTCGCTCCCTCTGCGACCCCAACCGCCACGTACGTCAGCGTGCCGCATGGGCGCTCGCGCGGATGGGGCCGCAACTCGATCAGATCCTCGAAGATGTAATCGCTACCAAAGACGATTACGCCCTGCAGTCGTTTATTTCCGAACTCGAGCGATCCGGCGCAATCGAGAAACTTGTCGGCGGCTTTCCTGGTTCCAGCCGTCACTCTACCGGGACTCATTCGATGGAAGTTGTAGCGGAAGCAAGAAAACGAGTGGAACTCACCGGCAAAGCTGCGTCGGTAGCTGGGGCGCACTGACCGTGCATTTTCTCGCCATCTCGAACGATACACTCTTCATCTACTACGTGCTATCCAACGTCATCTACCTTGGACTGCTGATCGTTGCAATTGTCAAAAACGTCCGCCATCGTCATCGTCTTGGCAGTCAGCGCCTGGAATTGGTGAAAGCTTCTCCCTTCACCCCGCCCATCACTCTGATCGTTCCAGCGCACAACGAGGAACGCTCAATCGTAGGGAGCGTCGGTGCGCTGCTTGGACTCGAATATCCCTGCCTCGAAGTCATCGTTGTCAACGATGGATCGGACGACGCCACCCTGGAAAATCTAAGGCAGGCCTATCAGCTCCAGACCGCCCGCGTTCTCTACATTGCCGACATTGCAACCGCGCCGCTCCACGCCTTTTATCGCAGTGCGCTCGATCGGCACCTGTTCGTCCTCGATAAAGAAGCTGCTGGCTGCAAAGCCGACGCGATTAATGCAGGAATCAACGCCGCGACCAGTCCTTACATTTGCGTCGTCGACGCCGACTCAATTCTCGAAAAGGAATCTCTCATTCGCATCATGGCAGGAGTATTCGCCGACCCAGGTCGTGTCGTAGCCGTAGGCGGTATCGTACGCGTCTTGAACGGCTCCCGCGTGGTGAACAATCAAATCGAGGAAGTGCGCCTTCCCAAGAGTCCGATCGAAGTCATGCAGGTAATCGAATACTTGCGCGCCTTCCTGGTCGGCCGCGAAGCCTGGGCAGGCTTCAACATGCTGCCCATAATTTCCGGGGCCTTCGGAGTGTTTCAGCGCGACCTCGTCCTCCAAGTCGGCGGTTTCCGGACCCACGCGGTCGGAGAAGATCTCGATCTCATCATTCGCATGCACCGCCGCCTGCATGAAGATCACCGCTCGTACCACATCGACTTTATTCCTGACCCCACTTGCTGGACTGAAGTGCCTACCGATTTGAAGTCCCTCGCCCGCCAGCGTGCACGCTGGCACAAAGGTCTCATCGATACACTTTGGCCCAATCGGGACATGCTGTTCCGCGCCTGCTACGGACGCGTCGGCTGGCTCGTCCTTCCTTACATGTGGATCTTCGAATTCTTCGCG
>Ga0210393_10000084_pt1 | contig 106217 bp, 93 predicted proteins | sample IncBWC27OmetaG_FD_160068 | JGI IMG/M metagenome (GOLD analysis project Ga0210393, IMG submission 160068) | Forest soil microbial communities from Barre Woods Harvard Forest LTER site, Petersham, Massachusetts, United States - Inc-BW-C-27-O ... | reverse complement strand
CTCGATCATACCGAGCGGCTGTCGATCGCAACCGGTATCGCGAATATCTGGGCGCGCGACGCTATCACGATGGGGGCCGCGTCAAAGACCGTGGCCGAACTTTCCGGTGGCCGCTTCCTGCTCGGCATCGGGGTCAGCCACAAGCCGCTCGTCAGCAACTTGCGAGGCCACAATTACGACAAGCCGTACAGCTTCATGAAAGAGTATCTACCCAAAATGAAGGGGGCGCTCTATCTGGCGCCGGCGCCTAAAGAGCCTGTGCCAGTTGTGCTTGCAGCGCTGCATCCCAAGATGCTCGCGTTGTCGGCGAGCGAGGCGAACGGCACGCATACTTACTTCGTGCCGCCGGAGCATACGGCGAAAGCGCGCGCCCAAATCGGGCCGACTGCGATGCTGTGCGCGGCGCAAGCCACAATCCTCGAAACCGACGCGGCCAAAGCGCGCAAGGCCGCGCGCGACTATATGAAGACCTACGTTCCGCGGCTGCCCAACTACACCAACAATTTGAAGGCGCTCGGATGGGACGACAAGGAATTCGAAAACGGATGTTCGGATCGGCTGGTGGACGCTATCGTGGCGTGGGGCACTGAGGACAAGATTCGCGATCGAATCGACGCGCACTTGAAGGCGGGCGCCTCCCACGTCTGCATCCTGCCACTGCGCGCGGACGGTACGCCGCAGCCGGACCTGCGCACGGTGCAGGCGTTCGCGCAGCACTAAGGCGCGCGCCGATGCGTATTTCAATTTCTTCGAGGTTGCTTGCGCTGGCTCTCGCTCTTTCGCTTGGAGGATGCGCGTCGAGCAACGATCAGCAGGCCGCGCAGGCCGAAGCGGCGGCAGCCAAGGCTCAGGCTGCCGCCGAGCAATCCGAAAAAGATGCGCAGCAGGCGCAAGCGGCAGCGGACAAAGCGACCGAGGCCGCGGATCGCGCGACCAAGGCGGTTCAGGATGCGACGGCGGAAATCAATCGCGTCTCCGATCATATCGATCAGATGGAGCGCGATCGCGAGGCCGCCACGCACGGACGCCGGCTTTCGCACGTGAAGAAGTCGGCGCGGAAGACCGCGGCCAATAAGGCGGCACTTGCTTCAGGATCCCCCTCGGCGGCGCCGTCGCCATCGACGAAATAGCGCGCGGGAGAAGCAGTGGCTGAGCCAATCAAATCGCAGCCGGCACGCGCGCCGACCGAAGCGGACATTCGCGCCGAGAATCTCACCCCGCAACTTCGCCGCCACACCTGGATCAATATCGCGGGTCCGATTGCCGCGGTGTTTCTCGGGATCTTCGCAGCCGCGATGTATCTGCGGCCGGTCGATGTCTTGCGCTGGATTCAGATCTCGCGACTGGGATGGTCGGGCGTGTCGCAGAACGATCTCGCGCTGAAGGACGGCCTGATCACGTACCTGATGACCGGTGGCTATTCCGAAATGGAGCCGGTGGTGATGATTCATGGGCTAGGTCCGAACGCAGCGCTCGTGTGGCGCGGGATTATGCCGCCGGTGGCAGACGCGCACTACAAAGTGATCGCGCCCAACCTGCCTGGTTTCGCTTCGTCGGATCACAAGCAGGTTCAATATTCGATCGCTTACCAGGCCGAAGCGGTTGCGCAGATGATCGACGAGCTCAAACTCGATCACGTTAACCTGATTGGCAACGATCTCGGCGCTGACGTCGCGCTCTACTACGCCGTCGATCATCCGGACAAAGTCGAGCGGATGGTGCTCGTATCGGGCGGCCTGGTCGGTGCGCGCGGCGCTGAAAAACTTCGCCAGGGGATGCTGCCGACGACGCCCGACGCGATTCGTGCGCAGGTCGAGGCTAGCTTTTTCGATTTGCCGCCGATGCCGCAGTTCATCTACCAGCGAATGATGGAGCAATTGAGCGGCGACCTGGCGGCCGAGACCGACATGATCAACTCGGTCCCCCGCGACGAGGAGCACATCCGCTCGAAAATCGGCCAGGTCTTCAACACCCTTACGATCGTGATGTGGGGCGCGAAGAATCCGTACTTCTCGAACGAAGAAGGCGAGGCGCTGCACGCTGCGCTGCCGGGTTCGGGCAGGGTAATCTTCAAAACCTCAGGACCCTACCCACAACTCGAGCATCCCGACGATTTCGCCGAATCGCTGATCTTTGTGATCAAGCAGGAAGAAGGCGGCCGCTAACCACGCGCGGCAAGACGAGTACAGACGAATGAGCGCGCGTGCCTTGATTAGACACGCGCGCCCATTAGATCAGATCAGGTCCCAGAGCACCGAACAGTTGTGCTCGGCGTTAAAGGTCGACTCGGGCATCGGCGTGGGCGGTATCAACGATTGGAACACGTCGGTGGACGAACTGTACGGAGCCCATGCAGGCAGTGAGGAGGAGTTCGGGTTGAGGTTCTTCGCGAACTGGGTCCAGTAGGTCGTCATCGCCGCGGAGAGCTGTTCCTGCTCCGGTGTGAACACGGCAGGCGTCCCATCCAGCACAAACAGGTACGGCAACTCAGAACCATGGTAGGCGCCGAGCGGGAAAGTCAGCCCGGGGAAGGGAAACTCCGGCGCGTTCTCGTCGTTGAACTCGTAGGTATAGGTCGTCACGAATTGCGACAATGACTGGTCCGCGGTACGCGCCGGACAGGCGAAGATTCCATCGGTACCCGCCGCACCCAGTGCTATCGGACCGTTTACGTCATTGGCGGGAGGGCCGTCGGGATACAGAACTTCCAGTATCGGCGCCAGCTCTGACCCAAACAAAGCCTCGACTGCGAAATCATAGTCCGCGAGGTTCGCGAGCGCCGCGCCGCCGTCGGTGTCCAGGGCTACGAAGAGTCTGTACTCATCATGGTTGGTGCCCGAAATCATCGGCACCTGGTTGAATTCGCCGCTCGCAAATGACGCACCGAGCGTCTGCGTGAGCAGAGTTCCATCGATGAACGGATAGATCACGCTCGAGTTCTCGGCGATCAGGCTCGCGGCGGGAAGTGCTCGTAAACAAGCCGACGTCGAGCACCCAAGCGCAGAGGCAATGGTGTCGCCGGCCGGGACAAACGCGCTGCCCGTCGTCTCTCCCTGCGCGAGCGGTATGATCGATTCGAGATAGTCGGCGAAGCTGGAGTACGATCCGCTTTCGGAGATCGCTCCATGGAACAGGCCTTTCGCGGTCGGAGACGCCACGTTTGCGTACACGCTCTGGCCGCCGGCAGATTCACCGAAGATAGTGACGCGTTTCGGATCGCCGCCAAAGCCCGCGATATTCTTTTGCACCCACTTGAGCGCGAACTGCTGATCCATAAAGCCGTAGTTGCCGTTCTCATGGCCTTCGGCGTCGATTTGCGATTCGGCAAAGAAGCCCAGTGTGCCCAGGCGGTAGTTGATCGTGACGACGATCACTCCCTTCTTCACGAGCTGCGAGGGATCGTAGCCACTGCCGGCTCCGCTGGTGAGCGAGCCGCCGTGAATCCAGACCATCACCGGCAGTCCGCGTCCACGATCCTGGATTAGGTCTTCGAGCAGTACGTTCTGCGGAGTGTAAACATTCAGGAAGAGGCAGTTCTCGCTGCCACCTCCGCCCTGCGTGCATTCACTGCCGAAGGTCGTCGCGTTCAAGAAAAATCCCTTGAAGGGTCCGTAAGGCTCCGGCGGCAGCCATCGCAGCGCCCCCACTGGCGGCTTGGCGTAAGGGATGCCGAGGAATTCGTTCACTTTGCCTACGCTGGTGCCGGTGACAATTCCGCTCTCGGTGAAAGCGAACGCGGGAAAGCCTGCTCTGGCGTCCAAGGCTGAGCCCAGCGTGACCGCGCAGATCGCCACCGCCGCCATTAGAAAGACGAAACCAGCGCCCGGGCGCTTAAACGATCTCTTCGACTTCTCGATTCTTTCCATCGCCGATTCCTCCATCAGCTTTAGAGGAGCGCGGTCAGCAGCTGCCGACCATGCCCAATTTCATGTGAAGCAGTCACCGCAGCGTCGCGGTGACCGAATCCGAACCAGACTTTCACAGACGATCCCCAATACATTCAGCGGCAAACGTCAGATACTCCAGCATTCCCCAACGCTGGTTCCCCGAGAGCAACATCCTCTTACTCTCGATATCCTTCCGGCGGCAAGAACCTTTTTTTACCGACCGATTTTCATCGCGCGCGGAATCACGCCTTGCGCGGAACTCAGTCGTCTGCGATAAGCGAATCTGAAATTTCAGCCAGCGAGGAATCGACAACGATGAAGCTCTACAACGTGAATCTGTCCAACTTCGCCACCAAGTCCCGGCTCGTCATTTATGAAAAGGGACTCAACATCGAGATGGTGCCGATCCCGGGTGGCGGTCTCAAATCCGCCGAATACGCGAAGATCAACCCGCTCGGCAAAACTCCGGCGCTTGATGCCGACGGCCTCCTCATCCCCGAGTCCGAAGTAATCAACGAGTACCTCGAGGACAAGTATCCGACGCCGGCGCTGATGCCCAAGAGCCCGGAGGGGCGCGCCAAGGTGCGAATCATCACGCGCTTCCACGACCTGTACCTCGAGCCGCCGCTGCGCGCGCTGTTCGGCCAGTTGAATCCGAAGACTCGCGACCAAAAACTTGTCGGCGAGAAGCTGGCCGACCTCAAGAATCGTATCGACCAGCTCGAGAAGATGCTCGCAGACGGCGGTTACGCCTGCGGATCCGAATTCACCCTGGCAGACTGCGCGCTCGTGCCGACATTTTTCTTCATCACCAACCTGGGACCCGCCTTCGGCGTCAATGCGCTCGACGGACAGCCGAAACTGTCAGCATGGTGGACTCACGTACAGTCGCGACCGGCGGTGAAGAAGGCCCTCGGCGAGATGACGGAAGCGCTGGCAGCGATGCAGCGCGGCGGACAATAGGAATGTGTTACTGAGCGCGGCCGCGGAGCATCGCTGCTAGCGCGGCCGCGCACCAGACGGCTTCGAGCACCACGAATGGCGCGTATCCGATCAGATAAGACGCGTAGCATGAGACGGCGGCACCTACGGCGTTCATTACCTGATAGGCGAGAGAGCGGGAATCGAGCAGCGCGAACGAATTCATGAAAAACGCGATCAGTAACAGGGTGACTCCGATCGATCCGACGATTTCCGATGTCGACATTTCGTTTCTCCGGGCCGTTTGTATAACGCGACGTGCAAGGATCAGCTGACTATGTCTTATCTTGATCGCGATGGCGTGAGCATCTACTACGAGCAGCATGGCGCCGGGCCGTCCGTTCTGCTCTCGCATGGCTACAGCGCGAGCGCGCGGATGTGGCAAGGTCAGGTCGAGGCGCTGGCGGACAACTACCACGTGATCGCGTGGGACATGCGCGGCCACGACCGCTCCGACTCGCCCGACGATCCGGCGCTCTATTCTCACGAAGCGACCATCCACGATATGGCGGCGGTGCTCGACGCTTGCGGTGTCGGTCGCGCCATTGTCGCGGGCCTGTCGCTGGGCGGATTCATGTCGCTGGCGTTCTACCTGGCTCATCCCACCCGCACAGAGGCGCTGATGCTCTTCGACACGGGTCCCGGCTACAAGAAAGACGACGGGCGCACGGGATGGAACCGTCTCGCGGACAGCGTTGCCGAGGCATACGAGAAGAAGGGCCTCGCAGCGGCTGGCGTCAGCGCCGAAGTGAGCGTCGCGCGGCATCGCAGCGCGCAGGGCCTGGCGCACGCAGCGCGCGGGATGTTGTCGCAGCAGGACGGCCGTGTAATCGAGTCGCTGCCGACAATCGCCGTCCCGACGCTGGTGTTGGTGGGCGAAAACGACCAGCAATTCCGGCCGTCGGCCGATTACATGGCGGCAAAAATTCCCGGCGCGGAGAAAGTGATCCTCCAGAAAGCGGGTCATGCCGCCAATATCGATCAGCCCGAAGCGTTCAATGCCGCGGTGCGCGCGTTTCTAGAACGGGCCACTTCGTAGGCGTTTCGCAAACCTGGCAAAAGTTTGGTTCGCCCAATGTTCGCCACCCTTCTAGGGAACGTGACGCCAAATCGGCATTATGCAAGTTGCAATGCCGATAATCGCGCCGCGGTCACATTGGCGACAAGTCTGCAAACCTGATTGAAAGGGAGGCTCCAAGACTCATCAGGACTGACGTTTAGAATGGCTGTCCCTCCACTTTCAGAAATCAATCGCAACCTGTTCAACAAGCTAATCGATCATCACATCCGATTTTCGCTGGCCAAGCTGCGGATCGATTTGTCGAAGCACGACTGGTATCGCGCGACCGCGCTGGTGGTTCGCGACATGCTGGTCGAGAAGATGCTGGCGACGCGCCTCCGTTTCGATCGCAACAATTCGAAGAAGCTCTACTACCTGTCGCTCGAATTTCTGATCGGGCGCTCGCTGGAAAACAATCTCTTCAACCTTGGCATTATTGACGCATGCCGGGACTTTCTGGCCGAGAACGGAATCGAACTGCAAATACTGTTCGATGAAGAGCCCGACGCGGCGCTCGGTAACGGCGGCCTCGGCCGGCTCGCGGCGTGCTTCCTCGATTCGATGGCGACGCTCGATCTCCCCGGCTATGCCTATGGAATCAACTACGAGTATGGACTGTTCCGGCAGGAGATTCGGGGCGGCTACCAGGTCGAGCGCCCCGACGCGTGGCAGCGCGAAACCTCGCCGTGGCTGGTGCCGCGGCCCGAGCAGTCGTGCCGGATTCCGGTCTACGGGCGAATCGAGCATCGCATCGACAAAAAGGGCGAATACAATCCGAGCTGGGTGGATTGGCGCGTGCTGGTCGGCGTGCCGTCCGATCTTCCGATCGCGGGATTCGGCGGGCGCACAGTTAACTTCGTCCGCCTCTATTCAGCCGGCGCGTCCGATGAGTTCGACATGCAGATCTTCAATGCCGGCGACTACATGAAAGCCGTCGAGCAGAAGATGCTGTCGGAGACCATCTCGAAAGTGCTGTACCCGTCCGACGCGGTGGCGGCCGGCCGCGAACTCAGGCTGCTACAGGAATATTTTTTCGTGGCGTGCGCGGTGCACGACATAGTACAGGGGTTCGTCGCGCGCGGCGAAGACTTCAACGACTTTTCATCGCAAGTAGCTATTCAACTTAACGATACGCATCCCGCACTGACTATTGCGGAATTGATGCGCGTTTTTATCGACGAGTACGATCTGGAATGGGCAATGGCGTGGGAGATCACCCGCGCCACGGTCGCATACACTAATCACACACTACTGCCCGAAGCGCTGGAAAAATGGCCGGTGAGCCTGCTTGAGCGGGTCGTGCCGCGCCATCTGCAGATCATCTACGAGATCAATCGGCGCTTTATGGCGGACGCGGGCAGGTTCTGGCGCGACGATCCCGACAGCGAACGCCTCAAGCGGGTGTCGATCGTCCAGGAGGGCTACGAAGCCCAGATTCGGATGGCTCATCTGGCGATCGTCGGGAGCCATTCGGTCAATGGCGTGTCGAAGCTGCATACGGATCTGGTCGAGACGCGCCTGGTGCCCGACTTCTATCAACTGTGGCCCGAGAAGTTCAGCAACAAGACCAACGGCGTCACGCAACGGCGATGGCTGTTGATGGCGAATCCGGGTCTGGCGAGCCTGCTCGACGCGACGATAGGCACAGGCTGGGCGACAGACCTCGCGCAATTGAGCGCAGTCGAGAAATATGCGGACGACGCCGAGTTTCAGCGGCGGTTCAGAGCGATCAAGCGGGTCAACAAGGAGCGGCTGGCGAGAATAGTGAACCGGGTTGCCGCGGTCGATATCGATCCGGCCGCGATGTTCGATATTCAGGCCAAGCGCATCCACGAATACAAGCGGCAACTGCTGATGGCGTTGGGGATCGTGCATCAGTACCTGACGCTGGTGGATGACGGCGACGAGCCGCCGATGCCGCGCACCTACCTGCTTGCGGGCAAGGCTGCGCCGGGCTACTGGGCGGCGAAGATGATCATCAAGTTGATCAACAGCCTCGGCGAAGTGATCAACAACGATCCGAAGACGCGCGAGTTGATCAAGGTCGCCTTCCTGCCGGACTACAGGGTCTCGCTCGCGGAAAAAATCATCCCGGCCGCCGACGTGTCGGAACAAATTTCAACTGCCGGCCGCGAAGCGTCGGGGACCGGCAACATGAAATTCGCGATGAATGGCGCGCTGACGGTGGGGACGCTCGATGGCGCGAATATCGAAATCCGGGAAGCGGTAGGCGAGGAGAACATATTCATTTTTGGCCTGACTGCTGAAGAGATCGAAGATCTGACGTTGAGAGGCGCGTACCGGCCGCGCGACTACTATGAGACTGACGCGCGACTCAAGCGGGTGCTCGATGAGTTGGCGTCCGATCGATTCTGTCCCGGCGAGCCCGGATTATTCAGATGGGTGCGCGACGTGCTGGTCAGCCGCGATGACTATTTCCTGATGGCGGATTTCGGATCGTATGTCGATACTCAGTCTGCGGTATCAACTGAGTACCAACATCCGGAAGTGTGGACGCGAAAGGCTATACTCAATCTGGCCAGGATCGGCGCATTTTCGAGCGACCGCGCGGTTACGGAATACTCACGCGAGATATGGCATCTCGGCCCAGCTTGATTTCAAGGGGCCGATCAAAGAACCGTAGCGGATACTATTTCGGGCGGGGATCGCCTGCCCTTTGATCGAGAAGAGCCATGCCGGTCGGCGTGACCTTTAACGATTGTGCGCCCGTTTACGTACTGCCTGGTGATCAGCTTGCGATCGTTCGCCTCCTCCCAGACCGGGAAGCGGGGCATGACGTGCGCCAAGCATCCATCACTTCGTCGTAACGACGCTCGCCGTTCGCCACCCATTCAAGGAGATCGAGCACCAGGGATTCGACTGCGTCGAACCTGGATTCCACCGCCCTCAAAATATCAAACTCGTAATTTCCTATCATCCGTAACCATTGAGGGGATTTCGGTCGTACTAGCGTTTCATGAAGGTAGTAGCTTGCGCGAAGGTAGTAGCTTGCGCGCGAATCCGTATCGCTTCGATCCGGCTGGTGGCGGCGCTATTGATGGCGGCTCCGGCCCATCTTGCGCAGGCCCAGGCGAATTCGCTGGAAGTTCCGTCATCAACCAGCCCTGCCGCGCCGGCGAGTGAGAAGGCAACGACTGGGGAGAACGGGAAGGCGGCGAATCACCACAAGGCTGCCCAGTCTGAGCCCAGGAAGAAAAAGAACTCTTTCATGCACAAGATGCGCGACAAGGCGATGGCGAAGGTTCAGAAATTGTTCGGTTCTAAACTCGAACCCAGGACGGAGCCGAAGCCGGAATCAAACGTAGAGTAGTTCACCTCCAAACTCTCACGACTCGCAGCTAAGCCTGAGCTACGGCAGAGAGCGCGGCGTCGAGTTTTTTGCCGAAGTCGGGCGACGCCCCCGGTCGATAGATCACCTGCATCGACTCGGCGAGTTTCAGGAGTCCGGCATTGCGCTTCAGTACATCGCCGATCTCATCGAGATACGCAGAGAGCCCCGTGGGTGAACGATCCGCGGCAAACTCGACGGGCGCGCGCTGGGTCACGAACATAAGGCGCATCAGATCTTCGGCCGCTGCGGGATGAAGCGTGCGAAGCTCTTCGTACTTCCGAGGGTCGCGAAAGAAATTCCAAATCTTCTCGTCCGGCATCGCGAATCTGAGATCGGCGGTGAAGTTCATTACGAGGCATGGAGTGTCGCGTGCGGCGCAGACCTCGGCAATTTTGGCGGGAGGATCGTCGATCGCGACCGCTGGGGTGTTGCTGTGCGCCGCCGCGCCGCAGTTGCTGCCGTAGCGGGCGCGAAAATCCTGAAAGCTCAGCGGAACTTTGCCGAGGTGGTAGAGGATGCAAATGCCGTCGTCGGCAAGAACGTTTTGCGTCACGTCGTCGATCAGGCGCTCGACACTGCCCGGATTTTCGCAGTGATAAAGAACGTGCGAGGCAAACACGATTCGAAACTCGCGGGCGCGCGCAGGCGAACTCCGCGATCCCAGCAGTTCAAGCAGATGGCCCGCAAAGGCATCGCCGGCCTGCGCGGAGAAATCGACCAGCTTGAGCTTGCCCGTCGATTTCGCGGCTGAGAGAGTTGTCAGCGCCTCGCCGGTGCGTTCATTCGCGTACGCGATGCTGTAGTCAGTCGCGCGTATTTTGAATCCGGGTTCGAACCTCACGCCGGTAAGATATTTGACCAAGGTATCGCACGGGCCGCATCCGATATCGGCTATCGCGATCGGCTCGTTTCCTGTCATCACGATTTGCGCGTCGGCGAGATTATTCAGAAACGCAGCGTTGATACGCGCCGTCTTTTCTTTTTCGTCGGTCGCCGCCTTGAATGACGGGTAGATCTCTTCGTAGCGATATTCGTCGATCGAGATGCTCATAACTCGTGCTTCTTCACTCCGGTGCTCAAAGTGTCCAGCCGTCTGAATTGAGTTGGTCCACGGCTCGGCCATCTGGGAGGCCATTGCCACCACGAGAGTGCCACCGCGGCGGCGAATACGAAATAGAGCAGGCCGAAGACCCAGTTCGGTTCGTTGTAGAAAATCAGCCGGTCGATCCAGTAGCCGACGAAATCACGAGGATATGACGCAACGCCCGCGCGAAGTCGCAGCGAGTTTTCGAGCGTGGTCAGCGGACAGACGGCGCCAAACATCGCCTCGACGCATACGAGCAGGATTGCGGCGAGATGGACCGCGCGCAGCACGAAGCTCCGAGCCCATCGCGCGCCCGCGAGAGCGCCGGCGACGATCGCCGCGAAACCGATCACGACGAATGCCACGTATGCAGCGTGGAAGATCGCGACCGCATCTGCCAGCTCGAGCCACAGCATCGTCACCGATTATGCGGGTCCGGTCGCGCCTCGGTCGATGACGAGAAGGCGCTTAAATGCTCTTGCTGAGAAATCCGCCGTCGACGCAAATGTCGGCGCCAGTCACGAAACCGCTCGCGCGCCGGCTTGCCAGAAATATGCACGCGCCAATCAGTTCGCGCGGCTGGCCGAACCTGGCCATCGGCGTGTGCTGCAATATCGCCTGGGCGCGCTCGGTCGGCGTCCCATCATCATTGAAAAGAAGTGTGCGATTTTGATCCGACGGAAAAAAACCCGGCGTGATCGAATTGACGCGCACGCCACGAGAGGCCCACTCGCGCGCCAGGAATCGAGTCAGGCTCAGCACCGCGGCCTTGGACGCCGAGTACGCCACCACTCGCGACAACGGAACATGCGCCGCCACGCTGGTGAGGTTGACGATGCTGCCCGCACCGCGCGCCGCCATCGCGCCGCCGAATTCCTGGCATGGCAGGACTGCTCCACCAACGAGATTAAGGTCGAAGCTAGCGCGCCAATCGTTCTCGTCGATATGTTCGAAGGGAGTGTCAGCGGTCACCGTCACGCGCGCATCATTGCCGCCGGCGGCGTTCACCAGGATTGTGGGCGCGCCGAGCGCATCGGCAATACGCTGATGAGCGACGCGCAAGCTGGATCGATCGCGCGCGTCGATCGAGTAAAATTCCGCGACGCCGCCAGCCTCGCGAATCGCCGTAACGCGCAGGAGCCCTCGCTGCTGGTCGCGACCGAGCACTGCCACTGCAGCGCCCGAAGCCGCAAGCCCCGACGCCAGCGCACCGCCTAGTACGCCGGTCGCGCCCACGACGACCGCGACTTCGCCGGTCAGATCAAATAGATTTTCCATGACCTCGCGTGTCAGACTAAAATGCTGCGCGCCTGAAAGTCGAGCAATCGCATGAAAGCTTTTCTGGACGACGACTTCCTGCTCGATACCTCGGTCGCGCGTCATCTCTACCGGGACTATGCGGCTGGGTTGCCGATCATCGACTACCACTCCCATCTGCCGGTGACGGAGATCGCGGGGCGCAAGCGAATGCGCAATATCGGCGAACTATGGCTGGGCGCGGATCACTACAAGTGGCGATTGATGCGAATGGCGGGCGTTCCGGAGCGGCTTGTCACAGGCGACGCAGATGATCGTGAAAAGTTTCTCGCGTTTTGCCGCGTACTTCCGAATGCGATCGGCAACCCGGTTCATCACTGGTGCCATCTTGAACTGAAGCGTCATTTCCAAATTGATTCCGTAATCAACGAAGCCAACGCGTCGGAGCTGTGGGACGCTGCAAATGCGCGACTCGAATCGTTGGACGCGTGGAGCTTTCTCGAACAGTCCAAGGTCGAAGTCGCCTGCACCACCGACGACCCTGCAGATGATTTAGCCGATCACGCAGCGCTCGCCCGCTCCGCACTCAAGACCCGTATCATTCCGACTTTTCGCCCCGATCGCGCGAGGCGCATCAATGCCGAAAATTTTCCCGAGTACCTCGAGCGTCTCGGCAATGCCGCATCGATCAAGATCACGTCCTTCGCAACTTTGATTGAGGCGCTGGATAACAGAATCGGTTTCTTTCACGACGTGGGAGGACGTATCAGCGATCATTCATTGGAGGTTCCGCTCGCCGGACGGGCGGCTGCTGACTCTGACCTACAGAAACTATTCGCGCACCGGATAAATGGTAACGCGCTCGACGCAAAAGGTTTGGCGGTCTATCACTTAGGGCTATTGACGCATCTCGGCCGCTCCTATGCCCGTCGCGACTGGGCGATGTGTCTGCATATCGGCGCACGTCGCGACAACAACAGCCGCGCTTTCGCGGACCTGGGTCCAGACTCCGGATTCGACTCCATCGCAGATATCCCGTCCACCCATGGCTTATCGCTTTTGCTCGACACTTTGGATCGCGAGCGGAGTCTTCCGAAGACTATCCTGTTCTGCGCGCATCCGGCGATGAACGAGCTTGTCACCTCAATGATCGGAAATTATTGCCGCGACTCTGTCGCCGGCAAAATGCAATTCGGGCCGCCGTGGTGGTTCAACGACCACAAGGCAGGCATTCTGAAGCACCTAGAGACGCTGGCGAACCATGGCGTTCTCGGTGAGTTCGTCGGCATGACTACAGATTCCCGAAGCCTCGCATCCTATCCGCGTCACGAATACTTCCGACGGCTTTTGTGCCGCGCCCTCGGTCGATGGGTAGAAGATGGCGAATATCCTGACGATGAGGACGCGATGCGGAAACTGGTCGAGGGGATTTGCTACTACAACGCCAAACGCTATTTCGGCTTCGCGGCCGATGCATCCTATAGCCGCTGACGGTGGCGGGATGTCGATAGCCTCCGTTCCGGTCTTCACTCTTCAAGCTCGCGATGATCGACGGCTGAGTCTGCAGAGTGCAGAGGGCCACGTCGCGCATATTTTCGCGATCGATCGGAATATTGTTCGCATGATGGTGCTTCCGTTCGGCCGATTGCACCATCCGCGAACCTGGGCGATCGCGCCAGGCCTGGAGGATGTGCCGCTCGAAGGGCGCGACCGTTTCGACATGACCGACTATGACTTGCCGGAGGTCACGCTTGAGGAAAGTCCCGACGAATTGCGAGTCACAGTGCACGATATTCGGTTGACAATTTCGCTCATAGGACTCCGTTGCCGATGGGAAGTTAGATCCGACAATCAATGGCAGATCGCTGCGATGGATCGTCCTACACAGGCCTACAACTTCGGATCGTGGGACGACCGTGTCTATCACTACCTTAAGCGGTTTCCCGACGAATCGTATTGTGGCTTGGGTGAACGTTCCGGGTTTGCCAACCGCGCGGGTAATCGGTACAGGATGACCAATATCGATGCGATGGGCTATGATGCGCGGTCCAGCGATCCGCTATACAAGCACGTGCCCTTCTATATAACTCGAAGAAATGAGGGTCGGATCTTCTTCGGACTCTTCTATGACACCGTTGCCGACTGCATCTTCGACATGGGACGGGAGCTAGATAACTATCATGGTCCTTATCGCTATTTCAGAGCAGATGCGGGAGATCTCGACTACTACTTCATAGGAGGGCCGGACCCGGCCGACGTCGTTCGTCGATATACGTGGTTGACTGGCCGCCCATTGTTCAGCCCCAAGTGGAGTCTTGGCTATTCCGGTTCGACGATGAGCTATACGGACGCGCCGGATGCGCAGTCCAGAATGAATGAGTTCGTGGAGAAGTGTCGCGAGCACGACATTTCGTGCGACTCATTTCACTTGTCGTCGGGCTATTCCTCGATTGGAGCAAAGCGATACGTCTTCAACTGGGATCGGAACAAGTTTCCGGATCCTGACGCATTTGTTCATAGCTATCTGGACCACGGAATTCGCTTGTGCGCGAATATCAAGCCGTGTTTGCTCCGCGACCATCCGCAGTTCGCCGACGCCGCCGCTAGGGGTCTATTGATACGCGACGAGAACGGCCAGCCCGAAATGGTACAATTCTGGGGTGACGCAGGCGCTTATCTGGACTTCACGAATTCCGAGACGATCGCCTGGTGGAAGACCCAGGTCGCGAATTCACTGCTTCGTCTCGGAATTAAGGCTACCTGGAATGATAATAACGAATTCGAAATCTGGAATCCGAACGCGCGCGCTCGCGGCTTCGGACGCGAGTTTAGTGCTATAGAAGCAAAACCACTCCAGACCCTGTTGATGGTCCGCGCGTCACTCGAGGCGCAGCGCGAGCATTCCTCGGACTCGCGGCCATTCGCCGTTTCTCGATCCGCTGCAGCCGGTATGCAGCGATACGCGCAGACATGGTCGGGCGACAACTACACTTCTTGGGATACGCTCCGTTTCAACATCAAGATGGGACTGGGTCTGGCGCTTTCGGGAATGTCCAATATCGGCCACGACGTGGGAGGGTTTTCTGGCCCCGCGCCGGAACCCGAGCTGTTTCTTAGATGGCTTCAATTCGGCATTTTCATGCCCCGATTCACCATTCATTCCTGGAACGACGATGGCTCGGTGAACGAACCGTGGATGTATCCCGAATTGACGTCCACAGTGAAAAGCCTCATCGACTTTCGCTATCGACTGTTGCCACATCTATACAATCTTTTGTGGCGCTATCACCGCCTCTACGATCCCATAATCCGTCCGACCTTTTTCGACTCTCCTCACGATGATCGTTGCTATGCCGAAAATGACGATATGATGCTCGGTAGCGATCTGCTGGTAGCGGCTGTCGTGGAACCGGGAGCAACATCGCGTCGGATTTATTTGCCCACTTCGACAGGATGGTACGATTACTGGCGCGGCGACTACTATGAAGGAGGCCGGGAGATTGAAGTCGAAGCTCCGATGGACCGCACGCCTCTGTTCACACGTGAGGGGTGTGCCATCGCTGTTAACCTGGCACCGCAACACTTTGCACAACGCGCAGACGAACGTGGCTTCGAAATATTTCCGCATCGTGGGCGCGGGCACTTCGAGTGTGAATGTTTCGAAGACGATGGCGAAAGCAATGGCTATCGGCAGGGGCGGTATTGGACCTGGAGGTTGGATGTCATCAGCGATCCTGAGCAGATCTCAATTCAAGTCGACCGCCGCGGAGCGGGATTTACCGATTCAGCGGAGACTCGCCTGTTGTTTCCGCGAAACGAAATGCGTTCCATCAATTTAACCTCGGGACAGGTCGTAAGTGATACCGTGCAGGGGCTGCATCGCGATATTCGAGTCGCTTTGAATACCGGCGCTTCCCGGTAACTTCCATGCTTAACTCCGTACAATCACGGGTGGCCGGTCCGCACAGTCATCTGACACCCGACGAGATTCGCAGTGCTATAGCAGAGACCTTCCCGACTCGAGAGTATCGCGAAAAGCGCGTTTTGGTGATCGTCCCGGATGCGACACGGACCTGTCCGCTAGGTATTATTTTCGCCACCCTCTTCGATCAGATTGCCGGAGTTGCATTGGCATTCGACGTTATGATCGCTCTGGGAACTCATCCACCGATGAGCGAGCAGGCTATTTGCAGACGACTGGAAATTTCGGCTGAGGAACGCAGCACAACTTATCGGCGCGTGCAGTTCTTCAATCATGAATGGAATAATCAGTCGAGTCTTACTCAAGTCGGAACGATTTCGGCGGCCGAAATAGAAACCTTGACCAATGGGCTGTTCGCAACCGATGTGCTCGTCAATATCAATCGACGCGTATTCGATTACGATCAGGTAATCATAGCCGGTCCGATCTTCCCGCATGAGGTGGTTGGCTTTTCAGGAGGCAACAAGTATCTGTTTCCCGGGGTAAGCGGTCCTGAGGTGCTTAATTTTTTCCACTGGCTGGGCGCGGTCATCACTAACCCGATGATCATCGGGAACAAGCATACTCCCGTGCGCGCGATCATCGATCGAGCGGCCGCAATGGTACCGGTTCCCAAGGTTTGCCTGTGCATGGTCGTTGACAAGGGACAGCTGGTAGGACTCTTCGTAGGATCGCCCGAGGCAGCGTGGCAGCAAGCCAGCGACCTATCGCGCACGTTTCATATAACCTACAAGGACAAGCCGTTTCATACGGTGCTTTCCTGCGCCCCGAAAATGTACACCGAGTTGTGGGTGGGCGGTAAGTGTATGTACAAGCTTGAGCCGGTCGTGGCCGACGGCGGTGAACTGACGATATATGCTCCGCACATACGGGAGCTTTCGCAGGTCCATGGGGCGCTTATCAGAACAATCGGATACCACTGTCGCGATTATTTTTTGAAGCAGTGGAACGACTTTCGGCAATATCCCTGGGGAGTGCTGGCGCATTCTACTCACGTGCGCGGGATCGGGACTTATGAAGATCGCGTTGAACGTTGTCGCATCAAGGTTACACTCGCAACCGGAATCAGCAGGGAAGTCTGCGCAGCAATCAATCTTGGCTATCGAGATCCGGCAACGATAAATCCAAACGAATACGCCGGCCGCGAGAATGATGGCATCTTAATCGTTCCCGATTCCGGCGAGGTGCTATTTCATCTCCGGAATCGTCCCGCTTGGGCTCGTCAAATGTGATGTCCGCCTGGACCTCGGATTTCGCCGACAATCAAACCGACTATTGATCATAACCGTCAGAATCCAGGTTTCGCACCACTAGCGCTCTCGCTCGATCCGCGAGTTCGGCACAATTACTGCTCTTCCCGGCGTAGACGCACGAATCGTCAGCAAAGGATCTTTATTATGCTGGATATTTGCGACCAATGCGGGAGCGGTGTCAGCAAAAAGCTGCTGCACCGCAGTGACGGGACTGCGGTTTTTCATCGCGAGTGTATCAACGGCCACAAGCTGCACAGGACGACTGGCCAGGAGGATCGGCGGACGACTGACTCGTACGAGTCGAAGTCCTACGTGATCGTCGAGCCCTGCGACTGCAGCTGATTGCCGCTTTCGCTCCGGCGAATCGGAAATGTTCAGGCGAATCACCTGATTGATGCGGGTACTTGCTAGGCGTCACGCAATGACGTAGTAGTAGAGAAATATTACTCAAAGCGTACCTTGACCTAACGATGAATCCCGATATCAGCCGCCTGCGAATCAAGCTTTTCAGCGATGGCGCTGATATCCAGAGCATCGTGGAGATGTCGGCCGATCCACGTATCAAGGGTTTCACGACGAATCCGACGCTGATGAGAAAGGCCGGCGTGGTGGATTTCGAAGAATTCACCCGCGCCGTCGTGCGTGTGGTGCCCAATTATCCGCTGTCGGTTGAAGTCTTTGCCGACGATTTTGAGGGTATGAGGAACCAGGCTCGGACTATCGCGAGCTGGGGCGCCAACATAAATGTGAAGATACCTGTGACCAACTCGCGCGGAGAGTTCTCTGGTCCGCTCATCAGTCAGCTCTCGGCAGAGGGGATCGTACTCAACGTCACTGCCGTCTTGACGCTCGAACAGGTCCGCCGCATTGCACAAGCGCTCGACCCCGAGACGCCATCGATCGTCTCGGTCTTTGCGGGTCGTATCGCGGATACCGGTATCGATCCAATTCCTCTCATGAAGAAGGCCTTGAAAATACTCACGGTGCGCCCACGAGCCGAACTCCTGTGGGCAAGTCCGCGTGAGTTGCTGAATATCTTTCAGGCCGACGCGATCGGTTGCCACATCATTACGGCGACACCCGATATATTGAAGAAACTGTCTATGGTCGGCAAAGATCTAGAGAGCTACTCGCTCGAGACGGTCCAGATGTTCTACAACGACGCAAAGTCTGCCGGCTATTCCATTGCAGAAGCTCCAGCGGCGACGTTGGAAGAAGATCCCGATCTGAGCAAGCGCCGCCGTAGCGTCCTTGCCGCCTATTAGCCTAGGACTCTGATCGACTATCGTTGTTGGCTAGTAGGATTCTGACCGCGCTCGCGAGGTTTCTCGCTGTGAAATCCGGAGAGCTATTGCCGGTTTCACGCGCCTCGGCTCCTTCGTCGACAATTCGGATCGTTCGTACGCCAGCGGCCTTGCCGCATTGAACATCCGTGACACGGTCGCCGATCATCCACGATTTCGACAAATCGATCGCGTGTTCGTCCTGTGCCTTGAGCAGAAAATGTGGCGACGGCTTCCGGCATTGACAGGGGCCTAGCAGCGATGGAACCACCGCTTGAGGGTGATGCAGACAATAGTTGAAACCTTCGAAAGCTATGCCCGCTTCGTCAAGCGCAGACTCAAGTCTATTGTGAATACCTTCGAGCGCGTCCAGCGTAACTTTGCCTTTCGCGTAGTTAGGCTGGTTCGAAACGAGGAATAGTAGAAATCCGGAGTCCCGCAAAACGGCGAGCGACTCGAGCACGCCTGGGATTAGTCTGAAATCCTCTGGCCTCAGCGGCGCTTCAAATTCGCCGGTTAGCGGATTTAGGACGTTGTAGTTCAGGACGCCGTCGCGGTCGAGAAAAATCGCGCGCGGCTTTTTTATTTTTCCCGCTCCCACTTCATCTCGTGCTTTCGCAAATCCGGATGTGAAACGATCAAGTGCCAAACCACGGCCTGGAATGCTTCAGTGTGAGCCGTAATAGTTTCAGCCGAAGCGGTAGGTATGATCACGCAAGCATCGGCGACGGTCGCCGTATAGCCGCCGTCCCGCCCGACCACACCAATCACTTTAGCGCCGACCTGCTTGGCCAGCTTGAGAGCCATCACAATGTTAGGACTGATGTTTTTTTCGAGGTTTCCGCCACCGACGGAAAATATGAAGACCACATCGCTTGAGCGAAGGTTGCTATCCTTGAGCCAGTTCGCAAAGCATGACTCCCAACCGTCATCGTTGATGCGCGCGGTCAGCTCCGAAACGTTGTCGGTTGGCGTAAAGCTCTCGATTCCCGCAATCTTTCGGAAATCGTTCACCGCATGCCCGGCGTTGCCAGCACTTCCGCCGACCCCAAGAAAGAAAAGACGGCCATGAGCCTTTCGGAGCTCGAGCAAAATTTCAATGATTCGATCTATCTGCCGACGGTCGATGGCAGCCGCAATCTCACCAACTTCCGCCAAATATTTTGATGTGTAGTCGATTGGAGAGCCCATTCCTCCGCCTCGCATCAACCGCCTGACGTCGACCGCCAGCGGCTCATCCGCCTTGCGATTTATTGTCACAAATCTACCCACGTGACAACTAGTAGCATAATCTTCCTATGCGTGATTTGATATTCCAAAGCGGGTTGAGGGCGATGATGGGATGAGCGACGTGGGCCGCCAAATCACAGTAGCGATGATCACGCGAAATGAAGAGCGAGCTGTCGCTAAAGTCATTAGTGACATTCGCACTGCCGTTCCTGACGCCGAAATCGTCGTCGTCGACAGCAGCACGGATCGTACGGCACAGATAGCCGAGTCGCTGGGCGCCCGAGTCATCTTGCAACTGCCGCCGCGTGGCTATGGTCCTGCGATGGACACGGCTCTGCGATCGAGTGAACGCGAAGTGGTCGTGACGCTCGATTGCGACGATACCTACCCAGTGAACTTCATCGAGCCGATGACCCGAATGATAATCGACGACGGTTACGATCTCGTCGACGGATCGCGCTTGGCCAAAAAGCCCGACGCGATGCCCTGGATCAATTACCTGGCCAATTGGTTCTTCGCGTTAGTCGCTTCAGCAGTGTTCTTTCGGCGCGTGCGCGACCTTCACAGTGGGATGCGCGCGTATCGGAAAGGATTGATCGAGAATCTTCACTACGACGCTCAAGGTGCGGCTCTGCCGGTGGAGCTTCTGCTGCGGTCGATTCGGAGTGGCTACAAACTCAAGGTGATAAGCATCCCCTATCGCGAGCGAATCGGCCAAAGCACCATGCGGCCGCTCTCAAGCGCTTGGTGGACGATGCGTCGAATTCTTGTCAGCCGCTTCGCGTAGGCAATGGAATAATCAACTGAACTGACCTTCTGGAATAAAATGAAGCCATCTTCAAACAGCGGCGCGAATAAGTACCTGATTGTAGGAGGGGCTGGATTCATCGGCAGCCACTTCACCGACGCGCTGCTTTCAAATCCAAATATTGCAAGGGTGACTCTTTACGACAATTTGTCGTCTGGTCGCGAATGGCACTATGAGCAACATCTTCGCGACTCGCGCTTTCGTGTCGATCGCGGCGATGTCGCCGACCTCGAGCAACTGTGCGCTGCCATGGAGGGTCACGATGTCGTGATCCATTTGGCGTCCAACCCGGATATCGCGCGCGCTGCCCGAGAGCCAGAGGTCGACTTCTATCAAGGAACTCTTCTTACCAATAACGTCGTCGAAGCGATGAGAAGGACCGGCGCCAAACGCATCCTCTATGCTTCCGGCAGTGGAGTATACGGCGACCTTCACGAGCATGAAGCAGCAGAGGATCATGGCCTGCTCGAACCGGTCTCGACCTATGGAGCCAGTAAGCTTGCCGGCGAGGCGCTGATCAGTGCCTATTGCTTCATGTTCGACCTGATCGGCTGCGCGTTCAGGTTCGGCAACGTCGTCGGGGCGCGACAGACTCATGGAGTCGCCTTCGATTTCGTTCGCCGATTGCTCGTCGATCCGACCCGGCTCACGATTCTCGGCGACGGGACCCAAAGTAAGTCCTACATTCACGTCAGCGACGTTGTTTCAGCAGTGCTGACCGCAGCCAACAATCCTGAGAGTCGCCGATTTGAAGTCTTCAACGTAGCCACCGGTGATTACATCACAGTGTCGGAAATAGCTGAGCTCGTGGTCGAATGTCTAAAGCTAAAGACTCACCCTCGATTCGAATACTCCGGCGGCGATCGCGGCTGGAAGGGTGACGTCCCGATCGTAAGACTGAATACCAATCGCATCCGCGAGCTGGGTTGGACGAACAGATTCGGAAGTCGTCAGGCTCTCCACGAATCAATAGTTGCAATGATCGGTGACGAACGTGTCAGCCACCAATAAAGACATGCCGCCTATTGCGATTCTGGCGGGCGGGCTCGCGACACGCCTTCGACCGCTCACGACGAGTATCCCTAAATCGATGGTTGAGGTCGCTGGCGCGCCATTCATCCAGCATCAATTGCGGTTGCTCGTGCGCGAAGGCTTCAAAGAGATCGTAATATGCACCGGTCACCTGGGCGATCAGATCGAGTCATTCGTAGGCGATGGCTCCCGTTTCGGTTGCTCGGTTCAATATTCCAAGGATGGTGCCGTGCCGCTCGGCACAGGCGGTGCACTGCTGCGGGCCGCGCCCCTGCTGGGTCCAAGCTTTATGGTCACGTACGGTGACAGCTACCTGGATACCTCCTATGCGAAACCTTGGGCGGCATTTCGTCGGTCAGATTTACCAGCTCTGATGACTGTGCATCGAAACGAAGGCAAGTGGGATGCGAGCAACGTAGAATTTTCTGAAGGCGTGATAAAACGCTATGACAAAATCGTCAAGACTCCTGCGATGAATTATATTGATTACGGTATGGGAGTCTTGACTCGGGAGGCCGTGCTAACTCTCACACTCGAAGAATCATTTGACCTGGCGCACTTGTACTGCTTGCTTGCTAAACGAGGACTACTCGCCGGCTATGAGGTTCACCAACGCTTCTACGAGATTGGATCGCCGGCTGGTCTGGCAGAGACCGATCGATATCTTCGTGCCGGTGTCACTCAATGATAATCACGCGGACACCCTTGCGGATATCTCTCGGCGGCGGCGGGACTGATTTACCCTCCTATTATCGCGAGTTCGGCGGCTTCGTTATTTCAGCGGCAATCAATAAATATATCTACATCAGTATCAATCGAAGTTTCTTCCCCGGCTATCTCCTAAAGTATTCTGAACTCGAAGAAGCTCGCAGCTACGACCAAATCCGACATCCGCTGCTGCGCGAAACACTACGCCTGCATCAGATGCCTGACCAATTGGAAATCGTCAGCATAGCCGACGTGCCGGCTGGCACCGGCATGGGTTCGTCGGGTGCATTTCTCGTTGGACTGGTTCACGCCCTTTACGCATTCAAGCGCCAGCGCGTGTCAGCTCAGGTCCTGGCCGAGGAGGCATTCGATATCGAGGCTAATCGGTTGCAGCAGCCCGTTGGCAAACAGGATCAATACAGCGCTGCCTATGGCGGTATCACCTGCCAGGAATATGGATCCGGTGACACTCCTACTGTAACACCATTGACGCTGAGTAATATCGCACTCCGCCAGTTAAGCGAATCACTGATGCTTTTCTTTGTCGGATATACTCGCACAGCTGCGCAGTTGCTCAACGATCAAAAGACTCGGTCTGAAAAACGCGACCCCGAGATGCTCGCCAATTTACATTTCGTCAGAGACCTGGGTCGTGAAATCAAGCAGCTATTGATGAGCGGTGACGTGGGCCGTTACGGAGAGCTGATGCATGAACACTGGATGCGAAAGCGACTTCGCTCGACAGGAATGACCAGCGATCGTGTGGATGAGCTCTACGAGCTCGCGCGTGCACGTGGCGCAGCGACGGGAGGAAAGTTGGTCGGGGCGGGAGGCGCCGGCTTCCTGCTATTCCAAACGAAGGATCGCAATCGGCTGCGTGCCACCATGCTTGAGGCTGGTCTGAGCGAGATGGATTTTACGTTCGACTTCGATGGGTCGGTCGTGTTTCTCAGGAATTGATCAATCGCGCGAGCATTACCGTTCGAAACGCCAGCAGCCCTGGCGCAACTGCTGTGACAACTTTCTCGATCGGCAATAGATATTGCTGATAGAAGCCATAGGCCTTTGAGTCCAGTATAGAACCTGGCGATCGTTCTCCCTTTCCCATGAAACGCTTGATTACTGGCAGAAAGGCCCGGGCGATGCCTGGCTCAAATGTCGATTTCTCGGGAGCAAATCCGCAGTCGACGACCAGTTGGCGCGCAGAGCGAAAAGTAAAAAACCGAAGATGAGTGCGGTCCATTACACCGCTATCTGTGTAATCGAATCTTCCGAAAAGCGTTCGAAGGCGATTGTCCCAAACAACTACGTTTGGAAGAGAAAGCACGAGATAACCGTTTGGTTTGAGAAATTTACGATAAAACTTCAGTACTCCATAAGGATCTAAGGAGTGTTCAAGTGAGTCCGCCGCCATCAGAAAATCAAATCGTCGATCAGCCAGGGTTTGCTCCACCCTGCTGTAATTCGTGATATCAAGTTCAATGACCTCGGTGATTCGCTGACGGGCCACTTCACACGCAACCGGACTATTATCCAGCCCTGTAACTTTGAAGCCGAGACCTTCAATCTCGAGACCCAGCCGCGCTCGACCGCATCCTATGTCCAACACGGTAGGTGACTCGGAATAAGATCCGCGCGCGCCGCGCAGCAACGCGACGATCGCATAGTTAATATCTTCGTAGCGATAATAGTCTGGAGTGTTTTCGGCTGATACGTTCAAATGTTCAACGCTCCATTGTTAGACTTCCGACTCGAGCTGCTTTACAGCCGACAGGCCACGACGGATCGCTTCGTCCATGTTAATGTATTCGAACTCGGAGTTTCGCCCCACACTCACGATTCCGATGCTTGACAAGTAGTCGAGGGCTTTCGATAGCTTCTGCTGGTAGTCGAATGTGCGCACCACATAAGCATGCTTCGTCCTATGGACCCGCGTGAACGTGACTTCGCCATGCTTCAGCAATTCCATTGTTTCCAGACCGTCAACCACCTGTCGAATAATCTCATCATCGTCGAGTTCATGGAATCCATCGCCAGGGTTGGTCGTTATTTCCGCGGTTATAGCGAAATGTCCCGGCGGTGCACCCTCGTCCGTGAAGTTCAAGGGAAACGAAAGACGATGGAAAGGAAAGAGCTTGCTTGGCACATAGAGTGCCGTAAACGCGATTGGATGCCGGCTGATGGCTCCGATCATGACGACGGTTAGTGAATTAAAGCGTAGATCAGATACGCTCGCTCGAACTTCTGCGGGCACATCGGGGAGCGCTTCCACAAGGTCCTGAATCGGTATGGTAGAAACGAGACGGTCATAAGACTTCTCCGTGTCCCCGCTGCTCACATGCCACTTGGCACCTTCCGTCCATGCTCGCTCAATGCGGAATCCCGTCGTGATGTTTTCGCATTCACGGGCATACGTGCGCGGCAACGCCTCGATTCCTCCCGACTTGGGGTAGCCGAAATAAAGCTGATGTATATTGCCTTCGGTTTCCACTCCTACTGCGGACTTGATTACGTCTTCGATAGGAGGGCGCGGCACGCGACCTTCCACCCAATCCATGGACATTGACTCGGCGGGGACGTTCCAGATTTTTTCGTTATAGGGAAGCATGTACTTTTCGGCTATTCCCTTGCCGAATACATGGTAGATCCATTCCTTGAAATTACTAGGCGGCGGGTAATCGTTCTTCAGATAGTGATATAGGCATTCAAAGCGATCTTGAGGTGATAGATCATAGAGACCATTTTCAAAGGGATACTTTACCAGCCTTCCGTCATACCATATCCGATTGTCGCGTCGGCGCTGAGCGAGATTGTCTCCCAGCCGCCGGTAGACCAGGTCGAGGATTTCCTTATTTCGCGAAAAGAGTATGTGCGGACCACCCAGATCGAATGTGTACCCTTCAGCAACAAGACTCCGACAGTGGCCGCCGACTACAGCGTCACTCTCCAATACCTCGCATTCATGACGACGGCATTGGCTGGCAACCACCAGCCCAACTAATCCACCTCCTAAGACTCCGATTCTCATGGGGCAGAAACTTGCGGGCTCTTAAAGACTACTGCCTGACCCGAATGAAGGACGAGCGGAATCTCAGGTTTGTCTCGAAAGAACTCATCGACCGCCGCTCGTGCTCCCGGACACGAAGGGAATCCATAGTCATCAAACAGGAGAAATCCACCGGGCACCGTCCGCGGATAGAGGAACTCGCAACAATCCAGGACGGATTGATAAATGTCGACGTCGATGTGAGACAAGGCAACGCGCACGCTTTCGAGTCCTTTGAAAGTCTCTGGAATTAATCCCTTGTGATATGAGATCCAACCTTCTCGACCGACAAAACTCGAGACCGTTTCAGTGCTGGTATTGGAAAAATCGCCTGCCTGATGATGGTCATGCTCCTTGTTTGTCGTTGGCATGCCGAGGAAGGTATCGAACAAATGGAGGTATCTACGTTTCGGCGAGCTTTCGATTACTTTCCGAAGAAGGCGCGCGGTCCCTCCCTGGTACACACCAGCTTCGACGAAATCTCCTTGAAGCGTGAGTGCCTGGCGCGCCAAAGACTGAAGCGTCCACGCTCTCTCCTGCGTAACTAAGGTATGTTGACGAATTTCGTTGTAGGTTGTTTTGAATTCCGAGGGACCTCGCCAGGGCTGGAATCTTGGGTTGTACAGCTCTGAATCGGGTACCCCCTTCAATGCAGCACGCCATCGAAATAGAAAGCCCGGCAAGACCTGGTCTTGAAGTGCGATCTTCAGTCTTTCTGAAAAGGACACCATATGAGCCGCATCCACCCTGCCTCAACCGCGACCGAATCGATGGCTGTGAGAATAACTGTGTGAGCAAGACCGGTCAATTCGCTCTGCACAACTGCCCGCAACGCATTACCAACGCATTTCCAATTATGAAGACAATGAGTCGCGCGCATCGTCCGATCCATGCTCGTACTTGTCGTGTGGTTCAATCACTATTTTTCTCACGCCTTCTGCGGGTACTGCTTCCATCGGCCACAACGTCGTCGTTCCGTCATCCTCGAGGATCCAGGCTTCTCGAGTGGGATAGTAGCGCAATAACTCGTCGTCTTTGCCATTGGGCAACGACCGCGCCCATACAATTCGGGATTCATCGATATTGGCATCGTTGAACACCCATTCAAGGTGAATGTTATGCTTCGGACCATAACGGACGAACACAAGGACTTTGCCTGGCTCCTTGTTCAGGCGAGCGATCACGAGATCCCGTTTTGCGATGAATTCGCGCGAACCAGCGGGTTCGAGGTGATGCATAATCCGCGACACCCCAGATAGAGCAATCCAACTAAACAATGCGATGGTTGCCAGGTTTCGCACCTTACCTTTTGGGAATCGCAAGGAAACATCACGCACCGCCGCAGTAATTATCAGGAACAGCAATGCTATTCCCGGTGCAAAATAGTGCGGCAGAAAAGCAACTTCAGCGGCCACGCCTAGGTAGAACAGCAACAGAAGTACCAACGGGATTCGAAAACGGCGACTCCGTAGGAGCCTCCAAGAGCTATACACCGGGCAAAGAACCAGAGGTATCGACAAGCAAAAGAAGTAGAGCATCACGAGGGCGCGCCCATGTGCGAGAACGATGTGGTGCCGGTCAAATTGTTCTTGTTGTAAGTACCAGTCTACCCAGGTGCTCAGTAGTTCGTAGTTGTATTTTCCTTTCGGTTGAAGGTTGGTGGACCAAAGAAACATCGACGCAAGGGAATACTGATGGTCGTATTCCATATACGGCATCAGCAGAGGATTTCCGGTTATCCGATAGTTGTAATAACCCATCCAAAGGATGGTGGGCAATAAAACAGCCAGCAAAGGCACGCCGATGAAACGAACCACGTGTGATGTGTCCTCACGTCGTCGACGCACTAACGAGATCAAACGAGCGAGAACGAAAGTGCCGCATAACCCACCGAGAACGAGGCCCTCGTACGGACGTGTATTTGCCAGTATCGCCAGTCCGAGGCCGAAAACGATCGCTGGAGCGCGAGCCGGACGCCGCATCAATCGCGCCATCGCTCCGACCAGGAGCGCACCGCCAATGGCGGCCAGCGTCCCACCCCAATAGCTGTCCCAGTAGCTCCCTGTGAGTTGAAGAGCAGTCAGAAGTCCGCCGGCGATCGCCCATGCGGGCGGCAACCAAGCCCAAAGCGCCCAAGTGATGAGCCCGCAAAGAACGGCCATGCTGATCCACACGGTGACCCAAGGCGCGTGAAATACCACTTGTCCGACGGCGAGCATCAGGCCCATGCCAGGAGGATATTTCGAGGCATAGGTTGGGCGCGACAATTCATGGAACGTCTCAAAATGGATCCACATGGGATGAGTCGGATTGGTGAGACGTCCATGCGAAAAGGTATCTGCCGCCAGCAGATAACTGAATTCATCAGGGATGGCGGGTCTTGGCGCCGGGATGTCGGTCAGCAGCAGCAGCCGCAGACCAAAAGCGATCATGCCGACAAACATCGACGCGATTACGGCATGGCGCGTTAGTAGTGTGACTGCTCTCTTGAGAGATCCCATGAAACTAGTGGAGCGGCGTGCGCCGAACTACCGCACTGGTATATTGGCCCCCGAACTCGCAGGCAACATTCAGCACTGAACGCTCATTTTTTCTTCCATCTCGGCACGTAATCAGGCATAATCCCGCCGCAAAAGCAGGTTGAACCTGATTTCATGGGCGGAGACACGTCTTCGCAAGGTTTTGTAAATTTTACCGTCCGGCCATACCAGCCACCTGATTTTAGGTAATCGCAGTTTGAGGAGTTTGTATGAGCTTCAGGTTTGCAGACCCCCGTCACACACTGAATAAGTTCGCGCGTCCGGGTATTGCGTTGTGGATGCTGGTTGCGGCTTTGTGGCTAGGCCTCCTGCCCGGATACTCGTGGGCAAATGTGCTCGATCCGTCTCGATCGGCGGCGGGCAATAGCGGCGACTTTGTTCGAATTCCCGGGCATGTGCTGCCGGCCCTTGCGAAGGCGACGATCGTTCCATCGAATCCGAAGAGCGAGAGCGAATCTGTCAACCTGACGATCGTACTCAAACGCGACCATCAGGCTGAATTCGAGCGCTATCTGAAAGACCTGTACGATCCGCACTCGAAAGTCTTCCACAAATTTCTGACACAGTCGGAGATTGCCGATCGCTTTGGCCCGAGCCGCGAGGATTACAATTCACTCCTGCGCTGGATGAGGTCGAGGGGATTCAGGCTCGAGCGCGGCTCGAAGAACCGGCTTACGCTCACCATGCGTGGTACGCGGGCTCAAGTTGAGAGCGCATTCGATGTGCGGATTCGCGATTATGCACTCGGGCACTCCACTTTTTTCGCGAACGATCAGGACCCTGAGTCCCAGGCACACTCGGCCCCAAAGTCGCATCGATCGTCGGTTTGACGAATCTGCCCCATCCCAAGGCTGCGCATGACGCAATCGTTACGGCATTCTGTTCGGTGGTTGCCTGGTTGTATGCACCGACCGCGTGCATCTACCAGTGCGGCAACCTGAGTGACCCTGCTTGCAAAACTTGCATGGACACCGCCTATAAAACCAAGTTGAAAGCATGTCAGACTGAGAATCATGTCGCCAAAGCGTCGAACGGGTCCGGAAATGACCCAGGTTCCTGGCTGGCGATCGACGGAACGGGTCAGACCGTCGGTCTGATTGAATTCGACAATTTTCATACAAGCGATGTGAGCGACTACATCAACTTGAACGGGCTTCCAGCCCAAGTCGGCAATCTAAGTGAAATAAATGTTGGCGGAGGTGCTCCGCTCGGGAGCAATGAGGATGAGGTTCTGCTCGACATAGATGCAGTGATGACCATCGCTCCGGGCGCAAAGGTCGAGGTCGTCGACGGACCTTTCGATGGTGCGGGCAGTTTCCAGGCGCTGTTCAACGCCGCGATTGACGGTGGTGCAACTGTAATCGGCAACAGTTGGTCTTATTGCGAGGATCAAACAACCTCTGCCGACGTCCATAGTCTTGACACCATATTCCAGAATGCCGCAGTGGCCGGGGTCAGCATCTTCAATGCTACGGGTGACAGCGGCAGCACCTGTCTGGACGGCAGCGCCAATACGGTCGGAGTCCCGGCCGATTCACCAAGCGCGACCGCCGTCGGAGGGTCTTCGCTCACCGAGGACCCGATCGGCGTATACCAGAGTGAAGCTTGGTGGAACGGCACGGCTGCAACACCGCCAACGGGACAGGGCGGTTTCGGGAACAGCAAATTTTTTGGCGTTCCTCTCTACCAGAACGGATTGACGAGCGGCGGAAGGTCGATACCCGACTTGGTCATCAATGCCGACCCGGCCAAAGGAGTAGTCATCTGTCAGGCAGATAGCGGTGGTTGCCCGTCGGGACTGCTGTACGGTGGAACAAGCGTTGCCGCCCCGCAATGGGCGGCGTTCGCTGCGATCCTCAATGAAGCTCAGGGTACAAACCTGGGAGCTTTCAACCCACTGTTATATCCGCTGGCGAACACCACGGCCTTTCACAACGCCATTTCGATGGGCAGCGATTTCGCCCACGTTGGTCTCGGTTCGCCCAATCTCGACGCTATGAATCTGGAACTCGGGCACCAGAGCGTTGGCGCCGTCGATCCATCCATTTCGGAAGTTGATTTCGGAAGCACCGACACTCCGCCACCGCCGGCGGGCTTCCCGGCCGACGGTTCAACGCAGAATACGATCGTGGTGATTCTGCGCGACGGCGAGGGCAATTCAGTCGGCGGAAAAACAGTCACACTGACCGCTAGCCCAAGTGGCACAGCAGTCATCACGCCGCCCAGCGGAGTGACTAACACAACGAACGGGGCAGTGGTCTTCGGGATCACCGATACTACAATCGAAACTCTAACTCTGACCGCAACGGACACAACCGACAGCATCCAACTGACGCCCAGTATACCGCCAACAATCGCCTTCGTGGCCCCGCCAGCCACGTCCGCGAGCATCAATGCGTCGCCGCTCAGCGTCCTCAACGACGGCCTGACGTCCACGACGATCACCGTCACGCTCAAGGATGCGAAAGGGAATGCGACGCCCGGCAAGCTCGTCAATATTGCTCAAACCGGCAGCTCCAGTATCAATGGCCCGACTCCGCAGGTGACGGACTCCAGCGGCAACATCCAGTTCACCGCTACCGATCTGGTGAGTGAGAGCGTTACCTATACCGCGGTGGACGTGACCGACGGCAACTTGCCGGTCCCCGGTTCGACGGCCGTGGACTTCAGCGGCGACCCCAGCGCCGGCTGCGTCGTTGGCACTCCTCAGGCTGCTCCGGGCTTTATCGTCACACCGTACGCGACCGGCTTCGCGGCCGAGAACATTGGTATTTTCAGCAACGTCAATTTCGGCTGTGCGGGAGTGTCTGGCATCGCGTTCGATTCATCCGGGAATTTGTATGCGAATGACGAAGTGAACGGCAACATCTACAAGTTCCCGTCCGGCGGCGGCGTGGCGGGTCCCAGCACGCAGATTAACAGCACCTCGATTGGCGAAGGTCTCACCGGACTGGTCTTCGATTCGAGTGGTAATCTGTTCGCCAGCCGTTCAGTGACCGGCGGCAATTTCAACACCGGCGTAGTCTTGCAGATCAATCCTTCCAACGGCGAGGTGATACAGACAGATTCTTCCGGATTGACCTGTAGCACCGTGCTTGCGATCGACCCGTTGAGCCAGGATCTGTTTACCGACGACTCCTGTTCAGGCAGTGGTTCAGACAACGCTTCGATCTTCCGCATTTCCGATCCAAGCAGTACCACGCCAACGACCTCCGTATACGCGACGCTGACCGGCACGCCGAACGCGACGTTAGCGTTCGCTCCGGGAGGGACGATTTACGCATGGGCGGACACGGGCGTGCCCCAGATAACCGAGGTGAGCGGCACCAATGGTCCTGCCACACCCACCGTCAGCCCCTTGGGAGGAGTGCAGTTAGCCAACCTCGGGCTGCTGGCAGCGGGGACCGGCGAGGGGACATCGCTAATCGCAAACCCCTTCGTCAACAATGCGACCATCGGGATCAACAATGTTGATTTGACGACAAGTCCTCCGAGTATCGGCACTTCCTTCATGCAAAAGGTCGGCGCCAACTTCATGACCTTCGGCCCCGACGGCTGCATCTACACGTCGCAACTCAATACGGTGTACAGAATCACGGACACCAACGGCGGCTGCAGTTACGCCACTACGCTGTCATCGCCGACGCTGGTGCTATCGCCGACGTCGGTGTCGCCCAATCCGGCGCAGGGAACGTCGCAAACCTTCAATGCGATGCTTCATTATGCGAGTCCGCTCGCCGGTGAGCAGGTCGTGTTCAATGTCTCCGGCGCCAACCCGCAGAATAAACAGGTAGCCACCAACGCCACCGGGCAGGCGTCGTTCAGCTACACCGCTGCCCATCAGGGGGTCGATACCATAACCGCAACAACGACAGTCGGCAGCACCCCGCTCACGTCCAATCAAGCCGTAGTGACCTGGGGGCCGGGTTCGGATACCACTTTCGTGAGCCTCAACCAGAGCCCGAAGGGCGCCTCCCCAGGCCAGACGGTCAGCCTCATCGCGTCGCTAACGGATATCTCTCAAAATCCGGCCACTGCGCTCTCGGGCCAGACCATCGATTTCTCGGCGGGCGGCCAGAACTGCAACGCACCGACCAACGCGCAAGGCATCGCTACCTGTCCGATTACTGCGAGCGGGGCGGGCTCCGAGACTCTTACCGCGAGCTTTGCCGGAGCTACAGGGCTGTTGGCCTCGAACGACTCGAGCGGCTTCACCGTGGTGGTGCCGGCAGCAAGTCCGACCGTGACACCGGCGACGCCGACCGCGACTCCGACGGCAACCGCGACGCCGACCGCAACACCGACTCCGACTCTGACTGCCACTCCCACCGCGACGCCGACGCCGGTGGCTGGCAAGCTCAAGATCCGGCCGAAGAGGCTCAACTTCGGTGACGTCGAAGTCGGCTCGGACAAGGTCAAGTCGGTCAAAATCACCAATGCCGGCAAGATCAAAAAGAAAAGGGTTCCGCTACCAATTCTCATCGAGATGGAAAATGGGGCTACCAACCCGTTCAGCATCACTCAGGCTTGCGACGACGACGATCTCGGCCCGAGAGGCAAGGGCATCCCTGCCGGCAGCTGCGAGGTCTCGGTGACTTTCACGCCGACGGCGGCGCAGAAATACAGCGGGACGTTGATGATTGATACCAACCTCGAGTCGGGACCTGATAAGAGCGTCAAGCTCGAAGGCGTCGGGAAGGTGCCGAAAGTCAAAAAATGAGTCGCTTCAGCGATCCCTCGGCCTCTCGAACAAATCGGAGGCCGAGGGCGGCGCTATTCCATTTTCACCAACAGTCCGTGCGATCGCGCCGACTCGAACATCCAGCGGAAGAACATGATCGCGAATATGAAATAGACGACGTTCAATCCGAGGCCCCATTGGAAATGCGAGGCCGAAAATCCGCCATTTCCGATAGCCTGCCGCATACCTTCGAATGATTGAGTGGTCGGTAGTATCGAGGCCATCGGGCGCAGGAAGCTTGGCAGCGAGCTCAATGGGTAGAAGACGCACGACAGCGGCATCAATATACCGGCGAAGCTCCACGCCATCGCCTGTAGCTTCGTGGTAAAGCGGAAGACCAGACCGGTGACGACGATACCCATCGTAAGCGCGAACAGAGTCAGGTTCAGTATGAATGGGATCAATTTCGGCATCGTTGGAAAAATATTGTAGTGATAGAAGAGCAACGCGATCACGGATTCGACGATAAGCCCAATCAACGCCTTGACTGACGTTACAATAATCAGCCCGGTCACGTACTCCGACACACTTAGAGGTGAAGCGAACAGGCTGACCAGGTTTCGCGACCATAGCTCTTCCAGAAACCCTACTGCCATGTCGCGCTGGAAGGCATTGAAGATCCCCCAAAGAATGACTGCACCTAACAGGCAGCTGATGACTCCGGGCTGCATGCGATCGCCGTGTCGGAGATACAGCGTGAAGAATCCCCACACCACGATGTTCACCACTGGCCAGTAGACCATGTAGGTGATGTGATTGGCGTTGTGCATCACCTCGTAGGTGTGCCGCCTGATAACTGCGTTAATTCGATACAGCTTCATCAGGCTGGCGTCCCGCGATGCGAATGAACACCTCGTCGAGCGCAGGAGCGTCGCGCTCCTCCTTGAGGACATTGCGGGTTACTTCGATCGGTGTCCCCGTCGCGACAACGCGCCCATGACTCAGGAAGATGATCCGGTTACACATGCGCTGGACTTCGTGCATGTTATGCGACGTATAAAGAATCGTCGTTCCACGACTGCGCTGTAGCTCGAGCAGAATGTCTCTGACCTGGATCGCCGCGTGAAAATCAAGGAAAGCAGTCGGTTCGTCGAGCAACAGCAACTCCGGATCGTTCAGAAACGCCTTGCATAGACCTACCCGGGTCGTCTCGCCGGAGGACAACCGTGAAATCGGTTTGTCCCTCAGACGGCCGATGCCAAATCGCTCGAGGAGTTCACTGATTTTCGCCTTAGCATTGTGGACATTGTAGATGCTCGCGAAGACCGTCAGGTTCTCGAGCACACTCAGCCGGACCGGAAACGCCATGTAGGGCGAGGTGAAATTCAATCTCAGGAGGATCTGCTCGCGATCTTTCTCCAGGCTCTTTCCGAACAGGCGGATCGTGCCCGCGTTCGGCAGAATCAACCCGAGCATAGTGTGAATGATGGTCGTTTTGCCGGCCCCGTTAGGACCGACAAGGCCAGCGATTTCACCTTCCTGGACGACGAATGAAACGTCGTCGACTGCGGTGAACTTGCCGTAGGTTTTTGTCAAGCGCTCGATGGTAACGAGCATCGCGCCACAGTACGCCAGCGGGGCGTCGAGGACAAACTGTTCGCAGAGTGATCTTTTTGTGCCTGAATGATACTTCGCCGCCGCACGATATCCAGAAGGTGCGTGAGATTAAATGTTCTGCAGATAACTCCAATAGGTGTGCAAATTCACCAAAATAATCACTTGAAACTCGTAGAGAAAATTCGTATGGTTCCGCACCAACTGCAAGGGAAAAATGCAGACTACGGCTGCCATCTGAATCGAGATTAACTGGAGCGAAAAAGAGGACAACCAGTGACTGCCACCTTTCCGTCGTTACCCCAAATTGACGTCGCGCGCGGCGCCCGCCTACCCCGGGTGTGTATTGCCACGTGGGAAATCGAGGGACCGTCTCGCAACGCGGGCATTGGTACCGCTTACACCAGTTTGGCCGATGCGTTGAAGCGGGCAGGCTATGACGTGACCATCCTATTCCTGCTCGGATGTCATCCCACCGACGGCAATATGATCGATTGGGTTGACTACTACCGGACAGAAAAAGGCATGCGGTTGATCCCTCTGCCGATGGCGCACGAGCCGCGAATTCACGCCGCGTGGGCCTCGAGTGTGTCGTATCACACCTATGTTTGGTTGAAGGAGCATCAGCACGATTTCGACATCATTCACTTTCCCGAATGTCAGGGACTGGGATTCTACAGCTTGCTGGCAAAGCGCCAGGGCCTCGCCTTCACTGACGTGACCTTCGTGGTAAGTGCTCATGGTCCTACATTTTGGGTAAAGGAGGGTAGCCAGGATTACATCCGCAACCTCGGCGAGCTCGAGATAGACTTCATGGAGCGAACCAGCGTCGCGGTCGCCGATTATCTTGTTAGTCCCAGTCAGTACCTTCTAAGCTGGATGCAACAGAACGGCTGGGAGCTTCCTGAACGAACCTATGTCGCGCCGTATGTTCTTCCGCGTACCGCGCAGTTGGCGGAAAACGCCGCAACGCGGCAGAAAAACAGCAATGAAATTCGCGAAATCGTGTTCTTTGGACGATTAGAAATAAGAAAGGGGCTTAAACTATTCTGCGATGCCCTCGATGAACTTTGCGCCGATCGCTCAGGTCAAAAATTCGAAGTCACATTCCTTGGTAAAGAGACGCAGCTCTATGGTCGTTCGAGCATCGGCTATATCAGCGACCGGTCTAAGGCATGGTCCGTACCGTGGCACATCGTTTCGAATAAGTATCAGGGCCCAGCTATTGACTACCTTAGAGGGGCTGGAAGGCTAGCTATCATATCGTCACTCTCCGACAACTATCCTAACACTGTGTTGGAGTGCGTCGGTGCAGGAGTACCGCTGCTGGCCAGTAATGTTGGTGGGATCCCTGAAATTATCGATGCGGCCGATAGAGAGAGGGTTTGCTTTGAGCCGCGCCCGGATATCCTCGCGCATCGTATCCGCAGCGCGATTGATCACGGCGCCCCGTCGGCACGCCCGTCGACGTCATTCGGCGACACCGAGCGCAAATGGGTGAATTGGCACGCCGGACTATCCAATCGAGACAAAAGAGAGTCGCCGGTTCGCAAGCCTCGCGACGAAAGCCGGGAGTCAATCTTCCCCTTGGTGAGCGTGTGTTTTGCGTACAACGTGCGTGAGAAAGGCGCCGCTGCAACGTTAGCTTCGCTCAAGCGGCAGGACTATCCGCATTTGCAGATAATCCTTGCGGAGTGCGGAAGCGACGGTTCCTCGCCGTCAGATTCGTCGAGCAAATCAGACGGGTTCAAAGGTCACGAAGTGCGCCGGATCTCTCGCCGCAGCGCCGAACTCGGCGCGGGCAGAAATGCCGCGGCCCGCGAGGCGAAAGGCGAATACTTGTTCTTCATCGACGATCACTGTCTGTTGTTAGCGCCTAACGCTATCTCCGTTTTTGTACAGGTCGCGCAACGAGTGGACGCCGACATTCTGACCTCGGCGGTCAGCTTTTATCTAGGGTCATCGAACGGTTCGTCGGAGAATCGCCTGGAGCATTCACGCCGGCCGTTTCTCGGTGGTGACGCCGCGACGGGTGCCTTCGTCAACTGCTTCGGCAGTACCAACGCGCTGGTGCGGCGTGACGCATTTGAGACCGTCGGTGGATTTAGCGATGAAGCAGTCTCAACCCTCGACGACTGGGAGTTTCTTTCCAAGGCGGCGCTCACGGGCCTGCGAATCGAAACTATGCCGGAAGTCTATTTGTGGTACCGCGAAGATCAGGATCGCGACAGCCTGGTTCATTCGCTCGTTAACGGGGTTCGCAGCGCCAGGCCGTACACCGCACCCGGGCGCAAAGTGGCACCCGCTATCGAGCTGGCGCTTTCGAGAGTTATGCAGTTTGGTCAAGGATTGAAGTTTGAGCGCGATGCTAACACTGGCACTCCCCTCTCACGCGGGGAACAGGGTCCCGCTGTCACCGGCTAGGACTCGCGCATAAGTGTAAGAATTTGGGAGCTCATCGGACGGCGGAACGAAAAGCCGGGCGACTTAGCTGATATGCCATCGTCACGCGCTGTACTGGTGCTTGGAATGCATCGCAGCGGAACCAGCGCGATCGCCCGAGGCTTGCAGATGCTGGGAGTTTACCTCGGCAATGACTTCCTATGCGCCAAGCCCGATAACCCGACGGGTTATTGGGAGGATCGGAACATCTACGAGATCAACGAACGTCTCCTGGCCGTGCTGGGACTCAAGTGGGAAGACATTGAGCTGATTGACGATGCTCGATGGCATGAGCCTGAAGTAGAGGCGTTGCTGGCCGAGGCTGTCGAGTACCTTCGATCGCAATTCCTGAGTCATCCTCTCTGGGGATTCAAAGATCCGCGCACTATCCGGCTGTTGCCGTTCTGGCAATCAGCACTCCGCCGTCTCGACGTAGACGAGAGTTATCTTGTGGTGCTCAGAAACCCTCGAAGCGTGGCCAGCTCGCTATTCCAGCGGCAGGGTATGGTTCCGGTAACAGCGCACTTACTATGGCTCGCGTATATGGTCCCAAATCTGGGTAGGATCGCCGATCGCCCCTTCGTTGTCAGCGACTACGATATAGTCATGGCCGATCCGCGACGGCAGCTTGAACGTATCGCGCAATGCCTAAGACTTCCGCTCGACGCTGCCGGCACCGAACAATTCGCCAGCGCGTTTCTCGATCCCACCTTGCGTCATAGTTACTTCGACGTGTCCGACGTTGAATTGGATGCCAATCTTCCACTTCTCGCTCGGGAAGCCTTTCTGTGGCTCCATCGGCTCGCTACCGATCGAACCCCAACCGATTCGCCTCGATTTTGGTCGGCTTGGGAAAGCAACCGCCAGGCCGTTGAGAGACTGATAGCCGAGACCGGCTGCAGGTGATCTTTGGCTGACATCGGCAATCAAAGTTCTCTGAGCAACGATGTTCAGCTGTTCGCCGTGATAGGTGCTCAGCGTACCGGAACCAACATATTGCGCGAGATTCTCAATACTAACGATCAAATCGCGATGCTCGGTGAGGTACTGTCGCCGAGTTCAGCGCCCGCCCACTGGGACAATTTCTGCCGCGGCTTGCCGGCTCGCAGTACTCATCCTGAGAGCGTGGACGAAGCTGAGGGGCTGCTCGATCGATACTTTGAATTTGTGCGTTATCGCATTCGCAATCATTGGGAAGGCAACCGGAAAAGTCGCAGTCATGCCATCGGCGTCGACATCAAGTACAATCAACTGAGACTTATCGCACCATCTTCTTGGGACTCAAAGGTTCTATTCATGTTGTCTTATCTGCGGTCTCGCGGCGCGATTCTCATTCATACGACAAGAAATGTAATCCACTCGGCGATTTCGACTATGATCGCCTCGCAAAGAAATCTTTGGCACAACTATGACGGAGTCATGATTGAAGGCGGCTATCAAATCGATATCGAAGAATGTGTGACGCAAGCACAGGCAATAGCGCGGGAGCGCGAATCTTTCCTGAACGTTACTCAGGGCTGCAAGCTCGTCAGTTGTCGCTATGAGATGTTGATTGACGATCTCAACCGGACTGGATCGGGAGAAACGATACCCTTAGGCCCGGGACCTTTACGGAACATCGCGGAGGCGCTCGGGAGTTCTTACGACTTTCGCTATGACGGACGTCTCCAGAAAGCCATCAATGTCCCCTACTCCAGATTGCTCTCCAACTACGACGCCTTGATCCGGCGACTGGAGGTCTCGGAGTTCGCCACACTTGTCTCAACTCTGGACTAGCCGCGGCGGCAGAGAGCGAAGCTAAGATCGTGAAACCTGTTGCAAACTCAGGCGTCGCCAATGCTCAGCCTTGGCGAGCTCCCGATGCGCAAGCCGGCAGCTACGCCTTGGGCATGCTTGGCCTCGATGAGCGAAGGCTGCTCTATCACCTGGCCAGGAATAGTTACACCGGCGAAGGGTCTGTGGTTGAGCTCGGAGCCTTTTGCGGAGCTTCTACTTGTTGCCTCGCTGCAGGCCTGAGGGACAATCCTCTCGCCTCCGGTCGTTGGGTTGATTCTTTTGACAACTTTATTGCGAGCGAGCCTTACCTGGTCGATTTTCTACGGACGCAGTTCCGTGAGACGGTGAAACCGGGGAAATCTTTCGAGGCGATCTATCGGCGTTCTGTTGCACCATTTGCCGATCGTGTGCGGGTTCACAAGGGGAACTTGCTGGATCAGAAGTGGCCCGCCGACGATCCGATCGAGATCTTGTTTGTCGACGTCGCTAAGACACTCGCGCTAAGCGGCAAAGTACTGACGGAGTTCTTCACACATCTCATCCCGGGAAAGTCACTCGTCATTCAACAGGACTTCTATCATCCGACCGCCTTTTATCTTCCTGTCGTGATGGAATTTCTCTCGGACTACTTCACCATCATAGAAGCGGGTCGCGATTGGTCGGTAGTGTTCAAGCTCGAGGCTGCGATACCACGAGACAAGTTGGAGATTGCCGACCGATACGAGTTCTCTTTTGTACAACAACACGCTGCTATCCGACGCATGATGCGCCGCGTCGGCACGCCGGGGCGTGATTACCTTCTCCTATCGGAATGCGCTGCTATCGGAGCCACATTCGGCGAAGCTCGATTTCATGCGGCACTCGATCACGCTATTCGGCGGTCCACTCTTGAAGCGGATCGCGTGTGGTTGGACGGACTCAATTGGTGCAAGAACTTCAACGCATCTCGAATTCGCAGCAGATTATATGGAGCGCCGTCTCTGATGCCTCCTCCGACCTTCGCAGACCAGCATTACGTCAAAGTCTTGGCGAAAATGTCCGCGATCGCCGACCGGCTCGCGAGCCGCTGAGCTGACTTCCAGAGCATGCGCAAGGCATCTCCACGATTCATTTTTCTCGCTCTAGTACTTCTCGCGTTGACAAGCATTCTGTTTCTGGAACTTGCGGCGAAGATTCCTGCTCCCCTTGTCGCCGTGTTGCTGTCAGCAAGCGTATGGTCACTAGGGCCCGCCCTACTCTTTCGTTCCGAATCGCTGCGCAACTGCGCGCTCTTGTGCAGTTCACTATTGTTCGGTTTGGCTGTTTTCGAGTTCTGCATGTTCTTCGTGTCGAAGTCCGAGATCATTGTCACAAAGACGACCCCTAAGATGTGGCGCCAACTTGCGACGGACGTCGGTTCGCTGCCGATTCCAAATACGGCGACTCGGTTTGAGGAATTCCTCGACGGCCGCGAAATCGCCGATGTGACCTACAGAATCGATGGCAAAGGCCTTAGAGAGATCTCTGCGGCAGAGCAGAGCCGGCCTCATACTGTAGTTTTCTTCGGCGATTCGTTTATGTTCGGTCACGGTGTCGAGAACGATCAGACGTTGCCCTATTACTTTGTTCAGGAAGCAGGCGGCAACTTTGAGGGCTTTAATTTCGCCGGCGAAGGCTGGGGCCCGCATCAGATGCTTAGAGAGATAGAGAACGGCTTCGTCCGTCGAGTCGCGGGTAAACCTGATCTGGCGATCTACGAGGCCATCCCGGATCACCTGCGCCGCGTCGCCGGAAGAGCGCCGTGGGAAGACGGGCCAGAGTACGAACTATGCCGAGGCGATGACGCATGTTACTCCGGACCGTTTCATAGCTCCTGGTACGCCGCATGCCGGCGCACGGTCGACAAGAGCTGGACTGGGAAGTTTGTTGAGGCTCATTTCACGAAGCTCTCTCAACCATCTGACATACCAATATTCCTGGCAGTGCTGAAGAAGACTCGATCTCTGCTCGAAGGAAACGGGACTCGATTCGCAATCGTCCTATGGGATCAAAATGAGCTGGCCAGGACAATGATGAGAGTATTGAGAGAAAATCAATTCGAGGTGATCGCGCTCTCCTCGATTTTCCCCGGGAGCGATCTCACAAAGTATCCGATCACTCAGCTCGATCGACATCCGTCGCCGGCGGCCAACAAAGCCATTGCAACATATCTCTGGCGGCACATAGGAGAACACTCGATCGCGCCCGCCCACTAAAGAAACGAACCGAGAACTATTGCGACTGCGCGTTTCGTGACTACTTCCCGAAGAAAGGAGCGAGCATCTTTTGCAGCGCAGCGGTTAGGTCCCTGGCTGTCCGGGCGCGATGCTTCGAAGTCGCGCAAAGCAAGGCCGCTTCGCTGAGGGCGCCACCGATCAAGTGGCCCAAGGCCTCGATCTCGCGCACGGAAGCACGGCCGCGCATTCTCGCGCCGAGGGGAGCGTTCATATTTCCGGAGAAGTAGCGTGCGTCGATCGCGCGCCACTGCTCCCATCCAAGCACTCTCGGGCCATCGATCAGCAGGACCTGCCGAAATTCATCGCTCGAGATCGAGGTGAGATACTTGAGGGTGCCGCGCGCAATGCTGTCGAGTAGGTTCTTTCCCGCGAGGGCGGCGGGCGGGATGAGAGCTGCGAGCTCGGCGGTCATTTCTTCGAACACGCGCGCAAAAATCAGTTCTTTGGAATCGAAGTGATGGTAAACGGCGCCTTTGGCGACTCCGGCTTGCGCGGCGATATCATCGACACTGGTCTGCTCGAAGCCGCGCTCAGTGAAAAGTTTTCGCGCGGCGTCAAGAATCGCCCGGGTGGTTGTGGATCGTCTCTCAGCCTGGCTTGCCATTTTCTATAGGGACTTGACAAACCAACTCTCAGTCGGTAGTTCTCCGCATATACCGACTACAAGTCTGTAACATCGGGAGGTCTCGTATGGAAGGCGTTTCTTCAATTCTGAGTTTTATGGGCGCGTTGCTCTTTCTGCTCGGACTGCTCACCGGCTTCGGGATTCCGATGTTCCGCAGTCCGCGCATAGGGGTCTCTGCGCACCTCGACGCGATCGAAAGCGGGCTCGGACTTATCGCCTTCGGCCTGCTGATACCACATCTCACGATTTCGCCCGGATGGGCAAGCTTGATCGCGTACACCATGTGGATTTCGTTCTATGTGTTGTGGCTCGGCTTGCTGTTCGGAGCGGTCTGGGGAACGGGCCGGACGATTGCGATCGCCGGTGCCGGAGTCAGCGCCGAGCCGTGGCAGGAAAACGCCACCCGAGCCTTGATTTCGCTCGGCTCAATCGGCTCCGTCATCGCGATTGCGTCCTTGCTGGTGCAATGGCGATGGAGCGCCTGAGTTGCGGCGGTAACGCTTTCACTTCCGGATATTGTAGTCTTCAGCTTCTCCAACCGCCCTCATTCGGTTTCATTTGATGGGCAGGTTCGGGACTCGAGCGGAGGTTCTTATGGAGCGTCGATTCGATCGAACCGTTGAAGACCTCGGTAACATCGTCGCGCTGGAACACGTCAACGTAACGGTTCCCGATCAACAGAAAGCGACTATCTTTTATCTCGCCGGACTCGGCTTGACGCGCGATCCGTACCTGATGACCGGCACTGCCAACATGTGGGTCAATGTCGGGCGCAGCCAGTTCCATCTGCCGACCAATCAGCCGCAGGTTCTGCGCGGTCACACGGGAATCGTGGTGCCGGATCGCGAAGCGCTGGTCAGCCGGCTGGGGCGAATTCGCAAACGGCTCGAAGGAACGTGCTTCGATTTCGTCGAGGAGGAAGGGTTCGTCGAGGCCACGTGTCCGTGGGGAAATCGCATCCGATGCTTTGCGCCGAATGAACGGTTCGGTCACATCACGCTTGGCATCGCGTATGTCGAGTTCGACGTGCCGATGCGAGCCGCCAACGGTATCGCGAGGTTTTACCGCGAGGTCATCGGCGCCAAGGCCGACGCGGGCGAGCTCCACGGCAGGGGATTCGCGTGGGTCGAGGTCGGCATCGGGCAGCATTTCATGTTTCGCGAGACCGACCGCGAGCCCGCGCCCTACGACGGCCATCACGTCCAAATTTACGTCGCGGACTTCTCCGGGCCGTACCGGAAATTGCTCGACAAGGGTCTCATCACGGAGGAGAGCGACCAGCATCAGTATCGATTCAAGGATCTTGCCGATCCGGAATCGGGCGCGACTTTGTTCACCATCGAGCATGAAGTGCGCAGCATGCGCCATCCGCTGTTCAGGCGTCCCCTCGTCAATCGCAATCCGTCGCAGAACAACATGAACTATGCGCCGGGTTACGACGCCTGGATTCCCGGGATGCCGCAAGAGTGATGCAGGCAAGCAATGAATCAGCTTCATAGCGAGCGCGAGCGGCGCTTCATCGATCTTGCGGGAGAACTGGCGGACGATTTTGCGCCGCGCGCCGCGCGGCATGACGAAGAGGGATCGTTCCCGTTTGAAAACTACGAGCGGCTCAAGAGCAGCGGCTACACGAGGTTGACGATTCCGGAGAGCCTGGGCGGACTGGGCGCGACCATGCTCGAGCGGATCAAGGCGCAGGAACGGCTGGCGCAAGGCTGCGGCGCGACCGCGCTCGCGATCAACATGCACTTCAATACGGTGGGGCTGTTGATCGACGTTCATCGCAAATTCAAAGCGCCGAATGTCGAGCAGAAGCTGCGCCGTATCGCGGCCGAGCAGCTGATTTGCGGGGGCTCCGGCTCGGAGCCCGACAATGCGATCGTCGCGTTGCGGCCGCGCACGGTGGCGCGACAGGTCGATGGCGGATGGCTGGTCAACGGGCGCAAAATTTTCGGCACCCAGAGCGTCGCGATGGATCTGTTCTTTGCCGAGGCCGTCTGCGAAGACGGGCCGCGCGGACCGACCATCCTCACGTTCTTCATTTCTCCGCGCGATACCCCGGGACTGGTGTTCAAGGACGACTGGCACGTGATGGGAATGCGCGCGACCGCGTCGCGCAGCTCCGAGCTGAAAGATGCGTTCGTGCCCGACGCCGACGTGGTCCTGCAGCGGCAGGTGTCGAAGAGCGGACGCATCACGAAAGTGTTCGCCAAGGCGCCGTTCACGATTGGCGCGCCCTATATCGGGATCGCAGTCGCCGCGCGCAATTTCGTGGTCGAGTTCATGCGCGAGCGCACGCGCTTTCCGTTCAAGAATCCGATGAGTCATCTGCCGAGCGTGTACAACAAAGTGGGCGAGATGGACCTTCTGATCGAAGGCGCACGTGCTGCGATGTGGAAGGCCGCGGCCGAGATGGACGCCGACCATCCTGCCAGCTGGTCGCGCAAAGCGGTGGCAGCGCGCATGATCGCGGTCGAGAATTCTGTGCGCGTGGTGGACCTCGCCCTACGCGCGGTCGGCGGGTCCTCCTACTTCAAGCGGCTGCCGCTGGAGAGGCTGTTTCGAGACGTTCGCGCCGGACTTTACCATCCATTTGACAGTGACGAGACGCTGGAATTCCTCGGCAAGAGTGCTTTCGGCATTCCGTTGTTCGACAACCGCGACAACGATTAGTTGGTCGCCGCGATCAGATGACGCCCTTCGCCCGCATATTATCGATTTCCAATTCGCTGTAGCCGACCGATCGCAGCACTTCGACGGTGTGCTCGCCCGCCTCGGCGACAGGGGTGCGCACGCCTTTGGGAACACCGGACAAATTGATCGCCGAATTGACCACCTGCGTGTTGCCGAGTTTCGGATGAGTCATGGCGGTTGCCAATTCGAGATGCTGCACCTGCGGATCGGCAAAGACCTGGTCGATGCTGTAGATCGGTCCGCACGGGATGCCGGCCTGCTCGAGCGATTCGATCCAGTACGCCGCGGGTTTCAGCCTGGTGACCTCGCCGATCGCAGCATTGATCGCCTTGCGATCTGCGCTGCGACGGCCCGGCGATTTCCACTCTTCTTTGGACTTCCACTCCGAACGATCTATCGCGTCGCAGAACCGTTTCCAGAGATTGTTGGAACTGGCCGCGATATTGATGTGGCCGTCGCTGGACGGGAACACGCCCATCGGGATGCCGGTTGGATGATCGTTGCCGGCCTGCCCCGCGACCTCACCGTTCATCAGCCAGCGCGCCGCCTGGAAATCGAGCATGAACACCTGCGACTCGAGCAGCGACGTGTGCACCCAGCGCCCTACTCCGGTGCGCACGCGCTCGAACAGCGCAACCATGATTCCGAATGCGAGCAGGTTGCCCGCGGTCAAATCTGAAATCGCGATCCCGGCGCGCACCGGTCCCTGTCCAGGCAGCCCCGTGATCGACATGAGCCCGCCCATACCCTGTGCGATCTGATCGACTCCGCCGCGATCGCTGTACGGTCCGCTCTGCCCGAACCCGCTGATGCTGCCATACACGAGCCGCTGGTTGACCGGATGAATATCCTCCCATGCGATCTTGAGCCGATGCTTCACCTGAACGCGCATGTTCTCGACAATCACATCGGCACGCTCGACCAAGCGCATAAAGGCATGGTGGCCGTCATCGGATTTTAGATCGAGCGTGACCATGCGCTTGTTACGGTGCAGGTTCTGATAGTCGGCATCGAGGCGCGCGCCGGTGAGGTCGCCGTGACCGGTCGCGGGCGGCTCGATGCGAATAACGTCGGCACCCCAATCTGCGAGATGGCGCACCGCGGTCGGCCCGGCGCGCGCGAGCGTCAGATCGAGCACCATGATGTTCGACAGCGGCAGTGAAGCGTCAGGCATGGCGTCTCAAACCCTCATCTAGAGCTACCATTTTCCGACATGTGCACCACCATCTACGCGCAACAGCTCTCCCGTTACCTGGCGAGCCTCGGTGAGATATAGCACTGCGTCGGCGATATCCTGTGCATCGATTATACCCCCCAGCGGCGACAAGGACTTTAGAAAATCTTTAGGATCATCCTTATGCATAGGAGTATCGACGACTCCTGGCGCAACCGCGTTCACACGAATGTGATCCTTTGCATATTCCATCGCGAGACTTCGCGTGATCGCCTCGAGGCCGCCCTTCGTGATCATCGCAACCGAGGAATTCACTCCCGCTATCGGATGTTCGGCCATCGTGGTCGTAATGCTGACGATGCTTCCGCCAGTTTTTTGCGCGAGCATTTGTTTAATCGCGAGCTGGGTGATGTAGATGAAGCCTTCCAGATTGATGGAGGCGAGCGCTTTGAAGTCCTCGATCGTATAGTCGGTAAAGGGCTTGGCGAAGAATATACCCGCGTTATTGACCAGCGCATCAACTGACTTGAATTTACTGATCGCAGTCTCGACGATTTTTGCTGCCGTAGTGCTCTCGGCAATGCTTCCGTCGACCAGTGCCAGCTTGCTCGACGGGACGAAAGCGCCGGACTTTGTAATGTTCCGGGAGTTCGCGACGACGCCGTAACCCTGTTCCAGAAAAGTCTTCACGAGGCATGCTCCGATGCCCTGCGAAGCACCGGTTACAATAACTGTCTTGGTTTCGTTCATCATGGATCTACTCCTTGGTTGAAGGATCTAAGGAAGCAGACTGAAGGCGAGGCCTTGCCACGCAGGATCGCCGGCGTTGAATAGCTTACGATTGTCTTCGGCGATCGCGCGGAATAATCGCAAGGCGGCAATATCATTCATACCGGAAATATCACTTTCGAGATGTTCCCGAAGGAGCTCGGATAGTAGAGCGCGAGCGGTTTTCCGATCCCAGAATGCAGCGTTCATCTCGCTATTGCCGAAGAGCGAATGGCGATGGAGGTTGCACGAGCCAACAGTACCCCATTCACCGTCGACGACCATGAGTTTGGCATGAACCCAAACGGGCTTGCGCTGTCCTTCGTTGCCCAGTCCAGCGATGCCGGCCAGCGTAAAATTTTCGAAAGCTCCTAAGGCCGCCAATTCCTCTAAGACTTCTTCGGCAGGCACCACCGCAACAACTTCGATGCGCCGCAGCAGAGCCTCTCGTAAACAATCGATGATCTGAGGGACATCGACATGCTGCTGCTCGATATAGATCGAACGGCAGGCGGAATTGATCGCCGCGCGATACTGGTCGTAAATCGATCTTTCCCCCGCTGCTATATCGAATGGAGCACCTTCAGGCGTCGCGCGCCCATCGCGGTACCTGCCGCTGTGAATCGTCCTCTGAATCTGAACGAGGGCATCGCCCCGCCGGCTGGGCAATCTGCTGGGAAACGGCAAGTCGATCTCGCTGCCCGATCCCCACCTGCCATCTGCCGAATGACGCTCGCTTGCCTCGTTCCAGCGCTGGACGAAGTTATGATGGACGTCGACCGCTGACGGACCGGCCAGTTCCAGGTAGACGTCATGGTTCTGGCCTTCGCCGCGATGGCCTGCAGCAACCATGGAATGAGGATTGAGATTGATCCCGCCAAGGAAAATGGTCTCCGTCTCAGTGCCGGCATCGATAAGCCAGTTCTTCTGATGCTGACAGAATCCGGGCTGGGCGCGATCCCACCGGATGCGAATGGCGGAATCGCTTCTGGCGAGCAGGTCGAAATGTTCCGGCGAGCCCCAGAAAGCATTCGCTTTGAACTTTTCAGTTTCGAGATCGGGTCGCCAGAAGATCAGTCGAACATCCAGACCCCGCGCCGCCGCGCGATTCAAGACATCCAACGCCGACCCGCGACCGTCTGGCATTTGGAAGTTCGCCCACATGAAAGTCACAGTCGCCCAAACGCTCTGATTGGCCGCTTCGATCGCCTCGCAAACGCGGCGGAATGCTGGCTCTCCATCGACGAACGGCCGCAACGCATTTCCCGGACGCACAGGATATGATGCCGTCCGAACAAAGGGGATGGTGAGTTCGCGGATATCTAAACCATTGAGCATCGTGGCAAGTATCCGCAATTAAAGTGGAATCAGGCAAACCCTGTCGTGTCGCTAACCGAGATGAGGACAAGCAGGGATGGGCCGAGATGAAAACGAGCTAGTTCTTCGGAAAATGGAGAATTGAATCGAGTCCGTAGCGCTTGCGTCGACGCCACAGCGTCACCACGTTGATGCCCAGCTTGTGTGCGGCGCTGTCGAGCGTCGGGCTTTCTGCCATGACCCGGATAATCTGATCGCGTTCGATGTCGTCGAGCCTCGCTGACAGTGCGGTGGCCGAGCGCGGTTGTGAATGCTCGTTGGCGAGTGCGTCCGGCAGGTACTCAGGCGTGACAAGGTCGCCTTGGCATAAGACGACCGCGCGCTCAATCGCGTTGCCCAACTCAAAAATATTTCCTGGCCATCGATAGCGCATCAGCGCCGACGATGCTTCGGGGGAAAGACTCAGCCTGGGACGGTGCATACGCGCAGCGGCTCCTGCCAGCATGCAGGTAGCCAAGGGCAGAATGTCGCCCGGACGGTCGCGCAAGGCGGGGACCTGCAAAGTGATCACGCCAAGGCGGTAATAGAGATCCTCGCGGAATCGTTGGGTCGCAACTTCCGAAACAAGATCGTTGCTCGAGGCAGCGATAATTCGAACGTCCACTGCAATCGTGTTTTCGCCCCCCACCCTTTCGAAACTCTGCTCCTTGATGAAGTGCAGTAGCTTGGTCTGAAGCGGAGGCGTCAAATCTGAAATTTCGTCGAGGAGGACGGAACCACCGTGTGCGGCTTCGAGGCGTCCGGTCTTCTCCTCTGTCGCGCCGCTGAACGCGCCGCGCGTCTGTCCGAACAACTCGCTCTCGAGAAGTTGTTCGGAGTGTCCGCGACAGTTAACCGTGACGAAAGGGGCCTTGGCCCGAGCACTCCATCTATGGATCTGGTATGCAAGAGCGTCTTTGCCGGTACCGCTCTCGCCGGTAAGGAGAATCATCGCATCGCTGGCGGCGGCTCGCCTCGCCTTCTCGAGCAACCGTTGCATCACTGGATCGTTCGATTCGAGGATGGGGACGAATTCGCCGGCGGGGAACAGAGTCGGACGATCCTGATCGTCGCGTACTTCGTCCACGGCCGGCTTCTTATCCAAAATCAGTTCCCGCGTTCAAACCCAACAACGTCCACGCGAAGACCTTCTGCGCGATTCAACAGGTCGGAATAAACCGCGCGACCCGACAATCGTGAGAACCAAGTTGGCCGGCTTCGAGTGACGAATATCCGGCCGATGCGGGATTGCCGCGCGAACTGCAGCAATTCGCCCACGACGTCGGACGAGTCGAGCCAGACGATTTTCGCACCCAGGTCTTTGCCGAAGAGAGCGTCGTCGATGAGCCCGCGAACTTGCACCTTGTCAAATCGAGCGCGGTGCGAATCGACCACGACCGCGTAAAGCTCGCCGTTATCTTCGCGCGCAGCCGCCGAGGCCTTACGCAACAGCTCAGTGTTGCCGGGATTACCGGCAACCAGGCAGGCCATAACCGCGGTTCGCGTCGACTGTTCTGTTTGTCGATAAATCGATGGATCAATTATTGGGGCCCTCGGAACTAGCCGCAAATTGGGTTGATGGATCGAAGCCGCAAGCGAACTGGATGAAGTGATGGCGCTCATAACTCCTTCATCAGCATCAAGCGTGCCGCCGCGAATTGTCGCAGTGGTCAAGGATTTTTCTTCGATGTTGGTCAGAGGCATTTCAAATCACTGCAGGAGAGCATTTCAATTTGAAATGTCTGCAAGGGCCCGACCTCTTCAATTCAAGAGATCGTCTGTTCCTTGCGATCGTGGCTTCCGTGACTGCCCAGCTGAGTGAGGCTGTGTACCGCTTTGATGAATCTAGACACATAGCCAGCAAAGGCATGCTCACGCTCAGTCTCGACGACCGAATACTCGAGAACCGGAAACGCGGGACAAGGTCCACGGTGAAAAGTCACCACGCGCTTGGCGTTCTCCGGCTCCTGGAGCGGCCGGCCCAACCCGTCGAGAGCGATGACGGAGCCGCGAGTGTCGTTGATGCGAAACATCCACTTGCAACGAACGCACATGTAAAGATAGGGCTGCCGCCGAAAGGGCCCCGATTTGTCCAGCGCTTCAATCGCAAAATGGTGGCGCGTTTCGTCCGTGGTGAAGGCTGGTCTCTTACTGGTCCGGCGAGAATTACCGTTGGTCGCGGGACCCGGAGTCTTTTTGGATTGCGGGTGTGCCTTAGGGGAATCCGACGGGACATTGATGAGGGTGTACGGATCCAATGGGTGTACTTGCATAAGTGAAATTCCATCGACCTTAGCGCCGAGAATGCTGCCCAAAAAGAAAGACTGAATTATCGGATTTGGCTTCATCGTATTAATTAACCGACCGGCGACGATTCGCGCGTCCAGACACTAGGAGAGCAAAAGCCACGCCAAAAGCGCCTTTCGAAGACGCTCCTGGCCTGGTTCGGACTTGGCCAATCGAAAAAACCATTGCGCGACCGCCACAAATCCCGGCATTCAGCTAGCGCCGCAACCTGGCGCCTTCAATTTCTGGAGAGCGAGACGAACCGACTAAAAATTCTCTGACAGTTCAAAATGAAATGAGAGCTTTTCAGTCTTAAACGAAGGACCGGTCATCTGTTGAGTGCGGCTCACAAGAATCGAACAAAACTAACCCTTTTGTTCGTCGGCACGTCCCGTGCAATCGAATAGCAGCCGCCTCCCTAAAAATATCGCGGCGGTGTTGAGAAGGGTTATGAAACGAATTGAATTGGTGATTGAACCCTCCGCGCTCGATCGTTTCACAGAAGCTGCGCGAGCGATGAGCCTATCCGACTTCGACGTGATGGAAGTTCGGCGCTTTCCCTCGAAAGATCGGCAGGAACGGCAGCGACTCTATCGCGGTCAGACGTTCGTTGCAGACTTCGAAGAACGCCTCAAGGTCGATATCAACGTGGCCAACGAAACGGCCAATCGAATCGCTGCCACGTTAATCGCCACAGTTCACCCGGAAAGCGTGGCGATTCTGATGCTCGACCGGGCAACTGTCGTGGAAGATTTGACGGCGTCCAGAGGTAATCCAATTCTGCGCGCCGCTGCCTTCGCTGCGCATTGATCAACCGCCTTCTACGGATACAGCAGGATGCTAGCTGTTCCTATTATACTTGGTACCATCCTAGCCGTGGGCCTCTGTTTCGATCGCGGAGATGCGACAGACGACACGGCTCGTGACCGCAAGCCACGCTGACCAGCTATAAGCGATCTATCGCTCCGCGCCGGCCAACGACGAGATGAACTCGGCAAGTTGACTGCGCGCTCGCCCGCTCACCAAACCCAGCATTAGACACCGTCGACTCTTGTCGATTGATGTGTTTCATCTCGACCGCTGCGCGCCGACGTACTGCTACGCCTTTCCCTAATTGCCGACTTGACAGATTTCATCCTGAAAAGAAGCCGTTCTTAGCGTGACCTACGCTTCAGCATCTGCCTCATGCGTGCTAAGCATCGTGACCTTTTCATATTTTAAACGTGGGCATCCTATCTCACTTTTTCAGTCAGCACCGAAGTTGCTATTCCCACTTTATGTTAAGGCTGCATCGCTTTGGTGGTTGTCATTCGGACACTGCTTTGCGAGGTAGCCGATTTCTTAATTGGAGGGCGTTATGAATCTTTGGATTTGGGACCCTGCGTTGTTTCTTATTGGGATAGCCGGCATGGGCCTTTGCTACGTGTTCCTTTTCGGTTGCGAAAATATGTAGGGGAGAAACTGGCCATGATCTACGTTACGGCAATCGTCGCAGTTTTCGTTTTCGGGTATTTAATCGCCGCAATGGTTCGACCCGAATGGTTCTAACAACTCAGACCCGCCTGACCTCAGACAAATAGGACAGAACACGATGTGGTTTTTACCGATCTCAATTCTCGTCGTTAGCGTTGCGGTTTCCTATCCGCTGGGTAAGTACCTGGCGTGGATCATGGACGGGCGCTACCATGCGCCCCGCCCATTGAAGTGGTGTGAAGACCGCGTCAACAGCGGGCCTCAGAACTGGAAGCAGTATGCGGTTTCCCTGCTCGTATTCAACATCGTTCTGTACGTGTTTGGATATATCGTGCTGGTGCTTCAACCGTTTGCGCCACTGAACCCACGCGGGCTGGGAGCGCTTGCACCGAGCACGATATTCAACACCGTCATTTCTTTCAGCACCAATACCGACATTCAGCATTATTCCGGCGATCAGTCATTCTCGAATTTCACCCAAATATTCTTCTGCTTACCGATGTTCTTTCTTTCGGCGGCGATCGGGTTCTGCGCTCTAACCGCGATCATTCGAGCCTTTCGCAGCGACGAGCACGTCGGCAACTTCTTCCTTGATATGTGGCGGGTTGTCTTCTACACCTTTCTGCCCGCGGTCTTCGTCCTGAGCATGGTGTTCCTGGTTCAGGGCATGCCGATGACCTACCAGAGCGATTATCAGGTCAACACGCTCGAGGCTGCCGCGATGGGCACGAACAGTAACAATCAGCCCAAGCAGCAGACGATCGTGATTGGGCCGCTGGCTGCGTTTGTCCCAATGAAGATGTTGGGAACCAATGGCGGCGGCTTCTTTGGAATGAATTCGGCGCATCCTTTTGAAAACCCGGACGCGGCGTCGAACTTCCTTACGACCTCATCGATGATGTGGTTCCCGATGGCGCTCGTATGGATGTACGGCGTGATGCTAGGTCGAAAGCGTCATTCGCTCGTCATATTTTCGGTGATGTTTGTTTTGCTTGCGGGTAGCATTGTCTGGTCCATCTATTTTGACACGCTGAAACCTAATCCGGGACTGATAGCCCATCCTCAGAGTCGAACATTCTCGATTCCAAGCGCGTCAGCGCCCGGCGGCAAGCGCGATGTCACTTTGCCGGCGGTGGCGGGTCTGCCTCTTGACCAGCATCTCGGCAACCTGGAGGGCAAGGAATTGCGCTTCGGCACTTCGGCCGGCTCGACCTTCGCGGCCGCCACGGTGGATTTTACTTGCGGCGCGATCATCTGCGAGCACGACAGTCTTAACCCGATGGCAGCCTTGTCGCCCTTCTTTGGCATGTGGGTGAATTGCATCTATGGCGGGAAAGGCGTCGGCATGATCAACATGTTGCTCTTTCTCATCATCGGAATTTTCGTAGTTGGGCAGATGGTCGGTCGAACGCCTGAGTACCTCGGGAAAAAGATCGGCGCGCGCGAAGTAAAACTTGCGTTGATCGCTTTGCTGATACATCCACTGGTAATTCTATTCCCGACTGGACTATTTTCCGCGACCAACTGGGGCATCAAAGCCGCCAGCAATCCGGGCTCGCACGGATTTTCGCAGATCGTCTACCAATTCTCGTCGGATTCGGCCAACAACGGATCCGCCTTCGACGGCCTCGGCACTACCTACGGTCTGAACAACAATCCGAGCGCGGCACCAGAAGCGGTTCCATGGGATATAGCGGCGGCATTCGTCATCCTACTCGGAAGATTCTTGCCGATTCTGGCGCCGATCGCGATGGCTGGGTTCCTTGGCATGAAGAAGACCACTCCGTTCGGGTTAGGCACCTTGCGTGACGACACCGTGACCTTCGGATGCCTGCTGGTTGGAACGATAGCGATTGTCGGCGCCCTGCTCTTCCTGCCGGTCGCAGCACTAGGTCCTGTTGCGGAGCATCTTGGACCGTTTCCCTTTGGCGGCTAGCTAGCGAAGACACCTAGACGACTTTTTGACGAGGAACTTATTAATGGAAGCTTTAAAGCAATATTCTGAGCCACCTGAGATTCGCATCACGCCAGAGATGCCCGTACCGCGGCGACGATCGCGCGCGCAGGCCTTGTTCGCGCCCGAGCTGGTGTGGCCGGCCATCAAGGAAGCGTTCCTGATGCTGCGGCCGAGCGTGCAGTGGAGCAACCCTGTAATGTTCGTCGTGGAGATCGGTTCTGTCCTGACTCTGCTGTTCATCGTGCAAGCTCTGGTTAGCCAATCGGTGAGCCAGGTCCCTATCAGTTATTTTGTCGCTCTCGATTTTTGGCTGTGGCTGACTGTGCTGTTCGCGAACTTCGCGACTGCTTTGGCCGAGGCGCGAGGGCGCGCCCAGGCGGAATCCTTGCGAAAGGCCCGCAAGGATACTCCGGCCTATCGGCTCAAGGGCAAGGATATAGTCGAGGAGGTATCGTCCGCCGACCTGAGGCCTGGAGACCGTGTCGTAGTCGAGGCGGGACAAATAATTCCAGGCGACGGCGAAGTCATCGAAGGTATCGCGTCGGTCGACGAAGCTGCGATCACCGGCGAGTCAGCTCCCGTGATTCGCGAGTCGGGCGGCGATCGTTCGGGCGTGACGGGTGGAACTCGGGTGGTCTCCGACCGCATAGTGGTGAAAATTACAGCGGCCGCCGGAGAATCATTTCTCGATCGCATGATTGCCCTGGTCGAGGGCGCCGTCCGCCAGAAGACGCCGAACGAAATCGCGTTGACCCTCGCGCTAGCCGGCTTAAGCCTGGCGTTTTTGATCGTCGTTATCCCGCTCTGGCCGATGGCTCTGAATGCAGAGATTTACATGCAGGGCTACCTGGGCCTCAGCGATCCCCTCAGGAGCCTCGGCACCGATGTCCCGACGCTGGTCGCGCTGCTCGTGTGTCTGATCCCAACAACGATTGGCGCACTGCTCGCCGCTATCGGTATCGCCGGGATGGATCGCGCGCTGCAGGCGAACATCATGGCCAAGAGCGGCAAGGCGGTGGAGACCGCCGGCGACATCGATACCGTTCTGCTCGATAAAACCGGCACTATCACGATGGGCAATCGTCACGCGACAGATTTCCTGCCGGTCGGCAAAGCCTCGGCGCAGCAGGTTGGGCGGTTAGCGGCGCTCGCTTCGATCGCGGACGAAACGCCTGAAGGAAAGACCATCGTCAAACTGCATTTCGATCGCGGCGGAACTCCGACCGACGTCACCGCGCCTAACGGCACTGGCTTTGTCGCTTTTTCCGCGCAGACGCGCATGAGCGGAGTTGATCTTCCGGACGGCAGACAGATTCGCAAGGGAGCTCCCGATGCGGTCGTCAAATTCGTCCAGCGTCAGTCCGGCACGATTCCGTCGGACCTTCAGTCCGTCGTAGATTCCGTCGGCTCGCAGGGAGCGACGCCGTTAGTGGTTGCCGAAGGCGCAAATATTGTCGGCGTCATCGTGCTCTCCGACGTGCTCAAGACCGGTATCAGCGAGCGCCTCGAGCGTCTGCGAGCGATGGGCGTCCGCAGCGTGATGATTACAGGCGACAACCCCCTGACCGCTGCGACGATTGCCAAGCACGCCGGCGTCGACGACTTCGTAGCGCAATGCACTCCTGAATCGAAGTTGGCCTACATCCGCAAGGAACAGGCCGAGGGCAAGCTGGTCGCGATGGTTGGTGACGGTACCAACGATGCTCCCGCGCTGGCGCAGGCGGACGTCGGACTGGCAATGAACTCCGGCACGCAGGCAGCCAAGGAAGCTGGCAACATGGTCGACCTCGATTCCGATCCGACCAAGCTGATCGAGGTCGTCGAGATCGGCAAGCAGCTCCTTATGACCCGCGGTGCGCTCACGACGTTTTCGGTTGCCAACGACGTCGCCAAGTATTTCGCGATCATCCCCGCGCTATTTGCCGGTACGCTGCCATGGCTCAAAGCCATGGACATTATGAATCTTCACTCGACGACTTCCGCTATCTTGTCTGCGGTCATTTTCAACGCCGTGATCATTCCGATCCTGATTCCAGTAGCGCTGAAAGGCGTAAAGTATCAGCCGCTCGGCGCCGATGCTTTGCTGCGCAAAAATCTGATGGTATGGGGAGTCGGCGGCGTGATTCTGCCCTTCGTCGGCATCAAGGTGATCGACCTGGTGCTCACCGCGACGCACATTGTTGCCTGACCGTTTCACGTCGAGGATTAAACCATGCGAAATATAGTCAAGAGCTTAATGCTTCTCACTGCGACAGTTCTGGTCTGCGCGATAGCCTATCCGGTAGCTGTTTGGGCTATCGCACAAGCATTCTTTCCGTTCACGGCCAATGGCAGCATGGTCAACGGACCTGACGGCAAGCAAGTCGGGTCCTTGCTGATCGCGCAACCATTCACCAAGGACGAATACTTCTGGCCGAGGCCCTCTGCGGCGTCGTACGACGCCTCGGCAGGAACTTCATCAGCGCTGTCGGCTTCCAACTATGCGCTGCGAGACCGAGTCGCCAGGATGTTGGGACCTATCGTGAAGTACAAGAGCGGCCCTGAGGCCGGCCAGTTGGTTGCTCCCGACGTCGAGGCGTGGTTTCAGAAGGATCAATTCCAGGGACAGCCCCATCTCGTCGCGCAATGGGCTGATAATCACAACGAGCTGGCTCAAGGATGGGTAAGCGCCGATCCGACGCACGCTCAGGCTGTAACTGACTGGTCCAAGAGTCATAAGAGCGTCGTGGACGACTGGATCAAACAGAATCCGGGAACGCCTCAGCCACAGCCCTCGGACCTCGCCGTCGTGTACTTCGAGAATTTCTCGAAAGACAATCCCGGCAAGTTTCCATCGTCGGTGACCAAGCAGCTGCCTAATGGCAAATCGCAAACCGATATCGAGCCGGTCGCTAGCGGATCGGACGTCCAGTCTATTTTCTTCGACATGTGGCGACAGGACCATCCGGATGCGCCGCTTCAAGACGTGCCCGCCGACATGGTTACTACTTCGGCCTCGGGCCTCGATCCGCATATCACCCTGGATAACGCGGAGTATCAGCTGGATCGTGTTGCGCAGAAGTGGGCCGCTGATAAGAAACTCGATCCCAAGCGGGTCCGGGACCAAATCGATCAAATTCTCCAGGAAAATGCATCGGCGGCCCTCGGCGGTTTGGCCGGAGAAAAGTTCGTCAATGTTCTTCAGGTCAATCTTCAATTGGCGAGCCGTTTCGGACAGCCGCAATAGCTAAGCTCGAGCTTCGATCATACGGCTGAACGTTTGCGGGATCTCTTAGGGGATCCCGCAAGTGTTTATATCCATTCCTGGATCGTCGAAACCGCTTATGCGGCACTTCGCTTTCCCGCCGCCTTTCGATTTGCATTGCCGCTTATCAATTTGAAAGCTGTATCGCTTTGAGCCTGTCGAAAAAATCCGCATTCGCATGGGAAATCTGGGGGCACGCTTTATGCTGATTGGGGAATCCTGAGGAAACGATGCTCGACTTAATCTTCGTCGGCATAACGGTAGCGATCTTATTGATTGGGGTTGTCTACGTTCGGCTAGCCGAGAGGCTTTGAAGGTAACCGAGTTTGGCTTTTCAGAATGCGAAGCAAAATGAGAAAGCATGCCGCAAGCTCATCGTTTGCGGAAAGGTAGGATGAATTCTATGGACCTGGCTATCTGGTTGCCCGCGACGTTCGCATTAGGGCTTGTCTGTCTCGGACTTTGTTTCGCGTTCTTAATCGCGTGCGAAAAGATCTAGGAGGCGACGATGATCATTTTTACAGCGGTCATAGCAGCCCTGGTGTTCATCTACTTGATGACTGCAATGATCCGACCCGAATGGTTCTAGCTTCATCTAACACTCTCACTCGAAGGGAGACAAAGCCATGTGGCTTCTGCCGATTTCTATAATCGTTTTCACAATTGTTATTGCTATACCGCTTAGCTCCTACATGGCGAAAGTCATGGACGGTAAGTACCGCGCTCCGGGCTTCTTGCGGTGGTTTGAGCAGCGCCTGGATTCCGGCCCGATGGATTGGAAGCAGTACACGATCGCGCTTCTGGTCTTCAACGTGGCTCTCTTCGTCTACGGTTATATTGTGCTGTCGCTGCAGCCGTGGATGCCGTGGAATCCGCGCGGACTCGGTATGCTGGCGCCGACGACGGTCTTCCATACTGTTATCTCGTTCATCACGAACACCAACATGCAGCATTATTCGGGAGACGTCGCTTTCTCGAATTTCACGCAGATTTTCTTCTGTGTAGCGAATTTCTTTCTCTCGGCCGCGGTCGGCCTATGCGCCCTCGCTGCCATCATCCGCGCACTGCGTGGCGATTCTCATGTGGGCAGCTACTTCGTCGACATGTGGCGAGTAGTGGTCTACTTCTTCCTGCCGGCGGCGTTCGTAATCTCGATGGTCTTCCTCGTGCAGGGGATGCCGATGACCTATCAGAACGTCCAGATGGTCACGACGCTCGAGCCTACTGCTATGGGTACGACTGACAGCGGCCAGCCAAAGCAGCAGACTATTGTTATGGGCCCACTGGCGGCATTCGTGCCGATGAAGATGATGGGAACCAATGGCGGCGGGTTCTTCGGTATGAACTCGGCGCATCCTTTCGAGAATCCTGGTGCAGGAGCCAATTTCTTTGAGACCTTCTGCATGATGCTGTTCCCCATGGCGCTGGTGCTTATGTACGGGCGAATGCTCGGCAGGCTGCGCCACTCGATAGTTATATTCGGGGTGATGCTGACGTTATTCGTCGGCACAGTTGCGTGGGCAATCTACTATGACACCATGCAGCCGAATCCTGGTCTGACTGCACATCCGGATAGCAGAACATTCACGATTGCGAACCCAGGCGCGCCTAATGGAAAACAGCTGATTACTCTGCCGGCCGTCGCGGGACTGCCAGTCGATCAGCATCTCGGCAATCTCGAGGGCAAAGAGCTGCGCTTCGGAACCTCGGCCGGTGCAACCTTTGCCGCGGCCACAGTGGATGTAACCTGCGGTGCGATAAACTGCGAGCATGACAGCCTGAATCCTATCGCCGCGCTCTCGCCCTTCTGGGGCATGTGGCTCAACTGCATTTATGGCGGCAAAGGCGTCGGAATGATCAACCTGCTCCTGTTCCTGATCATCGGCGTTTTCCTGGCCGGGCAAATGGTAGGACGCACGCCTGAGTATCTTGGCAAAAAAATTGGAGCACGCGAGGTCAAGCTCGCGATGATAGCTCTGCTGGTCCATCCCTTCCTGATCCTGGGTCCATCGGGCCTCTACGCGGCGACGAATTGGGGAATCAAGGCCGAGAGCAATCCTGGTGCGCATGGTCTTTCGCAAATCGTGTATCAATTCTCGTCGTCGTCGGCGAACAACGGTTCTGCGTTTGACGGCTTGGGTGTGAGCTACGGTTTGAACAACAACACCAATCCGGCGCCCGAAGCAGTTCCCTGGGACATCGGAGGCGGCCTCGTGATTCTGTTCGGCCGCTATCTGCCGATTGTTGCACCTATCGCGATGGCGGCGTTTCTCGGAATGAAGAAGAGCACACCTTTCGGGTTGGGAACTCTTCGCGACGACACTTTCACTTTCGGATGTCTGCTCTTTGGCACGATCGTGGTCGTCGGCGCTCTTCTGTTCTTGCCGGTGGCCGCGCTCGGTCCACTTGCCGAGCACTTAGGACCTATACCATTCGGCGGATAGGTTCCTAAGAGGAGCGGGAGTTCGAAAGTAGGTACATAGGTAGAGAATTTTGGAGAACTAAAATGGGTGCAGCACTTCAATCCATTCAGACGAGTCAAATCCCGACTCACACGCCGCCGCCTCGGCGCATTCGAAGCCGTGCGTTGTTCGAGCCGGATTTGGTACGCGCGGCGCTGAAGCAGTCCTTTATGATGCTCCGTCCCGATATCCAGTGGAGCAATCCGGTCATGTTCGTCGTCGAGATCGGCGCCTTCCTGACCCTGCTGTTCATCATACAAGCGGCGGTCAGCACCTCGGCCAGCCTGGTCCCGATCACATACTTTATCGCGCTGGATTTCTGGCTCTGGGTGACCGTGCTTTTTGCCAACTTCGCTACCGCCCTCGCAGAGGCGCGCGGCAAAGCCCAGGCGGAGTCGCTCCGCAAGACCCGCAGCGAAACGCCCGCGTACCGTCTCAATGCAGCTAATAAGATCGAGGAAATTCGGTCGACCGACTTGAGGCCTGGTGACAGGGTAGTGATTACTGCTGGCCAGGTAATTCCCAGTGACGGAGAGATAATCGAAGGAATCGCCTCGGTCGACGAAGCTGCGATCACCGGCGAATCCGCTCCAGTCATTCGGGAGGCCGGTGGCGATCGTTCGGGTGTCACCGGTGGAACTCGGGTCATCTCGGATCGGATAGTAGTGAAAATTACCGCGCTACCGGGCCAAGCCTTTCTCGATCGCATGATAGCCCTGGTCGAAGGTGCGGTTCGCCAGAAGACACCTAACGAGATCGCGTTGACTCTCGTCTTGTCCGGCCTTACCGTCGCCTTCTTTATCGTCGTTGTACCCCTGTGGCCGCTAGCCTGGAACGCCGAGCAATACATGATGGGCTATCTGAGCCTCTCGGCGCCGGTGAAGAGCCTCGGCACCGACGTTCCAACCCTGGTCGCACTGCTGGTCTGCTTGATCCCCACGACTATCGGAGCCTTACTCGCCGCGATAGGTATCGCAGGAATGGATCGCGCGCTGCAGGCTAACATCCTGGCCAAGAGCGGCAAGGCAGTTGAGACCGCGGGCGACATCGACACAGTGATGCTCGATAAGACCGGTACGATCACTGTGGGCAATCGGCGCGCAACCGATTTCCGGCCTTTGGGTGGCTATCCCAAGTCGAAGGTGGCCCAGCTCTCCGCGCTCGCTTCGACCGCCGATCAAACTCCCGAGGGCAAGAGCATCGTCACTCATGCGATGGCCATGGGAGTCCCCCTTGGCGATTTGAATCCACCCGCGGGTGCAAAATTCATCGACTTCAGTGCCGAGACGAGGATGAGCGGCGTCGATCTGGCCGACGGCAGAAGCATACGCAAAGGAGCGCCTGACGCGGTTGTCGCATTCGCCCGTCATAAGGGAGGCGTAATTCCCCAAGGGCTGAATGAAGCTGTCGATGAGATCGCTTCCAGCGGTGCGACGCCCCTTGCGGTCGTCGAGAACTCCGCCATTGTTGGCGTGATCGTGCTCGAGGACATTCTGAAGACCGGTATGCAGGAGCGATTCGAGCGCTTGCGCACGATGGGTCTCAGAACTGTGATGATCACCGGCGACAATCCTCTTACCGCGGCGACTATCGCGAAGCGAGCTGGCGTCGACGACTTCGTGGCGCAAGCCACGCCGGAATCCAAGCTTGCTTATATCCGCAAGGAGCAGGCCGACGGCAAACTCGTTGCGATGATGGGTGATGGCACTAACGATGCTCCGGCGCTTGCCCAGGCCGATGTCGGCGTCGCGATGAATTCCGGAACCCAGGCGGCGAAGGAAGCCGGCAACATGGTCGATCTCGATTCTGATCCGACCAAGCTGATCGAAGTGGTTGAAATCGGCAAACAGTTGCTGATGACGCGCGGAGCTCTAACGACGTTTTCCGTGGCTAACGACGTTGCTAAGTACTTTGCAATTGTACCGGCGCTTTTCGCAGGTACTCTACCGTGGCTCAAGGCGATGGACGTCATGCATCTACATTCGCCTACGTCTGCGATCCTGTCTGCCGTTATCTTCAACGCCATTATCATCCCGGCTCTTATTCCGGTCGCATTGAAAGGCGTCAAGTACCGTCCGCTTGGTGCTGATGCTCTGCTGCGGCGGAATCTGGTCATCTGGGGACTCGGCGGTGTCATTCTGCCCTTTATTGGCATCAAGCTCATTGATGTTGTTCTAACTGCGGTACACATGGTGGCGTAACGACAAGGCTTACGTCAGGAGAAGTGCTATGCGCTACATTTCGAAAAGTCTGCTGCTACTAGTCCTCTCGGTCTTGATATGCTGCATCATTTACCCGGTGGTGGTATGGGCTATTGGGCAAACATTCTTTCCCTTCACCTCCAATGGCAGCATCGTGAACGGGCCCGATGGCAAACCCGTCGGCTCGCTGTTGATCGCGCAGCCCTTTACCAAGGACGAGTACTTCCAGCCAAGGCCTTCGGCAGCGTCTTATGACGCGTCGGCGTCGGCTTCATCCACGCTCTCCGCTTCCAACTATATGTTGCGCAATCGCGTGGCGCAGCAGCTAGGTCCTATAGTCAAGTACAAGAGCGGACCTAAGGCGGGCCAACTGGTAGCGCCCGATATCGAAGCCTGGTTCGACCAGGACAGCTTCGGCGGCCAGCCGCATATTGTCGCGCAATGGGCAGATGCTCACAACGCGGTGGCACAGGCGTGGGTAAGTGCTGATCCCACGCACGATAAGTACATTCAAGACTGGGGCAAGACTCATACTAAAGAGGTGCAGCAGTTCATCAAGGACAATCCTGGAACTCCGGAGCCCAAGTCTGCCGATCTAGCTATGGTGTTCTTCGAAAGTTTCTCGAAAGAGAATCCCGGCAAGTTCCCGTCAGCGGTGCAGCATCAGACCAAGGACGGAAAGACCGAAACTGTGATCGAGCCAGTCAAGGATGGCACCGACATCCAGTCGAACTTCTTCGATATGTGGCGGCAGGATCATGCGGACGCAGACCTTCAGGATGTGCCGGGAGACATGGTCACGACTTCGGGCTCCGGCCTGGATCCCAACATCACGATGGAGAATGCGGAGTACCAGCTTGATCGAGTATCGTCCGCGTGGGCAAAGGACACGAAGCGGGATCAGGGGCAGGTCCGCACCGAGATCGAGCAGATACTGCAGGCTGATACGACCGCTCCGTTATACGGATTGGTCGGAGAGAACATGGTGAACGTGCTCGAGGTAAACCTGCAGCTACGCAAGCACTTCGGCGCGCCACCGGCTTAAGTGTTGTAGGAGAGGCAGACGCACGGTTCATTGCGGGCTACGATTGTTGCAGGCTAGGACGAGGTCTTCGTTGTGGGAAGTGGAACCGCCTTCAGCGATAGTGACGATCGCGTCGCGGCGGTGATCGACAGCCTTGATGAACCGGCGCTTCTGCTCGATGACGGCGACAGTGTCATCCATCTGAATCCAGAAGCGGCTGAGGCCCTGGCTGTCGATCGCGTTCAGATTATCGGTAAGACGTTAGCCGACGATGCTGAGGATCGCGGCGTCAGCTGCGCGCGAGTTCTAGCTGCTCTGGAACGGGCCAAGACCTTTCCGGCTGATGAGCATCAAATCGATCTAAACGTGAGAGGGCGCGACTGTACTTATTTTTTGAAGCGCGCCCTGCTGCGAACGAGCGATGACCGCTCGCTTGGGATCCTGGTCGTTCTTCATGAAGCTTCGACCTTTCGCGAAAAGAGCAGAGCCCAGGACACTACGATCGTCGCGGCAGCTCAGGAGCTCAATACGCCCCTTACGTCACTAGCACTGGCAGTGGGACTGCTACAGCGCGAAAGAGAAAAACAAAATGAGCTGATCCGCGAGATCACGGAAGACGTCGATCGCCTCAACCATGCGTCGGCTGACTTTCTCAACGTAATGCGCGAGCAGCCGCTGCCGATAACCCTTCCAAGCGTTGCGTTCGATCTCAAGACCGTCTTCTTTGTCATTTCCGGAAAATTTCAAGATCGAATCGAGCGCAAGCAGATCGAATTCGCGATTCATGCCGAAGGGAATCTGCAAGTGACCGGCGACCCGCTGAAGCTGTCGTGGGTAATCGCCACTCTCGTTGGCAATGCGCTACGGCATACACCGAAGGCAGGCAAAGTCGATTTGATCGCAGAGAAAGAAGACCGTCTGATCAGGATTACCGTTCGGGACACTGGGCCTGGAATCCCGCCTGAGACGCGAGAACTGGTCTTCGGTAGTTCGCTCAAGCCCGACGACGCTCTGCGCTGCCTCAAGAGCGGCTTCAGTCTTAGCATTGCGCGGCAAATCGCCGAAGCGCACGGCGGCAGATTGTTCGCGGAGAGATTGCAAGATGGCGGCAGCGTGACATTAACGCTCCCGCTTTCGCAGGAAAGCTGATGGCCAATCTGCTCATTGTCGACGACGAAAAAAACATCCGGCAGGGAGTCGCCAGGTTCCTCGAGTCGTGCAAATACAAAGTGGCAACGGCGGACAGCGGGCGCCAGGCCCTGGAACTCATGTCGAAGTGCGGGGAGTTCGACCTGGTGCTGAGCGATTGGCAAATGGCCGAGATGAATGGCCTCGAGCTGTTGAAAACCATCAAGGAGAAGTTTCCCGACACCATCGTGATTCTCATGACCGCGTACGGCACGATCAATAACGCGGTCGCGGCGATGAAGGCGGGCGCTCACGATTACTTCACCAAACCCTTTTCTCTCGATCAGGTTCAGCACGCGGTCGAGCGCGCGCTCGAACTCAAGGAACTGCGATCGCAAAATCGCGCGCTGCGCGACACAATCGAGGGCGTTCCATTGCTGGCCTCGGCCAGCCCTCCATTTCGAGCGCTGATCGAAGTCGCATTCACCGCGGCCGCCAGCGAGGCGAGCATTCTACTCACCGGCGAAAGCGGTACCGGCAAGAATGTACTCGCGCGCCAGATACATCAATGGAGCCCGCGACACGAGCATCCCTTCATCATCGTGAATTGCACGACGCTTTCGGAGCATCTGCTGGAAAGCGAACTGTTCGGTCATATGAAGGGGTCCTTCACAGGCGCGATCAAGGACAAACCTGGCCGGCTCGAAGCCGCCGATCAAGGCACGCTGTTTCTAGACGAGATCGCAGAGCTATCCCCGTCTCTTCAGACAAAATTTCTTCGTTTCCTCCAAGACGGATGCTTCGAAAGGATTGGCGGACAGGACACGATTCAGGTCGACACGCGAGTCATCGCTGCTACTAATCGCGACTTACAACAGGAGATCGCGGCCAGCCGTTTCCGGGCTGACTTGTATTACCGGCTCAACGTAATAAGTCTCCGCGTCCCTGCATTGCGCGAACATCAGGACGACATACTCCCCTTGGCCGAGAAGTTGTTGAATGAAGCGGCCGCACGAAATCGGCGCTCTGATCTCCAGTTCTCCGACGAAGCCAAAAAGGCTCTGATTCCGTATTCGTGGCCCGGCAACATCAGAGAGCTCCGCAATGTGGTCGAACGCGCAGTCGTCTTGAGCCGTGGCACGGTCATCCGCAAGGAAGATCTCTCGGACGTGATCTTTGCGCCAAGCACGCCGCAACCGATCCAGCTATCGACGGATTCAAGCCTGGAGGAACTGGAGCAAGAACATATCAAGCGAGTGTTGGCTGTAGCTCCGACCCTCGAGGATGCCGCCGCCACCCTCGGCATAAGCATCCCAACGCTGTGGCGCAGGCGAAAGCGATTCCACCTCGAGTGAAAGAGAACGGCCAGCAGCCCGGCTGGTTCTCACTAACTCTCACTCAACACGAGAACGAGTCCGACCAGCGCGAAGATAACCGCGCTGACACACAGCGCGAGAAAGACAGGGTCCGCGGGAAACCTGGCCGCTATCGATTCCCATTTAATAGTCTTCATTGGTCGCATCGGTCTTGATGCAAGCTGGCGGCCAGTTCGCGACTAGCGGGCTTAGGCGCGTGGCCCGTCGCTCCGATGCGATTACCGTAGCGATCCTCCTCTACTAGCGTGGCAATCTGCCCCGTGAACGAGCCGACGTCCCAGGTCCAACCACGCCGCGGAATGCTTTTCAAATTCTTTGGCGCTCGCCGCGTGGTGGCATGCGAAGTGCAGTCAACGACGTGGTTATCTGGTCCGGCTAAAAAGCCCCCGAGCGAGAATGCCGGTACGTCAATATGGTCGCCGTCCATCGAAATTGCTTCAGTACTTCGTCGATGGAAAAGCTGCCCCTTGATGGCTGGTATTCCACGCTGCCCCGGCGGTGAGCGCCGCATGTCCCCCGTGCGGCGCTCATCGCCACAATCAGATCGCGATCTAAATTGTGTTTATGCTGAACATTTGCGATCAGTGTGGAAGCGTCGTCAGCAAGAAGCTGCTGCGCTGCAGTGACGGAATTTCAGTCTTTCATCACGAGTGTGCCAACGGCCATAAACGGCACAGAACGACCGGCAATGAGGAACAGCCGACGACCGCGCCGTACCAATTGAAATCCTTCGTGATAATTGAAGCGTGCGATTGCAGCTAGCGAGCCCGCCGCCGTCGCGCGTGGCATGCGTCATCATCAGCTGGTCCGTTCCTTGCTCCGATTACCAGCGAGGGACAGTGTACGTCGTTTCGACATCGCTTTTCTTTGTGTCATTCAGAGCCGCTGCGGCGAAGAATCCCGAGGTCATTTCGCTGGCTCCGACTCGTGACAGTCAGCTTCGTTGTAGGTAGGGTGAGGCAGTCTGTCCGCGCGAATTTGATGCGCTTGTGAAAATTGGAACCCGCCAAACGCTGGCCATGCTCCTGTGCGTCACACCGGTGTTGGCCGGCTATATGTATTTCAGCATCGGGCACTCGTCACGAATCTACGCGGAGGATCTCAAGCGCGAGACTCGAGCGACCAGTCGCGCGCTGCAAGCTGCGCTCGAGGTGGATATCGCCGAGGGTGACTGGAAGGCAGTGCGGGCCGCCTTTGAGCGAATTCGCCATGACGGCGTTGATGCGGCGCTGCTCGATTCGAGCGGCAAGATCACGTTTTCGTTGCCCGATTTCCCGCTGAATCCGCCGCCCGCGATTCCTGCGCTGAGCCAGGTTCTCAGCGGCAAGCCGACCGAGTTCATGGGTTTCAGCAGAAACTTGTACTGGTTTTGTCGAGTCGCACCGTTAGGCGAAAAGGATGGCCAGACGACGGGTGTCTTGTTGGTTGCGCAGGAGTGGAGTGATTTGCACGAAGACCTCCGCCGTCGCGTCGTCGACTCTGTGCTTGCGGGCGCCGTCGCCGTGACGCTGATCGCCGTTCTGATACCGCTGGTTAGCCGGCGCTATGTGTCGCAGCCGCTGGCCGAACTATCGCGCAGGATCTCCGAGTTTTCCACGGAAGCAGAGACGCGATCTGACTCTGGCGGGGACGAAGTTAAGCTCCTGACTGAAGAGTTCCAGCGCCTCGACCAGCAGCTGGCGACGGCCCAGCTGCGGTTGCGAGACGAAAGCGAGCGCAAGCTGGAACTGGAACGCCGATTGCGGCATTCGGACAAGCTGGCCACGATCGGAACGCTGGCCTCCGGCCTCGCTCATGAGATCGGCACGCCGCTCAACGTAATTCGTGGACGCGCCGAGCACCTGCTGCATACCGACTCCAATTCGCTCAAGACTGCCGACGGGCTCGAGATAATCGTCAGTCAGATCGATCGGATAACAAAGATCGTACGCATGCTGCTTGATTTCAGCAGCCGCCGCGAACTGGCGCGGCATCCGCGCGACGTGCGAGAGATCATCGATGCCACGTTGAATCTGCTGCAGACCGAAGCCCAAAAACGCCGCGTCCTCGTTATTGCGGACCTTCCCGCAGAGCCACTTATGGTGAAGTGTGAGGCCGGCCAACTCCAACAAGTCTTCATCAACCTTGCGATCAACGCGCTCGACGCTATGAGCGAGGCCGGTGGAACTTTTCGAATCACCGCGGAGAAGGGAAGCCCCGGCCAGCCCCAATATCTGCGGCTTCTGTTCGAGGACAGCGGATCGGGAGTCGCCGACGGCGATCGCGAACGAATCTTCGATCCCTTCTTCACCACCAAAGAGCCCGGCAAAGGCACTGGCATGGGACTGGCGATCAGCCAGTCGATTGTCCGCGAGCATGACGGCGCGATCGAGGTGGAGCGAGGGCCAACCGGCGCGCGCTTTGTGGTAACTCTCCCGCTGTTGTCAGATCGAGACGACGACTCTTTCGAAACACTGTGCCTGGCGAAGTAAAAATAGCCACCATCCTTATAGTGGATGATGACCGAGAGATGGTCAGCATGCTGCGTGACGTGCTGGAGGCGGCCGGCTATCGAACGGCGATGGCCTACTCGGGGGAGCAAGCGCTTGCGGCGGTCGAGCGCGAAGAACCCGACCTGATGATCACTGATTTGCGGATGGCTGGAATGAACGGGTCGCAGCTGCAGAAGCAGGTGAAGCGGACCGCGCCGAGTCTGCCCGTCATTGTCATCACCGCTTTTGGTTCAATCGAGACCGCCGTCGAATCGATGCGGCTTGGTGCTTTTGACTACGTCACCAAGCCGTTCAGCAACGACGAGTTGCTGCTGGTAGTTGCGCGCGCGCTCGAGGACAGCAAACTCCGCCGCGAAGTGGTCAGGTTACGCAGCGAGCTGGCGCATAGTTTCGGTCTGGACCATATCATCGCGCGAAGTCCCAACATGCTTGCTCAGCTCGACGTGTTGCGGCAGGTGGCGGATACCTCGGCCAACGTTCTCATCACCGGAGAAAGCGGAGTCGGCAAGGATCTCTTCGCTCGCGCCTTGCACTATCACAGCCCCGTGCACAGCGGACCGTTCGTGGCGGTCAACTGTGCGGCTATTCCGGAGAATCTGCTCGAAAGCGAATTGTTCGGCCACGTCAAGGGCGCATTCACCGACGCTCGACAGAACAAGGCCGGCCTGTTCCAGGCGGCGAACCGCGGGACGCTCTTCCTCGACGAAATCGGCGAGCTGCCGATTGCTCTGCAGCCCAAGCTGTTGCGCGTGATCGAAGACAAGCGCGTGCGCCCGGTCGGCGCCACCGAAGAGACCCCGGTCGAAGTCCGAATAGTGGCCGCCACCAATTCCTCGCTTGACGACGCAATCGCCGCAGCAAGGTTCCGCGCCGACTTGTACTATCGAATCGCCACCGTGACGATTGCGATTCCACCATTGCGGGAACGGGCTGAGGACATTCCGCTGCTCATCAAGTATTTCGTCGCGCGAACCAGCAGCGAGTCCGGCCGGCGGATTCCCGAAATCTCCGACGAAGCGATGGACCGTCTGCTCCGCTATCCGTGGCCGGGAAACATTCGGGAACTGCAAAACGCGATTCAGAGAGCGCTGATCCTGTGCCGCGACGATCGGGTCGACCGCGCTGATTTGCCGCCGAAAGTTGCCGGCGAGTATCTGTCCACGGTGAATCTCGAAGCGGCGGTCGCGCGCGGCATGACTCTTGAGGAGTTGGAACACGAGTACATCGGCGCGATCCTGGCGTCGGTCGGGGGAAACAAAACCGAAGCAGCCACTCTGCTCGGTATCGACCGCAAGACCCTCTATCGAAAACTCGGAGCTCTGGACAGCGACTGACGGGATCGTGGGGCAAAATGCCCCGGCAGCCGTAGCCTTCTTCCCCGTTCGAGTAACTACTCGCGATCGATCGACGTCCCGCCGCGGATTCGTCCCCGCCTCTGAATTTCAAGACAGCTCCACCGCCAAGGCAGTTTCTTCTGACCGTCGGTTCGGAGCCGGGAGTACGTCTTCGCTGGCACCATCTCTGCTCTACCGTTCTCGCGATTCAGCTGGTTCATAGGGAAGAGGCGAGCCAAAGAATGAAACCGAATCCAGGCCGTCAAAATGGAGACGCCTTTGCAATCCTTCGAGGAAGCCTCAGCCGATTAAACCTGCCCGCCGACTTGGTCAATGAACTGATCGAGCGCCACATAAGCGTCAGCTATGAGAAGGGCGCGTGGGCATTCTGTGAAGGAAATACCGACGGAATGGTCGCCTATATCATGAGCGGCTATGTGAACGTGTATTGCCCGGTAGGCGACGGGAATCGGACGCTGGTGAGAATGGCTGGACCGGGCGAGGTCATCGGCTATCCCGACTACGTCGACGAAAGAGGACGCACCGCGCGGCTGTTCGAAGCGCAGGTTGCGAGCAAATGCACGCTGGCGCTCTTTAGTCGCGATCACCTGGCGCGGCTGCTGGCCCGTCTTCCGATAGATGGATTGATTGCGATCGTTACGGCACTGAACACGTTCTGGTCTGAGAATCTCTGGTTTTTTGCTACCTTGCTGAATCTTCCCCTTTATGACCGGCTCATGATCGTCATGAGTGATTTGGCGAAACGGCTCGGCGTAAGGGACTCGCAGGGGATAGTGCTGATTCCGGAGATCTTCCATGACGATCTCGCCGAGATGATCGGGTGCTCACGGCCAATGATAAGCCGACTGATAGCCCAAATGGTCGAATCCGGCCTGCTTGCGCGGCGAGGAAAGCAATACGTTCTGCTGAAGAAGTGGGACATCGAGAAAAGTAGTCGTACTCCGGAGAGGATCCGCAACGCCCAGAAAGCGGTTGGGCGACCGGAATCCGCGTCACAGGAAAAATCTTCACCTTCCCGATTCCAGCGCGCTCCGCAAGTCTCTCTGTGAAGCGAAGCTAAAGATTCCCGTAATAATGCAGCACGACGGGAAGCTAGAACATCGAGCCGGGTCGTGCCCAGATCATGTTGTTGATTTCCAGGTTGGGCGCGATCGAGTTTACGATGCTCGCGGCGCGCTGCTTGGCGCCCTGACCGGTGACCTGTCCCGAGAGATAAACGTAGGGTCCGACCACTTTTACCTGCACGTCATTGAATCCGTTCGACTGGAGCTGGAGAACGATACGCTCCTCTTCCTGAAACCATTTGCCGGTTTTGGTCCGCAGATTGTCGACGACTGAACTGACGCCCGGCACCGCACCTGCGGTCTGCACGGCCAGCATACGATCATTGTCGTCAAACACCACGCCGTAAAGGACGACCACCCCCTCGGCCGCAGTGTAGGCCCTGGCGCCGTTCAAGTGAGGGTTGGATTGCAGAGCAGCGTTCACATGATTCATCAAGGCCGCCCCGCTCTGGGCACGCGCCAGCGATGAAGCACCTGCGACACTCAGAATCAAAACGGCGATCGCGAGGATCGCTCTCGCGGTACCGCCAAGCCATTCAGCCCGCACTTTCATCTCGTTCTCCAACGCCACCACTCCTGTGTTCGATGATTTTCTTGGGGGTATAGAACTCGGCTCTCAATAACGCAACCGGCGAGCCGAAATTGTCTGAAGGGCCGTCCGAAATTTCTAAACCGCGCGGCCCACGCGATGCTTGAAATTCCTTCACCGCTCAGCGACGCTGGCTGGCCCGTGACTGGAAAGCTGGTGAGTGAAGTGAGAGTCTTCGGGCCGCTATGCGCAACAAGCAACTGATCGCTCTTGGTCTCGGAGCGGCCCTGTTTGTTTACCTCATTTATGAAACCGGCTACGCGAGCCTAATCGAAAATCTCAAGCTGATCGGACCGAAGATCGTTTTCATCATCGGGATCGAGCTGATCGTCGATCTCTTCAACACGGTCGGATGGTGGCTCACGTTTGCGCCCGACCTGCGTCGCGGCACTTTTGGCATTCTCTACCTGGTTCGGCTGGCGGGCAGCGCGCTCAACCAGGTCTTGCCTGCCGCCTCGATGGGAGGCGAACCAGCGAAGGTCATGCTATTGCGGCCGCATCTGCCGACGGCGGCAGCGACCGCGAGCGTGCTGACGTCGCGCGTGGCCTTCACGTTTGCGAAGGCTATTTTCATCGCAGTCGGGATGCTGATCACGTGGCATCGGCTGAAGCTGCCCGCTGGCCTGTCGAGCGCACTGCTGATCGGATTCATTCTTACGATGTGCGGCCTGATCGTTTTCCTCATGCTCCAGCTTCGCGGATTTGCGCGAGTGACCGCGCGATTCGGACGCGTCATCGGACTGCCCGAAAAGTGGATCGCAGAAATCGAAGGGGCTTCGAGCTCCGTCGACGCCCATGTGGTGAGCTTTTATCGAACCCGCCCCGGCGACCTGGCCCGAGCAATCGTAGCGCATCAGTTCGCATTCGCGTTCGGCGTGCTGCAGGTGTCGCTGCTGCTCGGATGGCTCAACCTGCCGAATGATTGGCAGACGAGTCTCGCGATCGAGGCATTCTCGGCCCTCGTAGGCTTCATCATCTTCGTCGTGCCAGGCTCGGTGGGGGTGCAGGAAGTGAGCAAGGTTCTGATCTTTGCGGCGCTGGGATTTCCGACTTCCGCAGGGATGGGCCTGGGAATCGCTTTTCGCCTGAACGATATCGCAGGGTCGATTATCGGTCTGGCGGTATTCGCCCTGCTCCAGGCACGGACTGCTCCGCGTATGGAACCGGACTAGCCGGGTGGCTCTCTGGCCGGATCGCCTCGTTGATGCACCAGGCAGCGTGAATAGCTGCTGTGACTCCCGCCCAGGCGACCGCCAAGTAAAATGAAATTCCGGGGATGCTCAGGAAGAACCCGGGCAAAAATAACCAGGTGTAAATGTTGCGCCGACCCGCAACGAGTCTGAATCGGGACAAAAATGCGGTCGCATTGTCGACGCTTCGATGCCACTTAACGTCGGCCACCGAATAGACGATGTTGTCGGCTAAATCGAACGCGACCATTAGAAGGGCCGCATGCCAGGCGAATTTCGATCCGTCCTTGCTGAGAAAGAACCCCAACGCCAGCCACCACGAGTTCTCGTAGAAGAAATCCAAAATGTGCTCGTACTCGCCCGCTTTTGAGGTGGTACGCGTGATCCGCGCGAGCTTGCCGTCCACGCCGTCGAGCACCTCGACGAAGATTGCGAGCAGAACCCCGACTCGCAGCCATCCCGTGGCATAGAGCGCCGCCACCAAAAAGCCCAAAAGAGTGGTGGCGAGAGTTACCTGGTTGGCGGTGATCGCACTCGGCGCGAGACGGCGGACAATCAGATTTTCGAAGAAGGGATCGAAGTAGCGCGCCGGCAGCTCCTGTGTCCGCCGCTGGATATAGTCCAGAAGAATCTGCCATCCGTGTTCAGCATCGTCGTCGTTCCTGATGCGCTGCAGATGGAACGGAACGTCGCCGTGCATGGCGTCCCAATACGTCGGCAGAGAGGCGACCTCGACTACCTTTATGCGAGCGGCCTCAAGGCTCGGTGCGTCCAGCGATTTCGCGCGAAGAAATGCCGCGGCTTCCGGCCGGTCCCCGATACGCGGACTCAGGCTCACCTCCGTAGTTTGCGCGGTCAGCCACGAAAGGAGCCGTTGATCGATCAACAGATCTGCTGCGACGAGGATGAATCGATCGCGCAGATGAGCGCGAGCGTGACGCAGCATCTCCCATACTGTCGCCCCCGATGTGTCCTGGTAGACGACGTCTTTGCGAACGCGCTTCGATGGCGGCGGCAACGACAGATCGATCGGCTTCAGCAGCAGGATGAAATCGACGCTCTCCAATTCTGAAAGCTGACGGAGCAGCCGTTCGAGGAGGGTAATTCCGCCTACGGTGCGGAGCGGATTTGCACTCGCATCACGGCAGACTACGACCGCCTGAACCCGCGCTGACGTGGTCGGATGCGTGGCCGGTTCCAGGACGTCGGCATCCGTGGACTGCACATGCGCGCCGCCCATATCCTACTGTTCTCCGTTCGACACGACCCGCTCCCGCGCTTTGCGACCACTGCGTCCGATGCCGGAGGCGAGCGAAATACTGCTCCGCAGGCTCTTCAGCGGTTCTCCGAGCGAATGCGAGATCATTCGCACGCAACCGAGACAACATCCCTCTTCGCACGGCTTGTGGCGATTGTTGCTTCGCAGTTCGGCGAGGTCCATCTCGGCCAAGGGGAAAACGTAGTCGCGCTGCTGCGCGCACCATTGCACGCCTCCCTTTGAGTTGACGTACAAAAACTTGAACCCCGCCATGCATTTCCATTTTCTTGAAAAATTGCCGAGGAGCATCTCCTGCAAATGCTCGCCATAAAAATTCATCCCATCGAAGACGCCGTAGCGGCGAAGTATATCGAGAAACTTCTGGCCCCGAATCGCAATCCGGCCGCCACGGCCGTGCATGATTGAAAATCCGAAGGCGAACGGAAAGTCCTTCAGCATCTCGCGGAAGCGATCGTAGTCAGGGAATGTTTCATCATTCAGTACGGTCTGAACCTCAACCTGGAACTTGGCGCGCTTCGCGAGCAGCTCCATCTTCGGCAGCAGCGATTTCAAGGCTTTAAAGGACTTGGAAGACGGTTCGATGGAATCGACCGATAACTGCATAAAGTCGAGTCCAGAGGCATTGAGGCGCTCGATGACGCGCTCGCCCAGAAAAAAACCATTTGTGATGACCGTGGTAACGTTCGAGCCGCCGCGCTTCGACTTGGTATGTGCGACCAGTTCGTCCAGGCCGGGATGAAGCAACGGTTCACCGCCGAGGAAGTCGTAAACCAGCACGCCCAGTTCGTCGAGCTTGTCGACTCGCTCCTTCATGTCCGCCAGCGGGACGATCGGCCCCCCGGGCGTATACTCGTCGCAGTAGTCGCAGGTCAGATTGCAGTCGTCGGTGACGACGACCTGCGCATACATAGGACGGGAATCCAACACGCGCTTAGCGCCAGTCAGCATAAACTGCTTATCGACCGCCATCAGGCCCTCCCCGGAAGTCGCGAGCCATCTCGCCTCGTGTTGCATGTCGATCGGGCAAGCCGAACGGCCCTACGACTTCCACTTCTGTGTCCGTAAGCATCAGAAGCGATAGTCAATTCCGCTAAAGATCGCGATCCCTTCGCCACTTCGGGAATGGGAATGAACGGCCACGAATTCGGATCGAGCGGCTGAAAGGCGTGCGCAGAATTCGGGCGAGCTAGCTCGAATACAAATACCCAGGTCAGCAGAAATGCCTGCTGCCAATAGACTCTCGCGGCGGATTTTCCCCGATCAGCCAAATCAGCCAGCCAAGTAGGTGGACAGAGGTATGTCCCAGGAAACCTTCGTCAGTTAGCCGTAGTCCGAAAATAATCTGGGGGTAATTTGCATATCATTCGCGTGTAACGCAAGCGCGAATGCCCATTGGCCGACGAGCCAATACCGCGTAGAAATTCAGCGCAGAACATAACTTGTGGACCGTTTGTAATCGAAACCGGAACATGACGATGGAGCGATACATTGGCTGAACCGAGCAACCGCGGTCCACTGACCGATCTGAATCGGCTAATCAAAGAAAATCGGGTGGCCGACTACACTTCCTCCAATCTGGCGCTCGGGATGATGCCGGTTGAATTTGGAGCGGGTAGCTCGCGATGGGTCTGGGGAGTGCAGCCGCTGGTCGCGTTGAATCCCTTCGGGACGCTGCAGGGCGGTTACTTGACCGTCTTTATCGATGAGCTGTTGTCGACCGCGATTGCGTCGGTGTTGGAAGATGGAGAATGGGCGATGACGGCGGAGTTCAAGATCAATTTTCTGCGCGCGTTGACGCCCGCTCCGCTGGAAGGCAGCGGACGTGTGCTCAGGCGCAGCCGCTCGCTGGCATTCCTCGAGGCGCAGGTGGGGATAGAAGGCGGACAAGTTGCGGTGACCGCAAGCTCAACCTGGGCGGTGATTAAGCGATAGCTGATCGTGGTTACCGCAGATTAGGGCTTGCCGCTATAGGTAGGTCGGCCCTTACCATCGCGCCGTAGTGTTTTTAGATGGCAGTTTTAGCAAGGGACCTGCGCTTCTAGCGCTGCCATAGGATTTCCTTGGCCTCGAGTGGGACCTGAGCGTCGCTAAGTGCGGGCACTATCCTGGGTGTGTAGTCGCCCGCGGGACGGCTCGACGGCACTTCGGCCTTATAGGTGAAAGCATCGACCGATCCGGCCAACAAGTCGCCGCGGTTCATTGACTGTCTTACCGGCGGCTCGCCATTGCGAGGCTGCGCGTACAACTCGACCGACACGGCGTCGGGCTCCACTTCATCGAGATAGACCTGTACACGGAAGTTATGGACGTCGCCGATAGTCTCGCAGTGCACGTGACCGAAGTGGAGCTTGGACCAGTGCTCGGCTACAGCTTTGCGCCACTGCAGGATTCGCTGCGCCAGCGCGCCATGAGAAGCCTCGCGCTTTCGGTAACCGGTTGCAGCCGGCAGGTAATACTTCTCGGTGTACTCGCGAACGGTTCGATTCGCCGAAAACTCCGGCGTCAGCCTCGCCATGCTTTCACGCATCATTGCAATCCACTTGCGCGGCAGGCCATGGTCGTCTCGATCGTAGAAGCGCGCGATCACCTCACGCTCCAGGATGTCGTACAACTGCCGAGCCTCTGCTGCATCCCGTGCGGGATCATCGCCGTGTTCCTTGCCGTCGCCAAGCGCCCAGCCCACATCTGGCTGGTAGGCCTCGGCCCACCATCCGTCGAGTTCCGAGAGGTTCACGCCTCCGTTCGGCAGCACCTTCATCCCGCTGGTACCGCTGGCCTCCCACGGACGGCGCGGAGTGTTAATCCAGACGTCAACGCCTTCGACGATGCGCTCGGCCAACAGCATGTCGTAGTCAACGAGAAAGACCGCATGCTGTCGAATGTCGTGACGACGCAGGAAATGGATCCATTCGCGGATCATATCCTTGCCGGCCTGATCCGCGGGATGCGCCTTGCCCGCGAGCACGAGCTGCACGGGATATTTTTGATCGTTGAGAATCCTCGCCAGCCGCTCCGGATCGTGCAGCAACAGATTCGGCCGTTCGTAGGTGGCGAATCGCCGCGCGGAGCCGAGTGTAAGTGCGTTGGGATCGAAGATTGTTTTGGCCTCGTCGATATCCGATGCGCCGTAGGCCGCCCGTTGGCGTTCCGTCCGAAGGCGCACGAAGCGCACCAGTTCCTGGCAATTGTCAGTTCGCAACTTCCACAGCACGTTGTCAGGCACGGCCCTGATTTTTTCGCCTATTCCTTCCGTAGTGCCCAGCCAGCAATCTGTTCCGCAGACCTCGGACCAGAGATGATCCGAAACCTCGGAATTCCAGCTCGCCATGTGGACGCCATTGGTCACGCTGCCGATTGGAATTTCCTCGACCGGCCAGCGCGGAAACAGCGGCAAAAAGATTGACCTGCTTACCGCGCCGTGAAGTTTGCTCACGCCATTGATCGCCCCAGCGCCATGGGCGGCCAGGTAGGCCATGTTGAACGGTTCGACCGGATCGTGTGGATTGGCGCGGCCCAGTGCCATGAGATCGTCGAAGCTGATATGCAAACGTTCGGTCGCATACCACTTCAGGTACAGATTCATCAGCGCGGGTGAGAATCTGTCGAAGCCCGCCGCCACGGGAGTGTGGGTCGTGAACAAGTTGCCGACGCGCGTCGCGGTCAGCGCTACTTCGAATGGCTGGCCACTTTCATCCATAAAGGACCGCGCGCGCTCAAGCACTGCGAATGCAGCATGGCCCTCATTGAGATGGCAGACATCAGGGTTCAGCCCCAGTTGTTTCAACAGGCGCCATCCGGCGATTCCAAGCATCAGCTCCTGCTGCAAGCGCAACTCAGGACCGCCTCCGTATAGCTCGCTCGTGATGCCGCGATACATCGGGATGTTGCCGGGGTCGTTGCTGTCAAGCAGGTAAAGCTTGAGGCGACCGACCTTTGCTTCCCACACTCGAAGCCGCAGGTTGTAGTCGGGAAAGTTAAATGCGACGCGCAGAAGGTCGCCGTCCGTGTCACGCATGAACGTTATCGGCAGCCACGAGGGTGGATTGTACGGGAACAGATCTCGCTGATTCCTTTCATGATCGATTGCCTGGCGAAAATAACCCTGCTGATAGAGCAATCCCACGCCTACGATAGGGACTCCCAGATCGCTGCCCGCTTTGAGCTGGTCTCCTGCCACATTGCCCAAGCCGCCCGAGTAGATCGGGAGCGCCTCGCTCAGGCCGAACTCCATGCTGAAATACGCGACGCTGTTTAGCGCCGAGCCGGAATGAGTTTTCTGGAACCACGCGGGCGAGTCCGATAACTTCCGCCTGGCGAGAACCAGTTGCTCGACCCGACGACGCAGGTCCTGATCGTCGGCCATCGACTTGAGCTTCCTGTGGGACGCGTGGTGCAGCATCAACCAGGGGTTGCGCGTGAGCACCCACACGTCGGGATCGATCTGACGCCAGATGTCGTCGGTATAGCGGTTCCAGACCGCGCCGAGATCCAGCGCCAGCTCGCGCAGCAGTTCGATCATCGGTTCCGAATGAATGGACGACGCATCAGCTTGCGGCATTTGACACTCTCCGTTTTTAGGCTGAGCCCCCGATTATTGCACCGTCCAATGAAGAAAATGTTAACTGGACACGCCTGATTGAAGATCGCCGAAATACTCGGGCATCTGGAAGCACCCGGGGCGCTCATCCGTAAGTTCACCTGAAGTTCATCCGGGCGCGCTCGACAGAAGTGCGTCTGCCCGGCAAACAAGGAGCGAAACTGCCAAAGATGTTCCGCACAATCAGATTCAAGAGCGCGGGTCTGGAAGTTCTCGACGGTCCCGATAACGCCGTGCCGCCGCGTGAAGGCGAAATGTGCTGGATCGACCTTCAGCCGCCTGACGACGCCGACCTCAAGCTCTTGCAGCAAAGATTTGGGTTTCATCCGCTGGCGATCGAGGACTGCGCCGCTGAGATCCATCGGGCAAAGGTCGACGAATACGGAAATCATCTGTTTCTCGTGACGCATTCGATGAGAGTCACCGAGCGCGGACGGCACGGTATAGCGACCAGCGAGCTCGACGTTTTTTTGGGTGATCGCTATCTCATCACGATTCATCGCGATCCGATTCCGGGCCTGGATATCGTGTGGAAGCGCGCCTCGGGCGATGCGAGCTGCGGCACCAACGGAATGGATTTCATCTGTTACCTGATCGTCGACGAACTAGTGGACGAGGTCTTCCCGCTGATCGATCAAGTTTCCGACCAACTCGAGGATGTTGAAAGCGCCATTCTCAAACGCGTTGAGAGCCGTCAATTGCAGCAATTGATGAGGCTGAAGCGATGGTTGATTTCGATGCGACGGGTGCTGTCACCTGAGCGCGATATGCTCGCGATCCTTCTCCGGCGTGGCGATCCGCGGATCAGCGAGAGGACGGCGCTCTACTTCCGCGACGTCTACGATCATATCGTGCGGGCATACGAGCAGATCGATGTCGAGCGCGATCTGCTGGGCAATGCGATGGACGCGTACCTCTCGATGATGGCGAACACCAGCACCATCATCATGAAGCAGTTGACACTGCTCGCCTCGATTTTCCTGCCGCTGACTTTCATGACCGGGTTTTTCGGTCAGAACTTCAACGCGCTGCCGTTCGATTCGAAGTCGCTCTTCTACACCGAGATCGGGGCGTGTATCGCGCTGCCGGCCGTCATGTTCTTCTGGTTTCGCCGCAGCGGTTGGCTGTGATCGCGCGAACCAACTCAACGATCAACTGAACCCGCCCATCAGATAGTCCTTGGTGTACTGCTCCTTGGGACTCTCAAAAATTTGAGCCGTCGGAGCATACTCAACCATATAGCCAGTCCGTCCGCCTTGCGTTGTATCGACGTATAGAAAGGCCGTTATATCCGCCACTCGTTTAGCCTGTTGCAGGTTGTGAGTGACTATTGCGATTGTGTATTTCTTCTTCAGCTCGTGCATCAACTCTTCGATCCGATGAGTTGCGATCGGATCGAGCGCCGAACACGGCTTGTCCATCAGCAGCACCGCCAGCTCGGTGGCAATCGCGCGCGCGATACACAGGCGCTGCTGTTGGCCTCCCGACAGCGACAGGCCACTTGATTTCAGCTTGTCCTTGACCTCATCCCACAGTGCAGCCGAGCGCAACGCCTCCTCGACGCGGTTCTCCATCTCGCCCTTGTATCCGTTGAGCCGGAGGCCAAAAGCAACGTTGCGGAAAATGCTCATCGCGAACGGATTCGGCTGCAGAAAGAGCATTCCGATATGACGCCGAACGGCGACCGGATCGATCCTGTCGGCGTAAATGTCCTGACCGCGGAAGATCACGTGGCCCTTGAGCCGGAAGCCGCGCACCAGGTCGTTCATCCGGTTGAGGCAGCGCAGTGCAGTGCTCTTGCCGCATCCGGACGGTCCGATGAACGCGGTGATGGTGCCGCGACCGATTTTGACCGCGACGTCGCGTACCGCCTTGAACTTGCCGTAATGCAGTTCCGAGATATTGCAATCGATCAGAGTATCGCCTTGCTTGGTTTCTCCGTTTGTATTGACTACTGCCGCTGACATTTTGATTTGTCCTCTTTAATGATTTGCATAGCGTTTGGATATTGAATGGCCGATAAAATTGAGCACTAAAACCAGCACGACCAGGGTCAGTGCCGCGGTCCATGCCATTGCGATCTGATTTTCGAACGGCGAGCCGGAAAAATTGTAGATAAGAACGGCCAAGGACGCAGTCGGCTTCATCAGATCCGCCACAGTCTTCGGCAAGAAATACGGCTGAGTCCGGCTGATCCAGAATTCGCTGTAGAGCGAGGTGAACAGCAACGGCGCCGTTTCACCGGCGGCGCGCGCGAGCGCCAGCATGACTCCGGTCAGGATTCCCGGAAATGCTGTCGGCAGAATCACCTTGGTAACGACCTGGGTCGGAGTCGCGCCCATGCCGATTGCCGCTTCGCGCATTCGGGACGGCACCCGCTTGATGGCTTCTTCGGCCGTCAGCATGATCGTCGGCAGCATCAGCAATGCCAGCGCCGCTCCGCCGGCGGGCGCGGAAAATCCGCCGGTTACTACCACGACAGTCGCGAATGCGAACACTCCCGCCAGAATAGATGGCAGGCCGGTCAGCACCTTGGCGGCAAACTGCACTGCCTTCGCGACTTTGCTATCGGCGCCAAAATCGGCGATGCAGACGGCGCCTAGAATCCCAAGCGGCACACTGATCACGGTAGCAATCGCGACGATCACCAACGTGCCGACGATTGCGTTGCCGAAACCGCCTCCCTCCATCATCGCCGCGGGCGGAAGATCGGTAAAAGCAGCCCAGTTCAACCCTGCAAGGCCCCGTTTGATCAGCAGGTAGAGGACTGAAAAGAGCGGGACCATCGCGGCGATCGTTGCGGCTCCGGTCAGGAAGCTCATCACGTAGCTGAACAGCGAGCGCGGCTGGCGCAACGAATGCTCCAGGCTCCCCAAATCTATCGCGAAATTCTCAGCAGGCACGTTTTCCCTGACTGTCGCCATCAGCGCAGCCCCTTAAGCTGGGAATCGGCGCGCTGGAGGAGAATGTGACGGGAGTGTTACGGTGAAATGGGCTGTTGATTGAATTCGCCCACCTCTTTTGTGAGTCCGAGGCTCACTTTCCTGCGCTTAATGCTCAATCCGTAGGGAAACTGATCTGGTCGTCATCTTCCAGACAAGTCTCGTCCGATCATTGCTCCGCCAGATGGCCGATCGGGTGACGTGGGTCGCAGGCGGGGGTTCGCTGCGGGCGATGTTCACGCACAAGTCGTCACAGGAGATACATCCGACTAAAGTAGCTGCAGGCAATGGAAACAGGCCTGGATGTTGTCAAGCTGACGCAGCGCAGTTCGGGGCGGAACCCAGATGCAAAGACCGACTCGGCTCATTGCTATCGTTGCAGTTATCTTCACTCTGACCTACCGATGTGCGACGGCATTTGCGCAGTCCACGGTCGGCCAGGTGACGAGCATCACCGGAATCGCGAAGCTCGTGCGTGGCGGGAGCCAGCTGGACCTCGCGCCCTCGATGCCGGTAGAGGTCCGTGACAGGCTCAGCACTGCAGCAGATGCGAAGCTTACCGTGACGTTTCGCGACGGCAGTAAACTGATTCTCTCAGAGTCGAGTTCCTACACCGTCAATGAGTACGAGATAGCGACGACCGCACGCAGACAAGCGGAGATCGAGCTGTGGGCCGGGCATCTTCGTGCGATCGTCAATGTAGGAGCCGGCGGAGTTCCGGACTTCGAGGTGCATACTCCAAATGCGATCAGTGCCGTACGAGGCACCGAATTTGAGACCGCGTATATCGAAGGCCGGCCATGCCCCGAGGACCGTAGCTGCTTGCGGTATACGACCGTCGGAGTATTCCATGGCGTGGTAGCGGTCTCCAATATTTCGAATCCAGCTCAAGCGGTCCTGGTGAACGAGGGATACGAGACGACGGTAGCTTGCGAAGCGCCGGCCACATCTCCTGCACCTCTTGGAATGGAGGAGATGGGAGGGCCCGGTTACCATTAAGATGACGCAGGGCAAATGAGCCGGACTCTGCCGTGTTCTATGAGACCGCGCGCGTTGGTAAAAGCGATATTTACGATTGTCTTCGCAGTCCTCTGGACGCGAACTTCAACGGCGGGTGCCCTTCCCTATTCTGATTTCTTCACGCCTGCCAGTCCTGAGCATTTGAGCCTGACGCTATTTGCCAGCGGAATCGGCAACGAAAGCAAATATGCGGCAACGCACGAGGGCTTTCAGCTCGAGCAGACATTGAATCCTTATATTGGCGTGGTCGGGCGCGTCTCGGGGTATCAAATCTACCAGGGAGCTGGCTGGGACAACCCGCTTAATCTTCATCCGGGAACTCGTCCGCGCAACTTCGGAGTCTTCATGGGCGGGATCGATCTGCTACCTTTTCAAGGCACTTCGCTGACTGTTCTGGGTGGCCGCGATGTCGGCGACAGCAATGGCGCGAGGATTGAAGGAGACTTTTCGAGCTGGATATCGCTTCACAGCCGCCATCCTATCAATCTGTCCTTTATCGGCGATCACTTTTACAACAACGGACAAAGCAGCGGCATGATCGACGTGCGCGTGGTGATGTCCTCCTCGCGGCGACTGACCTGGTTACTTGGAGCCGGCGGACAATTGTGGGGAGGGGGATCACAACCGCATCTCATGAAGGAATTCGGTCCGGACCTGGGGCTCTTCCTCAGACAATGGCAGACCAGCCTCGATCTACAGGCGGCTATGGCAACAATCACGGGTATGGAACGATCGCCGTATCGCATCACTTCGGCTGGGACGAGTAATTAGTGTCAGCTATTGTGGCGGCGCGGGAGCGACAGATTCCATCAGTGACAGATCAGGTGCCTGCGTTCCCCACGGCTCCGCCACCACCGCCGAGATCGAGTTCTGCGGCGAGCCGTGAATGAACCTGTCCGTCCACACCACATACACAAAGCTCTTATGCGGCGCATCCCAGAACCGGCTGACATGGAGCCGCTTGAACAGCACTGAGCGTTTTTCAGTGAAGGCGTCTTCGCCGTTATCGAATTTTTCCTTCACCTTGATCGGTCCGGTCTGACGAACGGCGACGGAGGCGTCTGATGTATCCTCCGCCAGCCCGAGCGCGCCTTTGATGCCGCCCGTCTGCGACTTGCTGATGAACACCGTGATGCCGTCAATTTTCGGATCGTCGTAGGACTCGATGATGATTTTATGATCCGGTCCAATTAGGTTGAACTCCGTGTTGACGGAGCCGAGAATGTTCCGTTCCTCGCTTAGATGATGCCAGTGCAGGAGGAGCCCAAGCAGCGCCACCGCTGCCACAAGTCCGACGGCCCACTTCACTTTCCACGATTTCACGCGAAGTCAGACTCAGAACGAAATTGCAGCGGCAACATGAGCGAATGCAGTCGCATGGATCTCACGTAGAAATCGGCAAGTACGGTGACCGTTACGAAAAGCGCCAGCGAAACCAATACTATCGATAAGAAACCGTGCCACGCAAAGACTTCTTCGATCGATCCTATTCGTCCTGGCGCAAGGATTTGATTCGTTTGAAGATCGACAACGTGGACATCGACCGGTCTGAGGACGCTTTCGAAGAAGCTCGCATATATCGAATAGGACTCGCCGACCACCCAACCAACTAAGCATGACCATGGGGAGATGCGAGAACGCAGAATGCCTGAATTTGTCATAAAGCTCATGCTGGCTCGTAGCAGCACCGATCGTGCCAAGAAAATCCGCTCGGTTCTGAAACTTCTCAGGCTCGCGATAGTGTGAACATGGGAAGGAATCCTGCACCAACTTTCCGCGTCGAACACCGGAGAGCGGGACGCCGAGTCGCCTCAAATTGCAGAAATGCTAAATTGAAGTAGTCAGCCCTCAACGGTACTGACGGCACGCTTGGTGTACATGCCTTCATGGTGAAGCCAGGCGTGCCTTTTCTTTCTTCGAGGTGCTCTGCGCAGAAAGGCATTCAGTGATGGCGGCCGTCTCGGACTGGTCGCGACTTTTATCATTAATCAGAACGAAAATCAGAACGAACCGTCTTTGGAGAAAACAAGGAACCAAATGGCAAAGAAGTCAGTTACTCGCAAGCAAAAATCTGCGCAATCGAATGACCCGAAAGCGCGTAACGGAACAGGCGGTGAACTCCACCAGGTCGCGGGAAATGACATCCCGGCGATGACCACTCAGCAGGGAACGCCGGTTGCCGACGACCAGAATTCTCTGAAGATTGGCACTCGCGGACCGACCGCGCTGGAAGACTCACACTTTCGCGAAAAGATTTTTCACTTCGATCATGAACGCATTCCGGAACGCGTCGTTCATGCTCGCGGCTTCGGCGCTCACGGCTATTTCGAAAATTACGAGTCTCTGGGCGAGTTTACGCGCGCCGACCTGTTTCAGCGGGCGCGAGAGAAGACACCCACATTCGTCAGGTTCTCGACCGTAGCTGGCAACAAAGGATCGCCCGATCTCGCGCGCGACGTGCGCGGCTTCGCCGTGAAGCTTTACACCAAGGAAGGTAACTGGGACATCGTCGGCAACAACATCCCGGTATTTTTCATACAGGACGCGATCAAGTTTCCCGACTTGATCCACGCCGCGAAGCAGGAGCCCGACCGCGGCTTTCCGCAGGCGCAAACCGCCCACGACAATTTCTGGGATTTCATCTCGCTAATGCCGGAAAGCATTCACATGGCGATGTGGATCATGTCCGATCGCGCAATCCCTCGCGCGTTTCGGTTCATGGAAGGGTTTGGCGTTCACACCTATCGCCTGGTTAACGCCAAAGGGAAATCGACTTTTGTAAAATTCCACTGGAAACCAAAGCTCGGTATGCAATCGGTCGTCTGGAACGAAGCTGTGAAGATCAACGGCGCCGATCCTGATTTTCACCGCCGCGACCTGTGGCAGGCCATTCATTCGGGTCAATTCCCGGAATGGGAATTGGGGCTACAGCTATTCGATGAGAAGTTCGCGGACGAATTCCCATTCGACGTGCTGGACGCGACCAAACTCATCCCCGAAGAGCTGATCCCAATACGCAAGGTCGGGCGTCTCGTGCTGGATCGCTGCGTCGATAACTTCTTCGCCGAAACGGAACAGGTCGCGTTCTGTACCAACAACATCGTGCCCGGGGTCGACTTCAGCAATGACCCTCTTCTTCAAGGACGCAACTTTTCTTATCTCGATACCCAGCTCTCGCGGCTCGGTGGACCTAACTTTACCAATATTCCCATCAACGCACCTAAGTGTCCCTTTGCCACTCTTCAACAGGATGGACACATGGCGATGGTAAACCCCAAGAGCCGGGCAAATTATGAACCCAACTCATGGCCGGGCGCGGAAGGCGGACCTCGCGAAACTCCTGACCTAGGATTTCATTCCTATCCAGCCGAAGACCAAGGCCCCAAGGCTCGCGTTCGTTCCGAAACTTTTGCCGACCACTACAGCCAGGCGCGCCAGTTCTATATCAGCCAAACGCCAATCGAGCAGGCGCATATTGCAGCCTCGTTCACTTTCGAGCTTAGCAAGGTAGAAAGACCGGACATCCGCTCGCGGATCGTCTCGCATTTGATGAATGTGGACAGTAGTCTGGCAGAAAAGGTCGCCAACGACCTAGGTCTTAAAGGAATGCCAAGTAAGGCCGCGGCTGCGAAGCCGACCCGCACTGATCTGAAGCCATCGAAGGCACTCAGTATTTTGCTAAATGCACACGAGACATTCGAAGGCCGCAAAGTCGGGATGCTGGTCACCGATGGGGTCGATGGCGACTTGATCGTCGCGCTCCAGAAAGTGCTGGCCAAGGAGGGTGCTACCTTCGAGGTCGTCGCTCCGACAATCGCAGGGGTGAAAGCACGCGACGGTTCCATCATTCCGGCAAACCAAAAGATCGATGGCGGCCCCTCGGTTCTATACGACGCCGTCGCAGTGCTGGTCTCCAGGGAAGGAGCTGAGATGCTCGCCAAAGAACCGGCCGCGCGCGATTTCGTTGCGGACGCGTTCGCGCATTCCAAGTTCGTAGCTTACAGCGACGAAGCGAAGCCATTTCTGACTAAGGTACTTGGTGCCGACAAACTCGATGATGGCTTCATCTCGGTTGGTGGCGTCAAAGACATATCGAAGTTCGTTCAGGAATGTAGAAAGCTGCGCTTTTGGGACCGTCCAGGAACGTAAGCGGCGACATGCTTTCAACTTCAACCGTCGCCAGACTCGCGAAATCTCTGTCCGGCCAGGTCGTGTTGCCGCAGGAGAGGACGTACGGCGCGCTGCGCAAGGTTAAAAATCGCGCGGTCAATAAACGCCCTGCGATCATCGTTCGATGCGCTAATCGCAACGACGTCCAGTCGGCTGTTGATTTCGCTCGTCACAACGATCTCCTGACAGCGGTCCGATCAGGCGGTCACAGTTTCGCAGGCTATGGAGTGTGCGACGACGGACTCGTCGTTGATCTGTCGATGATGAAACGCGTTCAGATCGATCCCGCGCGCGAAACGATTCGCATCGAGCCGGGAATCGTCGCCGGCGAACTGGATTGTCTTACGCAGTCGTTCAGGATGGCTGTACCACTTGGATCATGTCCTACAGTCGGTGTAGCAGGTTACTCACTTGGTGGCGGCGAAAGCTCCCTCACCCCGAAATTCGGCTACGGATGCGACAGCATAGTTGGTCTCGAAGTTCTAACTGCGGATGGTAAGTTCCTGGCGGCTAATGCAGAGGAACACTCTGATTTATTCTGGGCGATGCGTGGAGCGGGGGCAAATTTCGGCATCGCCACGTCGCTCGAATTTCAACTCCATTCGATTGAAACTGTTCTGTCAGGTAGTCTCAGGTATCCCATCCGCCAGGCAAAGAAAGTGTTGCAGTTTCTCGACGGCTACGCACTCACGATTCCTCCCGAATTGTTTCTGATCGCAGCTATCTTGCCGCATCCCGGCGAGCGCATGCTTGATATCAAAGTTGTGTGGATGGGCGAAAAGAAGAAAGGGGAAAGACTGCTGCGACCGCTTCGCAAGTACCTCCGGCCGTTCGAGGATACTATTAAACCTAAGTCTTATCTCGACGAACAGCGCAACGTTTATGACGTACCGGAAGGCGAGTACTCAAGTCATCGACGCGCCGGCCATTTCAAGAAGCTCACTGAAGAAATTGTCGATACGATAATAGAGCACCTGCCGAGCGCTCCTCATGAGGCAAGCGGCGTAACCATGATGTACTGGCACGGACGCTGGTGCTCCAAGCCTCACGACAATGCTTTCGGTTTTCGGCGCACGGGCTTTGAATTCTGGATCCATTCATATTGGCAAAAGGCCGGAGATCGAGAACGGTCATGGAACTGGGTTGAGGAGTTCTATCGCGCTATGGAGCCGCTATCGACCGGCGCCGTGTACGTGAACGATCTGGAAGACGAGGGCGAGGCTCGAGTACGCGCCTCTTACGGGGACAAGTATCAACGCCTGTCGCTGATCAAGCGCAAGTTCGACCCCGACAACTTTTTTCGCGTCAACCAAAACATAGCTCCCGCCACCTGACCTTCAGCGGAAGATTGCTCCAAAAGGCGCGTCACAACCGCGGCGGACCCATCCTGACTCTCGCTCGCACTTGTTCTAAGGAACTTCGCCATGGTAGCCGGCCCTCGAACCACCAGGTCGCGCCGGCTTCCTCGTACGCCGCAACGATTGCGCGATCGTGATCAGCGTTTTCGCCAGAGGTCTCACCCGATTGAATTACTTCGAACGGAGCATTGGAGGTGCGGACGCTTTTTATGAATGCGACAAGGTCGCGAACCTGTGAAGGCGTGAGCTGAGTTTCGATATTGCCCGAGATCGGCAAGATGCCGTCGAAACGCGCGGCGCGTCGGAACGGCGGCTTGCGCGGCCACGTGCCCGCGACCCAAATCGGAATCCGCGGTTTCTGCAGAGGCGCGGGCAGAAACTGCGCATCGCGAATCGTGTAGTGTGCTCCCTCGAATGAGAATTTTTCCGCGCTCCAGAGTCCGAGCAGCACCGCCAGGCCTTCATCGAGCATCGCCGCTCGCGTCCTGGGATCCATTGGACCGTCGAAGGTTCGTATTTCACCGAAGACATCATCGCCGAGACCCACGCCAAGAACGACTCGGCCGCCGCTTAGATGGTCGAGCGTGACTGTTTCACGCGCGAGTTTCCACGGATGACGCCGATAGAGTGGCGTGACGATTGGCCCTATGAGAATTCGACTCGTCGCCATCGCGATCGCTGCGAGCGCGATCCAGGGATCAGCGACCGGGTCCGGCCAACCAACCTGGATATGATCCCACAAGAAAAAAGCATCCCATCCCGCGTCTTCCGCTTCGTGCGCGAGTTGAGCAAGCAAACGCGGGTCGGCAAAGGCGCCAAACTGGGGCGTATCAAATGCAAACTTCATGAACCTCGAATACTGAAACTACTCACATCCCGCAAGCAACCTTGCGCCGCTTCGTCACTTAGGCGGACGATGAAGGTATAAGGCGAGAGTTTGTCTTCGCCCTTAGCTTATCCGAGGCCGCTATCCTGACTCCATCACACTCGTCTAAGGAACAAAAAAATGGCAAAGCTAACTGCAAAAACCCGTAAGAAAATCCCCGCAAAAGAATTTGGTGAGCCGGCGAAGCATGCGTACCCTATGCCGGATAAGGCCCATGCTGCGAATGCAAAGGCGCGCGCGGCTCAGATGGTCAAGAAGGGTAAGCTATCAAAGCCGGAAGAAAAGAAGATTGACGCCAAAGCAAACAAAATTCTTGGCAAGAAATCAAGTTAGAGGACGGGAAAGGTTCGTCACGTAAGCGTCAGGCCCCCGTCCACGATCATCACCTGGCCCGTCGTGTAGGTCCCGCGCATCAGGTAGAGATAGGCCTGCGCCACCTCGGCAGGCTCGGCTCCACGCGGAATCAACTGGCGCTCCGTGTACTGGCGGACAAGTTCCGGGGACCCGGAGAACCTCTCGGTCAGTACCAGGCCGGGGCAAACTGCGTTGACCCGGATTGGCGCCAGGTCGACCGCCAACCCGCGGGCCAGATGTTCGAGCGCTCCGCCGAAGGCGGTGACGAGCGGCGCACCTTTTCGCGGCCGATGCGCCACAGCTCCGTCGGTAAGCGTGATCGAGCCGTTTGGCAATATTCGGCTGTGGGCGTGCTTGATCGCCATCAGCGCGCCCCAGAACCTGACCTTCAAGGCGTCGCTCGCCGAGTTGAAGTCCATCTTCGCGACTGGACCTGAGAACAAGCTCGGCGCCCAGTCACCCGCCGTGAAGACGAGATGATTGAAGGCGCCCAACCGCTCGAAGAAGGTCGCGACGCTGGCCTCGTCGTTCACATTTACGACGCCGCCGCTCGCGCCTTCACCGAGACGCGCAACGGCCGCCTCGACATTGGCCGCATTACTCGAGGCGACCACCACCCGCGCACCTTCGTTCAGCGCGCACTCGGCGACCGCATAGCCGATGCCCAAACTGCCGCCGATGATCGCGATACGTAGTCCATTGAGACTTGGAAGAGACATGGTTTTCTCCTTTAAGGGTCGCTGACTATGCGAAATGACACTTCGCGGCAGACATCACTGCAACTCCGCTTTGCGCTGAGTCAGGACAATGGCGGTTCCTGACGAAACGCCGACCGCCACCAGGACGAAGAGTAACCACAAGAGCGGCGGGACATTTCGGATTCCGTAACGCAGCGTGAACAGCAAAGTATTCAGGATCACGTATCCGGCGTAGAACCAGGCGAGCGGAAGTGCGAACCGTCTCATCGTAAAAATTCCGTAGGCGAGAACGGCGAGGATGACGCCAAAAATCGGGCCGACGATATCGTTCGCGATACCGCTCAACTTTATTCCGAAAAATACGAAACCGGCGGCGTGACTCAGCTTCATGGGCTTCAGAAAATTCGAGACCGCCATAAGTCCGAGACAGGCCGCGAAGATCATCAACATCGTGCCCCGACTTTTTCGTTCCACGTCAGCCATCCAACCGAGTCTCTAATTCAGGGTCCGAATTACTCCGGATACTCCACGTCGGCGATGAGTCCGGTCTGCGTTGGGTGCCATTCGAGGCGTTCCTGCGTTTTCGCGCTTGAAGCCGGAGCGTCGGTGCCCACCCAGAACGCGATCCAGCCGAAGTGCTCGGCGCCTTCCTCTTGGGTTTTGGAGACGACAGGCACGTTGATCCGCCGGCCGATTGCTCCGGCGATGTCCCGCAGCGGCACGCCCTCCTCGGCGATCGCGTTAAACACTTCTCCCGCAACGGCCTTTTCAAGCGCCAGCCGGTACAGGCGCGCGGTATCGAGCACGTGCGCCGCGGGCCGTCGTTGGCGCCCGTCGCCGATGTACGCCGACAAACCCTTCGCGCGGGCTATCTCGATCATGGGCGTGATGAGACCGGCCTTGAGCCGGTTGTGGACCTGTGGCAGGCGCACCACCGACGCGCGCACTCCACGCGCGACCATCTCGGTCGTAGCTTCCTCCGACGCGCTACGCGGCATCATCGAGCTCGGAACGGGTGGATCGTCTTCGGTGGCGGCGCGGCCCGGCGTGGAGGCCATCGTGGTCCCTGAGGTGACGACCAGGGGCCTGTCCGATCCAACGAGCTCAGATCCGAGCGCCTCGATAGCGCGCCTGTCTGCCTGGCAGTTATCCATGTACTTCGAGAAGTCGTGATTGAAGGCGAGGTGAATTACGCCATCCGACATGGCCGCGCCACTACGCAGGCTTTCGAGGTCTTCAAGATCGCCGCGATGCACCTGCGCGCCAGCCTCGATCAGCGACTTGGCGCCCGCATCCGAGCGCGCAAGACCGATCACCTTGTGACCGGCGCTGATAAGCTCTGGAATAACTGCCATACCTATAAACCCCGTCGCACCTGTGACAAATACACGCATCACAATTTCTCCTTTCTAATTTCTGCCAATCGAGTCGAGATCGGCGATTACTTCGGCTGGAAGTTGTAGTGTTGCCGCTTTGAGATTCTCGCGAAGATGCTCGATGGAAGATGTACCAGGGATCAGCAGAATGTTAGGCGAGCGCTGGAGCAGCCACGCTAGCGCGACCTGCATCGGCGTGGCCCCGAGTCGGCCCGCGACTGACGACAGGGTGGCCGACTGCAGCGGCGCGAACCCGCCGAGCGGAAAGAACGGCACATACGCGATGCCCTGGCGGGCCAAGTCGTCGATCAGGGCGTCGTCATTGCGAAGAGCCACGTTGTAGAGGTTCTGCACGCACACAACCTCGGTGATCGCCTGCGCCTCGGCCACCTGGGCAGCAGTGACGTTGCTCAGGCCGACATGTCGGATCAGACCCTTGCGCTGGAGGTCGGCCAGGACATTCACCTGCTCGGCGATAGACCCCTCCTCGGTGCCGTGGCCGGAACCCATCACCCGATAGTTAACGATGTCGAGCACGTCCAGGCCGAGGTTGCGGAGGTTGTCGTGGACACCATCAATCAGCTCCTGGCGCGAAATTGCGTGAAGCCACGATTTATCCTCTCCCCGCCGAGCACCCAGTTTGGTGACTATCACCGGTCCATCCGAATAGGGATGAAGCGCCCGTTTGATAATCTCGTTGGTCACGTGCGGACCGTAGTAGTCGCTCGTATCGATGTGATTGACGCCTGAGGCAACCGCCTCTCGCAGAACAGCTATCGCACCATCGATATCGCGCGGCGGTCCCCACACCAGCGGACCGGCAAGTTGCATCGCGCCATAGCCCATTCGCTTGAGACTTATCGAAGTACCTTTGGGTGTGAAGCTACCGCCAAGGTCCATCTGTTTTGTCATTGTGTTTTACCTCTTAGGCTTGATTGTTCCTGGTCTTCTGCCGATAATGATATGAAGGATTCTTCAGGTTCACAATTCGCATTATGGGCACACATCCGCAAGTCTCATTTGAACCAAGAAAAACGCCGGTGCAGGCGCGTTCCACGGTCACCGTAGAGGCCATTTTTGAGGCTACTATTCAGGTTCTGCTCGAGGTCGGCCCTGACCGTCTGACCACGACGCGGGTTGCCGAGCGCGCCGGCGTGTCGGTCGGCACGCTGTATCAGTACTTTCCGAATAAGCAGGCGCTGCTATTTTCGGTGATGGAACAGCACATGACTCACGTCGGTGACGCGATGGAACAGGCGTGTCGGCGCAATCACGGTCAATCGATCGCCACCATGGTCGAGTCAGTCGTTCAAGCGTTCGTCGACGCAAAGCTGAAACGTTCTGACATATCGACGGCCCTCTATGCGACGACCACCGGCCGGAAGGCAACGGCACTTATGACGAAGGTAGGGAAGCGAGCACAAGTTGCATGCACTGCGATGCTCGCGACCGCCTCCGACGCGGAATTCTCGGACCTCCCGTTCACGACTTTTATCCTTTTTTCCGCGATGGGTGGCGTGATGCGCGCGGTCCTCGAAGCCGGCGCATCGCCAAACATGGTGAGCTTGCTACGTAAGCAGCTAGTCCTGCTGGGTCGGAGCTACCTGATGAGTGAAGCCGCGCCGCGTCGAAGTCACCGATTGCGTTCGGCCAGGTCAGCCGTCACGGCGTGACTGCAGACGCGTGGTCACTCACCAACTCGGGATCATCACTGACAATCCGTTCGTCGCCGACTTGTTTTAGGATCGGTGAGGAACGATGCGATCGCGCACTGTGCACGGGGAGACTCGTGGGATGCGAAATGTCCGACCGCAGGGATGACCAGGACCGTGGAGTTGGGTAGCGTTTGCGCCGCGATTTGTCCCCAGCCCGACGGTGTGATGGCGTCGAAGCCGCCCGACAGGATGAGGGTTGGAATGTTGCTGCGCGTGACCGAGCGTTGCGCCACGGGCCCTTTGCGTACCTTCCAGCCGCGGCAGTCATCATACACATAGGTGAAGTGCACGGCGGGCGCCAGGACGGAGTGCGGATAGTCCGGGAAAGCGAGCCGCCCCTGCGCCAGCACGTCGGATTCGCTCTCATAAGGCACCCACTCACTGCAGATGACGCCGTAGGTCAGGCCGTAGCCGATGTAGCCTTCGGGAGTCGTCATGACGGGCTTCGCGATGGACAACGCTATTTTCTCCGGGTCCCCCTTGGCGAGCTCGCCGATCCACTCGGGCACATACTGGTAGTCTGCGGTCGCGAAGGACATATCGACCAGCCAGTTCACCAGCTTCCCACCGTCGATCACCACCTTCGCTGGCGGCTTGTCCTTTTCCGGGATTACGCTGGTCGTGACCGGATGGATTTCGAGCTCACGCACTAAGCGGGTGAAGGTCTCGCTGAGTCCGGCTTGACCGCTCCAGCAGCCAGGCTTTTGCGCGCACGCGCCGAACAAGTTGTCGAATCCCTCGCGAGCGTTACCCCAGAACCTTCCCACGTTTACGAGCGACGGCGGTTCGACCGAGTCGAGGACAACGCTGCGGATACCCTCCGGATACTCGCGCATCAGCGAGAGCGCGAGATTGGTGCCGTAAGAAGTCCCGAACACATTCCATTCGGCGATTCCTAGAGCCATGCGTAAGTCGGCGAAATCTGCGGCGTTCTCGGTCGTGTTATATGCGCTGAGGTTCCGCCCACTCGCCTCCCAGCGAAGGTAGCAGGCTCGCGCCGCTGCCGCGTGCAGGCTTTGGGTCGCAGGATCATCCAGGGCGAGGCCGAGGCCGCGCACGAAGAACCGGTCAACCTCCGGGCAGGTCAGTGCCGGCTCGGAGTACAGAGTTCCTCGCTGGTCCATGAGGATAAGATTCCGGTCCTGGTTGAGGCCGGTTGCGACAGCCAGGTCCGCCTCATTGAGGGCTATCCCGCCCGGGCCGCCCGCCAGGTAGACGACCGGGTCGGGCTGCGGCCGCGCCGAGCGGGCTGGGACGATCGCGACGATGAGTCGGATTGTGCCGCCGGTCGGCTCGCTCCGATCCTCCGGGACTACCAGGTAGCCACAACTGGCGTTGGCCAGTGCCTTTACTGGAATTGCCGGGCAGGCGGCAGGTTCGAACCGCGGCACGATGGGAACGCCTGCGGCGGCTGTTTGTTGGCTTGAAGCGACCGTAATCAACAACAAGGTGGAAAGCGCAAAAGTAATACTTAGGCGGCGCATGTACTCGTATCATGAATGAATTCGAATCATCCCGAAATACCGACGTTAGGGAAAGGCTGGTCCGATAGCGCAGTAGGATCAAAAGCCGTAAACGATAGGCGCTACCAGGACTACAACCAGTCCTACAATGACAGTGAGCGGCAGTCCTACCCTGGCAAAATCTCCGAACGTGTAGCCACCGTCTTTTTGGACCATAAGGTTAGTCTGAAATCCCGCCGGATTGATGAAGGCGCAGGATGCGGCAACCATGATAATCATGGCGAGCGGCTTAAAGCTCACACCAAGCATTTGTGACATCGACAGTGCGACAGGAAACATAAAGGCCGCAGTCGCCGTGTTGCTGATAATGTTGGTCATCAGAATCGTGAGCAGGAAAACTACGCCGAGCGCAATTCTCGGACTGCTACCGCCGAGAACGGTGCACAATTTCGCAACCGTTTCGGAGAGACCACTAGCCGTAACCGCAGACTCCAAACCCAAAGCGGCGCCTAGAACTACGAGGGTCTCCCACTGAAGGCTGCTCCAGGCATCTTCGATGGTTAGGCAGCCAGCGATAAGCATGGCGAATGTCGCCAATAGAGCGGCGTTCAGCATGCTGACCACGCCTGCGGCCGTGAGCACGATCATTCCCACTGTGATCAAAATGGCTGTGACTGCCTTATCCACTCGTTTGACCTTGTAGCCTTCGAGAGGTTTGGTCATTGCAAAATCTGTTTCTCGCCGATTTTCATAGAAGAACGAATCACTGACCTCCAGAACAGCAGCATCACCAGCCTCGACCCGCAGATCAGCCAGAGACTGCTCGGGCGCCAAGCCATCGCGCGACACGCCGACCAGCATCATCTCGTAAGAGCTGCCGGGCACCGGCAACTCGGAGATCCGGCGCCCAACCGCACGGGCGTTGCGAGAGACCACCACCTCCACGAGCTGATGCTGATGCCGTACGCTCTTCATCGCCGTCCCGTAGGCCGGCACCATGCCAATCATCGCCCACAGTCCCAACAAACTGTCGGCTGATGCGGTGAATGCGAGCACATCGCCGCCGCGCAACTTCTCTTCTGGTGTGAATGCGACCTTGCCTCCTTCACGCCGGATCGATAGCAACTCGAAGCCGACTGGAGACACGAAGCCCGCCTCTTGCAAGGTTTTTCCGTCCAGGTTCGAATCCAGCTGCACCTTGAACTCGCTGAGATATCTTCGGCCAGTCGGGCGTGGAGTTTCGCGCGACTTGATCTCGCGCAGCAGCCGGGGAGCGACAAATATCAGATAGAGCAGCCCGGCGACTGCCGCGGGTACTCCGACCCACGCAAGATCAAAAATTGCGACCGGCTTCATGCCATGTAATTCGCCCGAATTGATTGCATCGACGATCATTCCGGCGACGATCAAATTGACGGCTCCTCCGATGACGGTCATATTCCCGCCAAGAATCGAGGCAAAACTGAGACCCATAAACAAGGTTGGGGCAGCTAAACCTGTTTGTCGTTTGAGATCTCGCACCACCGGGATCATCATCGCGACCATAGGCGTGTTGTTGAGAAAAGCACTTGCGATCGCTACGGGCGGCAGGATTCTTAAATTGGCGCTGGTCGCGGTCCTGGGCTGACCAATCACGCGCTGGCATATCAGCGAAATTGCACCTGTCGAGTACATACCAGCAGCCACCGGGAACAGCGACGCAACTGTCAGCACTCCGACGTTGCCGAATCCCTTAACCAGAGCCTGCGGCGACGCCAGCTTCAGCGTCATCATAGCCGTCAAGGTGGCGATGAACACCAACCAGGTTGGGAACTTGCCCCAAGCGAGCACAGCGAACATCGCGACGAGGAGGACCAGGGTTATCCACGCTTGAAATGGCATCGTTCGAGCCAGCGATTTGCTTCGTGGCTTACACGCGCGCGTGAGTCGCTTGCCTCGATCCTAGTGAATAAGTCTCGACCCCAGTCCTCTTAGCCAGCAAAGCCAATCTCTGCTCATGATTCATAGGCTCCCACGGGACAAGTTTATCGGCAAGCACATCCATTCTTCGAAGGAGGGTCAACTCGAAAAAAAGTCCCATAAAATCCAAATCGCGGAATACCAAGGAGCCGGACTCTCTCATCCTGTCTCGAATCCGCTCGAGATGGGCCGGCATCTCGGTCCAGTGTAGGCCAGCCCGGTTGTGATGACAAAGGTGATATCCTTCGTTCATGAAGTTGACCTCATCAAGCACGGTTGCTGTATGCGCAAAGTAGTCCTCGGGCCGTTCCGAGTCGTAAAAGCCGTGCTGGACCCATGCGGTTATTGCTGTGATGAAGTTGATGCAGAGAAGAGGAACCAACACGAACAAGGTCCCCATTCTCCAGTCGTAGATAGTTACAGCTCCGAAGTAGGCATAGTACCGCGCCATGCCCCATAAGACGCGTTTTCGGTTCTCTTCGTCGCCTCTGGTATTAAAGTAAGCGTATGGCGCGATCCCCAAGACCGTCCAAATGTTGTTCGAGAGATACTTCAGAAAATCCAGTCGGCTTGTTCGATCGTAACCCCTGGACTCTGCTGTGTCATCGAATCCGCCATTCTCTCTATGATGGAGACGGACATGAACTGTCCGATCCAGTTCCGGAACGTTGCCATACAAATATCCTAGAAAGAATTCGACGTAGCGGCCGAACACTCTATCGTACTTCTCCGAGAAATAACCGTGGCGCCGGTGCGCTTCGAGGTGTTTGGCGCTGAACATCCTCACGAACCCGTGGAACTTGAGTCCGTAAAGGGAAATATAGAAAGCGATCACGAGCAGCAGTCGAGGTTTTCCTAGCGCGAGCTGCATCAGGAAAATCGGTATAGCGGTAAGGCTAAGGGATACCATGAGTCGCAACGCGGGCGTGTCTCTGGAGTCCTGTAGAACTTCCCGGCCGAGCCGATCGATTAACCAGTCGTAGGCCTTGCAGAGAAATTGAGCCGCGTTGCGTAGCGGACGAACCCTTCCGAGAATCATGGCCGCGCCGTAGCATCCGAAGGAAAGCAACGCCACGAGCGATATGGCAACTGTGCTCGCCAGTGCTATCGGGACTCCACACCAGCGAAATCCGAGTTTGGGATTGGTTCCGAAATTCATCGATCGGAGATTCGCCCCTTCGGGAAGCGTGAATCTATTCGTCGTTCGACCCTAGCAATCTGTCCCATGTGCGGCCACCGGGTGGCGGCTGTCCCTGAGATTTTAAGATGCGACTGCACGCTCAGCGCGCCCATTTCGACTTCTTGGGTTACGGTGATAACAGATCGCGGCTATTGCGGGGGTCGTCTGAATGCGCCAGACATTTTTCCCAATCCTCCTTCCACTGAAATTCGAAATCGAGCGGTGCGTGGACTCGCCGCGCTGGACCCACCGGGGCCACTTCAAGATAATCGGGGCAAGCGCGCCAGGAAGGAGTCGGAACCTCATTTTCCGCTGAGGAGTAACGCGATTCTCGCCGACTATCGCTTTTTGGAATAGGAGCAAATCATGGCTACCAAGCTCAACGGGGTTTCAGTGCTGCGCGATCCGCGCTTGAATAAATCCACCGCCTTTACTGAAAGCGAGCGAGAAGGCCTTGGACTTGTCGGCCTGGTGCCCGAAGGGATCGACAGCGAGGACACTCAGATCCAGCGCGCGCTGCTTCAGTTGGGCCAGAAGCCGACCGATCTCGAGAAATACATCTACCTGTCGCAGCTACAGGACATAGACGAGACGCTCTTCTACCGGCTTCTGATGTCGGATCCCGCGAGCTTCCTTCCGCTTGTGTACACGCCGACGGTTGGTGAGGCTTGCCTGAAATTTGGCCACATCATTCGACGTCCGAAGGGACTCTACATTTCGATGAAGCGGAAGGGGCGCATTCGTGAAGTTCTTCGCAACTGGCCGGAGCGCGACGTGCGCTTCATCGTCGTCACCAGCGGCGAACGAATTCTGGGACTCGGAGATCTCGGCGCCAACGGGATGGGCATCCCGATCGGTAAACTGGCACTCTATACCGCGTGCGCGGGGGTCCCGCCGCAGTTCACGCTACCCATAGTCATTGATTGCGGAACGAATAACGAGGCGCTGCTGCGCGATCCGCTTTACTTGGGCCTGCGGCAAACGCGTCCACCGATTTCACAGTTAGACGAGCTGGTCGAAGAGTTCGTAACCGCAGTCGAGCAGGAGTTCCCCAACTGCTGCATCCAGTTCGAAGATTGGGCAGGTCCCGATGCAGTGCGATTGCTTGCCCGCTATCGCGACCGCACCTGCTGCTTCAACGACGACATGCAAGGGACCGCGGCCGTTGCGCTCGCTGGACTTCTCGGGGCTTTACGCATCACTGGTGGCAAACTTACCGAGCAAACCTTTTTGTTCCTTGGTGCGGGTTCAGCCGGCATCGGCATCGCAGACCTGCTGACGGAATCCTTAGCCTTGGAAGGGATTTCGCTAGAAAAGGCCCGCGCTCGAACATGGCTGTTCGACGTCAAGGGGCTGATCGAATCAAGCCGCAGTGATCTGGCAGATTTCCAGAAGCCTTACGCACATCCGCACGCGCCGGTAAAAACTTTCGTCGACGCGATTGAGTCGATCAAGCCGACCGCGATCATCGGGGTCAGCACCGTTGCCAAAGCATTCAATGAGCCTGTGATTGAGGCGATGGCGCGAATCAACCAACGCCCGATCATTTTTCCTTATTCAAATCCAACCTCGCACTCCGAATGCACCGCGGAGGAGGCTTATAGTTGGTCGGAGGGCCGCGCGGTGTTTGCCAGTGGCAGCCCCTTTCCTCCTGTGCGGTGGCGCGACCGGACTTTCGTGCCCGGGCAAGGCAACAACGTGTACATCTTCCCCGCGATCGGAATGGCCGTTTATGCGACGCGTGCGAAGCGGATTACCGAAGAGATGTTCATCACCGCAGCCCGTGCCGTTGCGGAGCAGGTGACCAAGGCCGAGCTGGACGTCGGGCTGATTTACCCGCCCCAATCGGAAATATTGAAGACCGAGTTGTACGCCGCACGGCGCGTGGCGGAGGTGATCTTCCAGCGCGACCTCGCACGCGTCGCGAAGCCGCCCGATATCGGTGCTTTCATTCAGTCGCAGACCTATAAGCCTGAATATCCTGCGCTGATCTAACATCTGTCCTTACTGAGAACTGCGTGAATACGATGAAACGCGAAGCTCAAGATCAAGAAAGAAAAACGACGCTGCTGAAGCTCGGTTTCGCGACGGAGAAGCTGTTGGAAAGCGTGGTCGATCCGTCAAAGATGGTGTATCCATACGTAGCCGGAAAACAGGAAGGGCTGCGGCCTTTCAGCGGCACATTCATTGAGTTGGAGAAGAGGTAACAATGGCAAGTTCTTTTACCGCGGGTGCATCCAGCGATCGGGCAGAGCGGCCGGTTGCGCCGACGACGAACAGCCTGGCGCTGTTGTGGAATTCGGCGATTGGCAAGAAAGTCGTGATGGCGGTCACCGGTATCGTTCTCGTCGGCTTCGTGATTGCTCACATGCTCGGAAATCTCAAGATTTTCACCGGGCCCGCTGAAATCAATGCCTACTCGCGATTTCTGCGCACGGTGGGCGAGCCTGAGCTTGGCTACGGCGACGCGCTGTGGATCGTGCGGATCGTCCTGCTGACCTGCGTGACGCTCCACATCACGGCCGCCTACCAACTGACTCGCATCAACTGGCAGGCGAGACCAGTCGGATATCAAACCAAAAAAGATGTCGAAACCTCTTTCGCCGCGCTCACGATGCGTTGGGGTGGCGTGCTCCTCGCGATCTTCATTGTCTTTCATATCGCGCATTTCACGCTGGGTGCGGTCGGATTCCAGCCGGGACAGTTCCAGGACCTCCACGTGTACGAGAACGTTGTCGCAGGGTTCTCGGTATGGCCGGTCGCAGTGTTCTACATAATCGCGATGGGCGCGCTCTGCCTCCATCTCGACCACGGGATCTGGAGCATGCTGCAGACGCTCGGGTGGAGCACCCAGCGAAATACCGGGAAGCTCAAGATGCTTTCACGGGTCATCGCTATCGTCGTGTTTGCAGGTTTCGTTTCGGTTCCAGTCGCCGTGATGACTGGCGTGGTGCACTAATTATGGAGGCGAACATGCTTGACGCCAAGATACCGGCCGGACCGATCGAGCAGGATTGGGACAAATGCCGCTTCGACATGAAGTTGGTGAACCCCGCCAACCGCCGCAAGTACAACATCATAGTGGTGGGCTCTGGTCTGGCAGGTGCCGCAGCGGCCGCCACCCTCGGTCAGCAAGGTTATCACGTCCAGTGCTTTTCCTATCACGATACGCCGCGCCGCGCGCATTCGATCGCGGCGCAAGGCGGGATCAATGCTGCAAAGAACTATCGCAATGACGGCGACAGCGTCTTCCGCTTGTTCTATGACACGGTCAAGGGCGGAGATTTTCGCTCACGCGAGGGCAACGTTTACCGCCTCGCCCAGATCAGTCTCAACATAATCGACCAATGCGTGGCGCAGGGAGTGCCGTTCGCGCGCGAGTATGGTGGCCTGCTCGATACTCGATCGTTCGGCGGAGTGCAGGTCCAGCGAACTTTCTACGCTCGCGGTCAGACCGGACAGCAGTTGCTGCTGGGCGCTTATCAAGCCCTGGAAGAGCAAGTGGCCGCCGGCAGCGTGACGATGCACATCCGTAGCGAGCTGCTCGATGTCGTGATCGTCGATGGCAGAGCACGCGGCATTGTAACGAGGGACCTCGTAACGGGCAGAATCAATTGCCACGCCGCCGACGTGGTGGTGCTGGCGACGGGCGGCTATTCCAACGTCTTCTATCTGTCGACCAACGCGATGGCGTGCAACTGCACTGCCATCTGGCGCGCACACCGCCGCGGTGCGCTGTTCGCCAACCCATGCTTCACGCAGATTCACCCGACATGCATCCCGGTCAGTAGCGAGCATCAGTCGAAGCTCACGCTGATGTCGGAATCGTTGCGCAATGACGGACGCGTATGGGTGCCCAAAAAGAAAGATGACACGCGGCCGCCGAATGACATCCCGGAAAACGAACGCGACTACTACCTGGAACGCCGATATCCCAGCTTCGGCAACCTCGTCCCCCGCGACGTCGCATCACGAAACGCCAAAGAGGTCTGCGATGAAGGCCGCGGCGTCGGCCCGAATGGACAGGGCGTCTACCTGGACTTTGCGGATGCGATTCACCGACTTGGTTTGCATACGGTTCGTGAGAAGTACGGGAACCTGTTCGACATTTACGAACGGATCACGGGTGAGGATGCGTATAAGGTGCCGATGCGGATCTATCCAGCACCTCACTACACAATGGGCGGGCTCTGGGTGGACTACCACTTGATGTCGAATATCCCGGGACTATTCGTGTCGGGTGAAGCGAATTTCTCTGATCATGGCGCTAACCGACTCGGCGCCAGTGCCCTCATGCAGGGTCTCGCCGATGGCTACTTCGTTTTGCCGGCCACTGTGCCTGACTACCTGGCAACAACCAAGTCGGACCCCGTGGATACGTCTCATCCCGCATTTGCGGAGGTCCAGAACGACGTCGCCGAGCGAATCGAAAAGCTCCTCGCGATCAAGGGTGACCGCAGCCCCGATTCCTTCCACAAGGAACTCGGCAAGCTAATGTGGGACTACTGCGGCATGACGCGATCGGAAGAAGGTTTACGGAAGGCATTAGCGAGGATCCCAGAGCTCCGTGAGGAGTTCTGGCGCAATCTTCGCCTCGTCGGTGGTGGCGAGGAGTTGAATCAGTCGCTTGAGAAGGCGAACCGTGTTTCCGACTTTATCGAACTCGCGGAGCTCATGTGCATCGACGCGCTCGATCGCAACGAGTCGTGCGGAGGCCACTTCCGCGTTGAGAGCCAGACTCCAGACGGCGAGGCCAAACGCGACGACGCGAATTTCTCTTTCAGCTCGGCGTGGGAGTGGAAAGGCTTGGGTCAGCCGCCCGCTCTACATAAGGAACCGCTCACCTTCGAATACGTTCATCTCGCGCAACGGAGCTACAAGTAGTCATGAACCTCACACTCAAAATTTGGCGGCAGCTGAACTCTAAAACGCCAGGGAAGTTCGTCACCTACCAGGTGAAGGACGTGACTAAGGACATGTCGTTCCTCGAGATGCTCGACAGTCTTAACGAGGACCTCCTCGATCAAAAAGAGCCTCCCGTCGCCTTTGAACACGACTGCCGTGAAGGCATCTGCGGTTCATGCGGTTTTCTGATCAACGGCGTCGCCCACGGCGGCTATCGGGGCACGACGGTGTGCCAACTGTCGATGCGCTTTTTCAAAGAGGGAGACTCGCTTACACTGGAGCCGTGGCGCGCCAAGGCTTTCCCGCTGATTCGAGACCTGATCGTTGATCGCTCTGCGTTTGACCGAATCATTCAAGCAGGAGGTTTCGTCAGCGCGCCCACAGGGAGTGCTCCTGATGCCAACGCTATCCTCATCCCAAAGGAAGCCGCGGATACTGCCTTCGATGCTGCCGCCTGCATCGGTTGCGGCGCTTGCGTCGCTGCTTGTCCGAACGCAGCCGCGATGCTCTTCACGTCAGCCAAACTCACCCACCTCAATTCGCTCCCCCAAGGTCAGCCTCAGCGCGATCAGCGAACCGTCGGGATGGTGGCCGCGATGAATGCCGAACTCTTTGGCAGCTGCACGAATCATGGCGAGTGTGAAGCGGTTTGCCCAAAGGAAATACCGCTCGAGTTCATCGGAAAGATGAACAGTGACCTGATTCGCGCGGCATTGCGTCGCCGCCGCGAGCCGCTGGTTATCCCCACTGTCGTGCAACACACATCTCAGGATGCCGCGCCACATCCAGTGCGCGAGGACCAACGACTTCAAGACAATGGTGGCGGACAACCTGCAAAACACGAGGGCGCACAACCGGCGGAAAGATCGTCTCTGTAGGCCGCTTGCAGTCAGTACTGCGACGGGCCCGATGCAGATCACGACGGTTCCCGTTTGCCTTCAACAGGATCGCGCGGTTTGATGTTAGGTAAGCGGCCGCGCGCCGCGTCGTCCATTGGTGGAATATGTGGATAGTCGCACTCGCCCTGAGGCGTCCGATCACCATCATCGCGATGGCCGCGTTGATGATGCTATTTGGACTGTACTCATTCTTCTCGATGTCGAAGGACATCTTTCCCGCGGTCAACCTCCCCGAAGTGAACCTGGTCTGGTACTACCCCGGGATGTCGGCGCCCGAAATCGAAAAGCGCATCGTCAACATCACCGAGCGCGCCACTTCCCAGACCGTCACCGGAGTCGACCACATCGAGTCCAACTCTTTTAACGGCATCGGGCTGGTCAAGATCTATTTCCAGGAGAACGCGAGCACGGCACTTGCGATTTCGCAGTTGTCATCGGTCACCAACGCGATCAAAAACATTTTGCCGCAAGGCATCGCGCCTCCGACGATCCTGGATTTCAACGCGACCAACGTCCCCATCATCGACGTCGTCAGCACCAGCGAGACGCTGTCGGAGATGCAGCTCTACGACTACATGTTCAACTTCGTCGGGCTGTTCCTGTTCACCTTGCCCGGAGTGCAGAGCCCGGCTCCGTTCGGCGGTGCGACTCGGCAGGTGATGCTCAACCTCGACCCCGAGCAACTGTATTCGAAGGGGGTGTCGCCGCAGGACGTGCTCAATACGCTCGAGACATCGAACGTCATTCTGCCGGGCGGCACCGCAAAGTTCGGCAATTACGAATATGTCGTTACGCTCAACGGCAGCCCCATCAAGGTCGACGAGTTCAACAAGATCCCGATCAAATACGCGAACAACGCAACGGTCTTTGTCGGCGACGTGGCACCCGCGAGCGACAGCTACGCGGTGCAGACCGACATCGCGCGCGTCAACGGCGTGCGGGCGTCATTTCGCTACGTGTTGAAGCTGGCTTCGGCATCGACCCTCGACGTGGTCAACGACGTCAAGGGTGTCATTCCACGAATTAACGCTCTCGCACCGAAGGGGACCAAAATTTACCTGGCCTTCGATCAATCACTGTTCGTCAAAGATTCGTTGATCGACGTCTTTCAGGAAATTTTTATCGCTTCGGTGCTGGTCGGGATAATGACGATCGTGTTCCTGGGGTCGTGGCGCAGCACCCTCATCGTGATCACGTCGATCCCGCTTGCGATCATGACCTCGATCGCCGCGCTGCACGTGACCGGGCAAACGATCAACATCATGACGCTGGGCGGGCTGGCGTTATCGGTCGGAATGCTGGTGGATGACGCGACCGTCGAGGTTGAAAATATCCATCGCAACCATGCGATGGGTAAACCGCTGGCGGTCGCGATTCTGGATGGAGCGCATCAGATCGCGATGCCGGCGCTGGTCGGCACGCTCTGCATCTGTATCGTCTTCGCGCCGGTCGCGATGCTGAAAGGCGTTTCGAAATTCCTGTTCACTCCGCTCGCGATGGCCGTGATCTTCGCGATGCTCACGTCGTATCTGCTCTCGCGAACCCTGGTCGCCACGATGGCGATAAACCTGCTGCCCGAAGACCCCAACGAGCACGGTATCGGCGGGCGCGTAGGCGAGTACCTGGAGCGGTTCGACCACGCTTTCGAGCGTTTCAAGGGGAGATACAAGAGCGGGCTAACGACCGCGCTGGAGCATCGCGGGCTGGTGCTCGTATGCATCGTGGTAGTGATTTTGTCGTCGATGTTGCTCTTGTTCGCCGTTGGCGAGGATTTCTTTCCGTATGTCGACGCCGGTCAAATCAAGCTGCACCTGCGAGTGCCGGCCGGAACGCGGCTGGAAGAGACTGAGCGCATAATGGCGAAGGTCGAGAACATCGTGCGCGAGACGATTCCTTCCAACGAACTTCAACTGATGACCGATCACATTGGTCTGCCGGTCTACTGGGCGCTGCTGTTTTACCAGACCGATACGATCGGTCCGCAGGACGCCGATTTGCAGATTGAATTGTCAGAGAAGCATCGTCCGAGCCTCGGATACATCGCGAAGATCCGGAAAGAAGTGAACGAACAAATGCCCGGCGTGCAGATTTATTCTCAAGCCGCGGACATCACCAGCCAGGTGCTCAACTTCGGCCTGTCGGCGCCGATAGACGTTCAGTTTCAAGGCCGCGATGCGTATTCATCGTACAAACTCGCGGTCGAGCTGCTCCCCAAAGTCAAAACCATCCCGGGCGCGGTTGATGTGCGAATCCCGGAAACGTTCGACTACCCCACGCTCGAAGTGAATATCGACCGAGCCAAGGCGCTGCAGTTGGGAATTTCGGAACAGCTGGCTGCCCAGAATGTGCTCAACTCGCTCGCGTCCAGCGTCGTGGTGGCTCCGAACAACTGGCTCGATTGGGACAACGGCGTCAACTACAGCGTTGCCGTACAGACGCCGCAGCACGTGGTCAACTCTTTCGATGAAGTCCTCAAGACCCCGGTCAATCCGGCTCTGGCCAGCATCAACATTAACAACAACAGCAGCAATAGCATCAGCACCAGTAATTCGCAGACTCAATTTGTGTCCAACATCGCGTCGATAGAACACACGGTGCTGCCGCTCGGAATCGCGCACATGAACGTTTTGCCGGTGGTCGATCTGAACTGCGGCGTGGAAGGCCGCGACCTCGGAGGAGTCGCCGCGGACGTGCAGAAGGCGATAGCGAGTCTCAAGGATATCCCGAAGGGAACGACGGTCCAGATTCGCGGCCAGAGCCAGGCGATGCACGAGGCGTTCACCGGAATGGGTCAGGGACTGATCCTCGCGATGGTGCTCGTGTATCTATTGATGGCGATAAACTTCCAGTCGTGGCTCGACCCGCTATTGATCATGATGGCGCTGCCAGGAGCCCTGGCGGGCGTGCTGTGGATGCTCGTGATCTGGCATACGAGTCTGAACGTTCAATCCTTGATGGGAGCGATCATGTCGGTCGGGGTTGCGACTACCAACGGCAATCTGCTGATCACGTTTGCGAACGAATACATGGAGAAGGAGAACGTCGATCCGATGACCGCCGCCATCGAAGCGGGTACCACGCGGCTGCGTCCGGTTCTGATGACCGCTCTGGCAATGATTCTGGGTATGCTGCCAATGTCGCTGGCGCTTGGCGCCGGTGGTGGTGAGAATGCTCCGCTCGGACGCGCCGTGATCGGCGGGCTGATTGCGGCAACGTTCATGACGCTGCTGGTGATTCCGATAGTTTATTCGTTCGTAGGCGGCACTCGGATCAGCAAGCTGCAGCGCGACGCGCAAATGCGCCGAATTCTGGAGCAGACCGAAGCCGCGCAAGAAGCGAAGATGTAGAACTCGATGGCTGAACAAACCTCCACTAAATCCTCCGGCGGTCTCGGCTTTTATCTCAAGTGGATCGCTCTTCCGTTGGTCGCCCTTATTGTTGCAGCTGGAATCGTGCTGGCGCGTGACCTTTCGCTCCGCAATCAGCGCAGCGACCTGGCACAGGAAGCGGCGCGAGGGCGTACCGTTCTATGCACCAAGCTGAACGGAGAGAGGGCCGCGCGCACGATCACGCTGCCGGGCGAGGTCCACGGCTTCTACGAGACGCCGATCTACGCAAAAATTTCCGGCTACGTGAAAGACATGCTCGTGGACAAGGGATCGGTGGTGAAGGCCGGTCAGCTGGTCGCCACTATCGTGTCGCCGGAAACGGATCAGCAGGTTCGAAATGCGAAGGCGACCTACGATCTCGCGAAGATCACCGACCGCCGGTACCAGATGCTCGTAGCGAAAGCCGTCATTCCGCAGCAGACTGCTGACGAGACTCACCAAACGATGCTGGCCGATCTGGCGAGCTGGAAATCCCTCGTTGCTACTCAGCAGTACGAGCAGGTCTATGCACCCTTCGACGGGATGATCACCGTGCGCAATCTATACCCGGGTGCCCTCGTCGCCACGGCGTCCGCCGCAGGTACCTCGAATCCGAGCATCTACGAGATAGCGACCCTGAGCCCGCTTCGCGTCTACGTATATCTACCGCAAACGTATACACCGCTGGTGCATGACGGCGACTCGTCAGTAGTTACGGTCAACGAATACCCGAACCGCGATTACAACGGATCGGTCACGCGGCATCCGAGCGCGCTCGACCAGGGGACGCGAACGATGCTCCTAGAAGTCGACTTGCAGAATCATGACCTGTCATTGTATCCGGGGATGTACGCGAACGTCACGATGACCATCAAAGGTTCGAACGGTGCGCCGCGGGTCCCGGACCAGGCATTGATTTTCAACGGCGAGAAGGTCTATGTCCCGATCGTGCAGGACAATCGGATTCACCTGGTCAGTGTGAAACTCGGTCTTGACGACGGGATCAATTGCGAGGTAACTCGCGGCTTGAAGGGTGATGAGACGGTGGCGCTTGCGCTTGGGCAGGCGGCTGTCGAGGGAGAATTGATCCGGCCTTTGCTTGCGAAAGGGGACTAGTCACGCTGGCGTTGGGGTCGCCGGGCGATGAAGAGGACGTACGAAAAAGAGCGGGTTGCCGCGCTTAGCGCGGGTCTCGCAATAGTAGTTCTGGCCTGGACCGGCGCGCAGGCTTTTGCGTCCGATTGGATCAATACTCTCAACGTTCCTTCCGTATGGCTTTATGGACCGATCTCGGCGGCGGTGGGGGGGATCCTTAGCGC